>Ga0126314_10000103_pt1 | contig 44829 bp, 37 predicted proteins | sample Plot105B_FD_92535 | JGI IMG/M metagenome (GOLD analysis project Ga0126314, IMG submission 92535) | Serpentine soil microbial communities from UC McLaughlin Reserve, CA, USA - Plot105B | ecosystem: Environmental > Terrestrial > Soil > Grasslands | place: USA: UC McLaughlin Reserve, Lake County... | reverse complement strand
TGCGCCCATCCAGCGCGGAGCAGTGCTGAGCGAGCGCGGGCGCGCCGTCCTCGCGTCGGTCGACAGGCACGCCGCGCCGCTCCAGGGCCTGGGCTTCCTCGGGCTGGAGCGAGACGTGGGTGAAGAGGGTTCCGTCGCAGCACATGCCGCAGCGCAGGCAGAGGGTGGACAGGGGCATGGGGCCTCGGAACGGGAAGGAATCCCTCCACTAACCCGCCGCGCGACGGGGTTCCATCACGGCGAGGAGGGGAAGGCGCGCACGCTCCCTCGCCCGCGAGGCGCTCCCGCATCGAGGGGCCAGGTTCGAGCGTCTGGCAGGAGGCGACCCTTGCGAAGCCTCGTCATCGGAGGATGCGGTCCCCTCGCGAAAGGCCCCGCGCGGGAGCTTGGGAGGCGGACGCGCTCTCGTACGTCGAATCGAGCAGAGGACCGACCTGCCTGCGAGCGGCTCCGTGCAAGGTCCGCAGAGGAGGACGCGCTCGTGAGCGTCTTGGGCGTCCCCGCGAAAAGCTCAAGCGCAGGGGCTTGGGAGTCAGGCGCACTCGCACGAGGCTCCGCGCCAGCCCAAGGGACACGCTTCTCACGAGGGGGCCCTCGCTCGCGCGCCGGGCTGCACTACAGTGCGTCCCATGCGTGCCGCGTTTCGAGTCCTGACGCTCGCTCTGCTGTCGACGTTGCTCGCGTGCGAGAAGACGCCCGGTGGTGTCCACGTGGTGGTGGATGGGCCGCTGACGCCCGGCGTGGACTTCGACCGGCTGTCCGTCATCGCCTCCCTGCCCGACGGCACACCCCTCGCCGCGTCCACGCTGGAGGGCGCGGAGCTCCGCCTCCCCGCCACCTTCAACTTCGAGTCTGGCCCCGCCACGCCAGAGGGCACCCGCGTCTCCGTGCGCGCCACCGCCGAGCGCGCAGGCGTCATCCAATCCACCGCCTCCGGTGAAGCCGCCCTCACCGCGGGCTCCGGCGCCAGACTGTCCCTCACCCTGCGCGCCATCCCCGAGCCGCCGGACGCGGGCCCTCCCGTGGAGTCCTGCGACAACGGAGTGGACGACGACGGTGACGGGCTCGGTGATTGCGCGGACCCCGACTGCGTCGGCGCCAGTTGTCAGCCCGGAGGGCTCGTCTGCGCGAACAGCGTCTGCGCCTGCCCCGGTGGAATCACCGGCGTCATCTCCGAGCGCCCAGGCTTCGCGCGTCGCTCGGACCCCCTGGTCGTCGCGCCCTCCACTGGCCCCCTTGCTGGCGCGCTGGTGATGGTGGGCGGTCGAGATGACTCGGGCAAACCCGTCTCCACCGTGGAGATCTTCTTCCCCGCCAACGGCCGCTTCCTGGAGAGCGACCTCACCGTCCCCCGCGCCGAGGCCTCCGCGCTGGTGCTGGAGGATGGCCAGGTGGTGGTGCTCGGCGGCGTGCGCGAGGAAGACACATTCGAATCGAGCGGCGAGTGGCTCGATGCCGACGGAGGCACCACTCGCATCCCCTTCACCCCACCGCTGGGCCTGCGTGGCTCGCTCGCGGGTCGGCTTGAAGCCGAAGGGGTGATCGCCGGAGGAACCATCTCCATGGGCGTCACCCGACCCGCGACGGACACCGCGCTCCGCATGACGCTTCGCGGCGAGGACGCGGGCTCCTGGGAGCTGCTGGGCCGGCTGTCCTTGAGGTGTCCCGCCGGAGGCGCGGTGCTGGGAGACGCCTTCGTGCTCGCGGGGAGCTGCGCGAGCGTCCCTTCCTCCGAGCGGACGGATGTCGTGGCGCCAGGGCTGCTCGGCGCGGGGCCGCTCCTGCCCACCTCGCTGACCTCGCCCGCGGTGGTGGAGCTGAAGTCGGGACGGGCACTGATTCTCGGCGGACGAGAAGCCGGCATCGTCCCGTCCTCGCGCGCATTCCTCCTGGAGCGGAATGCCGGGGTGGTCCGGGCCCGGGAGCTCACTTCCATGGACGCACCTCGCGGCGCGCCGCGCGCGGTTCGAGCAGGCAACGGTTGGGTGTACGTCGAGGACAGGGAAGGGGCGGCTGCCGCATGGTTCGACCCGGCCTCGGAGCGCTTCACTCCCGCTGCCTCTCTGTCGACACCCCGACGCGGACATGCCCTGGTGGGCGGTGTCGACGGACGGATTTATGTCGTGGGTGGAAGCAGACCCGACGCGGGTTCAGACGGTCTGTCATGGTTCATCGAGCCGCGTTGCCCTTGAAGCCCAGGGGCGCCACGCGCTGGATGTGGTTCCGCCACGCCTGTACTTGAGAACAAGTTTCCAGACTCTTGAGAGTGCCCAGGCTATATGAACCCCGGTTCACCCTGGTGGTACGCATACCGGGGGACTGCTTCCTTTCGCCCGACGTCGTACAATCGTCTCCATTCACACAACGGAGCTGGCATGCAGGCGGACACACGGGACGGGACGCGCGGCCGGGAGTCGGTGCTCGGCTACCGGGTGGGGACGGAGCTGACCGCGGTGGCTTCGTTCGGCAACGGGAACAGCGACACGGCGGGCCGGCTGATTCAGCTCTCGCTGGAGCACCTGACGCTGAGCCTGGATTCGAACGCGATGCCGCGTCCGGGACAGGCCGCCTCGGTGGTGCTGGGCCAGGGCGAGCGCTGGGCGACGTCGCTGGACGCGGAGGTCATGGAGGTGCGCGGCGGAAAGCCGGAGGTCAGCCTCCGCTTCGTGTCGCCGCCGCTGGACGCGGGCCGTCGCATCGTCACGGTGCTGGAGGCGCTGCGCGACAACGGCCTCTTGTTGCCGCCGGAGACGCGGCCCGTCTGGAAGGAGCGCATCGACCGCAAGGAGCGCGTCGCGCGCATCTGTGAAGCGCTCGCCGGTCGTCAGGCGCGCGGCATGGCGCGCACGGCGGATGGCCAGAAGGTCGCCGTGACGGCGGTCTCCTTCGACGCGCTCCAGGACCGCATGGGCTGGCGCTTCGACGGACCCATGCCTCGCGGCCCCTTCGTGGTGGAGGCCTTCGGCTACAGCAGCGTGGTGCACCTGGAGGTGACGGAGGCGCGCGAGGAGGACGGCTGGGTGGTGATACCGGTGCCCTCCGAGCTGGTGCGCTACCGCCACCGCTGGCTGCGTCGCGCGCCGCCGAGCAGCGCGTGCACGCTGTCCTTCAACCACCCCATGTGGCCGCAGGTGCACGTGAAGCGGCCCGTGCTGGACTTGTCCTACGAGGGCCTGGCCTTCATGACCGAGCCGGGCGAGGACCTCCTGTACCCGGGCCTGCGTCAGCCGGTGCTCGAGGTCGCCATGGAGGGCCTGGCGCCGGTGCGGCTGCGCGCGGAGGTGCGCAACATCTCCGGCACGGCGGCGGGGCGTCGGTGCGGCATGTCCGTGCGTCCGCTGGACGCGGAGGGTGCCCGGGCGTGGCGCGCGCTGGTGGAGGCGCAGATGCACCCGTCCACCCGCGTGGAGGGCGACTGGGGCGACGCGACGTGGAAGCTCTTCCAGGGCTCCGGCTACTTCGGTCTGCCGGGCAAGTCGGCGGATGACTTCACGGACGAGCGCCCCTGGTTCGACGCCACGCAGGAGCGACTGGAGGGCCGCACGCGGCTGGGCTACCGGGTGGTGCGCCCGTCGGGTGACTCGCTGGAGGCCACGCTGTCCGTGGTGAAGCCGTACGAGGGCACGTGGATGGCGCACCAACTGGCGCGTCAGGCCGTGCCCGGTCAGCGCTCCTCGGCGCGCGAGGCGCTGCGCGACATCTACCTGCGCGGCTACGAGCCCACGCAGGTGGACCCGGACGTGAAGTGGTTCATCGCCTTCTGCGAGGCGAACGTGCGCTGGGTGCGCTTCACCAAGTTCGACTTCGCCAGTTGGTACGAGCACACCGGCCAGGCGTCCCTCACGCCCTTCCGGCTGATGGAGGCGGAGGTGGACCGCCCGTGGGAGGTGCCCGAGGACGTCGAAGTCGGGGTGCCCACCGAGGCCGAGCGCGCGCGCTTCTTCCAGGAAGTGGAGCGCACCCGCCCCGTCGCCTACCGCGAGGCGCTCGATTTGGTGGAGGAGCGCTTCGACCTGTCACGCGCGAGGACGAAGTGGGGCGAGGCGGGCCTGGGCCGCGAGCGCGAGCTGCGCGTGGCCCGCGTCGACGGCCGCGCCGTGGCGCTGGCGGTGCTGGAGTCGGCGCAGCCGGGCCTCAACCTCTTCAACGTGCTGGACGGCGTGCGCCTGGTCCCGCTGGTGGATGACGCGCTGCCGGAGGCGCAGCGGGCCATGCTGGCGCTGCTGGCGCACGCGGCGGAGTGGTACCGGCCGCGCGGTCGCCGCGTCTTCGTCCACTACGTGGAGTCCACGTGCGTGGAGTACGTCGAGCGCGCCGCCCTGGCCGACCTGGGCGAGGGCAAGCTGTGGGTCATCTCCTCCGCGCTGCTGCCGGAGTTCCTGGAGCACCTGTGCGAGGCGACCACGCCCCGCGCGGCGTCCTGAGCGCACCGACGGTCCGACGAACCCGGTGACCGTGATTGCGGTCAGCGGACATGAAGAGGCCGGGTGGCCCGAACGGCTCCACCCGGCCTCATTCATTTCAGGCGACTGGCGAGCGGCCTACTGCTTCGCCACGCGCAGGTAGTACGTCACGCCGCCGATATCGCGGGTCTTCCCATCGGCGGACGGGTCCTCCAGCACGGCCGCGAAGTTGAACTGTTCGAAGCCCTCCGTCTGCTTGCCGGTGAACTCGTTGTCCTTGAACTCCAGGCCGACGTTGAACTCCTGCAGCGGTTGCAGGGGAATCTGGAACGCGGCGCGGGTCGGGTCGGCGACGCGGAACTGCGTCTCACCCACGCGCTCGATGCCCTCGGCCTTGCCGCCGTTCTTCTCCCACAGCGCCGTCAGCTCCTGGCCCAGGTCCACGACGATGGTGCCGCGCGCGATGAACGGGCGCTGCGCGTCGGTCGTCAGCTCACGGAAGCGCACGTTGAACATGCGCGCCTCGCGCAGCGTGTTGCGCAGGATGAACGTGGCGTTGGAGAAGCCGAACGGCACCATGTTCACCACGTTGGTGTTGCGCCAGATGATGTTGTTGTTCTGGCGGGTGTTGTAGTCCGGGTTGCCAATCTCCACCGTCGTCATCGGGTCCGCCGGCGTGACGAGCCGCGCCAGCAGGCAGTAGTGGCCCTGGAAGGGCGGGTTCCACTGCACGACGATTTCGTCATCCGCGCCGCCGGCCAGGTGCACCAGCGTCGTCTGGCCAATCTCCGTCCAGCCCGCCGGCCACGAGGTGCTGGTGGCCGCGTTGGTGCCGTACAGCTTCACCACCACGTTGTGCGCGTCCACCGTGCTGCGGTTGCGAACCTTCACGTGCACGTAGTTCGTCTGGCCGAACTCCGGGTTCTCGTGCGGGCCGGGGGTGGGCGAGTTGCGGACCCAGATGTCCTCGCTCTCCCACATGCCGTTGCCCGCGGTGGCCGCGTCCGGCTCGTTGCCGGTGTCCCACGGCTTGTCCTTGCCCCACACGTCCGTGCGGCAGGCGGTGGGCACCGCGAAGCCGTTGGTGGGGGAGGTGCTGCTGGAGCTGCCCGACACCGCGTCGCTGCCCAGGCCGAAGGCGGCGAACGCCGTCCACAGCCGGCAGACGTCCTCACCGCTGTGCAGCGTCGTCGCCGCGGCGATGATGCCGTCACGCACCTGGGTGAACGTCGGGCTGCAGGGCGTGTTCTTCAGGCCCTCCGTGAAGTACAGCATCATGCGCTGGTTACCGGCGGTGCCCGCCGCGTTGTAGAGGTTGGTGCTGAAACCCCAGCGGTCCACCAGCGCCCAGTACGCCTCCCACGCCGCCTGGGCGAACACGGAGCCCACGCCGTGGGGAACGGCCATGCCGCTGATGCTGGCGTACGTCCAGGTGTTCACCAACTGGCTGGTGCTGTAGCGCTGCGTGCGGATGCCCAGGCCCGTCGTCGGCTGGCCCAGCGCGTACGTGCCCATGCCCCGGCCCTGGGGGCCGGTGTCCGTGGCGCGCGCGGTGTAGACGAGCGACAGGAAGTCGCTGATGCCCTCGCCCGGCGCCTGGTTGTTGTTGAGGCAGGAGACGTTGCTGGGGCCGCCGACCAGGCGGTTGGAGATGCCGTGGCCGGCCTCGTGGACGATGATGCCGCTGTCCAAGTCACCGTCGCGGTTCGGCACGGTGGTGGTCCACCGGTACATCTGCATGCGCGGACGCTGGCCATCCGGCGGCGTGAGGAAGTTGGCGTTGTTGGTGCTGGTGCCGTCCTGCGCCTCGGCGCGCACGTCGTCGTTGCCCAGGCCGCCGTTGCCGTAGTTGTTGACCTGGAAGTTGCCGGACAGCTCGTCGAAGCCGTACTGGTACTGGATGTCGTGGATGATGTTGTTCCAGTAGAACAGGTTGGTGACGGCGGCCGGGATGTACGTGCCGGGCGCGTTGGCCAGGTTCAACGGGAAGCTGCAGATGATGGACGGGCCGCAGTCCGGCTGCACGGCGGGCGGCAGGTTGTTGGCGTCCGCGTCATCGTAGGCGTGGACGTTGTTGCCGCGGTGGATGGTGAACTCGGGGCCGGTGACGCCGTCCGTGTCATGCCAGCCGAAGGGGGAGGCCGTCAGGTTGGCGGGGTTGAGCACGCTCACCCGCAGGCCGTGGTTGGGGCTCTCCACCGGGCGCATGTAGACGGAGTAGGCATCCGAGGCGACCCAGTCGAAGCGCGTCCAGACCTCGCCCGTCGTCGCGTCCACCGTCATGTCATAGGCGTGCTCCTGGTCCGGCGTGTGGACCTGGAAGTTCCACACCAGCCGGGCGTCGCCCTGGTTGACGGGGAGCAGCGCGAGCTGCGCGTCGATGGGCGCGGTGGAGATGCCGGACTGCTCCACGCGGGTGCGCTGGCGGGGGCCGGCCTCCTTCTCCAACTCACGGGGGGCCGTGAGCGACTTCAGGCCCAGGTGGCGGGCGGCCCCGGAGACGGCGGCGGCGGCGCCCAGGCGGGGCTGGGTGCTGGTGACGGCGCGGGCCAGCGAGGGCAGGAAGTCGCTGTGCACGCTGAGCACGCGGCCTTCGCTGTCCACGTTGATTTGGAGCTGGCCGTTGTAGAGCGGCAGGCCCTGGTGTGTCTGGCGCAGGTACAGGTGGGTGACACCGCTCTGCCGCGAGTAGACGCGGTCGGCGACCTCCAGGTTCGCCAGGTCCGTCAGCTCCAGGCCGAGCAGCTCCCGCTGCGCCTGGACGAAGGAGAGGCCCACGGCGAGGGCGTCACCGCTGCTGCGGCCGGACAGCGCGCCCACCGGGTTGACGATGGAGCGCACCAGGCCCGTGGAGGCGTCGTGCTCCAAGCGGAGCTCCGGCACGCTGCGGCGCAGCGCCGCCGCCTTGTCCTGCTGCAGCGCGCTCATGCCCTTCTTCAGGCCGAGGTTGTGGGAGATGCGGGCATCGTGGTTGCGCGCGCCGCTTGTGTCGTGCGTGGCGGCGAGGGCGGTGGGAGCGCTCAAGGCTCCCATCAGCACCAGCGCCTGGGTGAGGCGGCGGCGGAAATGACCCTGTGACATTTGGACTCCTGCTCTGCGGTGAGGCCGGTGGGGATGCAGAACCGGCTGCCCCGCACAGAGCAGTGGACGTGCCAACTGCGTCCTCGATGTCTTTCAGGCAAGACTTGAAAACAATGTAGCGCCCCCCGTTACAACCGAGGGGGAAGCTGTGGCGATGCGAGTCACAACTCATTTCTGTGACATCAGCGCGATGTCTCGGAATTCTTCATGTCCGTGAAGAACTCCTGCTCGACTGAAATCAATTGTTCTCGGGTGAGGGCGGGGGAGACCCAGTCTGGGTCTGCATTTGCTCCAGGAGCTTCGGAGCAACGACACGCCGTGTTTCAACACGGGGAGGACGAAGACTCCTGGCCAACCCCAGACATCGTCCGCCCGTGTGTTCTACCGGGATGCGTTCCGAGCGCCCGTCACGGGCTCTCGCCTCCCCGAGGATTGACTCAGGGGAGGCGAAAGCGGGAGCGGCGCCGCAGCGACTGACTACAGTCCGTCGTCCTCTTCGGGGTCCGGGTAGGACTCGAGCTCGTCTTCAGACTCTTCGGTGTTGCGGCCCCGGCCCTGCTTCTTGCCCTTGCCCTCGCTCTTGGCCTCGCTGCCACCCGCGAGGTCCGCATCGGGGCCGACGACGTACCACTGGCGGCCCTGCTGGATGCGGCGCAGCACGCCTTCCGTCTCCAGCGCGGCGAGCAGCTTGGCGAACGTGGGGAAGCCGTGCTCGCGCTCGTCGAAGTCCGGCTCCTTGCGGACGATGGTCTCCTTGATGAGCGAGGGATTGACCGGGCCAGTGGCGCGGGCAATCAGGTTCTGCACCACCTCGCGGGCAATCTCCGGAACCTCCGTCTTGGATTCGCGCTTGCCACCCGACGGCGCGGCCTCCTTCGCCTCGGCCTTGCCGGCCTTGCCCGGCGCGTCGCGGCCATGGCGGCCCCGCTTGCCGTGCCCCACTTCCTCGGTGGCGTGGCGACTCTTGTCCTTGTCACCCTTCTCCGAGCGCTGCCGCGTGGTGCGCAGGTAGATGAACTCGTCGCACGCGTTGACGAAGAGGGGAGAGGTGGACTCCTTCACCGCCAGCCCGATGACGGTGCGGCCGTTCTCACGCAGCTTGTAGGCGAGCGGACAGAAGTCGCTGTCGCCAGAGGCGATGACGAAGGTGTCGATGCTCTCCCGCGCGTAGCACAACTCCAGGGAGTCGATGACCAGGCGCATGTCCGCGCCGTTCTTCCCCGCGCGCGTGGAGGGGGGCACGTCGATGAGCTCCACGCCGAAGCGGTGGAGGCCCATCTTCGCTTCGTTGAAGCGGGACCAGTCACAGTAGGCGCGGCGGAAGACGACCTTCCCCTTCTCCAGCAGCCGGTCGAGCGAGGGCTGGAGGTCGAAGTTGGAGGCGCTGATGCCGGTGTTGGTGACGAGGTTCTCGAAGTCGAGAAAAAGGGCGATGCGGTGTTCGTTGGTGCGACCGTTCACGTGCGGCCTCTGCGATAGGCGCCGGTGTCCGGCGCGATAAGGCGCCGGTGTGCGGCGCGGATGGAGCCCCGGCGCTTTTCCTCCGTCCGGAGGGCGCCCGCCGGGCCCTGCGGGTGCACCCTAGCCTGTTCCAGACGCCCTGGGGCGGTGGCGTTCGTCGGCTGAACACTCGGTGCCAGCGGTGGCCTGTCCTTCCGGGAGGTGGCCGGGGCGCGGTCCAGGCGTGAGCGTCACGTCGTGGCCTACCTTCGAAGGAGACGGGTCCAAGGACCCCCAGCCGGAGTACGAGTCATGACACGAAGAAGCATGTCCCGCGGATGGAAGCGAATCGCCTGGGTGGCCCCGGCGCTGGCCGCGCTGCTGGTCCCCACCGTCGGCCTGGCGGAGCCCCCCAACGGGAACACCCTGGAGCAGCAGCGCATGGAGCGGGACCTGGATTTGACGGGCAACCTCGCCGGCAACGTGCCTCCGCTGAACCTGGGCGGCATGATTGGCGCCGACGTCACGCCCACCCAGGGCATGGCCCGCATCGTCCAGGGGCCCGACGTGGAGCTGACGCCGGACCCCAAGCGCACCCAGGTGATAGAGGGCGACGTGGTGGCCTTGGAGGGCAGCGTGCTCTACGTCCAGCCCGACGAGGGCGCGGTGGTGCCCCTGAGCCTGGAGGCGCTCAGGCTGAAGCAGACGCCCGCGGAGGGCCGCCGCGTGGTGGCCGACTTCCAGGTGGAGAACGAGACGCAGAACATGGCGACCGCGCTGGCGGGAGAGAAGTGAGCCAGCGCCGCCTCCTGAAACGACTCGGGGGAGCCGCCACCCGGCGGGCCTCCCCCGAAACCTCCGACTCGACGCGCTACTTCTTCTTGGCGCCGACGACGGTGTCGGGGCGCGCGTTGTCGCCGAACTTGCCCGCGGTGTAGTCGCGCGCCATCTGCTCCAGCGTGACGTGCGGCACCTTCTTCGCGTGGCCCGCCTGACCGAACTGCTTCATGCGCTCCTCGCAGATGGCCTGCATGGCCGCGCGCGCGGGCGTCAGGTAGTAGCGCGGGTCGAACTCCTCCGGCTTGGCGAAGAAGGCCTTGCGGATGGCGCCGGTGATGGCGAGCCGGTTGTCGGTGTCGACGTTGATTTTGCGCACGCCCGCGCGGATGCCGCGCTGAATCTCCTCCACCGGCACGCCGTAGGTCTCCTTGATGCGACCGCCGTTGGCGTTGATGATGTCGCACAGCTCCTTGGGCACGGAGCTGGAGCCGTGCATCACCAGGTGGCAGTTGGGAATCTTCTTGTGGATCTCCTCGATGCGGCTCATGGCGAGCACGTCGCCGCTGGGCTTGCGGGAGAACTTGTAGGCGCCGTGGCTGGTGCCCATGGCGACGGCGAGCGCGTCGATGCCCGTGCGGTTGACGAAGTCCACCGCCTGGTCCGGGTCCGTGAGGAGCTGGTCCAGGGTGAGCTTGCCCTCGGCGCCGTGGCCGTCTTCCTTCTCGCCCATGCCGTGCTCCAGCGAGCCCAGCACGCCCAGCTCACCTTCCACCGACACGCCGAAGCGGTGCGCCACGTTGACGACTTCGCGCGTGACGGCGACGTTGTACTCGTAGCTGGAGGGCGTCTTGCCGTCGTCCTCCAGCGAGCCGTCCATCATCACGCTGGTGAAGCCCATGCGGATGGCGCTGATGCAGGTCTCCGGCGAGTTGCCGTGGTCCTGGTGCATGACCACCGGAATCTCCGGGTAGAGCTCCACCGCGGCCTGCATCAGGTTGCGCAGGAACAAGTCGTTGGTGTACTTCCGCGCCCCGCGCGACGCCTGGATGATGGCCGGGCTCTGGGTGGCGCGAGCGGCCTCCATGATGGCCTGGATCTGCTCCATGTTGTTGACGTTGAGCGCGGCGACCCCGAAGTTGTTGGCGGCGGCGTAGTCGAGCAGGGGACGCAGGGCGATGAGCGGCATGACTGTGTCTCTCCGTGGCGGTTGTTTCGAATGAGTGCGGCGCCTGAGTTAGCACGGACGCGCCCGAGGGCGCCGCCAAAAGCTCTCCGGACGCGTTCCCCAGCCGACGCTGTCAGCGGGCGGTCACCGGGTGCAATTGGACCAGCGGGGGCAGGCGGTCCGCGCGCTCCAGCAGGCGGGGCTTGGGACGCACCGCGACAGGCACCCGGGACTCGGTGAGCAGCTCCAAATCGAACACGTTGTCCCCGAAGGCGGCATACAGGGGCCGCTCGGTGCGCGCCCGCAGACACGTCACCTTCCCGGGGCCGTAGGGGATGGGGGCGATGATGTCCGGCAGCACGGTGCCGCCCGAGGACTGGGGGGTGCTGGCGATGACGTGCTCGGAGGGGATGCCCACCACGCGGGCGGCGGCCTCCACGACGGCGAGCGGCGAGGCGCTCACCACGTAACAGGGGATGTCCTGCTCGCGGGCCCAGTCCACCACGCGGCGGACCTCCGGGTGGACGCGCTCAGCCACGCCGTGTGACTCCACCACGCCGCGAGCGAAGGCGCGCAGCTCCTCCACGCCCCAGCCGGCGAACAGCCAGGTCGCCATCTCGCAGATATCGTGCTCGGCGATGCGGCCGGCCTGGAAGGCGGTGAACAGCCGGCGGGCCAGCGTGCTGTTGCTGCCCTCCAGCTCCAGGCCGTGCGAGGCGGCCACCCGCTCCATGCGGGGTCGGGCCTCGTCGCGCACGGCGTCGCGCCCCGTCACGGCCATGAACAGGTCATCGCCGACGTCACCGCTCCACAGCGTGCCGTCTCCGTCGAACGCCAGGAGGCCCCCCGGCGCGGCCTGCGCCTCGCGAGCGATGCGCTCCAGCGTCTGCTCCACGTGCTCCATCTTCATGGCGAGACATCCTGGCCGGATGGCTCCGCGCGGCCAACCCCCGATGATTCACCGAAGGAAATTTCGAAGCTCCGTTCACTCTCCAGCAGCACGGGGAATTGAAACGTCCAAGGGGGGACGTTTCACGCCGTTGGGGGAACACGCTTGTCCAATCTCAACCTGAAGGTCCTCTCTGGGGAGGGACCGGATGTACGAGAGGGTGCGTCCGAAGTCGCGTCCGCTGGGACTCGCCCGTCCGGGGAGTTCGTGCGGGGGCGGGGCATCCGGTTGATCCGCGAGGATGGCACGGCCTTCCTCGACGCGGCCTCCGGCACCTTCAACGTCCCTCTGGGTTACGACCACCCGGAGGTGACGGACGCGGTGATGGAGCAGCTGCGGCGCATGGCGCACGCCAGCTCCTCGCTGATGGCGGGGCAGGCGAAGCAGGTGCTCTCGGAGCTGCTCGCGCATGCGCCCGCGCACCTGACGGCCGGGTGGATGCGAGACATCACCGGCTCCACCGCCAACGAGTGCGCGGTGCAGGTGGCGCAGAAGGCCACGGGGAAGACGGACATCCTCAGTCTCTTCCTCTCGCACCATGGACAGACGCAGTTCACCACTGCGATTTCGGGCAATGCGTTTCGTCGCAAGGGCTTCCCGGAGTCGGTGTCACCGCACTCGGTGAAGGTGCCGGCGCCGTACTGCTACCGCTGCTTCTACAAGGCGAAGTACCCCGGCTGCGGGATGCTCTGCGTGGAGCGCATCAGCGACTTCGTCGAGTACGCGAGCAGCGGCTCGGTGGCGTGCATGTTGGTGGAGCCGGTGCTGGGCAACGGCGGCAACATCGTGCCTCCTCCCGGCTACTTCCAGGCGCTCAACAAGCTGTGTGAGGAGAAGGGCATCCTCCTCATCGCGGACGAGGTGCAGACGGGCATGGGGCGCACCGGGCACCTCTTTGCCTCGGAGGCGCTCGGCTTCAAGCCCAACATCGTCACGCTGGCCAAGGGGCTGGGCGGCATCGGCATCCCGGTGGCGGCGGTGTTGTTCGAAGGCGCGCTGGATGTGATGGAGAGCCACGAGCACTCCTTCACCTCGGGGTGCAACCCGCTGGCGCTCACCGCGGCGTCCGCGACGTTGAAGGCGATGACGTCCGGCCACCTGCTGGCCACCGTGCGACGCAACGGAATCGTGTTGGGGGAGCTGCTGAACCAGCTCGCCACGAAGTTCCCGTGCATCGGTGACGTGCGAGGCCTTGGGTACATGTGGGGCCTGGAGATTGTGCGCGCGGATGGCTCGCCCGACGTGGAGAAGACGCTGGCGCTGATTCGGGTCGCGGGGGAGCGGCACCAACTGGTGCTGAGGGGCTCCCGGTACAGCTTCGGCAACGTGGTGAAGGTGCGGCCTCCGCTCATCGCGACGCAGGACGACCTGGAAGAAATCGTCGCGCGGCTTTCTCGCGCGCTCGCGGACGTGGGCTGAGTCGGGGACTCGAGGGGGAGCACATGAGGGCAGTGGTGTACACGACAGCCTGGGAGCTGGAGCTGCGCGAGCGCGCCGAGCCGTCCGCGCCCGTGCACGACGAGGTGATGGTGCGCGTTCGCGCCACCGGCATCTGCGGCACGGACCTGGGCATCATCGGCGGTGAGTACGCGGCGAAGCCCGGGGTGGTGCTGGGCCACGAGTCCTCGGGCGAAGTCGTGGCCGTGGGCCCGGCCGTGCGGCACGTGCAGGTGGGGGACCGCGTCGTCATCGACCCGACCTTCTTCTGTGGCCAGTGCCGGCTGTGTCGCACCGGCCGGCAGAACCACTGCCAGCGCAAGGGCGAGACGGAGACGGGAGTCAGCGCCGACGGCACCATGGCGCCGCTGCACAAGACGACGGAGCGCTTCCTCTACACGCTGCCCGCGCACGTGAACTTCGAGGAGGCCAGCCTCACCGAGCCCCTGAGCTGCGCCGTCACGGGCGCCAACCAGCTCCGGCTGCGTCCCTCGCTGCGCACGGTGGTGCTCGGCGGTGGGCCCATGGGGGTGTTGTACGCGTGGGTGCTGGCGGGCCTGGGGTTGACGGGGACGCTGGTGGAGCGCTCCGCCGCGCGGCGGGAGCTGTGTCGCGAGGTCGTGGACCGGCGCTGGACGGTGGCCGAGTCACTGGACGAGGTCTGCGCGCGCCATGCCTCGGATGCGACGCCGCTGGACGTGGTGGTGGACACCACGGGGCGGCTGGCCGGTGAGGCGCTGACGAAGCTGTCGCGCGGCGGGCAGTTGTTGCTGGTGGGCCTCAAGCGCCACGAAGTCGCGTTGGACGTGGGCGCCATCGCGGACCGCAGCCTGTCCGTGCAGGGCTCCATCGACTCGCTGGACAGCAGCTTCGCCACCGCGCTGCACCTCATCGGCTCGGGCGTGGTGCCCGCGCGTCGGCTCGTTTCGCACCGGCTGCCGCTGGCGTCGTTCCGCGAGGGACTGGCGCTGGTGGGCTGTGACGTGGGGGCCCGGCGTCAGGGCGCTCCCGCGGCCGCGCTGAAGGTCGTCCTCCAACCCTGAAGTCCGAGCGAGGCACTCACGATGATTCATGGACTGCTGATTGAAGGCACGGACTACGCGGGCAAGACGACGGTGTGCAAGCTGTTGGGCGCGCGCCTGACGGCGGCGGGGCTGCCGGCGCGCCTGGGCCATTGCTACGTGTTCGACATGCCCATCCTCGACCACTTCCTGGCCGAGGCGAAGCGCACGCCGGACCTGCTCCAGATTGACTGGTTCTACTCGGCGAACATCCTGCTCGATTTGGCGCGCTGTCATCGAGGGTTGCCGTCGGGCTTCCTCGTGCAGGACAGACACTGGCTCAGCCAGGTGGGGCGCAACCGCTTCTTCCATCCGGACGTCGCGGGGCTGCCCAGCCAGCTCATCTGGGATGAGCACCTGCCGTTCGCGTTCAACTACTACCTGACGTCCACGCCGAAGGCGAAGCGGGAGCGCGCGCTGCTGCGTCCCTCCAAGTCGGTGCGGGACACGTACCTGCGCGACAACCCGGAGCGGCACCAGGCCTACGACGAGTTCCTCGTGTCGCTGCTGCCCGCGGAGGAGCGCTGGACGGTGGTGGACACCAGTGAGCTGCGGCCGGAGCAGGTGGCCGAGCGCATCGCCACGGATGTGTTGCGTCGACTGCACGCGGAGGCCCCGGCGCAGGCGCGGCCGGCGGTGGCTCGCTAGTGGGCGCGGCGGGTTCGGTGGTTGGCAGGCGGAGCAGCGGGAAGGGGGAGGCCATGCAGGCACGGGAGGGCGCCATGGAAGTGCTCGTCATCGGAAACAACACGGTGGACATCGTCTTCTCCACGCGCGAGGCGCTGGTGACGGACGGGAAGGTGCAGGCGGACGGGCTGCGCTTCTTCGGTGGAGGGCAGGGCGCCAACGTCGCGGCGATGCTGGGCGCGCTGGGCGTGCGCACGCGCTACTTCGGCGTCTTCGGTGGTGGGGACTTCGGACGGCTGGCGCGGGGCTCGCTGGTGGAGTCCGGCGTGGTGGTGGAGGGAAGCCTCACGGTGGCGGACTGTCCGCAGCACTCGGCGGCCATCGTCGTGGACACCACGCGCGGCACTCGCTCGCTCGTCATGCACAAGGACGCGCGGCTGCGCATGGATGGCATTCCGGCCGAGGCCGCGCCGCTGGAGCAGTGCGGCCTGGTGTACCTGGACGGGCACGAGCCCGCCTTTTCACTGGCGCTGGCGAAGCGCGCGCGTTCCCTGGGGCTGCCGGTGCTGGCGGACGCGGAGGTGGCCGAGGAGGCACGGCCGCTGTTGCCGTACCTCACCAGCCTGGTGGCGCCGGGCAAGGTGCTGCGCGAGCTGACGGGAGAGCGAGAGCTGTCCGCCGCCGCGCGGACGCTGCTGGCGGGAGGGCTGCGCGTGGTGGTGGGCACGCTGGGCGCGGAGGGCTGCGAGGGCTGGACGGCCGAGGGTGAGCACCACCGCGTCCCCGCGGAGCGCTGCGAGGTGGTGGACACCACGGGCGCGGGGGATGCGTTCCACGCGGGCTACATCGCGGCGGTGCAGGCGGGGCATGGCTTCGGCGAGGCGCTGCGCTTCGCGACGCAGGTGGCGGCGGTGAAGTGCGGAGTCCCGGGGCCGCGCGCGGGCGTGGACCGGCTGGCGCTGCTGGGCGTGGGACTGGGCACGAGCGGGGGCGTGTCTCTCTCGCTGCTCTAGCGGCGATGGGGACACGGGGGCCGAGCCATGAAGGTCATCGTCACGGGGGCCAGCGGATTTCTGGGGCGCAGGGTGATGCGCGCGCTGCGGATGGAGGGAGTCCAGGCCCAGGGCACCTGGAGCGCGACGCCGCGCCAGGGGCTGATGCGCCTGGACATCACCGATGCGCGCGCGGTGGACCTCGCCTTCTCGGAGGGCCGCTTCGACGTGTGCATCCACGCGGCGGCGCGTTGCAACCTGGACGACTGCGAGCGTCACCGGTCCGCCGCGACGAACATCAACGTGGGAGGTACGGGCAACGTGGTGGAGGCGTGCCGACGCACGCGCACGCGGCTGCTCTACGTGTCCACCGACCACGTCTTCGATGGCGCGCCCGCGCGCACATACGTGGAGACGGACGAGCCCCGGCCCCTCCAGCACTACGGCGTCACCAAGCGCGAGGGGGAGTTGCTGGTGTTGACGCTGGAGGACGCGTTGGTGCTGCGCGTGCCGCTGCTCTACGGCCTCACGGGACCGGACGAGAAGGCGACCTTCGTCACTTCCACGCTGGAGCAGTTGGCCACGGGACAGCCCGTGTACGTGGATGGCGAGCAGGTGCGCTACCCGGTGCTGGTGGACGAGGTGGCGGGCCTGCTGACGCGGCTGGCCGGGGGCGGAGTGCGGGGCGTGCTGCACTTCAGCGGCGGTGAGGCCACCACGAAGTACGCGTGGGCGCGGCGGCTGGCCCATGCCTTCAACCTGGATGTGTCGCTGGTGCGCACGCGCAAGGAGTCGTCGCTCGCGGTGCGTCCCCGGGACAACCGGCTGGAGTCCACGAGGCTGTCGGCGTTGGGCCTGAAGGCGCCGTTCTCCCTCTCTGAGGGACTGGATGTCCTCCGTCATCAGCGGGAGGCGGGCGTATGAGCACCGCGCGAGCCGAGGGCGACTGGCGCGGAGTGGTGCGCGACGTGCGTGTGTCTGGCAGCCGCGTCACCAAGCGGGCCACGCATGGGCGAGACAAGCTGTTGCGAGAAGTGGCGTGGCTGAAGGCGCTGCCTCCGCGCGCGGCGGAGCGCTTTCCTCGGGTGCTGGAGGTGCGCACCGGCGCGGACTGGGCCGAGTACGACATGGACTTCTGTCCGTGGCCGGAGCTGTCGCGCGTGCTGGTGGACGGCACGCTGACGGTGGGCGAGGCCGTGGGGGGTACGAGGAGCATCGTCTCCTTCGCCTTCGACGTGCTCTATGCGGACCACCACCGTTCCGCGCCCGAGGGCTTCTTCCACGCCAGCTATGTGGACAAGTTCTGGAGAAGGGCCAGCGCGGGACGGGGTCTGTCGGCGCGCTTCGACCGGTTGTGCGCGGCGGGGAGCCTGGAAATCAACGGCCGGCTACACCGGAGCGCGGCGGAACTGGTGCGCGCGCTGGAGCGGGACGCGGAGCTGCTCGCGCGACTGAACCCGCCTCGGGTGGGCCGGTTCCACGGCGACTTCAAGTTCGACAACATCCTCTTGGAGCCAGTCACGGGTCGCTTCCTGCTGTTGGACCCGCGGGGTTCGACTGTCACGGGGGATGCGGACAGCGACTACCTGGAGGACCTGGCCAAGCTGCGCACCTGCACGAGCGGCCTCTACGATTTGGTGCGAGCGGGCGCAGCTCGGGTGACGGAGGGCATCGAGGGCCTGTCCTGGGACTGGGCCTTGTGGGCGCGGCCCGCGCTGGAGCGCTTCGCCGCGCTGGATGCGTGGCTGGGCGAAGAGTTGCCCGCGCGAGCGCTGGCTCGAGGTGACAACGACTGGCGCGTGCGGTGGGACTTCGTCACGCCGCTGCTGCTCCTGGCCAATGCGCCGTTTCAGTTGGCGCCGGTGAATCCGCGCACCGAGGACATCGCCCTGGTGCTGCATGCCACGGGTGTGCGGCTGCTGTCGGAGGCGCTGGAGCGCCACGGTACTCGGGGCGCGGAGGTGCTGCCATGACGCGCACCACGAGGAACTCTTCAGTCCTCCGAGGCCGCGTGGAGGAAGCCGGGAAGCACCGCCCGCAGGCCCGCGATGACGGCGGCGGCCACGAAGGCATGGCCCACGGAGACGAGCGTGGGGCGCACCGCGCGAATCAGCGGGGGCAGGTGACGTTTGTCCAGGTCATGCGCGGCATTGACGTCCAGGCCATGCCCGCGAGCCCGGTCCGCCGCGCGAGCGAGTGCCTCCAGCGCGCTCTCCTGTGCGGGCGTGCCGAAGCCCTCCACGTAGTCGCGGCAGTTCAGTTCGACGGCGGCGACACCAGCGCGAGCGACCAGGTCCACGGCGTCCAGCTCTGGATCCACGAACACGGAGAGGCGCGTGCGTCCGCTCAGCGTCCTTGCCCAGTGCGCGAGCCGGGACTGGTCATCCTCGGCGCGCCACCCGCGCTGCGTGGTGAGGTGCTGAGCCTCGAAGGGAGTCACCACCCAGCAGCCGACGCCCGGGGTGCGCTCCAGCAGCGCGCCGAGGTCCTCGCGCAGGTCTCCTCCGACATGCAGCGTGGCGTGGCCTTCGAGCACAGGCTCCAGCGCGGCGAGCGCTGTGACGTCGTGGGGCTTCACATGCCGGTGGTCGGACCACTGGTGGACCATCAGCGCGCGGCAGCCTCCTTCGATGAGCGTGCGCGCGGCCTCCGTCAAATCCGGCACGGCGCCGCCGCGCGACGAGCGCAGCAGGGCGACCTTGTTGAGTCCCACGCGCAGCAGGGGTGTCGGCACAGCGGCACGCATCGACGGACCTCCCAAGTCCAGGTGGCCATCCTCGCATGGCCGCCGAATCGCGACACGCGCCGCGTGGCGTGAGCGCCCCCTCCCGAGTTCAGCGGCCATCAAGTGGCCGCGCCAGGTGCAGCACGCAGCAAGCAGTGAACGAAGACCCATCAAGGAGCAACACCATGAACAAGCCCCGTAGCGTTGCCATCAAGCTGTCCGCCGACACCATGAAGTGCGTCGTCGGTGGTTCCATCTCCACCATCCCGGGTCCCGTGGTCACCCTGCCCGGCCCCATCGTCACGGGTCCCGTCGTCACGGGTCCCATCATCGTGGGACCGGGCCGCGTCTTCCCGGTGCTGTGATTCACGAGTGAAGGCTGACCGCGTGAGCCGTTGAGGTTCATGCAGGGGAGGCGCGGGCCACTCAACCCGGCTCGCGCCTTCCTTCCTCTTCTCGCTTCTGGTGTCGCCGCCCTCATGACTCAGCCCTCGCGTGACGAACTGATGACCCTGCTTGGCGTGGACCTTGGCCAGTTGCTGGCGCTCGAGTCGCTGACGCCCGCGGTCGAGGCCGCCGTGTTCCTGTCCGGCTCCCTGGTGGAGGGCATGGGCAATGCCTTCTCCGACATCGACGTGTTCATCGTCGGCGGGGGCGAGCCGACGGGCACCAGCCTGCACAAGGCCGGAGACGCGCTCTTCTCCGTGCACATGCTCGGCAAGCGCCGCGTGGACTTCGAGTACTGGAGCGAGGCGTCGGTGGAGGTGCTCGCCGCGAAGCTCGCCGCGTTGGACCTGAAGGAGGGCGGGCGGGACAACGTGATGATGGAGCGGCGGATGACGGAGGACGAAATCGTCTTCCTGCACCGCGTGCGCACGGGGGTGGCGCTGATGCACGACAGCCGGCTGGACCGGCTGCGCTCGCGCTTCGACTTCCGTCGCCTGTCGCGGTGGCTCCTGGAGGTGAAGATTCGCGAGGTCGACGATGCGCTCGAGGACCTCTACGGGATGATGGAGCAGCCGGACGTGGCGCTGATGCGCGCGCGGGAGCTGCTCAACTCCACCTGCGATGCCTTTTGTCATTACCGAGGCAGCACGAACATCCGTCGCAAGTGGCGCACGCGCATCCTGGGGCAGCTCGCCGCGGGTGGAGACGAGGAGGCGCGCGGGTTCGAGCAGCGCTTCTGGGAGCTCCAGTTCCCGGATGGCGCGCGGTTGCGCCAGCGTCCCGAGGAGCTGAAGGCCTATCTGGAGACATGCATCCGGCAGTGCAACCAGCTCACGGATGTCATCGAGGAATGAGCGCCATGGACCTGGACGTGCTCGTTCCCGTCACGCACCTGCGAGTGCGGCGCCGTCGAGCGGAGGGGCAGGTGCACCTCATCCTCGACAACTACTACTTTGATTTGGACGAAGGCACCGACGCCGTCTGGCGCGCCTGTGACGGCGTGAGGACGGTGGCCGAGGTGGCGGAGGCGCTGCACCGCGAGCGGGGCTGGGCGTTGGAGCTGGCCCGGTCCGTCGCCCGCGAAACGCTGAGTGCCTTCGCCGAGCAGGAGCTCGTCTCGCTCGTCGCCCCGACTTCCACACGCAACCCATCCGCAGGCGGTGAAACCCATGAGTGAAAACAACGGACACCTTCCCATCATCGGACGTGCCTGGCATCCCTCCACCCGTGAGCCGGGGCCGCTGTTGCCCGCGACGCGGCTCGCGCTGGCGAACTGGGTGCGGCCGGACGGACTGGCGCGACGCGAGCTGGTGCTCGGCGCGGCGGAGGGCGAGCCCTGGGAGGTGATGACCATCGACAGCGAGAGCGCCGAGCAGGCGTGGCGGGTGATTCACCTGCTCGACGGCAAGCGGACGCTGGCGGACATCGCGAAGGAGACGCGGCTGGACCTGGCGCTGGTGTCGTCGGTGGCGCAGGACCTGTATCACCGCGCGGTGCTGGTGCAGACGAGCGGGCTGGAGGTGGATGCGCTGACGTATTACGAGCACCTGCGCTCGCTGGCGGGAATCGCGCAGCAGCGCTGGGGGCCGTCGTCGATGCTGCGTCGGTTCTGGACGGGGCCGGTGTCGCGTCGGCTGGCGGTGGGCTACCTGCTGGAGAACTACCACTTCGCGGCGGCGGCCTCGTCGCACCAGAGCGCGGCGGTGGCGTCGCAGCCGACGGAGCGACTGAAGACCATCCTGAGCGAGCACCTGTCCTTCGAGTACTGGCATCACGCGTGGCTGAAGCGCGGGTTGCTCGCGGCGGGGCTGACGGAGGCGGATTTGGAGCAGGCGTCGCCGCTCATCTCGATGCAGGCGCTCATCAACCACCTGCGCTGGTTGGGGATGGCGGACCCGCTGTCGTACTCGGCCTGTATCGGAGTGGGCGAGGGAGACCCGACGGCGCTGGCGACGGTGGGGAAGTTCTGGGAGCGCTTCACCGAGCACGGGGTGCTGCCGGTGGAAGCCTTCGGGCCCTTCCGGGACCACGACATCGGAGATTGCAGCGATGACCATGACCAGTTCGGTCGCGAGCCCTTCGCGGACGCGGGCCCGCTCACCGCGGCGGACCAGGCGCGCATCCGCCGTCGGCTCATCACCTTCTGCCGGCTGACGATGGCGTACCACCGCGAGCTGCTCGACTTCTACGGACCGGAGCAGGGGCCCACGGTCTTCTCCGTGGAGGACTGAGTCGTCCCGAAGTGCGCTCGCTTCGACATGGGCGCGAGGAGCCTCGGACGGTTGGGCTCCGAGGCGGTCCTCGCTGAATGGGAGGCCAGATGCGGTGGACCCGTGAACTCCAGGCTCCTGGAGGTCGGACGCGTCTCTCCCAAGGAGCGTGGGTGCTTGAAGTGTCGATGAGGCCGTCGTGGGAGGTGGTTCAAGTGGATGCGCTGGTCAGGGCGGTGCGCGTGAGTGGGGAGCCTCTTGCTTCAGGGAAGGTGTTTCCTCTGGGGGCGAGCACTTCCTCATGAGTGTGCTCGCGGACTCCGTCGAGGTCTCTCCGCTGGACGCGCGTCGCGTGTCCGGCGTGCTGCGCGTCCTGCCAGTCGAGGTTCGTCGACAGTTGGAGCGGACGGGACGCGTGCGCGAGTACGTGGCCCAGGAGTTGGTCGCGACTCGGGGGCAGCCCTGCGACACGGTGCGCTTGGTCCTGGAAGGCATGTTGGTGATGGGGCGCCTGGGGGCGAACCACGGGGCCTTCCTCCGGGTGACGCACGCGGTGGCGGGCGAGCTGTATGGCGCCCATGCGTGTGACGACGGAGCGACTCACGGCTTCGACGTCGTGGCGGGTGGAGCGGCGCGCGTGCTGGAGGTGTCTGGAGCGGACTTCCGGGAGGCGCTGGCGCTGGATGAGACGGGTGGGCTGACGGCGCTGCTGTGTCCGGCGTTGCGCAGAGCGCTGCTCGACTTGTTCGTGGACGACGTGGAGCCGGAGGGGGTGCTGCGGCTCGCGGCGTGCTTCCGGGAGGGCACGGTGCCGGAGGGCACGGTGCTGATGCCCGCGGGGGCGACGGCGGCGGAGTGGTGGGTGTTGAGACAGGGCTCGGTGCGCTACGGCGAGCGAGCGCTGGGGCCGGGTGAGGACTTCGCGCTGGATGCGCTGCTCCTGGACGCGCCGGTCTTCGCGGCGGCGACGGCGCTGGAGACGAGCACGCTGCTGTCCGCTCCGAGAGGTGCCACGGCTGAGGTGCTGTTGCGCTTCCCGGGAGTGCGCCGCGCCCTGGGGCGACGTGTGGCGAGGAGCAGTGCGCAATTCAATCGCTGGCCGCACGTGGTCCTCACGGACGTGAGCGCGCCTCCCGAGGCACCTCCAGAAGAAGAGGGCTCGATGGAGCTGCCGGAGCGGCCTTCTTCCGCGTCGCCGTGGAAGCCGGTGCCGTTCTATCGGCAGCAGGAGCACATGGACTGTGGGGCCGCGTGCCTGCGGATGGTGGCGCGGTACTACGGATACGAGCTGGATTATCCGTCGCTGATGAAGCTCGCGGGCGTGAGCCGGTATGGCACCAGCCTGTTGGACCTGTCGCGCACGGGGGAGCAGCTCGGTTTCATCACCACGGGCATCCAGGCGGACTGGGAGCTGTTGGGCTCGGTGGACCTGCCGGCCATCGCGCACCTCCAGGACCGGCATCACTTCGTCGTGGTGTGGCGAGTCACTCGCAAGGGTGTCGTGGTGGGCGACCCCTCGTTCTCCACGCGCTTCATTCCTCGGGAGGAATTCCTGCGCTCCTGGCGAGGGGTGCTGCTGTTGCTCAAGCCCTCGGACCGGATGTCGACGGCGGTGGCGGCGCTTCCTCCGAAACAGAAAGAGCAATCCGCGCTGGCGCGCTTCTCCGTGCTGGTACGCCCGTATCGATGGGTCATCGCGGAGCTGGTGGGGCTGTCGTTGTTGTTGCAGGTGCTGGCGCTGGCCTTCCCGTTGGGAAGTCAGGTGGTCATCGACAGGGTGTTGATGCGCGCGGATGCGCAGTTGCTGGACGTGTTGTTGGTGGGGCTGGTGGTCACCGCGCTGCTGTCAGGGGTGTTGGCCTTCGCGCGGAGCTACCTGGTGCTGGAGGTGTCCACGCGCATCGAGCGGGACGTGGTGGAGACGCTCTACCGGCGGGTGCTGGACGGGGCGTCAGGGTTGTTCCAGCGCTTCACGACGAGCGACATCCTGAATCGCTTCATGGAGGTGGGGCTGATTCGAGGCTTCATCGTGGACAACGCCATCGCCATCACCATCGACGTGGCGCTGGTGTTGAGCACGGCGGTGGTGTTGTCGATGTACTCGACCACGCTGGCGGTGCTCGCGCTGGCGTTGATGCCGTTGCACCTGTTGGTGTCCGCGGTGGTGGGCCGCTGGGTGCGCAACCACACGGTGGCGTACCTGTCACAGCACGACCTGTACCAGACGCACCTGATGGACTCGTTCAAGGGGTTCGAGTCGCTCAAGGCGCACGCGCTGGAGCTGCCGTTCCTGCGCACGATGCAGCGCTTGCTGGCGCCGTCGCTGCAGCACGGCTTCAAGGCGGCGATGCACGGCGCGATTGGCGCGAGTGTGTCGCAGACGTTGGACCTGGTGGGCAGCGCGTTGGTGTTGTGGGTGGGTTCGCGAGCGGTGTTGCGAGGGGAGCTGACGGTGGGAGCGCTCATCGCGGCGACGCTGTTCGCGCGGCAGATGAGCGGGCCGGTGGTGCGGCTGGCGACGCAGTGGCGGGACTACCAGCGGGTGCAGGCGCACCTGGAGCGGGTGGGGGCGGTGCAGGACGTGGCGGGGGAGGGGGACAAACGGGCGTCGGCGGTGCTGGAGCTGCCTCAGGTGAAGGGACACATCCGGTTCCGGGGCGTGAGCTTCCGCTATGGAACTGGCCGCGAGTCCAACACGTTGGAGCGCCTGGATTTGGAGTTCGCGCCGGGTGAGGTGGTGGCGTTGGTAGGGCCGTCGGGATGTGGGAAGAGCACGCTGGTGAGGCTGCTGTTGCGGTTGCATGACCCGGGGGAGGGGACGGTGTCGATTGATGGGTACAACCTGCGGGACGTGACGCCGGAGTCGGTGCGCGGGCAGATAGGGATGGTGACGCAGGAGACCCAGCTCTTCTCCGGGACGGTGTTCGACAACATCGCCTGTGGGCGTCCGGTGACGGAGGAGGCGGTGGTGCGGGCGGCTCGGCTCGCGGGGGCGTATGACTTCGTCACGGAGCTGCCGTATGGCTTCCAGACACTGGTGGGGGAGCGCGGGTTGACGTTGTCGGGAGGACAGCGCCAGCGGGTCATCATCGCTCGAGCGCTGGTGACGGACCCGCGAATCCTCATCTTCGACGAGGCGACGGCGGCGCTGGACCCGTTGGCGGAGCAGGCGATTCACGACCGGCTGCGCGACATCGTCCGGGGGCGGACCACGCTCATCATCAGTCATCGGCTCCAGACGTTGCAGCACGCGGACCGCATCGTGGTGATGAACGAGGGGCGAATCTCCCAGATGGGGACGCACGAGTCGCTCATGTCCGCGCAGGGGAAGTTGTACAGCGCGCTCGCGCAGGCGACGCCGAACTGGAAGCGCCATGGAGCGGAGGGTGCTCATGGCGGTGACTGAGGACACCTATCGGGAGTTGTTGCCGGTCCTCGACTTTCCTCGGACGCGACACGTGCTGCGTGGGCTGTACGCGGTGTGCGCGGGGCTGGCGCTGCTGGGGTTCTGCGCCCTGTTCTTCGTCGAGATGGATGTGGTGGTGCGTGCCCAAGCGGTCGTGGCTCCGCAGGGGGAGACCGCGAGAGTGCAGGCGCCGCGCTCCGGCGTGGTGCTGGAAATCGCGGTGCGTGAAGGGCAGCAGGTGGAGCAGGGAGCGGTCCTGCTGCGACTGGACGATGCGCAGGTGCGCTCGCGGGTGAGGTTGCTGGAGCAGCAGGTGGTGGAGGCGCGCTCGCGAGTGACGATGTTGGAGGCGCTGGTGGCGTCGCGGACGGAGTCGTACGGAATGCAGGTCCGCGTGCGCAAGGCGACGGCGTTGGAGACAGCGGCTCGACTGGAAGCGGCGCGAGCGCTCATCCACGCGAAGGAGCGTGAGGCGGAAGCACGCTCACGGGATGCGCGGAATGCGGAGCATCTTCGAGAGAAGGAGTTCGTCGCCTCGGTGGAGGCGGAGAACGCGTCCGTGCAGGCGGAGGTGGCGCGCTCGCAGGTGGTGGCGGCGCAGGCGTCGGTGCGTGAGCTGGAAGTGAGCCTGGGGCGACTGGAGCTGGAGCAGCGGGGGCTGGAGGGAGACTCGCGCGTGGCCTCCCTCTCGGATGGAGCGGCCCTGTCGGCGGCGAAGGTGGAGCTGGAGCGCTACACGGGAGAGCTGGAGGAGACGCGGTTGGAAGCCGCGAGGCTGGAAGTGGTGGCGCCGCGAGCGGGCACGGTGCAGGGACTGACGGTGTTCGACCGAGGGGACGTGGTGCAGGCGGGGAGTGTGCTCGCGCTGGTGGTGCCGTCGGAGGACGCGCTCGTCCTGCGCGCGGCGGTGGCCTCGGAGGGCATCGCGTTCCTGCGAGACGGACAGCCGGTGCGAATCAAGCTGGACGCGTATCCCTTCCAGGACTTTGGGGTGCTGTTGGGAGAGCTCTCGCGAATCGCGGGGGACACGACGCGGCGGCAGGATGACACGCTGGGAGCCGCGCCCTATCGCGTCGACGTGAGAGTCTCCGGTGAGCCGCGTTCCACGGCGGGAGTGCCCGTGCGGCTGCGTCCGGGAATGACGGGCACCGCCGAGTTCGTGGTGCGCCGAGAGCGACTCATCTCCGCGCTGATGCGCCCACTGCGCGGAGTGGACAGCTTGGGGCACTGAGCCGCTACCGCTGCACGGAGAGGATGCGCCACCCGGTGACATCGATGGCGTAGGTGGCGCCGACGTCCAGCAGCGGAGGACCGCCGACGTCGCAGATCTCCGGGTTGGGAACGATGCTGACGAACACGATGCCCTGAGGACCCGGCGCGGCCACGACATCGTAGGCCTCACGGCGAGCGAGACACTGCTGAAGCGGGGTCGCCGTTCCGGGGAGTTTGTAATCCCAGGGCAGGTAGTCCTCCATCGCGAGCTGGATGGCGCTCAGCGTCGCACCGGGGATGATCTGCCGCCCTTCAGTGGGAAGAGCGAGCGGAATCTCGACCTTCGCTGCCTCGGCCTGGGACGCGTGAACCGGACGAGGAGGGCGTTGGAAGAGAGCGCAGGCGGGCAGGAGGATTACGCCGAACGCTGCGGCAAAGCCGGGTCGAACCCGCATGAATGCTCCGTAAAGACGCTTAGACAGCGCTCTCTGCGATTGCAGGAGTCGTACTCCTAGCATCCCTCGCGAGGTGGGCAGAAGCATGTGCGTGCCGTGTCTCTCCGCACTCCACGAGTGTGGGCGCGTAGACATGGACTCCGCTCACATGGCACTACTGTTTGGCGTGGTGCCCCGGTGGGGGAGTGTGCATGGCTGGCTGCGGCGTTGACAATGACTTCGCCATCAACGGCAAAGACGCGAAGTGGGTGATTCAGCGATTTGTCCGCCGACTTAGACGAAGGTGGCCAAAGCTCGTGTGTGGCCTCACTTCAACGGTCATCTCCGATGAGGGACGGCTCCCGGACTCCTTCCCTCGGTACTTCCTGGTCTCCAAAAACCTGGAGATGCAGGTGAGAGCTGACCGGGAAGGTGCCGTCGCCGACGAGAACGGTGAGGGCTCTGTCGGCGTTCATCTGTTTCCCCTCCTCGATGGTGGCATCGACATCGACCTCATTACGCCTGAACCCGCCCCTGATGCCTTCACGGAATTCGTTCTCGGGTGCCTCTGCTCCGCGATTGTCTCCGCGTATCGCTTCAAGCAACTGCGCACGCTTTGGGAACGGGGCCACCTGGTCGCGAATCGATACACGGTAGAGGTCCCCGCTGAGCCCACGTGGATGGCGAGCGCGATTCGACTCTGCGCGGAGAAACAGTGGCCCGGAGTCGCCGTGGACGAGCATGCCGTCACGGCGGAACTCCTCTGGTCGATGAACGTGTCCACACAAGAGCCTCGGCGAACAGCGACCTTCTTCTGTGAAGCACCTTCGAAGGAAGGTGGCGGGGCCTTGGTGGGAGTGAAGTTTTCTTCAGGAGCTGCCCGCGAGTGGCGCGCGGCTGCTCAGGCTGTGCTGTGTGAAGCCGTGGGAATGTGGCACCAAGTTTCGTTCAGGGGCACGAAGCAGTCACGTGACGTTTTCACCGCTCCACCGGGACAGCCTGTCATGGCGGAAGGTGTGGTGACCTTCCAGGGGACAGGGGGGCCCTTCGCGGGGATGAAGCAGGACAGACAGGGGCCGCTCCCCATCAACTTCAAGGACTTCTGGGACCGATTGCACCGTGCCGCCGAAGCGTGTCGTCGGTTTGGGGAGAGACTGGTGACGGAGACGCTTCCGCCCTCCCTGCGCTTCGACTTCCATGCAGCGGAGTGGCCGCCCGAGAAGGATGGTCGCGTGAAGTTCCTGGGTGGCCGGCTCTTGCGGCCAGAAGCGCTGCTGGGAGTGGAGGAGAAACAGGCCGCCCGTTACCTCTGGGTGGATGGGAAGGTCCCTGTGTGGGTGAACTTGAAGGTCCACGGCGTGGACGAGGACCACACGTACATTCAAGTCATCTTCAATCCCGACCGACTCACCAACGACGACACTCGCCTGATGTACCAGGAGGGAGGCGCCCCACCGTTTTCCTTACGGGGACCTCCGGGGGCTGCGTTCGACAGAAAGGTGTCGCTCCCGCCACGGCAACCCATCAAGAGGAGCACCCATGATTGACCTCGTCGAAGGCAATCTCCTCCAAGCGGACGTCGAGGCGCTCATCAACGCCGTCAACACGGAAGGCGTGATGGGCAAGGGCATCGCGCTCCAGTTCAAGCGGGCCTTCCCCGCGATGTTCCAGGAGTACGAACGCGAGGCGAAGGCGGGCCGCCTCGAAACCGGTCGCGTCCATGTCTTCGACGTGGGCGCGTCGAAGGGCCCTCGCTGGGTCATCAACTTCCCGACGAAGCGGAGCTGGCGTCAGCCTTCGCGCCTGGAGTGGATTCGCACGGGCCTGGAGTCCCTCGTCGAGGAGGTTCAACGCCGGGGGATTCAATCGCTGGCCGTTCCTGCCCTGGGCTGCGGAAATGGTGGCCTGACCTGGGCGGAGGTCTTTCCCCTCATCCAGGAGTCCTTCGCGCGAGTCCCGTCCGTTCGAGTGCTCGTCTATCCCCCGCCCCTGTCCGGGCATCATCCATGACCTTCAAGTACACGCGACATCAGGTTCCTCGGGGAACGCTCCCTGACGCAGAGACCAACGACAAACTCTACTTAATCAAGAGAGTGTCAATGCTTCGAGCGACCTATCAGATCAGGCTCCTGGCTTTCAGGGCGGTGGAGATTCACAAAAAGCTCGTGCTGAAGGTCCCAAAGTCCTGCAAATTTCATCCTTCGCTCAAGGAACTGATTCGGGTGACCGGAAAAACCATCAAGCGAGAGGCTCTGTAGTGGGCCTCTATCTTTGTGTCTTCGAAGGTGATGAAGAACTGGAGGGCGTCGAGGTCGGGCTCTATGCGGACTTCAATGCCTTGCGTGACTACGTCACACGAGAACTCGAGGCGGGGAAGCTGGGTTCTCGATTTCCCACGCTCATCGTGCACTCGGATTGTGACGGTGAGTGGTCCGCTTCCGAATGCGAGAAGCTGCGGGATGAATTGGCGGTAATCGCCATGGAATTGAAGGCGCGCCCGGCGGTCGGCTTTACTTCGGAGTGGCAACGAACCGTGGCGAAATCCGTGGGCCTCGTGCCTCGAAACGCGTTTGAGTCGTTCATCGACGTGGATGGCGAATTCTTGATTGAGCGTCTTCAGGGCCTGGCCGAATTCGCGTACAGGTATCAGTCCCCCATCTTGTTCCAGTGATTGATATGGCACGTGAAATAGATGACGACGCACAAACGCTGGAGCAACGGGCCCGTCGGGTCCTGGATGATCCAGAAAAGGCGATTCCAGCCCTGCGAGTCGGCCGTTCATTACTTCGTATCTGGAATTACAGTTCGCGAGCCGACTATCGCTCGTGGCTGCTTTGGACCGAGCGGAGGCCGAAAGATACCCTCCTCAGGGTCCGACGCGTCGTCTGGATGCGTTCGTCATCTGTGTCTGCCCCCCATGCAAGCGCACGTGCACATGAGGGTGATACAGCCGCCGCGCTTCGGCTTTCAGTCGCCGATGCGGACGTCCCTCAGGCGCCATGGCAGCAACTCCTTGCAGAGGCGGAAGGCTTGCGCCTTCCGGCGTTCTGCTTCGGAGGTTCCATGGTGGGGACCGACGGAGGTGTCTATGGGGTCGAGCAGAAGAACTTCCGACGGACCTTGCGCTACGAATGGTGGTGGAAGCCGCCCAAGGGGTGGGAGGAACTCGCGGATTGGGTCGCGAGAGCCACCGACCTGTTCGAGGCGAGCCTTGAAACCACGGAGTGAAGGCCGTTACCGGGCGGCTCTGCTCAGTTCTTCGCCCCGCCCCCGCGAGCCTCATTCAGCGCGCTCAGGTCCACCAGTCCGCTGATGTCCGAGGTGGGGATGAAGCCCAGCTCCTGCGCATGCTTCGCCGCTGTGCTCAGCGCGCCAGGCACCGGGTCCAGACTGGGCTCCAGTCGTGAGAACGCACCCTGCAGAATCGCCGGCTGCAACGGCTTCTGCGTCAGCTTCCCGAACGCCTGATTCACCGCCGCAGTGAAGCTCGCCGGGTCCTTCTCCCACCGCTCCGTCAGCTTCACGTGCGCGCGCAGCAGCGCCACGATTCGCGGGCGCTGCGTCTCCAACACCTTGCGAGTCGTCACGATGACCGTGGTGGGAAACCTCCCCTCCGGCCACAGCGACTTCTCGTCCACGAGAATCTGCCCGCCACCCTCCGGCTCCAGCAGCATCCGCGTGCCCCACGGCTCCGGCACCCACGCGCCTTCGATTCCCCCGCGCAGGTACTGCACCAGGATGTCCGAGTTCGTCAGCGGCACAATCTGCACGTCGCCCTCGCCATCCAGGTTCGTGCTCAACCCCTGCCGCTTCAGCCAGTAGCGCAGCGCGATGTCCTGCGTGTTGCCCAACTGGGGCGTCGCAACCTTCTTCCCCTTCAGCTCCGCCGCAGACTTCGCCGAGCGAGTCACCAGCACCGCGCCGCCGTTCACCGCGCCCGCGATGATGCGCAGGTCACGCCCCGCCTTGAGGTACGTGTTGATGGCGGGCCCCGTGCCCACGTACGACACGTCCAACGAGCCGCCCACCAACGCCTCCATGGCCGCGGGCCCCGCGTTGAACTGCTTCACCTCCAGCTTCCCCACGCCGGGTTCCGCCGCGAACGCCCCCTCCGCGTTGCCCACCAGCGCCTGCGCATGCGTGATGTTGGGAAAGAACCCGAGCCTCAACGGTGCATCGGCACCACCGGACGACTCACGCTTGCAACCGACACCCAGCCCCGCGAGGCCGGCGAGCACGAGGACAGCCACGAAACGAGAGGCGCGCATAGGCACCCAGAAGAGGGACGGCGGGTCAGGTTGGCAACGGGTGTCGATACACAAGCGTCGGGCGCTTCACGTCCCACGTCTCACATCGCGCCTTCCAGCCCCCACCGACGCCGCAGCCGGCCCTCCACCGTCTGGAAGAAGACACGGTCCACCGTGATGCCGATGAGGATGATGGCCACCATCACCGCCATCACTTGCGGCACGTCCATCAGCTCGCGCCCCACCGTGAGCAGCTGTCCCAAGCCTCCCGAGACGAACAGCAGCTCTCCCGCCAGCAGCGCGCGCCACGCGAAGCTCCACCCCAGCTTGAGCCCCGTGACGATGCCCGGCAGCGCCGCCGGCAGCAGCACGCCGAACTGGAAGCGCAGGCCGCGCACTCCCAAGGTGCTGGCCACGCGCAACAGCTGCGGGTCCACGCCCTGCACGCTGTCCTCGGTGGCGATGGCGATGCCCAGCACGCTGCCCATCACCACGACGAAGAGGATGGAGGTGTCCGTCAGCCCGAACCACAGCAGCGCCAACGGCAGCCAGCAGATGGACGGCAGCGCCTGCAGCCCCATCACCACCGGCTTCACCGCGTTGCGGAAGAAGGCCAGCCGAGCCATCAGCAGGCCCAGCGGCACACCGATGGCCACCGACACCAGGTAGGCGCGGCCCAGTCGCCCCAGGGAGCGCAGCGTGGCGTCCAGCAGTCGCCCGTCGGCCGCCATGCTCCAGAGGCTCTTGGACACCGTCACCGGACCGGGGAAGAGGTACGGAGACCAGATGCCCAGGCGGGACAGGCCCTCCCAGAGGCCCAGCAGCAGCACCAGCAGGCCCAGCTTTTGCGCGTAGTTCTTCAAGGGGGCGTCGCGCTTCATGGCTCACCTCGCGGGTCGGGGCAGTCCCGACGCGGGCAGCGGGGGGCTCGACGCGGCGGGTGCGGCGGCTCGCGGCGGCATGACTTCCGGCAGGGTGTTGCGCTCCACCTCGCGCAAGAGGCCCTGGACGTGGCGCACCATCTCCGTGAGCGCCGCGTCCTCCGGGTGACGCGGCATGGGCAGGTGGACCTCCAAATCCCTCACGATGCGCCCCGGACGCGGCGCCATCAGGACGACGCGGGTGCCCAGCATCAGCGCCTCGTGCACGTCGTGCGTGACGAACACAATCGTCTTGTGCGTGCGCATCCAGATGGACTGAAGCAGCTCCTGCATGTGGATGCGCGTCTGCGCGTCCAGCGAGCCGAAGGGCTCGTCCATGAGCAGCACCGTCGGGTCCACCGCGAGCGCCCTCGCCAGGCTGGCGCGCATCTTCATGCCGCCGGAGAGCTGGTGCGGCAGCGTCTCCTCGAAGCCCTGGAGCTGCACGCGGCGGATGTACTGGTCCGCGCGCTCCTTGCGCTCGGAGCGCGGCACGCCTCGGGCCGCGAGGGCGAAGGTGATGTTTCCGCGCACCGTGAGCCACGGGAAGAGAGCGGCCTCCTGGAACATCAGGAGCCGGTCCGGCCCGGGTCCGGAGATGCGCTGTCCATCAATGGACACCGTGCCGCCGGTGGGCTGCACGTGGCCCGCCAGCGCGTAGAGCAGCGTGGACTTGCCGCAGCCCGACGGACCCAACAGGCAGACGAGCTCTCCGGAGCGGACGTTCAGGTCCACGTCCTGCAGCGCCACGACCTTGTTGCCGTAGCGGTGGCCCAGCTGGGTGACGGAGATTTTCGCGTGGTCGGCCTCCACGTGCGCTGGCCGAAGCAGGCGCAGCGAACTTCGCCATCGGCCAAGGAGGGCACGCAGCATCGGCCACAAGCTAGGCATATGTGGGCAGAGCGGAAGGGGGCGGCGAACCGCTTCGAGAGCGCACGCCGGTCTGCTTCCTCACCCGGCGAGCAGGGAGGCCCCGTTCTTGGACGGGGGTACAAGCACTTCGTGACCTTGGCCTCTGAAAACTAGGGACTCCGGAGGCGCTTGCTGCTGGTGCTCGCCCGTCCGTCCCGGACTGGAAGGCAGGCTCGGGGGTTCCCTTGGACACTGAGGTGAGGGAACCTGCCGGGCAATGCACGTGGGGAAATATCAGCTCGTCCGCAAGCTGGCGACGGGTGGCATGGCGGAGGTGTTCCTGGCGAAGGCGGCCGGGCCCGGGGGCTTCGAGAAGACGCTGGTGCTCAAGCGCATCCTCCCGCACCTCGCGGAGGACCCGTCCTTCGTGGAGATGTTCCTCGGCGAAGCGCGGCTCGTCGCGGGGCTCAACCATCCCCACATCGTCCAGATTTTCGACTTCGGTGAGGCGGAGGGCAGCTACTTTCTCGCGATGGAGCTCATCGATGGCCCCAACCTGCGACGCTGGCAGCGACAGGCCGCGTCGAAGGGGCAGCCCCTGGCGCCCAACATCTGCGCGAAGGTGGTGGCGCAGGCGGCGGAGGGCCTGGCCTTCGCGCATGACTTCGTGGACCCGACGACAGGCCAGCCGCTCGGGTTGATTCACCGGGATGTGAGCCCGGACAACATCCTCGTGTCCCGGCAGGGCGCGGTGAAGGTGGTGGACTTCGGCATCGCCAAGGTGGCGGGACAGAAGCACCGCACGCAGACCGGCATCGTGAAGGGCAAGGTCGCGTACATGCCGCCCGAGCAGGTGCGGGCCGACCCGTTGGACCGGCGCGTGGATGTGTATGCGCTTGGCGTGGTGCTGTACGAGCTGCTCACGGGAAAGCTGCCGATTGATGGGGCGTCGGAGCTGGCATTGATGCAGGCCATCGTCTCGCGCGAGCCGATGCCGGTGAGCCGCTACCGCCAGGATGTCCCCGCCGCGCTCCAGGACATCATCACCAAAGCGTTGCGGAAGGACCGCGAGGACCGCTACCCGGACTGTCGCGCGCTGCAGGTGGACCTGGAGCGCTTCGTGTTGTCGGTGGGCGAGCCGGTGGGCGCGTACCAGGTGGCCCAGGCGGTGGAGCAGGTGGTGGAGGAGCGAATCGTTCCGACGCCCGCGCCCATGTCTTCACGGCCCGAGGTCCGCGAGGCACGAGCGGAGACGCCCGAGCGCACCGTACCGTCGCGGCCCGAGGGCAGGGAGGCTCGGGAGGAGGCGCCCGAGCGCACCGTGCCGTCGGGGTCTCCGCGCAAGCCGCCCGTCCGGACGGGAGAAGCCGACGCGGTGCCGGCCGTGTTCGAACAGGAGACGCAGACGCGTCCCCGCGCGGACCCGAGGAACGCGAAGCGGAAGGCGCTCGTGCCGGCGGCCATCGCGGGCGCGGTGCTGCTCGTGGCGGGTGGGGGCTACGCGCTGCTCGGTGGCGGAACTCCGGCAGAGGCTCCGACGGGCGCGTCCACGAAGGTGGCGGGTGCTCCCGAAGCTCCGACGGGAACGTCTGCAACGGTGACGGGTTCGCCCGAGACTCCGAAGGGCACGACCACGAAGGCCGCCGGTTCCACTGAGACCGAGGCGACCACGAAGGCCGCTGGTTCCACCGAGACCGCGATGGGCACGCCGACGAAAGTGGCTGGCTCCGCCGAGACGGCGACGGGCACGACCTCGAAGATGGCCGGCTCCACCGAGACTCCGACGGGCACGAAGGTGGCGGGTGCTCCCGAGACTCCGACGGGCACCGCCACCGCGGCGCAAGGAACCACGGCCACCCCCGCGGAGGACCCGCAAGGCGAAGCCGCGCTGGAGGCACAGCTCGCGGCGAAGCGAGGGCAGGGTGAGCTGGCCGTCGAGACGGACGAGGACAGCGGCCTGCTCAGCTTCACGGCCTCGCCCGCCGGTGGCACCCAGACCCCGAGCTCGGAGCAGAAGAAGCCCGTGTCACGAGTGGTGAAGGGCGCGCTGGGCTCGGTGGAGTTCCGGATCCGCCCCTATGCCGTCGTGTATCTCGATGGCAAGAAGCTGGGCGAGACACCGCTCGCAACCATCGATGTCCCCGAGGGCATCTATGCCGTGACGGCCGTCAACACGCGCCTGGGGAAGAAAGTCACTCGCAGCTTCGAGGTGAAGGCCGGCACGGCCAACGTCTTCAAGCTCAACCTGCAGGACTGAGCACGGCCCTCACGGCTTCTCGTTCGCGTCGGCGGGCGCGGGCGGAGTCTCGGGCTTGTTCTTCGGGCGGATGACCGTGTCCAGCGCGGAGCCCAGCGCCGAGCCGACATTCTTCCCCAGCGACGAACCCGCTTCACTCAGGCGCGAGCGCAGGCCCGGCTTCGTCTCGGACTGTGGCTCGGCAGCAGCCTCCGCCTGCTTCTCCACGGGTGCGGGCTCGGGCGCGAGCGCCTTCGGCTCCTCGACGACGGGAGCAGGTGTCTCCACGGGCGCGGCCTTCGCGGACGCGGTGCCTTGCTTGAGGTGCACCTGCTTGCGCACCGACTCGAAGTCCCGCTCCACCTTGGGGGCCACGGCGACGGGCAGCTTCGCCTCGGGCCGCAGCGTCAGGCCGGTGCGGAACTCCTCCAGCGCCTGCTTCCTGCGGCCCAGGTCGGCGAGCACCAACCCCCGGTAGACCGCCACCTCCGACTGCTCGTCCAGGGTGGAAGCCACCTGCTTCGCCTGCGTCAGCCAGTTGAGCGCCTTCTCGTACTCCAGCGCCTCATACAGCGTCCCCGCGCGCTCGATGCGATGGCGGAAGAGCCCCGCAGGGTCCTCGGAGTCGGGCGTGTTGGCCAGGGCCAGTCCCGGAGCCAGCCAGGCCCACAGCACCACCAGCCAGGCCCCCCTCGGGTTGATGGAAGCTTCCATTCCTCGCGAAGCTAGCATGGAGCCCTCGGACAGGAATCCACCCCCGGGTGCGCTTCCGGGCCCACCGTACCGGGTGCGGAATGACTGTCAGGCCGCTGAAGCGGTGCGCTCGGCGCGGCGATGGGACCGGGTGCGCCACGCCAGCCACGCGCTGAAGAGGAGCAGCGCCACGCCCACGCCGGTGTACGCGCCGCCCACGCGCAGGGACGCGCGCCGGTCATCCCGAATCACCTCCAGCGGCCCAGTGCCTGGCGCGGCGAGGTAGCGCTCCACCTGCTCCTTCACGGCGGTGGCCTCGCTCTCCTCGGTGGCCCACTGCGCGAAGAGGGGCAGCTTGCCCTGCGTCGTCTCGAGCCTCGGTCGGAAGATGGGCACGGACGTGCGGCGGGCGCTGCGGCTGCGCTCCACCGTGACGGCCTGAATCGCGTCCAGCGGCACCGTGGCCACCGGCTCGCGCGTCAGCCACCCGGCCCGAGTGAGCGTGCAAGGTCCTCCCGGCTCACAGCGGAGGTCCATCCGCGACTTTCCGTCCAGCAGCCACAGGCCGAGCACCAGGAAGGGCACGGCGAGGAGGAGGCAGGCCACGGTGCCAATGGCCGTGGCGCGGCTGGAGCGGGGCGTCTCGTCGGTGGGGGCAGAGGGAAGGGGCTCGCTCACGGGCTCCACTCATAGACCGGTCGCCTCCGGCTGGCAGCGGTTTCGTGCACTCGTCGACATCCGCCCCGGTCAGCGGGCGGCCGGGCGCTGTGTACCCCCCAGCCCTTGACCCTGGTGTCCCGGCCCCAGGGTGAACACCTCAACCAGGATTCGGCACTCGCAAGGGCAGGAGCCGCGCATGAAGGCCGTCGCCGTCTTTCCCGGGAAGAAAGAGGTGCGCGTCATCGACGACGCACCGGAGCCACGGCTCCAATCCCCCACGCAGGTGAAGGTGCGCACCCTGGAGATAGGCGTGTGCGGCACGGACAAGGACATCGTCTCCTTCTCCTACGGCTCGCCGCCGCCCGGCTCGGACTTCCTCATCCTCGGCCACGAGTGTCTGGGCGAGGTGGTGGAGGTGGGCTCGGCGGTGAAGGGACTCCAGGTCGGGGACCTCGTCGTGCCGCGCGTGCGCAGGCCATGTCCGCATGCCACGTGCCCCGCGTGTCGCGGCGGCCATCCGGACTTCTGCATCACCGGGGACTACACCGAGCGAGGCATCAAGGAGGCCCATGGCTTCTGCTCGGAGCGCTTCGTGGAGGACGTGGCGTACGTGCACCGCGTCCCCGGGGAGCTGCGCGAGGTCGCCGTGCTCGCCGAGCCGCTGACCATCGCGGAGAAGGGCCTGCGCCAGTGGGAGCAAATCCAGGAGCGCCTGCCGTGGCGTCCCGCGCCGGGGCGCGCGGTGGTGCTGGGCGCGGGGCCGGTGGGACAGCTCGCGGTGCTGACGCTGCTGCGGCGGGGCTTCGCCACGACGGTGTACTCGCACAGCAGCAAGCCCAATCCGAAGGCGGAGGCCGCGGAGGCCGTGGGCGCGCCCTACCTCTCCACGAAGGACGTGTCCCCGGACGAGCTGGTCCGCGCCGTGGGGGCGCCGGACGTCATCTACGAGGCCACCGGCGTGGCCAAGGCGGCGTTCGACGCGCTCAAGACGCTGGCGAACAACGGCGTCTTCATCTTCACGGGGGTGCCGTCCGACCAGCAGCCGCTGTCGCTCGAGGGCGAGGAGTTCCTCAAGCAGGTGGTGCTGCGCAACCAGGTGCTGCTGGGCACGGTGAACGCGGCGGCCACGGACTTCGACGCGGCGCTGGAGGACCTGGCGCGCTTCCGGGCCCGCTGGCCGGGTGGGCTGGAGCGGCTCATCACCTCGCGCCATCCGCCGGAGGCCTTCCTCGACGTGGTGACGGGCAAGGCGGGCAAGGGCATCAAGCAGGTCATCACCTTCAGCTAGGGCGAGGTGCGTATGCAGGTGGGCAGACAGGCGGTGGCGGGGGGCTCGGTGCCCATCGAGGACCACGGCGTCATTGGCGACCTGCGCACGGTGGCGTTGGTGGGCAACGAGGGCACCATTGACTGGATGTGCTACCCGCACTTCGACAGCCCCAGCGTGTTCGCCGCGCTGCTGGACCCCCAGAAGGGGGGCCACTGGCGCATCCACCCCAAGCCGGACGGGGTGCTGTGCAAGCAGTTCTACTGGCCTGACACCAACGTGCTGGTGACGCGCTTCTACACGCCGGACGGCGTGGGGGAGCTCATCGACTTCATGCCCATGGGGCGCGAGGACGAGAAGGACGTGCGCGAGGTGCTCCGGCGCGTGCGCGTGGTGCGCGGGGAGATGGCGTTCGAGATGGAGTGCTTCCCGGCCTTCAACTACGCGCGGGACTCGCACACCACGCACCTCATCGCGGGCGGGGCCGCCTTCGAGTCGGAGAAGCTCCAGCTCACCCTCGCGGGCTCCGTGCCCATGCAGCGCGCGGAGCGGGGTGTCACGGCGAGCTTCGTGCTGCGGGAGAACCAGTCCGCCGTCTTCTCGCTGCGGGACGGGATGCGGGTGTCGTGCGAGGAGCTGGTGCACAGCCATGACTCGGCGGAGTCGCTCTTCCGCTCCACGGTGGAGTACTGGCGCCACTGGCTGTCGGGCTGTCAGTACACGGGGCGCTGGCGGGAGACGGTGCAGCGCTCGGCGCTGGCGCTGAAGCTGATGACGTTCGCCCCGACGGGAGCGATTGTCGCGGCGCCCACGTGCAGCCTGCCCGAGTCACCCGGTGGCACCCGCAACTGGGACTACCGTTACTGCTGGCTGCGGGACGCGGCCTTCACCGTCTACGCGTTCCTGCGCATCGGCTTCAAGAAGGAGGCGGCGGCCTTCATGCGGTGGGTGGAGGCGCGGTGCGCGGAGCAGGGGGACGGGCCGCTGCCGTTGATGTTCTCGCTGGATGGCAGCCGGGTGCCGGACGAGGTGGAGCTGCCGCACCTGGCGGGCTACGGCGGCGCGCAGCCGGTGCGCATCGGCAACGGGGCGGCGGACCAGCTCCAGCTCGACATCTATGGCGAGCTGATGGACTCGGTGTACCTGTTCAACAAGTACGCGGCGCCCATCTCCTACGACTTCTGGCGGCACCTGCGGCGGCTGGTGGATTGGGTGTGCGAGCACTGGAACCAGCCGGACGAGGGCATCTGGGAGGTGCGCGGGGGCCGGCGGCACTTCGTGTATTCGAAGCTGATGTGCTGGGTGGCGGTGGACCGGGCCATCCGCCTGGCGGACAAGCGCAGCTTCCCGGCGGACCGGCCGAAGTGGCTCGCGGCGCGCGACGCCATCTTCGAGGACATCATGGCCCGGGGCTGGAGCGAGGAGCGCGGCTCCTTCATCCAGGCGTATGGGAAGGACACGCTGGACGCGGCGAATCTGCTGATGCCGCTGGTGTTCTTCCTGTCGCCGGTGGACCCGAGGATGATTTCCACGCTGGACCACATGCGAAAGCCGCCGTCGCAGGGCGGGCTGACGTCGGACGGGCTGGTGTTCCGCTACGACGTGGCGGCCACGCTGGATGGCATCGCCGGCAGCGAGGGCACCTTCAACCTGTGCAGCTTCTGGCTGGTGGAGGCGATGACGCGGGCGAACCCGGTGCGGCCGGATTTGCTGGAGGAGGCGCGGCTCACCTTCGAGCGCATGCTGGGCTATGCCAACCACGTGGGGCTGTACGCGGAGCAGACGGGCATGTCGGGCGAGTCGCTCGGCAACTTCCCGCAGGCCCTCACCCACCTGTCGCTCATCAGCGCCGCGTACAACCTGGACCGGACGCTGGGGCGCAAGGACTGACGGGAAGCGGATGCCCCGGGATGCTTGCTGGGACCAGGGCTTGGGTTGTGCGAACATGACCCGCGCATGACGATGCAAGAACAAGCCGACCGTATCCTCGAGTCGCTAGACCGGCACGGTCGCTCCTGGGTGATGGGGACCCTGGGCGACGACCGCTGGGAACTGGCTCGGCTTGTCCAGCAACAACACGAGAACTCCCACCTCATCCAGCTGCCTTCCATGGACGAGTCGGACAGCGCGGTCCATGGCCTGCTCCAGGCCGCGGCGGTCCTGGGCCAGAAGGCGTTGGGTGAGGCAGCGCTCGACTCACGGTCGCTTCATGCGCGGGCACGGCAGGTCGCGGAAGCGCTCGCCCACGAACAGCGAACGCTGCTGATTCATCTCCCGGGCTCGTGGACTTTCAACAGCCGGGTGAATGACGCCGTGGGGCTGATGCTCCTGCGCAGGGGACTGGAGCTGCTCGGAGGGCTGGCAGCCGCGCAGGGGTTGAAGCTGGTGATGTTCACCGGACCCCTGAGCTCCACGAGAGTTCCTCCCTTCCTGTCCTCGCTTCCATCCTCTGCCCGGTTCACGCTCTCACCACGGCAGGTCTCGCGCGATGCGCTCGAGGATGCGCGTGTCTGGGGCGCCTCCTCGGAAGCGGCTTCCGTGCTCCGCGAGGTCATGAGCCCCAGACTGGAAGTCACCTCACTGCAGCTTCGATTGATGGTGGCCCTGGTTCACCTGGGCGATGAGCCGGCTTCGCTGCTCCAGCAGGTCGTGGCTTCAAGGAAGACCGGTCCGCCCGCGGCGCTCGATGCCCTGGAGCCACGGCTCGAGGTGGCCTTTCGTCGCCCGGGCAATGAGGCTGTTCGCACGGGCCTCCATCGCATCCTACAATCCCGCTTCCCGCTTCCGCTGGAAGAAGCCTGGAAGGTGACGGGCTTCTCGGTCGAAAACCTGTCGCTCCTGAGCCACTGCATCGGTCCAGGGTCGGACGAGGTGCGGGTAGATGAGGCCGTCCGCCGAAAGCTGCTGAAGGCCACCGAGGGAGACTGGAGGCCCGCGGAGCCTGACGCCCACCTCGAGCTCGCGTCATTTCATCAAGCGCGAGATGGCGCGGTGAGCGTGGAGCAGGCGCACGGCGGACAAGTGCTCCACTGGTTGGAGAAGGTCCACCACCTGGGGCATTCCGGTGAGTTGGGTGCGGAGCGCTGGGACGCGCTTCACCTCACCGCGCGCGAGTTTTATTGGGACCGTGCCCGGTCGCTGAGCATCGAGCACAAGGACTACATGGGGGCCACCGCTGTCTATCAGCGGTGTCTCGACCAGGTGGACTCAGAGGATGCCTATTCCTGGCACTATCTAGGCTTCAACCTCGACCGTGCCGCCGAGCAGCGTGAGCGGGCCGAAGCGGCTTTTCGCAAGGCAGTGGAGTTGGACCCGACCAACCCCTGGTGGAATGGTCGGCTCGTCACCTTTCTCATCGAGCAGTCGCGGTTCCGCGCGGCCGACAAGGAGTGGCACGAGGCCCAAGCGCGGGTCGACCCCGATGGAACGCAGATACGACAGGGCCCGTCGCTGGCCTTGCACCTGCACCGGTGGGTGACGGAGAAGTGGCTGGAGCGCGGCGAGGTCGGACGCGCTCGTGATGTCTTCAACGCCATCCCCTTGCGACTGTTGGACCGCAAGGAGTCCCTGAAAACCCTTCGTCAGCGATTGGAGGACGCGGAGGAGGTACGGCTGCTGGGGGAGCCTGTCTATCCCGCCAGCTTTCCGGTGCAGCTTCGTTGGAAGAGACCCCAGTATCTCGAACCCTCCAATGCACGAGGCTCCCGCCTGAAGGAATGGTTCCCGGGTCGGGTCCTCCAGGCGACCCCACATGAAGTGCGAGTGGTCGTGGCCACACCCGAGGTCTCCCCCACGGAGCGCCAGGTCGTGGTCAAGGAGCTGACTCGGGAGCAGTGGCACCGAGCCTCGGAGAGCATCGCCCTGCCTCGCGCCGATACCTTCATCGAAGTGGGGATGTATGAGGACGAGCTGTTGCGCATCGTGCTTGTTCCAAATGAAGAGGCACTCCTGCAGTCACGGCCGTGGCTGGACAAACAGGCGCTTCGTTATCTGAGGCGGTGGGCGTGACAGGAATGGAGCCGCTGGGTGCGCTGACCCGGTTGAATCGCGACTGGCTTCACGTGTTCGTCGCGGGGCCTGGTCAGGGTGAGGGTATTGCCGTGGCGCTCCCCGAGCGGGGCTGGATGCTCGTCGATGGTTGCTCGACGGCGGACAGGAGATTTCCGCTGGAGGCCATTCTCCAGCAATGGCGGATGACCGACGATGACCCCGTGGAGGCGATGGTGCTCACGCATCCCCATGAGGACCATGTCGAAGGCGTCGCGGAGTTGATTGAGGCGCTTTCTCCCAAGCAGGTCGCGGTGACCACGGGGAGCACTCCGGGCTCCACGCTGTTGCAGGTGGTGCAGGCGTTGATTCGGAACTCCACGGATGGGAGCACGCGGACCGGGCTCCTCGCCGCCAAGGTGATGGCCGCGTTCGAGGCCATCGAGGTCTGGGAGCGGGCTCATCCAGGTGGGCTGCGGGGATTGGTGGATGGCCGGCTCTTGCTGTCGGGCGCGATGGTGCAGGTTCATGCGCGCTCTCCGGACCAGGCAGGGGTCGACGGCTTCCTTCTGTCCAAAGACCTGGGGAGGCGGCTGCGCTCTTCAGCCAACCATCTCAGCGTCGTGCTGGAGGTTTGCTTTGGCTCCCTGCGGCTGGTGCTCACAGGAGACCTGCCCCATCTGGAGAGGCGAGGGGGCTCCCCGGTTCCCACGGGTTGGCAGGCCGTGGCGAGTCGGCACCCTCATCTGGTGAATCACCAGGGACTCAAGGTTCCACACCATGGCTCCGCCGAAGCGATGCATCCGGGGTGGATGACACACCAATCCGCGCCGCGGAGGGCCTGGCTCGTGACGCCCTACAACAGCTCAGGGTTGCCGCGGCTGGCTCGAATGGACGGACTGCCCCATCTTCTCGCCCATGAAGAGGAAGTGCTGCTGACGGCCCTTCCGGCGAGCAAGAGCCGTCAGGCGTCTTCAACGGGCGGCCATCGCGTTCAACTGGCACAGCTCGTGGACCGCCTGGCTCACCAGAAGGCGGGTACCTCCTTCCTGGATGGAGGCACGGTCATCAAGGCAGGAACCGCGGTGGAGCCCCTGGACCCGGTCTGGTGCGTGGCCTTCGACCAGGATGGTCAGATTCAGGGACGCTGGCATGGTCGCGCGGCCCTCGCTGTGTCTGCTTGAGGCCGTCACGAAGCGCTACGCCCCGAAGAACTCCTTCCACGCCCCGGGCGTCACCACGCCGATGAGCTGCACACCCAGCTCGCCCTTGTGGCGTATCACCACATCCAGTCCGGTGAGCAGGCGCGGGTCTCCCGCGAAGTCGCGCTGCTTCTTGCGCGCCACCAGCAGCTCGAAGTCCTTCTCCCTCGACTCACCATTCTCGCGAGGCATGCGCCGCAAGGTGGCGCGAGCCCGCTCCACCCAGCCCTTCTCCGGCTCCCACGTGTCCTGCACGACGGCGTTCCACGCGCTGAGCGCCAGGGCGAGGACGGTGAACAGCTCCTCTTGAGGCACCAGGGAACTCTCGATGTCCTTGAGCAGGGGCCGCGCGAAGTCGAGCAGCGTCTCGGAGACCTTGCGCTGGGGGACCTTGCGCGAAGCCTTGCCGGAGGCCTTGGGCGGATGGAGCGGGAGGCTCGCCAGGTCCAACTTGCCCACGTAGAAGCCCGTGAGCAGGGGCAGGGGCACCTCCAGCTTCACGCGCAGGTGGAAGTCCCCCAGGCGCACCTCCACCTCCTTGGTCGCGTCCTCGGGGCTCGCCTCCGCCAGCGCGAGCGCCATCGCCGTCGCGAGCCGTACATCCTCAACGTCGCCGGGAAGCAGCTTGTTCCTCCGGACCCGGAGCAGGTCGGGGACGAAGGGGACGCCCATGTGTTGCTGAATCGCCTTGCTCGCCCAGGCGGGTCCATCATCGAGCGTCAGGCCCAGGGCGTCCGGGATGAGCATGTCCACGCCCGGCACGGCGGTACTGGAGCGGGCCACCCGGTCCGCCGACCCCAACCGGTCGAAGAGCGAGAAGCCGAACTCCGCCCCACCATTGCCCATCACGGACAGCTCACGTGTCCCCTTCACGCTCCCCTCCATCGTGACGGTGAACAGCTCCCCGTTGGTCCACGTCTCCCACGGGGCCGCCCGGATGAGGGCCGTGGTGGCCAGGAGAAAGGCCTCCATGTCATCCGGAGGAATCCTCTGCGCCTGGCGAGGCGCCCAGTACGTCTGCACGGCGAGGTGCGCCCGGAGCGTGTCGATGGAGCGGGGCGTGGGCCGCGAGACGAACCCGAAGGCCGCCCCCGCGCGCGCCAGCCGGCTCTCGCAGTAGACCTTCCGGCCCTCCAGGTTCTTCGCCAGGGCCGCCAGTCCGTCCACGTCTCGCTTGACGCACTCGGGTGGCAGCACGAAGCCGCCCGCCTCCACGGCGACGTAGAAGGACACCCCTCCATCCTGGGCCGTGTCGATGGGGCCCAGCTTGAAGACATACGCCGAGCCCTCCTCAAGCTCTCCCTTCGACGCGGACTTCCTCTTGCGAGGCCGCTGTCCAGCGAAGTCCTGGAACGCCCGGCGACGGGGAGGAAGCAGCGACTCCGCGAAGGCCATGGCCTCTTCCTCGTCGAAGGAGGGCGCCTCCTCGGAGATCAGCTCCATCACGCGTCGGAACAGGAACGGCCCCCGGCGACGTACCTGGCGTCGTCGTCCCGCGAGGTCCTCCAGCGGCGGCAAGGTGCCCACCTCACGGCGTACGGCATCGAGGAGGAGCGGGTGCTGGGACCCGGCGATGACCACCGTGCCGCCCGTCAGCTCCAGGTGGTCCCCCGCGGGCATGGCCCAGGTCACGAAGACATCACCCGGCACCACCTGAAAAGTCAGGCTCTGCTCGCGAAACTCCAGCACCTCGTCGAGGAGCAAGTCCCTCAGGCGGAGGCTCTTGCCCAACTGGACGTCCTGGACCTCGAATATCGAGCACCACGAGGCGGCCAGGGCCTGCAGGATGGAGCGCTCCGCGCGTGACATCCGAGCGCCCGCCGTCAGCAGTTGACGGTCCGCCGCGGTGCGGCCCTCCGCGTCCTCCCGGCCATGAAGCGTCCAGGCGAGCAGCGAGGTCTCCATCCAGGGGAAGCGGACGAGGTCCCAGTGGTCTGGAAAGTCGGCGCGGGCCAGACGGGTGGCTTCCGGCTCGGCCTGGGCGAATTGCCTCAGCGCGGCCAGTCCCCGCGCGAAGGCATGGGCGGTCCAGGTCGTCATGAGAGGACACTACCCACGGAGGCCCTGTCAGGCCATGTCACTCACCAGGGGTGTTCAGACCTCGTCGTCCTGCTCTCCGCCGAGCGAAGTCACGACGGGCTCGGGCCGCAGAACCACTCGTCGGCGGCCTCCGTATTGAGGGAGAGTGAGGCCCCACCGCGTCAGGTGGGCTCACCTCCCCGGTTCCCCTCATGGCCGCTCCGCTTCCGTCCCTCCCCGAGTCCTCTCCCACGCCGGGCGCTCGCGCCGCGCGAGTCCTGAAGGGTGTCCTCGCCGTCGTGGGGCTGCTGGCGCTCGCGGTCCTCGGCGTGCGCCTGCGCTACGGCGGAGGCCAGCCATACCCGGACGTCACGGGC
>Ga0126314_10000102_pt1 | contig 45021 bp, 39 predicted proteins | sample Plot105B_FD_92535 | JGI IMG/M metagenome (GOLD analysis project Ga0126314, IMG submission 92535) | Serpentine soil microbial communities from UC McLaughlin Reserve, CA, USA - Plot105B | ecosystem: Environmental > Terrestrial > Soil > Grasslands | place: USA: UC McLaughlin Reserve, Lake County... | reverse complement strand
TACGAGATTCTCTCGGGAACGGACTCCAACCTCGCGCTCCACGGGCAGCGCATGGCGGGCTTCTTCTTCCGGATGATTGGCTTCTAACCAAAGAGAGCACGGATGGCTCAGCTCAACATCGAGGGCAAGGTGATAGAGAACGAGCGGATTGTCCTTGAGCGTGGGGACATCGCCTTCCTCGGTCCGGACCTGACCCTTCGCGGCTGTACCTTGACGATAAAGGTCTCGACCCGGAACCTGATTCTCATCCAGCCTCGGCTCATCGACTGCGTCATCGAGGTCAAGCAGGAGCTCAAGAACCTCCGCTGGTGCAGTGCGTTCCTCAAGGGCTGCCGCTTCACCGGCGTGATGAGCGGAAACGACTTCGGCCGCTGGCCCTTCGACGAGGAGGCGGAGAAGGCACTGGGCGGCATCGAGGACTGCGACTTCTCCGGAGCGCGGCTCGACGCATGCCGCTTCGTCGACTGTGACGTCTCCTCGCTGAAGCTCCCGTCCTGGCCCTGCTTCACCTTCCTGGACCCCACCCTCAGGCGGCAGGAACTGCTCGCCGCGCCCTGGCCCGGCACCAGCCACATCAGCGTGGAGGCCATGCTGGAGTCACCTCCAGAAACCGCGGCCGTGACCTTCTCAGCGCCCGCTGTCGCCAGGTACGGCGGCACCACCGAGGAAGCGCTCCGCGCCGTCCTGCAAACACTCGATGGCGTGAGGTTCTAGTAAAGGGCCCATGTCGGCGGAACCCACTCCTACCCGTTCGAGGCTCCTCCGGATGAAGCCCTTCACCCTCTGCGTGCTCGCGCTCTCGCTGGGGGGCTGCAATCTCTCTCGCGCACGCCCTCAAGCGCCGCTCGCGCCTCCCGAGGTCGCGGACAGCATCCAGTTCCCCTCCTGGACCAAGGACGCCTCCATCATCGTGGAGGGCCACCAGCTCAAGGCGCTCCAAATCGCGATGGAGGACTTCCTGCATCCGGGAAAGCCCCCGCCCAAGGACGCCGACGCCATGACCCGGTGTCTGCTCGCCCCTGACACCTATGACGCCTGGCTGGTGCGCGGAGAGCGGATGACGTTTGTCCACTTCACACCCAACGAAGCAGAGCGCTGCGGCCTCCAGCCCGAAGCCCTGGCCCCCGGCGCGAGCTACGCCATCAGTGACGACGGCGTCATCCTGAAGCGGGACTGACCCGCGCCATCGCACCTCGACGCGACAGGCGCCCGGGTGGTTCGATGCGTGGACACTCAAGGGGAAGCCCACGCCATGAAGCGCCCGTCGTCCCTGCCGCTGTCCCTGCTCCTCGTCACGCTGCTCGGCGCCGGCTGTGCCTCCACGCCCGCCGCGAGGAAGTATGTCCCCGTCGACTCCGGCAACGCCTTCCTGTGGGAAGTGAAGGACCCGCGCGGCGGCACCGCCTACCTCGTCGGCTCCATCCACATGGGCAAGGCCGGTGCCCTCACCCTCCCCTCCTCCATGGAGTCCGCCTTCTCCAAGGCCCAGGTCCTCGCCGTCGAGGTCGACACCACCCGCACCGACCCCACCGCGATGCAGAAGCTCGTGCGCGAGCTGGGCACCCTCCCCGAAGGCCAGAGCCTCTTCCAACGCCTGGACCCCAGCACCCGCGACCTCCTGAGCCGCGCCGCCACACGCCTCGGCGTGCAGGTGCAGGGACTCGAACGGCTGCGCCCCTGGCTCGCCGGCATCGTCCTCAACAACCTGGAGTTCAAGGCCGCCGGCTACGAACAGGGCCACGGCGTGGACCGCGCCTTCCTCGACCGCGCCCACGCCGCGAAGATGCAGGTGCTGGAGCTGGAGTCCGCCGAGGGCCAGTTCCGCATGCTCTCCGGCACTCCCGACAACCTCCAGGACCTCATGCTCCGAGACCAGCTCCGCCGAGAGCAGGGCCCTGGTGAAATCGTCGAGGCCATCACCTCCGCCTGGAAGGCCGGCGACGCGGACGGCATGGCCACCCTCCTCCTCGAAGGCGCCAAGGACACCACCTACCGCCCCGTCTACGAGCGCATCTTCTTCGAGCGCAACACGCAGATGGCCACCCGCCTGGAAGCCCTGCTCACCGAACCCCGCGTGCATCTGATGGTGGTCGGCGCGGGCCACGTCGTCGGCCCCGAGGGCATCGTCGCCCTCCTCCAGAAGAAGGGCCACGCCGTGCGCCAGCTCCCGCGCGACACACCCATCGAGTAGCCAAAGACTCACCATCCGGGCTCCGCACGAAGTCTTGGCATTCATCACGGCATGTGAACCATGCTCACTCCCAGGGAGACACCTTCGTCACCCATCAGGAGAGAGCACATGAAGAAGAGTCATCAACTCGTCGCGGGCGTCCTCGCCACCGCGCTCGTCGGGACCGCGGCCTGGGCAGGGCAGAAGACCGCGTACCCCGTCGTGGTCAACTCGACCTCGCGCGAGGCCTGGGGCTCACTGGCCTCCACGCGCGACACGGCGGACAACTTTCAGAACATCGGCTGTCAGGTGAGCACCCCCGCCTCGGGAACACCGAGCGTCCTGTGCTTCGCGCAGGGACCCACCAGTCCCATGGGGACCTGCTACTCGACCAGCGCGGCGCTCGTCGAAGCCGCTCGCGACATCCACGGCGATTCGTATCTGTACTTCGCCTGGGACGCCTCCGGCACCTGCACGCACATCAACGTCGCCAACGCGTCGCAGTACTCGCCGAAGACGCCCTGAGCTTCGCACCGGGGCGGGCACGCTCGCCGTGCCCACCCCTCCCATGGAGTCCGAGCGCATGCCCTCGCGAATGAAGCTGCTGCTGACCGCCTCGCTCTGTTTGGGTCCCATCGCGGGCTTCGTCGCGGGACGGGTTACCGCTCCAAGCTCGGCCGATACGGGCCCCGTGCTGGAGGAGCTTGCCCGCCAGCGCGCGCTGCTCGAGTCCGTCCTCGAAGCGGCACGCGCCCCGCCCTTCCAGATGCGTCAAGCCAGCGCACCTCCCACCGGAAGCACCGTGGACGCGGCCTGGCTGCGCGCGGAGCTGGCCCAGGTGCTGCGCGAGGAGCTGGGCAACAGGGCTTTGCAAGAGCCGGAGGACTCGAAGAAGCGGCCGTCTCCCCCGGAGGCCACGCCCCAGAACCTGGCGGCCTTCCAGGAAGGTTCCAAGGTCATCGACAACGCCATCGCGGCCCGGCGCTGGACGGAAGAGGACGCCACCCTGCTGCGCAAGGCGCTCGGCACCATGACGCCCGCCCAGCAAGATGAAGTCATCCAGCGACTCGTCGTCACACTCAACACCAACACCCTCGAGGTGCGGACCATCGGCGCTCCGTTCTGAGCAGAGGAACGACGCCCTCCCGCGCCAGGACCCACTCAAGCGGCTCATGAAGAGGCGGGGCGGGATTCACTCGCAATCCATTTGCCTCCACCCCCAGACAACAACATCCTCACTCTCCGAGTGACATTCCGTCACATCAAGGAGAGCCATCATGAACAAGCGCATCATGAAGTGGGCAGGAGTGACGGCGGCAGTCCTCATCGGGGCGACCGCATGGGCAGGGGCCAAGTCGGCCTCCAACGTCGCCGTCGCCGTGGGAGGAAGTGGTGGCACGGCCTGGGGCTCGCTGGCCGGGGCGCGAAACAGCCCGGACGCCAACCAATACATCGGCTGTAGCGTTTATGGGTACGTGACTGGAGGGGGGACGCCCCGCGTGGTCTGCACGGCGAACACCGTGGCGGGCGCCTATGGCACCTGCTCGTCCACCGACTCGGTGATTCTGGAGACGGCTCGAAACATCGGGGACGAGTCCTTCATCGAATTCCAGTGGAACCCGTCCGGCCAGTGCACCTACCTGCGCGTGACCAAGTTCTCCTATTACGAGCCCAAGCTGCCCTGAGGCCCTGAGGCCAGGAGGCGCAGACACCGCGCCTCTCGTCGCCCCACCTCCCCGCGGCGTCTTCGTCGCATCCGGCCCGGTCCCGCGCCCGCCCACCAAGATGGCCCCGCGTTTCGCGGACTCCGCGCGAAGCCATGGAGGTAGACATGCGAGCAAGCTGGAGGGGGCCGTGGCCTTCAGTCTGACTGCGTGCGGTGGCATCGACACGCGGGCGACGAGGCGCTCTCGGAAGGCGCAGAGAACAGCGTGCAGACCGAGCAGGTGTCCTCCGAGCTGGCCGGGGCCTGCGAGTCCCTCATCGGCACGTTCTGTCGCCCGGGCGCGGTCACCCACTGCACCTGGAACGATGGCGCGGAGGGCGAGTGCGAGTGTCAGCGCACGCCCTTCAACAAGTGGCTCCGCAGCCACAACGGCTGACGCGCCTTAGGGGCTCCTCCTCCAAACAAACAGGAGCCCCGCCGCGGCTGACGCCCGCCTCCGGGTCCCCCCGTCGAGACCGCGTCACCCGCGAGGTCCACTCCCGCACCGGACCCCACCCACCGCCCTGACCCTCCACGGACGAACCGCCCACCGAGCGACCTTCCAGGTCGTTCGGACTTGCACTTCCGCCCCACTTGCTTATTTTGGACGCCAAATTTAATTTAGCTGTCGAAACCTCCCGGGACTTATAAAAATAAGGTCCATCCCGCCCATGCCCATGGATGAGCTCGACATTCGCCTGGTGGACCTGCTGCAGCGCGACGGCCGCGCGACGCAGTTGGAGCTCTCCCGCGCGGTGGGGCTGTCCCAGCCCGCGGTGGCCGAGCGCATCCGCAAGTTGGAGGAGCGGGGCGTCATCACCGGCTATGCGGCGCGCGTCGACGCGACCAAGCTGGGCAAGGACATCACCGCCTTCATCGGGGTGAGCATCGAGCATCCAAAGTACTTCGAGGGCTTCGCCAAGAAGGTCCTCGCCCTGCCGGACGTGCTGGAGTGCCACCGCGTCGCCGGGCAGGACTCGTACCTGGTGAAGGTCAAGACGGCGAACACGCGGACGCTCGACTCGCTCCTCGTGGAGACCCTGCGCACCATCGCGGGCGTCACCCGTACGCAGACCACCATCGTCCTGTCTTCCATCAAGGAGGACACGCATGTCCGCGTGCCTCCCGAGCTCGCCAAGGAGAGTGAAAGATGAGCGCCGACGCCATGAGCGCACCCCTTCCCCCGCCACCGGTCTGGCGACTCGCCCAACGCATGTCGCGCATCAAGACGTCCGCGGTGCGCGAAATCCTCAAGGTGGCCGAGCGCCCGGACATCCTCTCCTTCGCCGGAGGACTGCCCGCGCCGGAGCTCTTCCCGCTGGAGGCCATCGCCGAGGCCCACGCCAGGGTCATGGCCGAGGAGGGCCGCGCCGCGCTCCAGTACAGCACCACCGAGGGCTTCGCCCCGCTGCGCGAGTGGATCTGCACGCACCTGGCCCGCTCCGGCCGCGTGTGCGACGCGGACCAGATTCTCATCACCAACGGCTCGCAGCAGGGCATCGACCTGGTGGCCAAGGTGCTGCTGGACCCGGGCGATTTGGTCGTCGTGGAGAACCCCAGCTACCTGGCCGCGCTGCAGACGTTCGGCGGCTACGAGGCGAAGTTCGCCACCGTCGAGAGCGACGACGAGGGCATGCGCATCGACGACCTGGAGCGCGTGCTGGCCACGCACAAGCCGAAGATGCTGTACGTCGTCGCCAACTTCCAGAACCCCAAGGGCACCACCCTGTCGCTGGAGCGCCGCAAGGCCCTGGTGCGGCTGGCGCAGCAGCACCGCTTCCTCATCCTCGAGGACGACCCGTACGGCGAGCTGCGCTTCCGCGGCGAGCACCTGCCGTCGCTGGCCGCCTTCGACGACCAGGGCGTCGTCGTGTCGCTGGGCACCTTCTCCAAGACGCTGGCCCCGGGCCTGCGCATCGGCTGGGTGGCCGGCCCGCGCGACTTCGTGCGCAGCCTCACCATCGCCAAGCAGTCCACGGACCTGCACACCGCCACCGTCGCCCAGCGCGCCGTGGTGAAGCTGCTGCAGAACTTCGACTACTACAAGCACCTGGACTCGCTGCGGCCCGTCTACGGCGAGCGCGCCAACGCCATGCTGGACGCGCTCAAGGCCCACATGCCGGAGGGCATGAGCTGGACGCACCCGGACGGCGGCATGTTCCTGTGGGCCAGACTGCCCCCCGGCATCAGCGGCGACACCCTGCTGCCCCGGGCCGTCGAGCAGAAGGTCGCCTTCGTGCCGGGCAGCCCCTTCTTCGCCATGAACCCGCGCTCGGAGTTCATCCGCCTCAACTACTCCAACCGGCCGCCCGACCTGATTGCCGAGGGCATGCGCCGGCTGGGCGCCGTCATCTCCGGCGCCCTGTAACCCCGCGCTGACACTTCAAGGCCGTGCCGCGCCGCGTCGGACTCCCCGACGCGGCGTTTTCATTTCCGCTGGAGTTGAATACCGATTCAGGTTTCAACTTCATCGGCGCTGGCCAGGGCGGGCCGGGTTGCGTACCCTGCGCGGCGGGTTTCAACGGCGGCACGGAAGCCCCCAGGTTCCCCAGCCGCCCCCAACACACCGGAGAGACAGACACATGCAGCTCAAGGACCTGAAGGTGGTGGTGACGGGTGGTGCCCAGGGCATGGGCGCGCACTTCGCGCAGCGGCTGGTGGAGGCGGGCGCGCAGGTGGCGGTGGGCGACGTCAACGAGGAGAAGCTGGCGGCGCTGCCCGCGAGCATCCACCGCCGCAAGCTGGACGTGTCGTCCGAGGAGGACATCACGTCCTTCGTGAGCTGGGCGCATGGCGCCATGGGCGGGCTCAACGGCCTCATCAACAACGCGGGCATCCTCCGCGACGCGCTGCTGGTGAAGAAGGACCGGACCACGGGCCAGGTGAAGAAGCTGTCCACCGCCGACTGGAACGCCGTCATCGGCGTCAACCTCACGGGCGCCACGCTGATGGTGCGCGAGGTGGTGGCGAAGATGGTGGAGACGGACCAGGGCAACGGCGTCGTCGTCAACATGTCGTCCATCGCCCGGCACGGCAACCGCGGTCAGTCCAACTACGTGTCCGCCAAGGCGGCGCTCGCGGCGAACACCGTGACGTGGTCGCGCGAGTTCGGCCCCTTCGGCATCCGCGTGGGCGCGGTGGCCCCGGGCATGATTGAGACGCCGATGACGCAGGGCATGAACCAGAAGGCCCGCGACGCGCTGGTGGCCTCGATTCCCGTGGGCCGCATCGGCCTGCCCGAGGACATCTGGCTGGCCGTGAAGTTCATCCTCGAGTGCGACTACTTCAACGGCCGCACCATCGACGTGGACGGCGGCCTCAACTTCTAGGCTGCCCCGGGTCGTGTCCCCACCGAGCGTGGGGACGCGGCTCACACGGGTCGCCCGACGCGCGCGTCGTGCTCCACGCGGAGACGGCGCTTCGCGAGCGCGGATGGCACCTCGCGACGTCGCGGCATTCTCACCAGGCCCTACCAGACCGGCACCTCGCGGCTCCTTCGCCGGGGCCGACGAGCCAGGCGCTTCGCGACGTCGCGGCACCTGCGTCAGGCCTGACAGAGCAAGCGCCCGCGACATGCGGACGCGCCAGGCCCTCGGCCTCTACCTGCGGCTGACGTCGCCGACGCGAGTCTGGTGCAGCAGCACGGGCTCTCCCTTGTAGAGCAGCTTGTAGGCGCCGTAGCTGCCGAGCACATGCTTCACGTACTCGCGCGTCTCGTCGAAGGCGATGTGCTCCACCCACTCGTCCAGCTCCGCCTGCGGCAACGCCTGACGCCAACGGTCCACCGCCCTGGGCCCCGCGTTGTAGGCGGCCACCGCGTACGCCATGTTCCCGCCAAAGCGGTTGAGCAACTGTCCCAGGTAGGCCGAGCCCAGCCGGACGTTCTGCGCGGGCTGGAGCAGCGCCGCCTCTCCCACCTCGCCCAGCTTCAGCGAGCTGGCCACCTGGCGCGCCGTCGCGGGCATGAGCTGCGCGAGCCCCAGCGCCCCCGTGGCCGAGCGCGCCTGCGGACGGAAGCGGCTCTCCTCGCGGATGAGCCCCTGCATCAGGTCCGGGTCCACCTTGGAGGCACGCGCGTAACGCTGGATGACGTTCCGGAACGCCAGCGGCCACGTCGCCTCCCACACGGGACGTGACGCCGCGCTCAGGGGCCCCTGCACTTCCTGGCGCAGTGACTCGCGCGCCACCTGCCGCGCGGCCCGCTGACGGCCCGTGCGCAGCATCGTCTGGTAGAGCAGTCTCGCTGGCGCCTCCGGCAGCCCTCGCGAGTTCACCGCGAGCAACTCCTCCGCCGCACCCGGCTGCCCCAGTCGAATCAGCTCCACGCCCGCCGCGAAGCGCGCGTCATGGCGCAGCGGCCCGGGCGGCAGCGGCCACACCTCATCCGGCGGCGGCGCATTGTCACCAGCCACGGGGGGCGGCGTCAGGCGCGTCAGCCGCTCCGGCGCCAGCAACGCCAGCCGCGAGCGCGCCAGCATCCCGTACCAGGTCGCGGGGCGCTCGGTCGCCAGCAGCTCGTACTCATCCAGGGCCGTCGCGTTCGTCAGGGGCATCGGCTCCCGCACGCGCGCGCGCCAGTAGCGGGAGCGCCACAGCGCCTCGTCCGTGCGAGATGCCGCGGGCAGCTTCTCCACGGCCTCCAGCGCGGCCAGCGCCGCGGCGGGAGCGTCCTTGCGCGAGTGGAGCCAGAAGGCCCGGAACAGCGCCTCCGACGCGAAGTTGCCCGCCGGGTAGCGCCGCGCCGTCTCCTCATAGCGCTCCAATGCGCTGTCGAGCTGGCCCGTGCGTTGGAGGAGCCACGCCTCGAAGAAGAGCGCGTCGTCGGCATAGCCGTGCTCGGGGTAATCCCTCGCGAGCGTCGCATAGGTGGTGATGGCGGACCTGGGGTCCACCACCGACTGCGAGTAGCCGAGCACGTAGAGTGCCTGGGGCCGCTGCTCGGGGGACATGCACTTCTCCGCCACGGGCGCGAGGAGCTGGATGGCGCGGCGGTGTTGCCGGTCCTTGCGCAGCGCGCGTCCGTAGGCGAGATGCGCGCGACAGGACAGCTCGTCGGGCAGGTCCACCGAGGACATCACCCCCCACAACATGTCCATCGCGGAGGCGTGACGGTGCAGCTCCACCAGCGCCTCCCCTCGGCGCACCTTCCACTTGGTGGGCAACGGCAGGCCCTGCAACCGCTGCCGCGCCCGCAGCGCCTCTCGCGACAGGGGGCTGGTGGCCCACACCTCCAGCAGCGCCCGGTGCTCCACGTTGTAGAGACCCTGGGCGCGCGCCAGGTCACAGATGGCCAGGAGCGCCTTCATCCGCAGCGCATCCGGCCCCCGCGCCTGCCGGCTGTCGATGAGCTCCTGGAGCGCCTGCAGCGCCCCGGGGATGTCCTTGCGACGCTGCAGCACGCGCGACAGGCTGAAGCGCGCCTCCGCGTAGAGCGGCGAGCCCGGGCTCACCTCGCGGTACTGGGAGGTCGCCAGCTCCAGCCGACGCAGCTTCTCGTTCGCCTGCGCCGCCCACAGCAGGCAGTGGTCCTTCAGCGGGACGTAGTCGACGGCCAGCGCGGCGAACTCGTCCGCGGCGGTGGCGTAGTCCCTGGCGAACATCGAGCTCTGCGCGCGAAGGAAGCGGACCGGCAGCGTGGACTCCTCGTCCTTGAGCAGGGCGCGCGCGCGGGCATGACGGCCCCGGCGCAGCTCGTCCCGGGCCTTGGCGAGGACACCTTCCGCGAAGTAGGGCGCGAGCTGCTCGGGCCCGAAGGACACCACCGACAGCTCCGCGCCAGAGGGCTGCTCCGCCGGAGTGTCGAGCAGTTGCTCCAACTGCTCCTCCGACAGCCCCTCACCCGGCCCGTCATCCTCGAGCGATTGCGCCCGAGCGGAACCCGCGCCACCCACCAGGCCCGCGCAGGCCACGCACATCGCCATGGCACCCACGCGCAGCCGACGTCGTCCATCCATGCATGCCCTCTTCCGCGATTCGGGCCACTGAGGATTTGCACGCCGAGCAGACTTGGGACCGGGCGCCGGGCACGCCGAACGCACACCCGTCGTCCAGGCGATAGACGCGCGCGAAGTGTCCGCGCGTCACTGCTCGAAACACGACGGAACAGCGCGCTACACGTGGGTGCGCGTGCGCGGTGGTGGCGCGGAAAACCACCCGCCACACGCGTCATCCAGGAAGATGGGACGACGCCCCGCCACGAGCGGCCCCGGACCGCCAGGCGCTCAGTGCAACGCGGGCACGGAGGGCTTCGCCTTCCTCCGCCAGCGCGCGGTTCAGCGCCTCATATGAGGACTGGAGCGTCTTCAGCTGGCGCGTCGTCGATGAAGTCCCCGGTCCTCAGTCGAAACATTTTCGCCCCGCCTCTCGCGCCACTGGCCACTGCAAGGCAACTCCCGCCCCAGGCTGTCCTCCATCTACCGCCCCACGACGCATACATGCCCCGCGGGGCGATTGCGGGATGACAGGAGAATCGCGACTTTCTACGCTAGTCAGGAAGAAGCGGGGAACCCGTGCGTTTCCCGAATTGGAAACGGCGACGTCCCTGCCCTTCTCCCGCGCGAGCAGCCGCAGGGCCGCGCCCGGTGGAACGAACCACCACGGGCCGCCCTCCACGTCATTGGAGGGGAGCCCAGACCAGGGGTGCACGGCGAGGGGCACCCACCGCTAGTAGAGGTCGACGGGCATCATGGCGCCCGCCTCGAACTCCGGAGCACGCCGCAGCTGGTCCAGCACGCGCGGCGCGCAGCGCAGGTGGAGCATGGGCAACGAGCCCGGCTCGCTCACCGAACGCACGGAGCCCAGGAGGTGGTGCGCCTCGAGCCAGCGCATGAAGCTCTCGTGGAAGCGAGCGCTCTCCGCCAGCCCGGCCCGTTGGACCTCCGCCCGTGACAGGGGCGGAGGACGGGGAGGAGTGCGTCCACGAGCAGCCTTGGGCTCCTCGCGGGGCATGACTGTGACATCTATCCATTCAGGCTGCGTCCGCGCGCCGGCCAGGCCGGGCAACGGACGGACCGCCGAGGTGACACGGGACGAACCCGCCGCGAAGCCGTCCCCTGGCTCGCCAATCTTTCTGCTCATGGCCTCATCCTCCTCCCCCGGGCCCGGCGCTCGACTGGCGCCGACCCCGGCTTCAACCCGCCGTCACCTGAATACAGCCAGGCCCTTGCCTGTCCGGTGTCCGCCTGAGCGAGGAAGTTTGACCGCATTGGCCAAAATCAAATCCCGCACCTCGAGCGCCGTCAAGTCAGGGGCACGACACCGATAGAGCGCCGCGATACCCGCTACATAAGGCGCCGCCATGCTCGTGCCACTCATTCGCTCGTAGAACGCCTGATTGTTGCAGCGCCTTTCAGTGCTGGAATACACGTTCACCCCGTAACCCATGATGTCGGGCACGACGCGGCGCTCCACGACACCGCTGGCCGAGAAATGGGCCACGTTGCGCTCGAAGTCGACTGCACCAACGGCCAGGGACTCGTCAAAGGCGGCTGGATAACCAACCGAGTCGGGTCCACTGTTGCCTGCCGCGACAACAGGCAGGACATTGCTGTCGAGCAGCCGACGAATCATGGTCTGGAGCGCGCGCTGGTTGAGCTTGTAGTCCGCCTCGGAGATGCCCGGAGGCGGCTTGAGCGGGAAGCCCAGCGAGAGATTGACGACGGCGGGACGGGTGACGTTCTGGGGGCTGCTGAACTGGTGCAGCAGCCACTCCATGCCGGCGGCCACGCGGCCCAGGCTGGTGCGGATGGTCTCCGATTCAATGACGGACGCGACGTAGAGGTCCACCTCCGGAGCGACGCCGTGGTGCGTGCCCGCGGCGATGCCGCACACGTGCGTGCCGTGGCCATCCGGGTCGAAGCCGCGGATGTCGCGCGCCGGATTGTGCGGCGAGTTGGGGAACAGCGACACGTAGCGGAACTGGATGACCTTGGCGGCGTGCTCGGGGTGGTCGGCGTCCACGCCGGTGTCGAGCACGCCGAGCAACACGCCCGCGCCGCGGATGCCCTGGGCGTGAGCCAGGGGCACACCGCTCTCTTCCGGCCACTCGCGCTCGGCCAGCGAGCTCATGCCCCGGTTGCGCGGGCCGGACTGTCCCGCCGACACGGGGCCGGGGAAGGACAGGGGCACGACGTCGGGGATGAACTCGAAGTCGTCGGACAGCTCGCCGCGCGCCTCGCGCTCCGTGTCCTCCGAGTAGAAGTGGGCCATGGTGGCGCCGATGAGCGGCATGAAGCGGAAGCTGCCCGCCTCGCTGCCGGTCTGCTCCGTCACGGGCGCGCCCGGCAACGGCACCGTCGTGGAGTCGGCGCCGCGCGTGGTGGGACGCTTGATTTTGGACCCCTTCGCCACGCGCTTGCGCTCCTCCTGGCCGCTGATGGCCGGACGCGGTCCGGGCAGCGTGGCCGAGCGCAGGCCCAGCGACGACAGGGTGTCCGGTGCGCGGTTGGCGACCGCGAAGCGAAGGGCCGTGGTGCGAGGCAGCACGCGCTCGCCCTGCTGCGTACCGCGAGGCCCGACGCGGGCCTGCGTTTCAATGGACTCCTTGGGAACCAACAGGTAGGACTTCATGGGTTGTCTACTCCTTGAACGACCGTGCAACGCTGGCGGCGTGAGGCAAGGGCCACCGGCACCCAAGCTGCGTCCGCCGCGCCCGGAGCCTCGCGAGCCCGGCGGATGTGGATGGCGCGCGCGCGAGCGGCGCCGAAAACAGCCGGGTCCTGCTCCCCGGCGCATGAGACCTCCTCGCGACATGGGGCAGCCCTCCAGCCCCCGACTCCCCAGGACCTCAAGGACGCCACCGCGTCCTCGCGCGCGCGCCCGCGTACACCCCGGTCCGTCGCCCTCACTGGCGTCCGACCTCCGGTGGCTGTGGCTCGCCCTTCCATGGCTTCTCTCTCTCCTCCAGGAATCCCCGAACCCATTGTGAGATTGGACAGGACGGGACTGACAATTAAACCTGGGATTCCTTGCTGTAGACGCACGAGCCCCCCTGAATCGGTCCTTACGGGACTTTCCGGAGCGTCGGGAAGTATGAAGGAGGCCCCCCAGACTGCTCGGAGCGTCACAAGAGCGGTGTCCGCCAGCCGACCCGGGGTGTCGGGAGGGCGGGGAGCGAGGGGGAAGTTCGCGTCCCCACAATTGTTCGCCTACGTCGCCCGCGACGGATTAAGTGGGCGCAAGCGGTCCGTCCTTTGGAGCCATCGACGTGATTCCCTACTGGCATGCCCCTTCGCTGAAGCTGGGGCCCCTCACCATCGAGCCCTTCGGCATCTTCGTCGCCGTGGGCATCCTGCTGGCCGCGCGGTTGCTCGGTCGCCAGGCGCAGCGCCAAGGGTTGGACCCGACGCCGCTCGCCGACTACGCCCCGTGGGGCGTGGGCGTGGGCGTGCTGGTGGGCCACTGGGTGCACCTGTTCTTCTACCACCCGGAGGAGCTGGCCAAGGGGCCGCTCCAGATTCTGAAGGTGTGGGACGGGCTGTCGTCCTTCGGCGGCCTGGTGGGCGGCATCATCGCGGCCATCTTCTTCTTCCGGCACCGGAAGCTGCGCTTCAACGACTACGCGGACGCGTTCGCCCTGGGCGTGGCGCCGGGCTGGGCGGTGGCGCGGCTGGGCTGCTTCGCGGTGCATGACCACCCGGGCGTGCGCACCGACTTCTTCCTCGCGGTGGCGTTCCCCAACGGGGCCCGGCACGACCTGGGCATGTACGACGCCATCGCCCTCTTCCTCATCTCCGGCCTGCTGTACGCGCTGCGCGACGTGGAGAAGATGAAGGGGCGGCTGTTGCCGCTGCTGTCGCTGCTGTACGCCGCGTGCCGGTTCAGCTTCGACTTCCTGCGCGCCACGGACATGAACTACGTGGACGCGCGCTACTTCGGGCTGACGCCCGCGCAGTACGGCTGCTTCGCGCTGGTGGCCTATGGCCTGTGGGGGCTGTTGCGCCGCCGCGAGTCGAGCGCGACGTCAGCGCCGCCCGGGAAGACGCTGGGCACGGCGCGGTAGGCAGGCGGCTGTCGTTCCCCGAGGCCCTCGCGGTGGTTCGCGAGGGCCTTCTGCTGTCCGGCGTTTTTCGGGCCGCGTGACTTCTTTTCCGCGCGCGGGCGCCTTCCGGTTCGTCCGTTCGACTCACGCGGGCGTGGGCATGCGCACGCCGGAGAGCTTGCGCTGGGTGAGCACCGAGTGGATGTGGGCGATGCGTCCGTCCGCGCCCAGCTCCACGCGCAGCACCGCGCGCGTGGCGAGCAGCGGGTCTTTTCCCGGCGCGTACACCAGCACCAGCGCGGGCAGGCCGTTGAGCCACTGGAGCTCCAGTGCGAGGGGCGGTCCACGCTGCTCCATCAGTCGCGCCAGGAACGTCAGCACGCGCTTCGGGCCCACCAGGGGCACGTGGGCCGCTCGCACCTCGCCCCGGCCGTCCGTCAGGGTGAGGACGTCGTGGGCGAGCAGCGCCTCGGCCGCCGCCACGTCTCCGCTCAGCAGCGCGCCGAGGAAGCCTTCGAGCGCGGCGCGGGTGCGCTGTTGGAGGTCCTTCGTCGGCAGGCAGCGCGCGCCGTCGTAGGCGGCCATGGCGGCGCGGGCGCGGTGGTGCACCACCTTCACGTTGGCCTCGGTCATGCCCAGGGCCTCGGCGACTTCGTGCACGGTGGAGTCGAACACGTCGCGCAGGAGCAGCACGGCGCGCTGCTTGGGCGTCAGGGCTTCCAGCGCCAGCAGGAAGGCGAAGGAGACACTCTCCAGCAGCTCGTAGCGGCCCTCCGTCGAGCCGCCGCCCGGCAGCCTCGCCTCCACCGCGGGCGGCACCTCCTCGTCACCGGTCTCCAGCGGCGAGGGCAGCCACGGGCCGATGTAGCCCTCGCGTCGGCGGCGGCGCAGGGAGTCTCGCGACAGGTTCACCGCCACGCGCGTCAGCCAGGGGCGCAGCTCCTCGTGACGCGCGGGCGGGGAGGTCAGCGCGCGGGCGAAGGTCTCCTGCACCAGTTCGTCCGCGTCCGCCGCCACGCCCGTCATGCGGTAGCAGAGGCCCCAGAGGTAGCGCTCGTGCTCCCGCGCCGCCTTCGCCAGTGCTCCGTGCGACGAGTCCGACATGGCTCAGGCTCCCACCGCGAGGCGCGGCTCCTCGTGACGCTGCCGCAGCAGCGCGCGCTCCACCGACTCCGCGCTGGCGAAGGACGCGTCGACCAGGAAGCCCTCGTCTCCCACCCAGTCTCCCACGCGGTACAGGCCGCGCAGGTGGGGCACCTCCGGCGACGGACGGCCCGCGAGTCCTCCTGACTTCGCCGTGGGAATCCGGTGGCTCACCACCAGCGAGGGCCGGAAGCGTCGGGCGACGAGGTGCGCGCGCCAGCCGGGTTGCAGCACGTCCATCACCGCCTCCAGCTCGGCTTCATTCGCCTCGGTGTCGGGCGTCGCGAGGTACTTCATCACGTGCACCATGGCGCCTCCCTCCGGCCCCAGCTTCGCGAAGGCCGAGTGCACGGAGACGTACCATGGGCCATCGATGCCGAGCGCGAACAGCGCCTCGGGCCTGGGCAGCCGAGACAGGCCCAGCTCCAGCGTGGCGGCCTTCACCGGTATCGACTCGGCGGCCTCTCGCGCGAGCACCGTGTCCTCGGGCAGGAGGTGGGACACGTCACCGGGACTGCCGGCCAGCACCACCGCGTCCGCCGCGCGCACCGTGCCGTCGCCCATTCGCAGACCCTGGACCTGGCCCGACTGGATGACGACGCCGTCGACTCGCGCGGAGAGTTCCAGGGTGACGCCGGCCTCGCGGGCGACGGACTCCACCGACGAGACGAGCGCGGCCCAGCCGTCGTCGAGGTAGAGCACGTTCGCCTCCAACGCAAGCTGGAGCTGCGTCACCACGACCTGCGCGCTCATCGCGTCCAGGTCTCCGCAGTAGGTGGCCACGCGGGCCAGCGTGGCGACGACAGCGCGCACGTCATCGCGAGACAGGCGGGTGTCCAGCCACTCGCGCAGGGACACGTTCGCAAGGGTGTCCGGGTCGATGCGGCGGAGGCTCGCGAGGAGCCGGGCCAGCTCCAGCTTGCCGTGCAGGTTCAGCACGTCCGTCGTCATCAGCGACACAGGGCCGCGCGGCAGGGTGTGCAGCCGGCCCGCGCGCAGGGCGTAGGCCGCGCCCGACTGGCCGGGAATGGCGCCCTGAGGCTTCACGCCGAGGCGGCCGAGCACCCGCATGCCGGCTCCCGCGCGGTACAGGGCATGCGGCCCCAGGTTGAAGCGAAAGCCCTCCACGTCCGAGGTCTGCGCGCGTCCGCCGAGGTGCTTGGAGCGCTCGTACAGCGTCACCGCGCAGCCACCGCGCGCCAGCAGGGCCGCCGCCGCCAGCCCACCCAGCCCGCCTCCCACCACCGCCACCTTCTTCGCGTCCATGTCCGTCCTCCGTCGACTCACGCCCGGGAAAATCCCGAGCACTCGACGACTCCACGAAAATGGGGGGCGAAAGGTTACAGGGGGCTCGACGAAGACCTCTGGAAGCCGGGGATCACACCTGGGTGACCAGGGGCTTCAACAGCCCTGCTCGGTCCAGCTTCTCGCGCACCGCCTCGGCCAATGCCACGTGCTCCTGACTGCTGACCGTGAAGCGCTCGGGCGTGAGGACGATGAGGGTGCCTTTGTCCCCAACGGGTTCGACACGCACGGGGGCGGGAAGCGGCGGCACCGTGCCTCGATGCCGGGCCAGGTACGTCATCCACCCCACGAACGTGCCCGGCGTCGCGAACTCCGACACCGAGTCCCGATGCGCGATGGACGTGGCCACGCCCCATCCGGGCTCCCACGCTTCAACCGTCGCGCGAAGCGTCTGCGAGAGTACGGAAGCCGTGACCACTCGCGCCCGCGCATCGTCCGAGGTCGGGAGGTCCATCACGCAAAGGTCGGCCAGGAGTTCCGAAGTGGAACCGCATGAGAATCTCAGGCTCGTGCTCGCCCCGTCTGGTTCCCCGTTCCAGGCAGAGAAGGAGACGCCTTCCCCGTCGCGTCGATATTTCGACTGGAAGAGCCCCAGCAAGGTCTCCGCATTCGTCGCCGTGGGATGCCTGAGGGCCTCCGCCCGAGAGCCCGCTTTTTCAAACCAGTGCCTGAAAGTCGGCTCGGTGGTGGCCAGCAACCCCAGGAAGGTCGCGGCGCGGCGCGCATAAGCCTCGACGGGCTCGACTCGACCGGGCCAGTAGGCCCCCAGGTAATACTTCTCCTTCATTGGCATTCACCTACGGGGACATGGGCGTGTGGTGGATCTTGATTGTGCCGAGCCCCTCGTTCCTGAAGAGGTCTCTCACTGCGTCGGCGACTTCGCGTTCAGCGAAGTGCCATTGAATCGGCGTGCTCCGGGCTGCCTTGAACTGCCTCTTCGCTTGCTCAAGCATTCCATCGGCCCCTCGGAACCAAGCCCTGAAGCTCCCATCCTTGAGGAACCTGGCATAGCCCGGTCCCTTTGTTTCAAGGAGGACCCCGAGCGTGAAGCCATCGAATCTTACGCCCTGAACCGCGTAGACCTTGCCGGCTGGCGCTCCCGTGACCTGAGACTGGTACCTACGAGAGGCCTCGCTCATGCTCTCGTTGGCGCTTTCCCACTTCCCTGGGCCATTGCCTTCGGAGGGAGCCTGCTGCCCCGGGGTCGCATTCGCGCGGTGAAGGATGATGGCTGCTCCGGGCCCACCGCTCAGAACCGCCGCCGCGCGTCCCACAGGGACCGCCACGCGCCCCATGACAAGCGCGCCTTGCGCGGACAGGGACAACACCGGCACTTCCGCCGTGACGAGCGATGCGCCCCTCAACGTGCGTGTCGCAGCAGACGCCGTGCCCCAGGTGGCGATGAGGTTCGTCACCAGCTTGGAGACGACTTGCACCTGTTCGCCTCGTGTCATGTAGCGGAAGCGCTCCAGGTATTCGGGCGATGAGGCCAGCAGCGCCGCTATGGCGACTGGCATCCGCTGGAGCGCCGCCAGGTTGTCAGCCGGGGACGTGGTGAAGAACCGCCCCACCTCCAGCGCCAACCCGACGAAGGCCTCTTGGGCACCATCCAAGGTGCGCCCCACGTAGTCCGCGTCATCGTAGACCTCCGCGACGAGACGGCCGTCTGCCTCCTGCAGTTCGTTGTTCAGCAGCCGGTAGCCCCCCGTGCGCCCGTCGTAGAAGCGCCCCAACTCGAAGCCATGCGCTCGGAAAGCCCCGTCCTTCCACTCCACGGCGGCCACGCGCTGTTGCGTCGTCCCGGTCCGCACCCACGCGAGACAGCCGTCAGGCCGGAGCACCGCCGAATGCGTGAAGCGCTCTACCCTCCGCAGCAGCTCGGCACGCGACACTTCGCCCCTGTCCAGCACCTCCCGCAGCATGAAGCCCACGGCGACGCGGGCCGGAAATTGCCCGAGTGTCATGTCCCTGCCCGACAGCGTCTCCAGCAACCGCGCCGCGCGAGCAGGTGTGAGCGGACCACTCGCGACGGGCCGCTCGTCCCGACTCCCCAGGCCCGCATCCGTCAGCAGCACATCGAATGCATCGCTCCGCGCCACCCGCTGTTCTCGTAGCTCGTGAGCACCCAGCGAAGCTCGCTGCTGGAGAGTACCCCTGCGCGTCGAGGACTCGACTCCAACGCACCCCACCGCCACCAGCGCCAGGAACAGGGGGACCACGGAACGCAGTCTCATGAGCAGCCTCCTGCATCACCTTGAGCGCCGTGCCTCATCCGCACCAGGACGCGGCGCGTCGTGCCGGGCGCCACACCGTGCGGCCACTCCGGATGCGCCAGTTCCACCGCGCACGTGTCATCCCCTCGCGAGCCCTCCCCCGCGTGACTTCATCCCGAGTCACACGGTCGGAATTCCCGGCTATGGTGCGGGCACTCGGGGCCGGTTGGAGTCATTCATGCGCTACGCCACCATCGCCATCGCCGTCATCGCGGGACTGCTGCTGAGCGGGTGCAGCCGCTGGTGGATCTACCCCATGCTCCCCTCCACCCCGAACCCCAGGAGCCTCACCCAGCAGCCCGGCGGATGGGAGGAGGACCCCGTCCCGACCAGCGAGCCCGTATACGGACCTGACCGCGCCTCGGACGCTCCAGACGCGGAAAAAGAAGAGTCCAAGCCCGCCAACGAAGCTCCCTGAAACGTCCCGGCGGCTCAACACGCCCCAGGGTTCGTCTCACACGGCACGAAGCTCACTCCACCCCAGGACGCGGCCCGCAGCCGCTCCGTCATGCTTCCTGCTGGCCCCCGCCCACGACGCCGAGCCCACGCCTGAGCCGCTCCAGGATGCGGCGCGTCGTGCCGAGCGCCGCGCCCTGCGGGTACTCCGGATGCGCGGATTCCACCGCTCAGGTGTCATTCCCGGGCGAGCCCTTCCCCGACGCGACTTCATCAAGAGTCGCCTGCAGGGAAGTCCCGGCTTATGGTGCGGGCACTCAGGGCCGGTTGGAGTCACGCATGCGCCACGTCACCATCGCCGTCATCGCGAGCCTGCTGCTCACGGGATGCAGCAACTACTGGTGGGTCGTCCCCTTCCTCCCTGTCGCCCACTTCGACCACCCGAGCACCCGGTCCAACACCCAGCCCGCCTACAGGGAGCCGCCGCCCGCCCCCTCCAGCGAGCCCGTGTACGGACCTGCCCCCTCCTCGGATGCGCCGGACGCGGAAAAAGAAGAGTCCAAGGCCGCCGACGAAGCCTCCTGAAACCTCCCGGAGGGGTCGCACGTACTGGGTTCGTCACATGGCGCGCACGCTCGCGCCTCCCTGGACGTGCCGCCCATGCCTCTCCTCGCCGCCCCGCCACAGCCGCTCCTCGCTCCGTCGTTCTTCCTGCTGGACCCCGCCCACGACGTCGAGCGCCCCCTGCTCCGTCACGGCCGCCCCACCCTCATCACCTTCCTGCGTGGCACCTGGTGCTCGTCCTGCCAGGCCTTCCTCGAGCGCCTCTCACCCCTCCACTCCACCCTCCAGGCCCGAGGCGTGGACCTGGTCGGCGTCGTCTGCCAGGGCCGGCACTGGGTCAAGAGCTGGCTCGCCCTCAACTCCCTCCCCTTCCCCCTCCTCGTCGACGAACAACGCACCGTCGCCAAGGCCTATGACGTCTACAAGGCGCTCGGCCTCGACGGCATCCACATCGCCCGGCCCGCCACCTTCCTCGTCGATGCCCAGGGCCACATCGTCTGGCGCCACCTCGGCGACGACCGCGATGACCGCCCCGCCAACGAAGGCCTCCTCGAGGCCCTCCAGCTCCTGCGCTGAAACATGTCTCACACATGATTTCGCCCGGATGAAAACCTTCCGTCCTGACTGATGACAGACATGGCTTCCGGGTCTGTTTCACCTCGGGCCTGAGTGAATGGAACCCCACACGTCACGCCAGGGGAGGCAATGTCAGAGGTAGGCGTAGAATGATGCGAGTCACGGCGGATATCCCGCCGGCCCTGAACAAGGCACGCACCCATGAAGACGCTCCTCGCCGCCCTGCTCACGCTGCCCCTTCTCGCCTGTGGCCCGGCCGCCGAGCCCGCTCCCGCCGAGACTCCGGCTCAGTCCGAAGCGCTGACCGAGCAGTCCAGCGAGCTGTCCTCCACCGCCCCCCGCGAGCGCTCCGTCCGCCTGCGCACCGGCGTCACCCTGCGCTACGTGGAGCAGGGCTCGCGCAACGGGCCCGCCGTCGTCTTCCTCCATGGCTACACGGACTCGCACCACACCTGGGACTTGAACCTGTCGCTCTTCTCCCGCGACTTCCACATCTACGCGCTGGACCAGCGTGGACATGGTGACTCGACGCGCCCGGTGTGTTGCTACACGCAGCAATACTTCGCCGCGGACGTGGCGGCCTTCCTCGACGCCGTGGGCGAGCGCGACGCCTTCCTCGTCGGCCACTCCATGGGCAGCTTCATCGCGCAGCAGGTGGCGCTCGACTTCCCGCGCCGCGTGGAGGCCCTGGTCCTGGTCGGCTCGGCGCCCACCGTCGCGGGCAACGAGGTGGCCCTGTTCCTCAAGTCCGTCGTCGACGAGCAGGTGGGCACCGTGGACCCGGTCTTCGTCCGCGAGTTCCAGTCGAGCACCTTCATCCGTCCCGTGCCGGCCTCGTACCTGGACACGCTCGTCTCGGAGAGCCTGAAGGTCCCCGCCCGCGTGTGGCAGGACACGCTCGACGGCATGCTCGCGGAGGACCACTCCTCGCGCCTGCACCGCATCCGCGTGCCCGTGCTCGTGGTGGGCGGAGACCAGGACGGCTTCTTCCCCGTCGCGCAGCAGCAGGCGCTCGTCAATGCGCTGCCCGACGCGCGCTTCATCCTCTACCCGGACACCGGCCACGCGCCCCACGCGGAGCTGCCCCAGACCTTCGTGCGCGACGTGAGCCAGTTCCTGCGCCGCGTGTCCCGGTAACACTCGACACGTGTCTCAGGCCGGCCCCTCGGCCTTCGCGTCCTCGGGGGGCGGCAGGCCCTCCCCTGGCGTGTCCGAGCGGGCCAGCAGCACCGCGGCGGTGAGGATGAGCGCACCGCCGAGCACCTGACGCAGGCTGAGCCGCTCGTCGAGGAAGAGCGCGCTCAGCACCACCGCCGTCAACGGCTCCATGTTGGACACCAGCGAGGTGTTCACCGGGCCGATGCGCGCCATGCCCAGGAAGAAGAGGAAGACAGCGGCCACGGTGGAGATGAGCGACAGCCCCACCACCGCGCTCCAGCCCAGGCCCGTGGTGGGAAAGGACGGCCCCTTCACCAGCATGGCCAGGCCAAAGACAATCCCCGCGGACGAGAGGATGACGGTGCTGGAGGCCAGCGGCCCCGCCTTGCCCGCCACCCGCGCGCTGGTGACGACGTACACCGCGTAGAGCAGCGCGGACAGCAGGCCCAGGAAGACGCCCATCGGCGTCACCGCGCCCTGCCGCAGGTCCGCCGTCAGCCCCGTGCCGCACAGGGCCAGCCCCACCGCCACCCACTTGAGCCGGCCCAGTCGCTCGCGGAACACCACCACTTGCAGCAGCGCCACCAGCGCGGGGAACGAATACAGGAGCAGCGCCACCAGTCCGGCGGGAGCGAACTGGAGCGCGGCGAAGTACACGCCCGCCTCGCTCACGTAGCCCACCGCGCCCAGCAGGATGAGCCCCACCAGCAGGCGGCCCCTGGGCAGCGGCTGGCGCCCCACCACCATGAAGGCGGCCAGCACCGCTCCGGCGGACGTGAAGCGCAGGAAGAGCAGCGTGAAGACGTCCGCACCCGCCGCGTAGGCGAGGCGACCGAAGAGCCCGAGCGCGCCGAAGCACGCTCCGGACAGGGCCACGATGAGGAAGCCAGCGGTGCGGTTCATGGAGGGAGCGGCGGCACGCTGCTCCAACCCGCCCCCCATGTCACGCGCCACGCGTCCGGCCCCTCCCACCCGGACAGGGGGTTACCAGTTGTTCACGGACCGCAGGTCGAACACGTCCGGGAAACCATTGGCGCGCAAAATTTGTGAGGCCACGGCGCTGCGGCCACCGGCTGCGCAGTACACCACCACGCGAGTGCCGGGCGGGCCCACCTCGGCGACACGCTGAGGCAGCTCCTGCACGGGGATGTTGCGCGCGGCGTCCGGGTGTCCTTGCTGAAACTCCTGGGGGGTGCGCACGTCCAGCAGCACCGCGCCTTCCGCGACGAGCTGCCGGGCCTTCTGGGACAGTTCCTGGGGCGTCATGCGGGGCAGCATGCCCGAATCAGGGAGCAGTGGCTCGCGCATCCCACGAGCCCCTGTTGCCTTCACGGCGAACCGCGCCGCTCATTCCTCCGTCCCTCCCGCGTGGAGGTCCACCGCCTCCGAGAAGCCCTCCTCCGCCTGGACGATGAGCGTCTGGAGGCGAGGGAAGCGCGGCTTCACCAGGGCGACGAGCCCGTCCAGCCTGTCGCGGGCGTCCTCCTCCCGCGTGTAGTCGAGGGTGAGCTGCGTCACGCTGTCCGAGCGCACGTCCTCCAGGCTCATCCCCCCGTCCATCTCCAACGTGAGGCTGCTCAGCCGGGGAAGAAACTCCACCAGCAGGCCCATGGCGGACTGCTGGGAGCCGAGCCGCAGCGTCTGCGTGGTGTCGACATGCACACGTCGGCGTCGCCAGGTGAAGGCGGGCATGAGGACGATGCGGGAGTGCGCGTGGCCATCCCACTCCGGCTCGAAGCCGTGCTTGCGCAGGGTCTCCACGACGACGCGGCCCACCTCCGCCGCCTGGGCGGACACCTTCGCGTCCTCTTCCTCCGACAGCTCGCCCTCCCTGTCGTCGTCCTCCACGTCGTTCACCAGGCCGTAGGCCAGGTACAGCGGGTGCCCCTCCAGCGCGGAGTCCGTGTCCTGCTCGTGGAAGAACACCGTGCCCCGAATCGTCTCGCCCCGCGCCCGACGCTCATCCGCCACGTCCCGGGACACCTCCCACCCGCCGCTCATCGTGGTGGAGGCTGACATCTCCGCGACGAAGCCCTCGCGCCGCAGCTCCTGGAAGGCCGCCTCCAGCCGGTCGGAAGGCATGACCTCCGGCCACGTCTTCTCCTCCTCCGCCCGCGCCCGGATGAACGCGATGAACCGCTCCATCACCATCCGCTGGACCCGGACATCCACCACGTCGTCCCAGTCGGAGCTGCCCGTGTGGTCGAAGACCTGGTCCAACGGATGATGGCCGTACTCGAAGACCCGAATCACGCCCTCCACCACGCCGGGCACCAGGGCCACCTCGTCCTCGGGCAACACCTCCTGGGGCACGAAGCCCAGCGCCCCCAGCCGCCTCGCCAGTTCCTCCGCCCGCGCCTCCAACCCCAAGCGCCGCGCCAGCCCCGGCATCGGCACGTCGCCGTGCGTCGTGGCGAGCGCCTCGAAGCGGAAGCTCCAGTCGTCCTCGTCGAACGTCTCGATTCCCACCGCGAGGTGCCCGTCATCGAGCCACTCCGTCGCCGCGTCATGTCCCTCCGGCTGGAGCAACTCCTGGCCGAGCGCGAGCGCCTTCAGCTCCAGCACGTCGTCGTCCGAGCGCGGCCCGGTGTCCAGGGCCCCCAGCCGCCGCGCCAGCTCCGTCGCCCGCTCCAGCAGCCCGCGCTGCCGCGCCCACAACGGAAACCTCACCTCGCCCCGCGTCGACGCGAGGAAGCGCGTGATGACGAGTCCCACCCTCTCATCAATCAGGTCGATGCCCACGAACGCGGTGCGAGAGGTCGGATACGTCGCGACATTCACGTTCTCCACACCGGCCATCACCTCGTCGGAGATGGCGCGCACTCGCGCCTTCAGTTCTTCCTCGTTCACACCGGGCTCCTTCTCGTTGAGAGCATCGCGAAGACGCGGGCCACGTACCGGCAGGAGAACGAGCGGCCGCACGGGATGTCGCACCCCACCGGCCTTCACGCACAGGCCCGCGCCCATGGCCCGCACCACCGCGAGCCGAGCGGCCGAAAACTGGAGGTGTCACGCAGGGGCGCTACACTTCTGTGCCACCATGTCACTCGACAAGCAGGCATTGATGCTGCAGCTCGCCGAGCGCCTCCAGCAGAGCGACAGGCTGGCCCACCGGGCCGAGGCCGAGGCCCGCGAGGCGGCCCGCAGTCTGGCCACCGAGTCGGAGAAGCGAGAGGACGGCCGCGCCGCGCTGGAGTTCGGCAGCCTTGCCACGGGCCAGGCGAATCGCGCCCGCCGCGTGCAGGAGGAGCTCAAGGCGCTCTCCAACTTCGGCCAGGGGCCGGTGCCGCGCTTCCCGCGCCAGGGGCCCGTGGGCCTGGGCGCCCTGGTGGACGTGAGCACCGAGGACGAAGAGGGCTTCGCCGAGCGCACCTTCTTCGTGCTGCCGGTGGGCGCGGGCACGGAGCTGACGGGCCCGGGCGGCGACGGCTTCCTGTCCGTCATCACCCCCGCCTCCCCCGTGGGCCGCGCGCTCATGGGCCGCAAGGCGGGCGACACCATCGAAGTCACGCTGGCGGGGGAGGTGCGCGAGTGGACGGTGCTCGAAGTCGCCTGAGCCCAGGTGTCCCACCCACGTCGTCCGGGGTGTCCTGCCCCCGACGAAACACCAGCGAGCACTAGAACCCATGGGCCCCGACACGCGTGAATCCGGGAAGATGTCCCCACTTCCCGCACCGCGTTCACTCCAGGCGCCCCCCATCACCGCGACGCTGCTGCCGCTCACGTGGCCCGCCGCCCTCATCGGCCTGCTGTTCGGCGTGCTGATGACGTATGTGCCGTACGAGTTCCGCGTGGCCGCCTTCCGGCCGCTCTACCCGTACGTGCGCCTGCTCGGCGTCACCTACCTCACCGGCAGCATCTGCTTGATGGGCGCGCTCCTGTACCCGCGCGCGCCGCGCTGGCTGGACGTGGGCGGACGCGTGCTGCTGGGCGCGGCCATCGGCCTGTACTGGTGGGTGCTGAATGTCCTGCCCGGCAGCCTCACGGGCATCGTCATGTACCCGCTGTTCTTCATGGGCCTGCTGCTGGAGGCGTGGCCCTCCATGCGCCAGCGGCCCACGCTGCGCGCGATGGTGGCCCTCACCGGCACCGCCTTCGGCGTGGCGATGCTCGCCGTGCCCGAGCGCTTCCCGCTGTCCGTCTACGCGCACCTGTCGCCGCTGCGTCCGCTGGTGGGGCTGCTGTTCACCGCGGGCGGCGTGGGACTGCTGCTGCCCTCGCGCTGGCTGCACCCGCGCATGACGCCGCTGCTCCTGGGCACGCTGGCGGCGCCCTTCGCGCTCCTGGCCTACGCGCTGGCCCGGGGCGCCTCGTGGCTGGGCGCGGCCGTGTACACCGTGCTGGCGCTCTCCTGCGTCGCGCAGGCGCTGAACTGGCGTCCGCGCGCGCCGCGCACCGTGGGCTGGAAGCTCTTGCGCGGGCTGGCCTTCGCCGGGCTGGTGCCACTGCTCGCGCTGGGAGGGCTGGCGGCGTACCTGGCGCAGAAGGCCATCGAGAAGCAGGTGCGCGACGACACGCGCTACGCCGCCGCGGGCGAGGCGGACTTCCTGCGGCGCTACCTGGATGACTCGCGCGAGTCGCTGCACCTGCTGCTGGAGTCCCCGGGCTTCCGCGCGGCGCTCGCCAGCGGAGAGCGCGAGCGGCTGGAGCCGTACCTGGCCAACCTCGCCGCCCGCGAGCGCACCTTCCACGCCGCGTTGACCATGGACGAGAACGCCCAGGTGCTGGCCACGTCCGAGGGACCGGAGGGCTGGGGCTTCAACATCCAGGAGTACTTCCCCCAGCCGCCCGCGCCCGGCGAGCTGCCGCTGTCGCTGCCCTTCATGCGGCCCCACAACCATCCGCTGGTGGCGGTGGCCCTGCCGTTCGAGCTGGAGGGCTCGCGGCGCGGCGTGCTGGTGGGCCTGTTGTCCCTGGAGCGACTGAGCGAGGCCGCCACGCCCGCGTCCCAGCGCTTCCGCGTGCAGGTGATGGACCGGCGCGGACAGAAGGTCCTGCGAGACACGGCGGCGGGCGCGCGGCTGCTGGGCGCGGCCCACCTGCCGGATGCCTTGCGCGAGGAGCTGGAGCGGCCGGGCGGCGGCGTGCTGGAGGCCTTCGACGCGGCGGACCGGCGCGTGCTCGCGGCCGAGGCTCCCGTGGAGGGCTCGCCATGGAGCGTCGTGGTGACGCAGGAGCTGGGCGTGGCCTACGCGGCGATTACGCGCATGAGCGCGGCGGTGGTGGGCCTGGTGCTGATGGGCGTGCTGCTGGCGCTGGGGCTCTCCCAGCTCGTCGCGCGCGACGTCATCCGACGGCTCGGCGCGCTGCGCGAGGCCACCGCCGCCCTGGCCGCGGGGGATTTGGACCGGCGCGTGGACGTGGAGGAGGACGACGAGCTCGGAGAGCTGGCGCGCGACTTCAACGAGATGGCGGACCGCACGGGCGAGGCGCAGCGGGAGCTGAAGGAGGCGGTGCGCACACGCGAGGAGTTCCTCAGCGTGGCCAGCCACGAGCTGCGCACGCCGCTGACGCCGCTCAAGGGCTTCGCCGCCCTCACGCTCCAGCGCCTGGAGAAGAGCGGCGACTTCCCGGAGCGCGAGCGGCTGCTCAAGGCGCTGCGCTCCATGGCCCGGCAGACGGAGCGGCTGGCGCGGCTGGTGGATGACCTGCTCGACACCGCGCGCATCCAGGGCGGACGCTTCGAGCTGGAGCGCCAGCGCGTGGACCTGACGCCGGTGCTGCGCGAGGTGCTGGAGCGCTTCGAGCTGCGCGGCGAGGGCGGCGTCACCTTCGAGCTGCGCGTGCCCGAGCACCCCGTGGAGGGGGACTGGGACGCGCCCCGGCTGGACCAGGTCATCACGAATCTCGTGAGCAACGCCGTGCGCTACTCGCCCCAGGGCGGCGCGGTGTGCATGACGCTGGAGGAGGCCGGGGACCAGGTCCTCATCCACGTGAAGGACCAGGGCATCGGCATTCCACCAGAGAGCCTGGCCGGCCTCTTCAAGCCCTTCGCGCGCGCGTCCAACGCCACCGCGCGCCACTATGGCGGGCTGGGCCTGGGCCTCTTCATCTGCCGCGAAATCGTGGAGCGCCACGGCGGCACCATCTGGGCGGAGAGCCCGGGGCCCCAGCAGGGCAGCGCCTTCCACGTGCGCCTGCCCCGTGAAGTCGTGCCGCGCATCAGCGACGTGGCGGCCTGAGGGCCCTGGCGCTCACGGCAGGGGCTCGGGCGCGCCGTGCACCGACAGCCACTCCTCCGGGATGTCGCCGCGCGGCAGCTCCAGCACGAAGGTGGAGCCGCGCCCCAGCTCGCTGGTGGCCTTCACCGTGCCGCCGAACGCCTCCACAATCTGCCGGGTGATGTAGAGCCCCAGGCCCAGGCCGCCGTAGTGCCTGTCGCTCACCGCGCGCTCGAAGCGCTCGAAGATGCGGGGCAAGTCCCGGGCGGAGATGCCGATGCCGCCGTCCTCCACGGTGAGGCGCGCGGTGCGGCCGTCCGCCTCCACGCTCATGCGCACCGGCTTGCCGGCGCCGTACTTCAGCGCGTTGGAGAGCAGGTTGGTCACCACCTGCTCCAGCCGCAGCCGGTCCCACCGCCCCAGCACCGGCACCGGCGCGTGCAGCTCCAGCGAGCAGTGGAGCTGGGCCGCCGAGGGGGCGAAGCGGTAGAGGATTTCCGCCGCCACGCTCGCCAGGTCCATCTCCTCCAGCTCCAGCTTCAAGCGGCCGGCGGTGATGCGCGACACGTCCAGCAGGTTGTCCACCAGGCTCGTCAGCTTGCGCACCTGGCGCTGCACCACGTCCAGCGTCTCCGAGACGCGCTCGGCGGACACCGGCTTGCCGTTCAACGCCAGCAGCTCCACCTGCCGCTGGAGCAACTGCACCTTGAGGTGCAGCGGCGTCAGCGGCGTCTTCAGCTCGTGGCTCGCGATGCCCAGGAACTCGTCGCGCAGGCGCACCGCCTCGCGCGCCTCGCGCAGGAGCCGCGCGTTGTCCAGGGACAGCGCCGTGCGCCGCGAGAGCTCCTCCGCCAGCCGCTCATCCTCGTCGCCGAAGCTCGGCGCCCCATCCGTGCGGTACAGCACCAGCGCGCCGATGATGCGCCCGCGCGCCACCAGCGGCACGCCCAGGTAGCTGCTCAGCCCCAGCGAGAGCAGGAGTCGCGCGTGCTCCGCGTCCCGGGCCAGGGCCACCTGGTGCTCTTCCAACAGCTGCGCCGTCCGCTCCGTGCGGCCCGTGAGGAACAGGGCGGGCAGCCCCCGAGGGTCCAGCGAGTCAGGCGGATACCGGCACAGCATCTCCACCAGCAGCACGTGCCGCTCCGGCTCCGCGTGCACGGCGGCCACGGCGCGCACCGACTCGCCGGACGAGCCCAGGAAGAGCACCCCGGCGTCCGCCAGCGTGGGCACCAGCAGCCGCAGCAGCGGCTCCATCTGCGCCTCGGTCTCCAGCTCGGCGCCCAGCAGCGCTCCCGCCTCCGCCAGCAGCTTCGCGCCCCGCGTCGCGTCCAGGCGAGGCAGCAGCTCCTCCCGCGCACGCAGGAGCACCCCCGACGGCTTCACGCTCCCGTCCAGCGACACCGGGAACACGCTGCCTCGCAGCACCACCACCGTGCCGTCCGGTCGGCGAAGACCCCAGCGCTCCTCGCGGACCTGCTCCCCCGCGAGCGCACGCGTCAGTGGAGAAACTTCCAGTGACACGGACATGTTGTCGGCGCGCACCCAGTCGCACCCAGGCAGCCAGCCTCGCTCCAGGCGCTGTGGCATGGGGATGCGGAACTGGCGCCCCGCCTCGGCGTTGAAGAGGAGGACGTTGCCCAGGGCATCCATCAGGACGACCGCCTCACCTGTCTGCTCGACGAGCAGGCGCATGGCGGCATCGCTCAGCCGGGCTTCCGCCCGTTCCGCGAGCACCTGATGAATCTTCGAAAGCGGGGCGCGGCCAGAGGACATGAGTTCAGGGAATTTCCGCTCGTGGCATGGTGGCATCCCGACCCGCCCGAAGGAAGACAACTCCCTGCCCTCGCTCAACACCTGAGAGGGCGCGGTCTGAATCCCAACCTTCCCGGGGTCAGGCCAGCCCCCTTGCCTGTCCTGCAGGAAATCCTGAATCGTTGGATAGTTGTACATCGCCCGGACTCCTCGTTCGGACGACGCGTCCACTTCCTCGAGCCTCAACATGCAGACGCCGCCCGCCAGGCCTGATTGGACTCCCCACGAGCGCCGGTATCGGCTCGTCATCGACAGCCTGAAGGAGGTCGTCTTCCAGACGGACGCACAAGGTGCGTGGACGTTCCTCAATCCGGCGTGGTCGGAAATCACGGGCCACCCGGTGGAGGACTCGCTGGGCAAGCACTTCTCTGAGTTCGTCTACGAAGAGGACCAGCGGCGCAGCCTGGAGGGGTTGCGCAAGCTGGTGACGAAGGAGTTGGAGTACGTGCGCACGGAGGTGCGCTACGTGAATCGCGGTGGCGGCTTCCGGTGGGTGGAGGTCTACGGGCGGCTGATGCTGGGCGAGGACGGCGCGGTGCTGGGCACGTCCGGGACGCTCAACGACATCACCGAGCGCAAGGCGTCCGACGGCGCGCTGGCGCGACGTGAGCGCTACCTCACCGCGTTGGTGGAGGTGCAGCAGCGGCTGCTCGCGGTGCGCGACGGCGCGGACCTGTACGGGCCGGTGCTGGAGCCGCTGGGTCAGTCCTCGGGCGCAAGCCGTGTGTACGTCTTCGAGCTGCACCCGGACCCGTCGGGCGAGCGGCTGTGCAGTCAGCGCGCGGAGTGGTGCGCGCCGGGCGTGCGCGCGGAGATAGACAACCCGGAGCTCCAGAACCTGCCGATGATGCCCACGCTGGACCGGTGGCTGAAGACGCTGTCGCGCGGCGACGTCATCGAGGGACTGGTGGGGACGTTCCCCCCCGCGGAGCGCGAGCTGCTGGAGCCGCAGGGCATCCTCTCCATCCTCGTCCTGCCGCTGCGCGTGCAGGGCGTGCTCACGGGCTTCGTGGGGTTCGACAACTGCGCGGAGGCGCGGCGGTGGGACAAGCTGGAGGTGGACCTGTTGTCCGCGGCGGCGGGCGCCATCTCCGTGGCGCTGGAGCGGCGGGAGTCGGAGCGCGCGCTGCGCGAGCGGGAGCGGAGATTCCGGCAGCTCGCGGAGAACGCGTCCGACGTGCTGTACCTGTACCGCTGCGAGGCGCCGCGAGGCTTCGTCTACGTCAGCCGGGTGGCGCACGCGAAGCTGGGCTACGGGCCGGTGGCGCACTACGGCGACGCGGACCTGTGGTACCGGCGCGTGCACCCGGAGGACCGCGACGCGCTGGAGCGACTGCTGGAGGCCCCGCGCGCGTCGGCCGGCGCGCCGGTGACGGTGCGCTACCTGCATCCGGATGGGCGCACGCTGTGGCTGGAGCACGTCGTCGTGCCGGTGACGGACGCGATGGGGCGCATGGTGGCGGTGGAGGGCCTGGCGCGCGACATCACCGAGCGACGTCAAGCCGAGGAGGCGCTGCGTCTGTCCGAGGCCAGCTTCCGCGCGCTCCTGGAAGGCGTGCCGGACGCCGCGGCGATTGAGCGGGACGGGCACATCGTCTACGCGAACGCGGCGCTGGTGGGCACGCTGGGCTTCGAGCGCGCGGAGCAGTTGGTGGGCCGCCAGTTGTCGGAGTTCGTGAAGGACATGCGCGGCACGGAGGCGGTGAGGGCGGGCGCGCTCACCGGCGAGCGACGACTGGTGCGGCGCGACGGACGCACGCGCGTGGCGGAGGTCGTCTCACTGCCGCTGCGCTTCGACGGACAGCCGGCCGTGGTCTCCATTGCCCGCGACGTGACGGAGCAGCGGCAGCTCCAGGCGCGGCTGACGCTGGCGGACCGGCTGGCATCGGTGGGCACGCTGGCGGCGGGAATCGCTCACGAAATCAACAACCCGCTGGCCTTCGTGCTGTCCAACCTGAGCTTCCTGTCGGACGAGTTCCGCCGCAACCTGCCCCCGGGCGACGGCGCGACGGCGCTCCAGTCCCGGCTGCGCGGCGAGCCGGATTTGGGCGAGTGGCTGGAGGTGCTGCACGAGGCCTGCGAGGGCGCGGAGCGGGTGCGGCAGATAGTGCGACAGCTCAAGACGTTCTCCCGGCCCGACGAGGAGAACGTGTCGCCGCTGGACGTGCACGGGGTGCTGGAGTCGGTGGCGATGATGGCGGCGAACGAGATTCGCCACCGCGCGCAGCTCCGGCGGGACTACGGCGACATTCCCCCGGTGATGGCGAACGAGGGGAAGCTGAGCCAGGTGTTCCTGAACCTCGTGGTGAACGCGGCGCAGGCGATTCCGGAGGGCTCCGCGCACCGGCATGAAATCCGGCTGGCGACGCGGCGGGACGGACGCTCGAGGGTGGTGGTGGAGGTGCAGGACACGGGCGTGGGGATTCAGCGCGAGGTCATCGACCGCATCTTCGACCCGTTCTTCACCACGAAGCCGGTGGGCGTGGGCACGGGCCTGGGCCTGTCCATCTGTCACAGCATCATCCACGGGCTCGGCGGTGAAATCACCGTGGAGAGCGAGCCCGGCAAGGGCACCGTCTTCCGCGTCAGCCTGCCCACCATGGAGCAGGACGCACGCGCGGCGGCGACGACGCTCGACGTGACGCCCCGGCCCCTCCTCCAACCCCGAGGGCGCGTGCTGGTGGTGGACGACGAGCCCGCGGTGGGGCGCGTGTTGCAGCGCATCCTCCGAGGCCACGAGGTGGAGGTGGCGTGCAGCGGGCGACAGGCGCTGGAGCTGCTGGAGCAGGGCCTGGAGCCGGACGCGGTGCTGTGCGACGTGATGATGCCGGACCTGACGGGCCGCGACGTCTACGAGTCCGTGCGGCGCGAGCACGCGGGCCTGGAGGGCCGCTTCGTCTTCGTGTCGGGCGGGGCCTTCACCACCGGCGCGCGCGAGTTCCTCGCGAGCATTCCCAACATCCTGCTGGAGAAGCCCTTCGACGAGGGGCGCGTGAGGCGCGTGGTGGAAGACCTGGTCCGCTTGCGGCGTCCCTCCGCGGAGGCGTGAGGGCTCATGTGGAATGACGTGGAGCTGAGGGACCTTCCGGCCTGCGCGGCGCGACTGCTGGAGGAGGTGCGCCAAGCGGACGGGTTCGCCCTCGTCCGCGAGCAGGTGGCCGCGGCCGAGGCGATGGACGAAGGGCTCGTCGACGAGATGACGGCGGGACTGGTGAAGAGCTTCGGGATGTACCGCCAGCCTCGCTACCTGCGCCCGGAGGCGTATGCCTGGGAGGAGCGGGACGGCGTGCGCGCGGCGCGCATCCGGCCACTGTCCGCCCTGCTCCTCTACTGGGCGGGCGGGGACGTGAGCCCCTACGTGCCGCAGATGGTGTGGGGCCAGGGACTCGTCGACTACCACTACGAGGAGACGGCGACGGAGAACGTGCTGGAGTTCGGCGCGACGAACTTCGACACCAGCGGCGGCTTCGACCTGGGCTCGCTCGGAGAGACGCTGGTGGAGCTGGCCGAGGACGATGCGCTTCGCAAGCTGGCGGTGTTCAAGCCGCTCAAGAAGCTGCTGCTGGTGCGCACCCTCCAATGCGCGCACGCGGCCGTGCTCCAGGCCGTGAAGTCAGACGCCTTCCGCGAGCTGCCTCGCGTGGAGTCGTTCCGCTTCTTCGCCACGCCGGGACACGACGAGCCGACCTTCCTGCTGCTGCGACACGAGCCCTGAGCGCGGCCTACTTCACGCCGTCCAGCGGCAGCGGGCCGCTGTCCAATATCTGCTGGCGCGTCAGCACCTGGCCGTACTCGGCCGTGCGGTACGCAAGGCCCGCCGACTCCGTCGTCCCGTGCAGACGCAGGTCGCCCGCCTCCGGCACGTAGCCCACGCGCAGCCGCAGCTCGCGCACGGCGGACAGCTCGCGCGTCACCTCGGAGCCAGCCGTGGCGTAGGGCATCGACGTGCGCAGTGGCAGGGGCACCACCAGACGGCGGGACGCGGTGGCGCCGGGCTCCACGCGGCTCAGGGCGGGGACCTCGGGGGCCTCCACGTCCGTGTCTTGCGGCACGGGCACGAGCTGACGCAGCAGCAGCGCGGCGTCACCGGAGAGGTCCACATAGGCGCGCTCGGGCGCGAGGCCCACGTAGCCCGTGGGGCCCCACTCCGGCAGCCCGTCCACCAGCAGCACCGCTTGGGAGGTGGCGTTGCGCACCGCGTACGTGACGGCGAGCCCCTCGGGCCCGCTCGTCACCGACTCCACCTTCAGCTCCACATCCGCCTGGGCCACGCGTCCTCCCGGATTCGCGGGCTGATTCGAAGCCCGCGTGCAGCCCACGAATATCACCAGCGCCAGGCAACAGGCGCCAGCTTGGAGCAGGGCTCTCATGCGCGACGGTGCTTAGTAGCGCGGCCGGGTCGGCAGGTTCAGGTCGTCGCGGAGGACGTTCTCACCGGGACGGCCGCCCTGCACCACGTCCGGCGTGGCCGGGTTCTGGTCCAGGTCGATGGGCAGGCCCACCGCGGAGGTCTCGCGGTTGTTGGTGCCGTTCTTCTCGCCGTTGGCCAGCGTGCCGTTGGCGTAGTCGGACGCGTGCACCAGCTCGTGGAACAGCGCCACCACGGGCGGGCGGTTCATCCACTCCTCGCTGCCCAGGGAGATGCGCGAGGTGTTGTAGTTCACCGTGCCGTCGGTGCCCTTGCCCGGCGTGCCATCCGCGTTGAACCAGGCGTCGTCCTTGTTCGAGGCGGACGCCGAGTTGCCACCCGTCGTCTCCTTGATGGTCGTCGAGTGGCCGCTGTCGTCCAGCGTGCGCAGCAGGTCCTGACCCGACGGCAGCGAGCGCATCGCGTCCAGGTCCGACTGCACGCGCGCCTGGAACTCCGGGCTGCCCTCCACCGTCACCGAGCGGCCGCGCTTCTCCGCGTCCGTCATGTCGACGATGGTGCGCGTATCTCCCGCGACGTCGTCGGTCTTCTCGTCCGCCTCGACGTAGAGCTTGTCATCGCCGCCGTTGCCGCTGACGGTGTCCTTGCCCGCGCCACCGGCCACCGCGTCGTTGCCCTCGCCGCCCGTCAGCGAGTCGTCGCCCCGGCCGCCGATGACCTGGTCGTCGCCCGCGCCACCCGTGGCGGTGTCGTTGCCCGCGCCCGCGTCGATGTAGTCGCGACCCTCGCCACCGTTGAGCAGGTCATCGCCGTCCAGGCCGTACATGACATCGCGACCCGCGCCACCGTTCACCAGGTCGTTGCCCGCGCCGGCCTCGATGTAGTCGTCGCCGTCGTCACCGGAGATGGAGTCGTTGCCGGTACCACCGAGGAGGGTGTCGTTGCCCGCGCCGCCGACGAGCGTGTCGTGGCCCGCGCCACCCGTCAGCTTGTCGTTGCCCACGCCACCGTCAATCGTGATGTCGACCGTGACGTTCGGATCCACGGTGATGGTGTCGTTGCCAGCGCCGCCCTGGATGACGGCGTTCTTGGACTGCTCCGGCGTGAGCGTCACCGAGTCGGAGCCGGAGGTGATGGTCAGCCCGCCGCTCCGGTTCATCGTCACCCGGGCATCGTTGTTGCCGGCGCCCAGGTCCACCACCGTCTGACCGTTGGCGTTGGTGCTGACCTGAGGTCCGGTGCCCGCGGCGGCCTGCTTGATGCTGTTGGCCACGGCGGCCACGGCCTTGCCCACCGAGGCACCGGGGTTGCCCGGAGGCCGGGCGCCCTCGAAGTCACTGCCCCGCGCGGACGCCGCCGAGCCCGTGCGAGGGGCCGCGTCGAAGCCGTCCTTCATCCGCTGCGCGACGGCCGTCTTCACCGCGTCCGGGCGCTGGGCCTGGGCGGTCTGCTTCACCGGCTCCGGCTTCGGCTCGGGCTTCACGGTGAGGGTGGGACGCGAACCGGACTTGCCAATCGTGGTCATGACGACTTCTCCCTGAGGACGAGGCACCCGGTACAGTCCCAGCGGCCAATGCCGGGGCGGACGAACGCCGACCTTCCCGATTATCGGGGGACGTCGGAGACAGTTGCGTCGCTTCTCGAAAGCCAGGAGCGGATCATCAGCCCCCTGGCGGCGGGCCCCACCCAGCACCTGCTGGTGGGTCGGCGCTCACCTCGCTGGGGTACCGGGCGAATCCGCCCCTCGGGGCCAGGCTCCGCCAACCGAGCTCCATGGTCGAGCAGCGGCCGGAGGGACTTGCGAATCCGTCTCTCAGGGCGGTCGCGCTTCGGCTTCGGCAGATGGGCTCCAAGGTGGAGCATCAGCCAGCAGGCCAGGCGAATCCGCCCTTCGAGGCAGTCACGCTTCGACTCCGCCAGCCGAGCTCCCATGTGGAGCATCAGCCAGCGGGCCGTGCGAATCCGCCCGTCCAGGTGGTCGCGCTTCGGCTCCGCCAGCCGAGCCCCAAGGTGGAGCAGCGGCCGGCGGGCTCAGGTGCCACACGAGCGGCTAGTAGTGCGGCCGGGTCGGCAGGTTCAGGTCGTCGCGGAGGACGTTCTCACCGGGGCGGCCACCCTGCACCACGTCCGGCGTGGCCGGGTTCTGGTCCAGGTCGACGGGCAGGCCCACCGCGGACGTCTCGAGATTTCGCGTGCCGTCCTTCGAGCCGTTCGCCAGCGTGCCGTTGTTCATGTCGGACGCGTGCACCAGCTCGTGGAACAGGCCGACAATCGGAGGCCGGTTCATCCACTCGTCGGCGCCCAGGGAGATGCGCGAGGTGTTGTAGTTCACCGTCGCGTCCGTGCCCTTGCCCGGCGTGCCGTCCTTGTTGAAGAAGCCGTCGTTGAAGGCGGTGCCGGACGCCGTGTTTCCGCCGCTCGTCTCCGAGATGGTCGTCGTCTTGCCGCTGGCGTCCAGCGAGCGCAGCAGGTCTTGACCCGACGGCAGCGAGCGCATCGCGTCCAGGTCCGACTGCACGCGCGCCTGGAACTCCGGAGTGCCCTTCACCGACACGGAGCTGCCGCGCTTGTCCGCGTCCGTCATGTCGACAATCGTCCGCGTGTCCCCGGCCGAGTCGGCGCTCTCCTCGCCCTCCTCGACGTAGAGCTTGTCAGTCCCGCCGTTGCCGCTGACGGTGTCCTTGCCCTCGCCACCGGCCACCGCGTCGTTGCCCTCGCCACCCGTCAGCGAGTCGTCGCCCCGGCCACCGATGACCTGGTCGTCACCCGCGCCGCCGGCCGCGGTGTCATTGCCCGCGCCCGCGTCGATGTAGTCGCGGCCCTCGCCGCCGTTCACCAGGTCATCGCCGTCCAGGCCGTAGAGCACGTCGCGACCCGCGCCACCGTTCACCAGGTCGTTGCCCGAGCCACCCTCGACGTAGTCGTCGCCGTCGTCACCCGACACCGCGTCGTTGCCCGCGCCGCCCAGCACCGTGTCGTTGCCCGCGCCGCCGATGAGCGTGTCGTTGCCCTTGCCGCCCGTCAGCTTGTCGTTGCCCACGCCGCCGTCCACCGTGACGTCCTGGGTGACGCTCGCGTCCAGCGTAATCGTGTCGTTCCCGTCGCCGCCCTGGATGATGGCGCCCTTGGCCTGCTCCGCCGTCAGCGTCACCGAGTCCTTGCCCGACGTGACGGTCAGCGAGCCGTCCTGGCCCTGCGACACCGTCGCGGTGTTGTTCCCCGTGCCCAGGTCCACCACCGTCTGACCGTTGGCGTTGGTGCTCACCTGCGGGCCCGTGGCTGCGACAGGCGGCTTGGACTTGCCCGCCGCGCTTCCAGGACCCACCGGCGCGCCCTCACCCCGAATCTCGGAGAGCACCGGACGGGACGCCGAGCCCGTGCGGGGGGCCGCATCGAAACCGTCCTTCATCCGCTGCGCGACGGCCGTCTTCACCGCGTCCGGGCGCTGGGCCTGGGCGGTCTGCTTCACCGGCTCCGGCTTCGGCTCGGGCTTGACGGTGAGGGCGGGGCGCGAACCAGGCTTTCCAATCGTGGTCATTCCCGATTATCGAGGTCCCCGGGTGGGAGTTGCGTCGTTTCTCGAATCCTGGGAACGAATCGGTGGATCCACGGCGTCCCCAGGGGTTCCCCCCGGCCACCGGGCAGGGCGCATGGACAGACGTCTGGGTTTTCCTCCACCCACGCAACGCCTGACATCGCTCCATCGGTCATCGGGGGGACCCTCCTCCCAGTGACCGATGCGAGCCGAGGCGGGAACGGGCGACTGTGCCACTCACTTCAGCCCTCACACCCCGAGGCCACACATGAACCGCACCCTGCTGCTGCTGTCCGCCGCTGGATTGCTCGCCCTGGGCGCGCTCTCGCTGGGCAAACCCTCCCCGCCGCCGCCTCCTCCCGTCACCGACACCAGCCACACCGTGGCCCAGCCGGACGAGCAACCCGCCACCGCCGTGCTGCCGCTGCTCGTCGCGCAGCCCTCCGACGGGGCCCTCACGCTCACCGGCAAGCTGTCCGGCACCTATGTCCAGACAGGCGACAGCGAGGCCTTCGCGTGGCTGGAGCTCAAGGCCCGCCCCATGGAGGCCCAGCGCCGGGTCCCCGTGAACATGGCCCTCGTCGTGGACCGCTCCGGCTCCATGTCCGGCCAGAAGCTCGCGGACGCCAAGCGCGCCGCCGCCGAGCTGGTGAACCGCCTGACGCCCGAGGACCGGCTGGCGTTGATCCACTACGGCACCGACGTGAAGGTCATCCCCAGCCGCCTCGTCACCCCCGAGGTCCGCGAGGAGCTGCTCGCCTCCATCGACCGCATCCAGGACGACGGCTCCACCAACATCAGCGGAGGCCTCACCGAGGCGGCCTCCGCGCTGCGCGGCCACCTCGCCCAGTTCCGCGTCAGCCGCGCCATCCTCCTGAGCGACGGCCAGCCGACGGCGGGCCTGGTGACGGAGCCGGAGCTCTTCCACCTCACCCGCCGCCTGCGCGACGAGGGCATCACCGTGAGCGCGCTCGGCGTGGGCGAGGACTTCCAGGCCTCCCTCATGCGCGGCATGGCCGAGCAGGGCGGCGGCTTCTCCGGATTCCTCAACGACTCCTCCCGGCTGGCGGAGGTCTTCTCCCGCGAGCTGGACCAGGCCACCAGCACCGTCGCCCGCCGCGTGGAGCTGCGGCTCACCCTGCCCCCCTCCGTCCGCGACGTGGAGGTCATGGGCCTGCCCTCCACCCGCGAGGGCGCCGTCGTCAAGGTGCCGCTGTACGACCTGGCCGGAGAACAGTCCGTCCGCGTCGTCGTGAAGCTGACGCTGCGCGCGAGCGCCACCACCGAGCCCCTGCCCCTGCTCGACGCCACCGTTCGCTACCTGGACGTGGCCAAGGACGGGATGGCGGAGACCACCCTGCCCCTGAAGGCCCAGGTCACCGAGGACGCCGCCCTGGTGCGCGCCCACCTGGACCGGGACGTGCGCGTGCACGCGGTGCGAGCGTTGGGAACCCAGCAGATGCGCGCCGCCGTGGAGGAGATGAAGCGCGGCAACCGCCAGGGCGCCGTGGGTCTGCTGGGCAACGCCCGGAAGCTTTTCGGCTCGTCCGCCGCCGCGCTGTCGGGGGAGCTTGCGGAGCTGGACCAGACAGAGGCAGCCTATGGGCGGGCGTCGAATGACGGTGACGTTCGCCGCGAGTCGCTGAACCTCTACAAGAAGACGATGAAGAACTTCGGCGAGAACAACGCCTATTAGTCAGGACGGTGTGCAGCGCATGGCCCTCTCCCTGCAGTTCCTCCACCGCGAGGAGTTCGAATCCCGCACCTTTCGCGCGCTGGGGGGAGGAGCCTGCATGGGCATCTTCGCGGCGCTCGCGTTGCGCGTCTGGGAGCCCTTCTCGCCCATCGTCCGGCTGACGCTGGAGCCGGGCTACTTCGCGGTGGTGGCCGCCGCGCTCGCCGCCGCGAAGCCCCTGAAGGGCTACGGGTGGGGCCTGCGCGCGGCGCTCGCCGTGCTGCCCGTCTTCCCCTTCCTCTTCTCCGCGCCCCACCCGCTGCCCCAGAGCCTGGCCGCCTGCATCGCCGCGGCGCTGGTGACCTGGCTGGGCAACGGCCGCGAGAGCGCGGGCACCTCCACCGCCGTCGCGGCGAGCGCCGCCGTCGCCGGCATCCTCGCCCCGGTGGGCCTGTACGTGCAGCAGGTGCTGGACGCCCGCTTCCTGGGCGACATGAGCCTGGTGTCCCTGGTGGTGGGCTTCGCCTGCGTGGCCCTGTTCTGGAGCATCGGCACGCTGCCCTCGCACCTGGTGCTGCACACCGACACGGTGGAGGCTCGGGGCCTGGCGCTCGGCGACACGCTCAAGGGCGAGGCCCAGGAGCTGGCCGCGCGCGCGCTCGGCCTGTACCAGCAGTGCAAGGCGGCGGTGCTGCGCATGCCCGCGAGCACCGGACGGCAGGAGCTGGTGGGCGTGATTGAGAAGATGGCCTCGGAGAGCTTCTCGCTCGCGGAGGCCCACTCGGCGCTCACCGCGCAGCTGGACTCCGTCGTCGCCCATGACGTGGACGCGCAGGTGAAGGAGCTGCGTGCGCGCGCCGCCTCCATCCAGGACACGGTGGCCCGCCGTCAGCTGGAGCTGGCCGCGTCCTCCTTGGGCGAGGAGCTCAACCACCTGGATGCGCTGAGCCGCAAGCGCGAGCGGCTGGTCGCCCAGCTCCACGCGCAGGTGGCGCTGCTGGAGCGCGCCCGCGTGTCCTTCATCGGAGCGCAGGGCCATGAGCTGGGTGCCAAGGGCGAGCAGGCCGCGCAACTGGCGCGCCGGCTCAAGGGCATGGGCGACGAGTCCGCCCTCCCCCCCGCCCCCGTGGACTCACACGAGGACACCCCGCGCCCCACCACGCCCGAAGCCACGCGCCTGCGGAGCTGAGGTCCGCGGGGTCAGGCGCTCGGCTTCTTCTTGCGAGCGCGGGCGGCGGTCTTGCGCCGAGGGGCCTTGGGCTGGGCCCGGGCCCTGAAGCTGCCGGGAGGCGCGTGCAGCTCGTCGGCGATCCTCCGCTCGATGGCCTCCCGCGTGTCCCGGGCGATGATGAGCGCCGCCTCGATTTCCTCACGCACCCGCGCCGCCTGCTCTTCCGCCGCCGCACGGTACTCCGAGGTGGGCCGACGTAGGGCGAGGGTGCCTCGGTCCTCCGTCTCCACGTTGCGTGTCGCCACCGCGACTTGCCCCCGGGCCCTGCTCCCTCGCGACTTGTTTTCCCCTGCCTTTTCCGCCATTGGGAGCCTCCACGCGCTGATCCCCTCGTCGAAAGTGGGCCGTGGGTGCCCCTCGGGGAAGTCCGCATTCCGACTCGGTCCCCACCCAGGTGGGAGGGCAGGCGTCCAGTCGGCGGTCAGGCGAGCAGCGGAGCTTCTCTTGCACCGCAGAAAAACGTAAAAGCGGGCCTGATGATTGTGGCGCAAGGGTGCCGGGCCCCTGCTACTCACAACGCCGCCGCATGGGCGGTCAGCGTCCAATCGCGAGGGATACCGTGGCGGTCAGCCAACCCTTTTCGTTTCTGAAGCACCGGAAGCACAACCTGGACCGGATGACGCTGGGCGACCTCGTCTATTCGTTCTTCACGTACTACGCCGTCGTGGCCTACATCGCCGTGGGCATCGTCAGCTTCGTCTACGCGGTGAAGTGGTTCGAGAACCCGGGGCGCATGCTGCTGGCCATGCTGGCCGCGAGCGTGGTGTTCCCGTTCGGCTGGTACCTGGTGCACAAGAACATCCTGCACAGCCGCTTCCTCTACAAGACGCCCTTCACCGCGGCGACGTGGAAGCGCATCCACTTCGACCACCACCAGGACCCCAATGACTTGCGCGTGCTCTTCGGCGCGCTGGCCAACGTGCTGCCGACGGTGGGCGGAGTGATTGCGCCCATCGGCTATCTGATTGGCGGCAGGTCGGGAGCGGCGGCGGCGCTGGGCTGGGCGATGGTGATTACGTGCTTCTATGAGTTCTGCCACTGCATCCAGCACCTGAACTACACGCCGAAGCTGGGCTTCCTGAAGGAAATCAAGCGCCTGCACCTGTCTCACCACTACCACAACGAGCAGGGCAACTACGGCATCACCAACTACTTCTGGGACCGCCTCTTCGGGACCTTCTATTCGAAGGCCGGTGAGAAGCCCAAGAGCCCCACCGTCTTCAACCTGGGCTACACCGCCGAGGAAGCCAAGCGCTACCCGTGGGTGGACAAGCTCTCCAATGGCACGCGCGGTGATGACCACCCGCGCCGCTTCTGGCAGGGCAAGGAAGGCAAGGGCACGCAACCCGAGGACGCTCCGGCGCGCGCGGGCAGCGAGCCGTAGACGCGGTGAAGGCGCGGTGGGTCTTCCGCGAGACGGAGACCGACCGCGCGGATTGGCGGTGGTAGCCTCCCTATCCGGGAGGTCATGCACCGTTGCTCCAACCTTTGAGATGGGTTCTGACGCTCGCGCTCGTGTCGGGAGTCACCGAGGCGGCTGAGCCAGTCCCCGGAGGGCGCGTCAGGCGGGAGCGCTCCGTGACGGTCGCCAGCGCGCCCGCCGAACCGCTGCCCGTCGTCCATGTCGCGGGGGACACCGCGACGTTGTTTCTCTTCTCATCCCCCATCCAGAAGAAGTCGCTGACCTTCGATGAGTCCCGCATCCGCGTCCTGGATGCAGGGGAGCGGTCGGTCATCGTCCAGCCCGTTGCTGACCTCGGCGTGGGCGAGCGTCAGGAGCTCGGGGTCTTCTTCGCGGACGGTGGGACGCCAGCGCGTGCCGCATTCGTGCTCGTGACTGACCCGGGCGATGTGGATTCACGAGTCTCCGTGCAGCGCCCCGAGCCTCGGGCCGTGCCCTGTCAGGCCGACGCTCCACCGCCGGTGCCGAAGCCGGAAGACTTCGTGCTGCTCGACTACGTGGACGAGGACGGCGTCGCGACCTCCAGGGTCCGAGACACTTGGGATACTGGACAGGGGCTCTCTTCAAACCGGGCCGTGTCCTATCGGGGCAAGGGTTGGGGTCTGGTTGCCATGAAAATCAAGAACGCTCCCGACCAACCGGCGTGGACACCACGAGAGGCGACATTCACAAGGCGTGTCGGACTGCCGCTGCGAGCGCGGCTCGTGACAGCCGGCAAAGGTGTGATTCCTCCCGGTGATGAGGGACGCGCTCTCGCGGTCATCGAGCTGCCTGAGTCGAAAGAGGACCTCGTCTTCACCGTGGAGGTGCGCGGAGATGGGGGCCGTCGTCTCACGCTTCCAGACGTGCGCTTTCTCAAGTCCGCCGCGAGGGAGGCCCGATGACGCCACTCGAAACCCTCATCGACGGATGGCAGGTTTCCAGGGAGCTCGGCAGCGGAGGATTCGCCTGCGTCTTCCTGGGAGAGAAGAACGGCAGAAGCGGCGCGCTCAAGGTGGCGCGTCACCGGAAGGCCAGCGGCGATTCCAAGCAGACCCACGTGCGGACGCTGCGCGAATTGACGGCGCTGCTGATGCTGGAGCACCGCAACATCGTCCGGCCACAAGGGTATGGCTACACGTTGACGGGCAACGTCTATCTCGTACTGGATTACGTGGATGGTTGGACGCTCGCGGAGTGGACGGAGCGCATGCACCCGACCCTGCGTGAGCTCATCACCGTCTTCGAGAAAATCGTCGGTGCGTTGTCGTACATGCATGGCCGAGGCGTGCTGCATCGGGACTTGAAGCTGCTCAATGTCCTGATTCGCAAGAGTGACGGCGAGCCCGTCATCATCGACTTCAGTTGCGCGACCTACCCGCTCGCCCAAAGCCTGACGGACGGGGGCTTGCCTCCGGGGACCCACCACTATCGCGCGCCCGAGCAGTTCCAGTTCCTGCGCGAGCACAAGGATGAACATCGGGCCCGCTATGCCTTCCAGGTCGCCGACGAACTCTTCGCGGTCGGCGTCATGCTGTACGAGCTGCTGACAGACCCTCGACCGCTGGAGATTCAAGCCCACTTCGACTTGAACGACCCCATCCATGTGCCGCCATCGCCGCGTCTGGTGAACGCCCGCGTCCCAGCGGCCCTCAGCGAGCTCGTCGAAGGCCTCCTGTCTCGCAACCCGATGAAGCGTCCGGTCGACACCGAAGCGCTTCGACGCGAGCTGGCGAACCTCCGGGATGACCCTCTCGCCGACTACGACGTGCCGGTGCATGCGCCCTCGGAATGGCGGCGTACCGAGCACGTCGAGCCTGAGTTGCCTGCCGCGTTGTCGCTGCCGCCCGATTCCGCCTCTCGTCAGCGGCACGGCGGACGGATTGAGCGCCCACGCTGGTCAGCGTGGTGGAGTGCCGCCCTCGTGGGCGTCGTGGCGCTCGTCGTGGTCGCGGCCTTGTGGCGCCATCCGGAGGCGGCTTCCGTGCCTCCCGTCGAGCCGCGAGTCGCCGCGAGTCCGAGCCCTCCCAGCACGCCACATTCCACACCAAGCAGGACAACCCCTCCTGCTATGTCAGCCTCCGCCGCTCATCCCGTGGAAGCCCCGGGGCTGGCGCTCGTCTCCGCACAGAAGGAAGGTTCACCCGTGAAGCCCCCGCCGCCCGAGACGCCGACCCCAGGACGCGCAGCCCGTCTGCCGAAGAAGTCCGTTGCCGCTGCTGAGTGCGCGGCATTGTCGCTCGTCGCGGCACTGGCGGCGGGTTGTCCGGGTGCCCAGATACGGCCTGAGTCGTTCACCTGTCCTTCTGGCGCGGAACAGGCCATGCAAGAGAACCTCCGCTGGAGGGCAGGCGAGTCATTCAGCATCACCGCGGACGACCGCTACGCGACGGACGACCTCTTCTGGTTTGTCCCCGGTGGGGATGTGGTGGGGGTCGTTCATAAGGCCACTCACGATGCGCGGCAGAAGGAGGTCGCGCCTACCGGAACACGCTTCTACGGGAAGGCCTACTACCTGTCCGACAAGATGGGACGCGTGGACGGATCGACGGTCGTCATTCGCTACGACCGCGTGAAGCTGCCGGGGCAGGACGAGCAGCCCGTTTGCGTCGTCGTCGAGACACCCGTGAGGGGGCTCAAGGATGGAAAGGTGGCGGGACAGAACTTTGTCGGTGGCTACGTCGTGGATCGCTGGCCCTGAGTTCCCCCTTTCAAGGTGACTCATCCACCCATCCGGAGGCGAGCACCCGGTCGGTGGCAACATGACGCCGAGTGAGGGCCCCAGTGCATCGCCCCGCTTGACCGCCTTGTTGGGTGCTCGTGAGTGATTGCGGAGGAGTACCGGGTCGATACGTGCCGCCCTCTTCCGCACAGTCGCCACCCATGGGGCGGGAGAAGAAGCTGCGCTCCTGTCACGCCCCGGCGAGGTAGCGCGACGCGCGACGTCCTCGTGGTGGAAATGGGTTCCTCGTAGCGTCGGAGGTCCTCGCCGATGAAGGGAGACTCATGGTGCTCCGTCGGGCTGTCGCCCTCCTGCTCGCATTGCTGACCGCCTGTGGAGGTGCGGCGCGGGTTCCGCGTACGGTCTCCAGCGAAGACGCGGTGGACGCCTGGTATTCGCAGCGGGTCGTCCCGCTCGGAGGCGCGGACGTGGAGCCCGTGGAGGTGGGCAAGGAGGAGTTCGCCCGGGCCGTTGCGCGGCTGGCTCGTGAGGTCCGTCCTGGACGAGTCTCCCCTGAAGTTGTCCGCCAGCTCCTCGCGCACGCACCGGACTCCGAGCCCACGAGTGCCGTGGGCGGCGCACGCGTCTATCGGCTGGCGTCCTTGGAGGTACGTCCGGAGACGGCGGAGGAGGCGGAGCTGAAGCGGGAGTACTTGCGCTGGTGTCAGCGCACGCAGGGTGGAGGGGACTGCCTGCGACTGTTGGTGGACGGGCCCGTGCTGGGCAGCGAGGACCGGTACGCGGTGGCGCTGGCGCTCGCGATGGGCTCGGTGCTGGAGGAGACGCGGCACTCGCTCCGGGACATG
>Ga0126314_10000100_pt1 | contig 45483 bp, 28 predicted proteins | sample Plot105B_FD_92535 | JGI IMG/M metagenome (GOLD analysis project Ga0126314, IMG submission 92535) | Serpentine soil microbial communities from UC McLaughlin Reserve, CA, USA - Plot105B | ecosystem: Environmental > Terrestrial > Soil > Grasslands | place: USA: UC McLaughlin Reserve, Lake County... | reverse complement strand
GCGCTGGTGGACCTGGTGATGAAGCTCAAGCCGGCGACCGCCAAGGGCGTCTACCTGAAGGGCATCGCCATCTCCACGACGATGGGCCCGGGTATCAAGATCGATACCCAGGAGATTCTGGCCCGCCACCGCTAGGCGGACAGCAGGCAGGGCGGCGCCCCCATCCCCGCACAGGGGGTGTCAGAGGTGCCGCTTGCCTGACGTCTCAGGTTCGAAAGTTCTGGATCTTTGCTGAAGCCGGGGGTATAGGCCCCCGGCTTTTGCAATTGGAGCGCCACGTCGTGAGACGGGTGTTCCGACCTGGTTCATGACAGCAGGGACCCGGTCAGAGGAGAAGTGCCCCGTTGGGAACCGGACAACCGGTCGGGGCATGGCTTCCCCTGTCGGGTTCAAACGGCCGCAAGGCCAGCCCTGCCGAGACTGGAGGTGCGTTGTGGTGTCTCTCGGAGACTCCTCTCGCTCTGCCACTTTGGCCCAGGCATCACGCCCGTCGGAAGACGGGCCAGTAAGGAGGTGAGTCAAAGTGCTGAAGAGCGAGAAGGAGGAGATGATCAAGGAACTCCACGAGAAGTTCTCGCGGACCAAGTCGGCCGTCGTCGCTGAGTTCTCCAAGGTGGATGTGGAGACGGTGACGAAGCTGCGCAAGAAGTTCCGCGAGGGCAACGTCGAGTACAAGGTCATCAAGAACACGCTGGCGCGTCGTGCGGCGCAGGGCACGGACCTGGCTGTCATCGCTGATGACTTCACGGGTCCCGTGGCGCTGTGTCTCAGCTACGGCGATGTGGTGGCCCCAGCGAAGATCCTGGCCGAGTTCACGAAAGACCTCGAGGACAAGATCAAGATCCGCAGTGGCGTGGTCGACGGTCGCAAGGTCGACGTCGCCGGCGTCAAGCAGCTGGCGAAGCTGCCGGGTCTCAACGAGCTCCGAGCGCAGTTGCTCGGGATGATCACCCAGCCGGCGACCAAGCTGGTTCGGACGATCGCCGCCCCGGGTACGCAGCTCGCGCGGGTCATTCAGGCCCACGCGGACAAGGCGCAGGGGTAGTTTCCCTCATCAGTCCGAGAAGTTTTTCTACACCCACCTTTTCGGCCGTTCCTCCCTTTGGGGGTAAGGCCGTTAGTCAATCCAAGAAGGACACAGTTCCATGGCTGACCTGAACGCAATCGTTGATTCGCTTTCCTCCCTGACCATCATCGAAGCCGCCAACCTGGTGAAGGCGCTCGAGGAGAAGTGGGGCGTCTCCGCCGCCGCCGCCGCCGTCGTTGCCGGCCCCGCGGCCGCCACCGCCGCTCCCAAGGAGGAGCAGACGGAGTTCACGGTGGTGCTGACGAACGCCGGCGCCAACAAGATCAACGTCATCAAGGAGATCCGCGCCATCACCGGCCTGGGCCTGAAGGAGGCCAAGGACCTGGTCGAGGGCGCGCCCAAGAACGTCAAGGAAGGCATCAACAAGGACGATGCCAAGAAGTTCAAGGACCAGCTCGTCGCGGCTGGCGCCACCGTCGACGTCAAGTAAGTCGAACAGGAGCTGCTTGGTTTCCGGGAATTACCAAGCAGCTTCCTGACCGAATGAGCAGGCCGGCGCTCCCAGTGAGGGGGGCTGCCGGCTTTGCCCATTTGACAGTTGCAAATTTCCCGGCGCCGCCGCGCGTTATTGATGTTTGCCCCGCCCGAGCAGCCGTCCCCGGAGCCAGAATGCCGACGCAGATCCAGAACAATTTCCGCGTGCGGAAGACCTTCGCGAAGATCGCGAAGATCATCGACATTCCCAATCTTATCAACATCCAGAAGCAGTCCTACGAGAAGTTCCTCCAGGCCGATATCGCGCCGGAGAAGCGTGAGGACGTCGGACTTCAGGGTGTCTTCAACTCGGTTTTCCCGATTCGGGATTTCAACGAGACGTCGTCGCTGGAGTTCGTCAGCTACCACCTGGAGAAGCCGAAGTACGACGTTGATGAGTGCCATCAGCGTGGCATGACCTATTCCGCCCCCATCAAGGTCGTGGTCCGCCTGGTGGTGTGGGACAAGGATGAGGAGACTGGCGCCCAGTCCATCCGTGACGTGAAGGAGCAGGAGGTCTACTTCGGGGAAATCCCGCTGATGACCCAGAACGGCACCTTCATCATCAACGGGACCGAGCGCGTCGTTGTCAGCCAGCTGCACCGCAGCCCGGGTGCCTTCTTCGACCACGACAAGGGCAAGAGCCACTCGTCTGGCAAGCTGCTCTACAACGCCCGCATCATCCCCTACCGCGGTTCGTGGATCGACTTCGAGTTCGACCACAAGGACCTGCTGTACGTGCGCATCGACCGCCGGCGCAAGCTGCCCGCGACGGTGCTCATCCGCGCCCTGGGCGCCGTCAGCGACACCGCGAAGAAGAACCCGCTGGAGTTCAAGGGCTCCACCGAGGAGATCCTCAACTACTACTACGCCACGGAGACCATCTATCTCCAGAGCGCGACGGACTTCGAGAAGAGCGTCGAGCTGGAGCTGCTCCCGGGCCAGCGAGCCACCCGCGATATCAAGACGAAGACGGGCGAGCTCATCGTCAAGAAGAACCGCAAGTTCACCCGCGCCGCCATCAAGAAGCTCGAAGCGGCGAAGATGAAGACGCTGCCCATCGACGCGGACGAGCTCTTCACGAAGGTGTCCGCCTACGACGTGGTGGACGAGAACACCGGCGAGGTCATCCTCGAGTGCAACGAGGAAGTCTCGCAGGACAAGATCGACGAGCTCCTCAAGCGCAACATCAAGGAGTTCAAGGTCCTCTTCATCGACAACCTCAACGTGGGTCCGTACCTGCGTGAGACGTTGATGCTGGACAAGCTCGAGACGCCCGAGCAGTCCATCATGGAGATCTACCGCCGCCTGCGTCCTGGCGATCCTCCGACGCCGGAGACGGCGATCAACCTGTTCACGAACCTGTTCTTCAACCCGGAGCGCTACGACCTGTCCAAGGTCGGTCGCCTCAAGTTGAACTTCAAGTTCGGCCTCGAGGAGCCTCTCGACGGGCAGATCCTCACCAAGCGCGACATCCTCGAGGTGATCCGCTACCTGATCGATCTGAAGAACGGCAAGGGCACCATCGACGACATCGACCACCTCGGCAACCGCCGGGTGCGCGCGGTGGGTGAGCTGCTGGAGAACCAGTACCGCATCGGTCTGGTTCGCATGGAGCGGGCGATCAAGGAGCGCATGAGCCTCCAGGAGATCGAGACGCTCATGCCGCACGACCTCATCAACGCCAAGCCCGTCACGGCGGTCATCAAGGAGTTCTTCGGGTCCAGCCAGCTGTCGCAGTTCATGGACCAGACGAACCCCCTGTCCGAGGTGACGCACAAGCGCCGCCTGTCCGCGCTGGGGCCCGGCGGTCTGACCCGCGAGCGCGCCGGCTTCGAGGTGCGCGACGTGCACCCGACGCACTACGGCCGCATCTGCCCCATCGAGACGCCGGAAGGCCCGAACATCGGCCTCATCGCGTCGCTGTCGACGTATGCGCGCGTCAACGAGTTCGGCTTCGTGGAGACGCCGTACCGGAAGGTCGAAGCGGGCATCGTGACGACGGACGTGGCCTTCTACTCGGCCCTCGAGGAGGAGAAGCACACCATCGGTCAGGCGAACGCGGAGACGGACAAGAAGGGCAAGTTCGTCAACGCGCTCGTGTCCAGCCGCCGCGGCGGCGAGTTCGTCCAGGCTCGCGCCGAGGACGTGGACCTGATGGACGTGTCTCCGAACCAGCTGGTGTCGGTGGCCGCGTCGCTCATCCCGTTCCTGGAGAACGACGACGCCAACCGCGCCCTCATGGGCTCCAACATGCAGCGCCAGGCGGTGCCCCTGCTGCGCACCAGCGCGCCGCTGGTGGGCACGGGCATCGAGGCCATCGTCGCGCGCGACTCCGGCGTGACGTGCGTGGCCAAGCGCGACGGCACCGTGGAGAGCGTGGACGCGGGCCGCATCGTGGTGAAGGCGGACGTGCCGGCTTCGCTCAGCGACGTCTCGAGCGAGGTCGACATCTACAACCTGCTCAAGTACCAGCGCTCCAACCAGAACACCTGCCTCAACCAGAAGCCCATCATCAGCAAGGGCGACAAGGTCCGGAAGGGTGACGTCATCGCCGACGGCCCGGCCACCGAGACGGGTGAGCTGGCGCTGGGGCAGAACGTGGTCGTCGCGTTCATGCCGTGGCAGGGCTACAACTTCGAGGACTCCATCCTCATCAGCGAGCGCATCCAGAAGGATGACGTCTTCACGTCGATCCACATCGAAGAGTTCGAGTGCATCGCGCGAGACACCAAGCTGGGCAAGGAAGAGATCACCCGCGACATCCCGAACGTGGGTGAGGAAGCCCTCAAGGACCTCGACGAGAGCGGCATCATCCGCATCGGCGCCGAGGTGAAGCCCGGCGACGTGCTGGTGGGCAAGATCACCCCGAAGGGCGAGACGCAGCTGTCTCCCGAAGAGAAGCTGCTGCGCGCCATCTTCGGCGAGAAGGCCGGCGACGTGCGCGACAGCTCCCTGCGCGTGCCTCCGGGCGTGGTGGGCACCGTCATCAACGCCAAGGTGTTCAGCCGCAAGGGCGTGGAGAAGGACGAGCGCGCCAAGCAGATCGAGTCCATGGAGGAGGCGAAGCTCCTCAAGGACCAGAACGACGAGATCAAGGTCCTCCAGGACAGCGCCATCGGCCGCATCCGCGCGCTGGTGCGTGGCAAGGAGGTCCAGGGCAAGCTCGTGGACGACAAGGGGAAGATCCTCCTGAAGAAGGGGGACATCCTCGACGACGAGCTGCTGGCCACCGTGCCCTACAAGTACTGGGGCGAGATCTCCGTCGGCGACCCGCTCGACTCCCGCGTGCGCGACATCCTCCGCAACCTGGAGGAGACGAAGGAGGCCGTGAAGCTGGCCTTCGGCGAGAAGATCGCCCGCATCAAGAAGGGCGACGAGCTGCCCCCCGGCGTCATCAAGATGGTGAAGGTGTACGTCGCCATCAAGCGCAAGCTGGCCGTGGGCGACAAGATGGCCGGCCGCCACGGAAACAAGGGCGTCGTGTCCCGCATCCTCCCCGAGGAGGACATGCCGTACCTGGAGGACGGGCGTCCGGTGGACATCGTCCTCAACCCGCTCGGCGTTCCCAGCCGCATGAACATCGGGCAGATCCTCGAGACGCACCTGGGCTGGGCCGCCAAGGGCACCGGCGAGGCGCTGCAGCGCTACGTGGAGGACAACTGGAGCGCGGACGCCATCAAGGTCCGCCTCAAGGCCATCTACGGCGAGGAGACCGCGTTCGGCGAGTTCCTCGACAAGCTGGACGAGGAGGAGATCAAGCAGCTCTGCCGTCGCTCCAGGCGGGGTATCCACGTGGCCACGCCGGTGTTCGACGGCGCCCACGAGCTGGAGATCCACCAGCTGCTGGACGAAGGGAAGCTGCCGCGCACGGGCCAGATGGTGCTCTTCGACGGGCGCACGGGTGAGCCGTTCGACCAGAACGTCACCGTCGGCGTCATGTACATGCTGAAGCTGCACCACCTGGTGGACGAGAAGATCCACGCCCGGTCCATTGGTCCCTACTCCCTGGTCACCCAGCAGCCCCTGGGCGGCAAGGCGCAGTTCGGCGGTCAGCGACTGGGAGAGATGGAAGTCTGGGCGATGGAGGCCTACGGCGCGGCGTACACGCTGCAGGAGTTCCTCACCGTCAAGTCGGACGACGTGGTGGGCCGCACGCGCATGTACGAGGCCATCGTCAAGGGCGACAACGTCCTGGAGAGTGGCCTGCCCGAGTCGTTCAACGTGCTTCTCAAGGAGCTCCAGTCACTCGCGCTCGACGTCGAGCTGCTGGAGCACGCCCCCCCGGAGCGGCAGCGCAGCTTCGGCGGTGACTTCCTGGGTGGTGGTGGTGACGGCGAAGACCGGAAGACCGGTACTGACGCCTGAGAGAGCCGGAGCGCCCGCCTGACCGGCCGCCCGCCACCCTGAAAAGGGTGGGCGCGGCCGGGTCCGGGGCGGGGGCCCGAATCAGCTGGCGTTCCCCACGGGGGACGCCTCACGAGATTTCGGAGGCAACGTGAAGGACATTTTCAACTTCTTCGAGAAGCCGAAGGACCCGCTGTCGTTCAACGCCATCCGCATCGCGCTGGCGTCGCCCGACAAGATCCGCCAGTGGTCCCATGGCGAGGTGAAGAAGCCGGAGACCATCAACTACCGCACGTTCAAGCCCGAGCGTGACGGCCTGTTCTGCGCCCGCATCTTCGGGCCGGTGAAGGACTACGAGTGCAACTGCGGCAAGTACAAGCGCATGAAGCACCGTGGCGTGGTGTGTGAGAAGTGTGGCGTGGAGGTCATCCAGTCGAAGGTCCGCCGCGAGCGCCTGGGTCACATCACCCTGGCCACGCCGGTGGCCCACATCTGGTTCCTCAAGTCGCTGCCGAGCCGCATCGGCAACCTGCTCGACATCACGCTCAAGGAGCTGGAGAAGGTCCTCTACTGCGAGAGCTACATCGTCCTCGACCCCAAGTCGACGCCGCTGACCAAGGGCGAGCTCATCAGCGAAGAGAAGATGCACCGGCTCTACCAGGAGCATGGTGAGGACTCCTTCACCACGGGCATGGGCGGCGAGGCCGTCCGCGAGATGCTCAAGGCGCTGGACGTGGAGCGGCTGTCCGAGGACCTGCGCAAGGACATGCGCGAGACCACCAGCGAGGCGAAGCGGAAGAAGTACGCCAAGCGCCTGAAGGTGGCCGAGGCGTTCCGCGTCTCCGGCAACAAGCCCGAGTGGATGATGCTGGACGTGATTCCGGTGATTCCGCCGGACCTGCGCCCGCTCGTTCCCCTCGACGGTGGCCGCTTCGCGACCTCCGACCTGAACGACCTGTACCGCCGCGTCATCAACCGCAACAACCGCCTCAAGCGCCTCCAGGAGCTCAACGCTCCCGACATCATCATCCGCAACGAGAAGCGGATGCTGCAGGAGGCGGTGGACGCGCTGTTCGACAACGGTCGCCGCGGCAAGACCATCACCGGCCCGAACAAGCGGCCGCTGAAGTCGCTGTCCGACATGCTCAAGGGCAAGCAGGGCCGGTTCCGTCAGAACCTGCTCGGCAAGCGCGTGGACTACTCGGGCCGCTCCGTCATCGTCGTCGGTCCCGAGCTGCGTCTGCACCAGTGCGGCCTGCCGAAGATCATGGCGCTCGAGCTCTTCAAGCCGTTCATCTACAACAAGCTCGAAGAGAAGGGCTACGTCACCACCATCAAGTCGGCGAAGAAGATGGTGGAGAAGGAGCGTCCCGAGGTCTGGGACATCCTCGAGGACGTCATCCGCGAGCACCCGGTGCTCCTCAACCGCGCCCCCACGCTGCACCGCCTGGGCATGCAGGCCTTCGAGCCCGTCCTCATCGAGGGCAAGGCCATCCAGCTGCACCCGCTCGTCTGCGCGGCGTTCAACGCCGACTTCGACGGTGACCAGATGGCCGTGCACGTGCCGCTCTCCATCGAAGCCCAGATGGAGGCCCGCGTGCTGATGATGTCGACCAACAACATCCTCAGCCCCGCGAACGGCAAGCCCATCATCGTCCCGACGCAGGACATGGTGCTCGGCATCTACTACATGACCCGCGCCCGCGAGTTCGCCAACGGCGAGGGCCGCGTGTTCAGCTCGCCCGACGAGGTGCGCGCCGCGCACGACCACGGCGAGGTGCACCTGCAGGCGAAGGTGGTCTGCCGCATCGACGGCGTCCGCAAGGAGACCACCGTCGGCCGCGTCCTCCTGTGGGAAGTGGTGCCGCGCCGCGTGGGCTTCGACGCCATCAACAAGGTGCTCGACAAGAAGTCGCTCGGCGGACTCATCGACCTCTGCTACCGCCTCACCGGCGAGAAGGAGACGGTGCTGCTCGCGGACCGCATCCGCAGCCTCGGCTACTACAACGCGACCCGCGCCGGCATCTCCATCGCGCTCAAGGACATGATCATCCCTGCGAAGAAGCAGGAGTTCCTGGACTACGCGCGCAAGGAAGTGGCGGAGATCGAGAACCAGTACCTCGAGGGCCTCATCACCGACGGTGAGCGCTACAACAAGGTCATCGATATCTGGGCCGAGGTCACCGAGAAGGTCGCCCAGGAGATGATGCAGCAGATCTCCCAGGAGGAGGCCTCTGGGGACAAGGACGGCAAGCGCGAGTCGCGCAAGCAGCCCTCGTTCAACCCCATCTACATCATGGCCGACTCGGGCGCGCGTGGTAGCGCCCAGCAGATCCGTCAGCTGGCCGGTATGCGCGGCCTGATGGCGAAGCCCTCCGGCGAAATCATCGAGACGCCCATCACCGCGAACTTCCGCGAGGGCCTCTCCGTGCTGCAGTACTTCATCTCCACGCACGGCGCTCGCAAGGGTCTGGCGGACACGGCGCTCAAGACGGCCAACTCCGGCTACCTCACCCGCCGTCTCGTCGACGTGGCGCAGGACGCCATCATCAACGAGTACGACTGCGGCACCATGGACGGTCTGTTCATCGGCGCCCTGGTCGAAGGCGGAGAGATCATCGAGCCGCTCGGCGAGCGCATCCTGGGCCGCGTGGCCCTCGATGACATCCTCGACCCCGTCACGGGCGAGGTGCTGGTGCGCGCCAACGAGGAGATCGACGAGGAGCGCGTCCGCCGCATCGAGAACAGCGGTCTGGACAAGGTGAAGATCCGCTCGGTGCTCACGTGCCAGGCCAAGCGCGGCATCTGCGTGGAGTGCTACGGACGTGATCTGGCCCGCGGCCGGAAGGTGTCCGTGGGCGAGGCCGTCGGTGTCATTGCGGCGCAGTCCATCGGTGAGCCGGGTACGCAGTTGACGATGCGCACCTTCCACATCGGTGGCGCGGCGACTCGGCGCGCGGAGCAGTCCAGCCTGGAGAACCGCTACGCCGGCAAGGTGAAGTTCGCGGGTCTCACCACGGTGCAGAAGGTGGATGGCACCCTGGTCGCGATGAACCGCAACGGCGAGCTCGTCGTGGTCGACGACTCCGGCCGTGAGCGCGAGCGCTACCAGATCATCTACGGCGCCCGCATCCTCATCAAGGAAGGCCAGCGCATCGAGCCGGGTACGCTCGTGGCCGAGTGGGATCCGTTCGCGATTCCGCTGCTCACCGAGGTCGGCGGCACCGTCCGGTACGAGGACATCATCGAAGGCGTGACGATGTCCGAGACGCTCGACGAGGTCACGGGCCTGTCCCGCAAGACCATCATCGAGTCCAAGGACCCGGAGGCGCGCCCGCGCGTCTCCATCCGCGACGCCCAGGGCAACACGAAGGACCTGCCCTCGTCCCGCAACCCGGCGAGCTACTTCCTGCCGCAGGGCTCCATCATCACCGTCAACGACGGCGATGAGATCCACCCGGGTGAAGTGCTCGCCAAGGTGCCTCGCGAGACGACGAAGACCAAGGACATCACGGGCGGTCTGCCCCGCGTGGCCGAGCTCTTCGAGGCGCGCAAGCCGAAGGACGCCGCGGCCATCGCGGAGATCGACGGCGTGGTGTCGTTCGGCAAGGACACCAAGGGCAAGCGCAAGCTCATCATCACCCCCGAGGTGAATGGCGAGCAGCGCACGGACCTGGCCAAGGAGTATTTGATCTCCAAGGGCAAGAACATCAGCGTCCACTCCGGCGACCGCGTGAAGGCCGGCGAGGCGATGATGGACGGCGCGGCCAACCCGCACGACATCCTCAAGGTGCTCGGCGAGAAGGAACTCGCGCGCTACCTGGTGGACGAAGTGCAGGAGGTCTACCGACTCCAGGGCGTGAAGATCAACGACAAGCACATCGAGACGATCGTGCGGCAGATGCTCCGCCGCGTGCGCGTCACCGACGTGGGCGACACCAACTTCCTGGTCGACGAGCAGGTCGAGAAGTGGGTGTTCGAGGAGGAGAACGAGAAGATCATGGCCGAGGGCAAGCGCCCCGCCGTGGGTGAGCCGCTGCTGCTCGGCATCACCAAGGCCTCGCTCTCCACCGAGTCGTTCATCTCGGCGTCCTCCTTCCAGGAGACCACCAAGGTGCTCACCGAGGCCGCCATCAACGGCAAGGTGGACTACCTGCGCGGCCTCAAGGAGAACGTCATCATGGGCCGGCTCATCCCCGCCGGCACGGGCCTGCCGAACTACAAGCACCTCGACATCGAGGTGGAGAGCCCGACCGACGAGGTCAACGAGATGGAGGCCGCGCTCGCCGGTGCTCATGGCGACGGTGGCCCCCTGGGCTCGCCGTCCCAGCGCCCGGAAGGCACCCAGACGACGGGCGCCGCCTAAGCCTCCTCCGGCCGCCCCCTGGGCGTGCCGGCCTGCTTCCCTCCGCCGCCCCGGTGCTCGCATCGGGGCGGCGGTTTCATTTTGTGGCCCGGATAAGCCGGATTTCCCGGACGCCGGCCTTGACGCCCATGGCGCGCTGCGTTAAGTTTCGCGCGTAGACTTTTGACACATCGGGTTAGTCCCCGGCGACGCCGGGACAAAAGGGGAGGACGACATGGCCACGACGAAGCAGGCGGCGACGAAGCACGAGGCGACGAAGCACGAGGCGGCGGCGACCACGACCGAGGCGAGCGCCGAGGCGGTGAAGAGCAGTCTGTCGAACGTGGAAGTATTCCTGAAGGCCCAGCTGGCCCATGCGCAGAAGCGCATCGAGGAGCTGGAGGGCGAGGCCGGCAAGGTGGTGAAGGCGCTGGATGCCCGCCGCCTGGAGGCCACCAAGGAGGCGCAGTCGCTGTGGACGAAGTTCCAGGCGGGTGAGCTCTTGACGGACCCTCGCGTGAAGGAGCTGGGGACGAAGGTGAACGCGGCCGGCACGGAGCTGCGCAAGCGCCTGGACGGGCTGCAGGCCCGGGTGGTGGAGACGGTGGGCGTTGCCAGCCAGTCCCAGCTTCAGGAAATCAACAAGGAGCTGTCCAAGCTGTCGCGCAAGGTGGACGCGCTGCTCAAGCCCATCCGCCGCAACGGCGCGGCGAAGGGTTCGGAGACCACGCCTCGCGCCTGAGAGCGCCGCGTGGTTGACGGTTGGTGCCCCCTTCCTGTGCCACGAGTGGACATGGCGCAGGGCAGGGGGCTCGTTCTCGTTTCCTTCACCCCAGGGGTGTGATTACGTGGCAGGTCCGTTCGACTGTCCCGGGCCTGCTTGCCTGGTACACCCCTCCCGGAGAGACCCATTGGACAACAAGCCCGAGGCCCCCCGAGAGAAGAACCCCGTCGCGGAAACCTTTGAGCGCATCTGGAGTCAGGCGCTGCTGGCGGTGAACACCGCCGAAGAGGAAGCCGCCCGAGCCGTACAGCGCGTCGCGGCCGTTGCGGGCTGGAGCCAGGACGAGGTGAAGCGTCAGGCCCAGGCCTTCTCGGACCGGCTGGCGGGGCACCGCAAGGATCTGGAGCACAACGTGGAAGACAAGGTCCGCACCGCGGTGACTCGGATGAAGCTGCCGCGTCGCGAGGAGCTCCAGGCGTTCGGCACCCGACTGGACCGCCTGGCCGAGCGCATCCAGGCCCTGGAGCAACGTAAGTGAAGGCCCCCGCCCCCACGGGCGGGAGGTCTTTCGCTACGCGGTTCTTCGAATCTCTCCACGCCCTCAGCTCTGGCTGCTCCCGAGTCCCCCTGCTGGCGGGGGTGATGCTCGTCATGTCCGCGCGGGTAGTGCCGCTGCTGGAGGAGCGTCCGGTGCAGCCCGTCGTCCCCGAGCGGGTGGGCGCGGAGAGCGCCTCTCCCGAAGCCACCCTCATCGACGTGGTGCTGTCCCGTCGCGCGCCGGACCTGGGGCTCACCCTGCGGCGCCAACTGGGGCAGGCCATCGCGGAGGAGGCTCGGACGGCGGGGTATGATCCGCTGCTCGTGCTGGCCCTCATCGATGTGGAGTCCGACTTCGCGGAGGAGGCCGTCTCCGAGAAGGGCGCACGCGGGCTGATGCAGATAAAGCCCAGCACCCTCCACTTCCTCGCGGAGAAGGAAGGCCTGCGGCTGTCCCGGGAAGAGGTGACAGCCGATACAGCCCTCTGCGTCCGGCTGGGCATCCGCTACCTGCGCTCGCTCCAGGACCGCTTCGGCGGAGACCTGGAGCTGGCGCTGATGGCCTACAACGCCGGCCCCACCCGCATCCGCAACGCCATCAAACAGGGCGAGCTGGAGCGCTTCCGGCGCTATCCACGGGCGGTGCGGCGCGACTTCCGCCGGTTCCGCGAGGGCCATGGCCTGGGTGGAGACTGGGCCCTGGCCCAGCGCGAGGCCCCCAGCCCCGAGCCGACGCCCTGACGCGTCGGTGAATCTCCCGGCCGCCCGGCCGCTCCAAGCACGTGCATGTGCGCCTTGTCCCGTTCCCCAGGGTGCGCTAAGCGTTGCAAGTGCCCGGGACTGTTGGAGTTTCCGAGGAGTGACTACATGAATCGCCCGTTTTCGAGCGCGGCGCTCACCGCCGCCCTGGTGGTGCTGTCGCCGCTGGGTGCCCTCGCCGGCTCCGTCTACCTCAACGGTGTGTTGATCGACGGCGTCACCAACACGAAGTTCGAGAAGGCCACCGTCCGCATCGACGAGGCCGGCAACATCCACATCGATGCACCTGGTTACCGCGCGTCGACGACGACGGTAACGCCGCCTCCGACGGCTCCAGCGCAGGCCGCCGCGACGCCCGCGGCGCCCTCCGGGGCGACTCCCGCCGTGGCCCAGGCCGCTGCCCCCCAGGCCATGGCCGTGCCGGCCTCCGGACAGGGCGCTCCGGCCGCTGCCGCCACCCCCGCCGTGGCCACCACGCCGGGGCGCGTCACCCAGCGCTACTGGCTGGTGACGGAGCAGACGGTGCCGGGGATGACCGAGTACGACATCGACGTGTACGTCAACTCCCGGTGGCTGCGGAAGCTGCGCGGCAACGAGGACCAGGTCGTCGTCGATGTCACCAGGCATCTGCAGCCGGGCGCCAACCAGGTGATGTTGATGGCGAAGAAGGTCGGCACGGGCTCCAGGCGCAGCGATTCGCCCAAGCACGTGTTCCGGGTCATCATCGGGGAAGGCAACGAGGGAGGTGGGAACGTGATGATCGACAACCCCCTCATCCGCTTCCAGACGACGGCGGCGGAGTCGAAGGACGTCACACAGGAGTTCACCCTCACCACGCGCTGACGGGGGAGGGTTCACGGAGAGACACGTCGTGTTCAACCTGGATGAGCGCTACCGCGGGCTTCCCGCGACGCGTGAGCAGATCCTCGCGCTGCACACCTCGCTCAACACGCCGCATGTGGCCATCCCCGGCAAGCAGGCCGGGCCGGCCCAGGCGTTCGTCGTGGGCCTCCGGGGAGGGCAGGGGGCGGCCGTCTTCGTCTACCTCTACCTCTCCGAGGCGGGGGACTGCGCCGTGTACCTGTCCGGCCGCCGCAACATGACGGCGGACGAGTACCGCGACGACGAGGGGGAGGCGCTCGCCTTCGTCGAGTCGCTCGGCTTCATGATGGATGACGCCAACTGGCGCGCGCAGCCCGCGGAGCTGCAGGACGAGATGCTCAAGACGCTGCCGGTCTTCTTCAAGGACCCCACGCTCGTGCCGGCGGTGAAGGCGCGCGCGGAGGAGAAGAAGAACGTCACCACCACCCTGGGCCGGTTCCTCGCGGCCTTCTGAATCCCTGCCTCCCACTTCCTCTCCGCCGTCGAGAACCGCTCCCATGCTCCGCCTCGTCTCAGCAACCTGCTCCCTCGCGCTCGTGCTCGCGCTCTCCGGCTGCGTCCATACCCCCACGGAGAAGGAGCGCCGCAGCGCGGAGATCCACTACGACCTGGCGCTCCAGGCCCAGCAGCAGGGGCACGTCCAGGACGCGCTGCGCGAGCTGCAGGTGTCCCTGGAGAATGACCCGGACTATCCGGAGGCCCACAACGCCATGGGCATCCTGCTGCACCTGGTCTTCAGCCGGCCCGCCGAGGCGGTGAAGCACTACGAGCACGCGCTGAAGGTGCGGCCCGGCTTCTCCGAGGCGCGCACCAACCTGGCCAACGTGCACCTGGACCAGTCCCGCTACGACGAGGCCATCAAGCTCTATGAGCAGGTCCTCAACGACATGCTCTACCTGACGCCCTACATCGCCCAGGCGAACATGGGCTGGGCGCTCTACAAGAAGGGGGACACGACACGCGGGGTGAGCAGCCTCAAGGCCTCCGTGACGACCAACCCCGGCTTCTGCCTGGGTTACCGCAACCTGGGCATCATCTACGACGAGACGGGCAAGCTGGATGAGTCGTGCCGCCAGTTCTCCCGCTTCCGTGAGACCTGCCCGGAAGCGGCCGAAGCGCACATGCGCGAAGGCGTCTGTCTGGCGAAGCTGGGGCAGGCGGACGCGGCCAAGCAGGCCTTCCAGTTCTGCGAGGCCAAGGCCAAGGCGGGCGAGCAGGAGATGAAGGACGACTGCCGAAGGCTGCTCGAAAAGCTCTAGTCTGCTATCTGGGCGTATCGTGGACCACGTCGACTTCGGCAAGTACCTGAGCCAGCAGCGCGACCTCCGGGGCATGTCCCTGGAGGATGTCGCGCGGGAGACCAAGATTCCCCCGACGCTCATCGCCGCCCTGGAAGCGGGCCAGGTGGAGCGGCTGCCCTCGCGCATCTTCGTGGTGAACTACATCAAGGCGTACGCGCAGGTCATCGGCCTGTCTCCGGAAGAGGCGGTGCTGCGCTACGAAGAGGTGGACCGCTCGGTGCCATCTCCGTCCCCCGCCCAGTTGGAGAAGGAGCGACGCAAGCGCGCCTACGTGGGGCTGTCCGTCCTCCTGGTGGCCCTGGCGCTGGGCGTCTACCTGTTCCTCGTGTTGAGCGGGAAGCTTCCTTCCCTGCTCGCGCGTTGAATGACGTCATGGAGCGCTACGACGACGATGCGCTCGTGCTGTCCACCATGGACTACGGCGAGGCGGACCGACTCGTCACGCTGCTGACGCGCGAGCATGGGAAGCTGACGGCCTTCGCCTCGGGGGCTCGCAAGAGCAAGCGACGCTTCGCTGGCGCGCTGGAGCCGTTCATGCGGCTGCGCGTCCACATCGTCGAAACGCGGGGCTCCACCGTGCGGCTGGACTCCACGGACATCGTCGCCGGCTACTACGCCGCGCGAGAGGACCTGTCGCTCATCGCCCGCGCACTGTACGCCGTGGAGCTGTGTCGGGAGCTGACCCGAGACCACGAGCCGCAGCCGGAGCTCTTCTTCCTGCTCGAGGGCTACCTGCGCCGCCTGGACGCGAAGGAGGCGGGCCCCACGTCGCTCCTGGCCTTCGAGCTGTCGGCCCTGGCCCACGCGGGACTGATGCCTCGCTTCGACTCGTGTTCGCTGTGTGGGAAGGAGCCGGGTGAGAGGCCCCGGTTCGACCAGGCCCACGGAGGCGCTGTCTGCGAGCCATGCAGCCTGCGCGCTCGCGAGGCCGTCCCGATTCCCGCGGAGCTGCTCTCCGGACTGCGAGCGCTCCAGGAGGGCGAGCGCACGCCACTGCCCGCGGACCTGCGCGCCCGGGCTCGGAGTCTGCTCAACGTCTTCATCTCGCACCACCTGGGGCGACGTCTCAAGAGCGTGGACTTCATGGCCCAGGTGGGCCTGGACTGACGGCAAGGGCGCGCGGTTGGCGCCACACGGGGGAGGAACCATGAGCGAGGGACAGGAGTCGCCGCTGGACGTGGTGTGCTTCGGTGAGACGCTGGTGGACTTCCTTCCCTCCGAACAGGGCAAGCGCGTGCGTGAGGTCGCCGCATGGCATCCCTGTCCCGGAGGCTCTCCGGCCAACGTCGCGGTGGGCGTGGCCCGGTTGGGGCTGCGGCCCGCCATGCTCGGCGTCGTGGGCTCGGACGAGTTCGGCCACTTCCTGCGCGAGCGACTCGCCCAGGAGGGCGTGAATGTCAGCCACCTGCGCCAGACGCCGGAGGCTCGCACCGGGCTGGTGTTCATCTCCCTGGATGCGAAGGGGGAGCGCAGCTTCACCTTCTTCCGCACGCGCTCCGCGGAGTTCCTCCTGGGCGAGGCCGACGTGGACGCGGACTTCCTGCTCCAGGCCAAGGCCGTGCACTGCGGCTCCAACTCCCTGCAACGCGACGAGGCCCGCGCGGCCACGGTGCGGATGCTCGGCCTGGCGCGCGACGCGGGCCGCATCGTGAGCTGTGACCCGAACCTGCGCCTGCACGCGTGGGAGGACCCGGAGCAGCTCAAGGGACTGCTCGCGCGGATGCTGCCCTTGTGCACCGTGGTGAAGCTGTCCGAGGAAGAGATTGGCTTCGTCACCGGCACGGAGTCTCCCGAGGAGGCCCTGATGCGGCTGTCGGCGCTCGGCGTGAGGCTGCCCGTGGTGACGCTGGGCGAGCGCGGCGCGCTGTTCCTGTGGCGAGGAGAGCGGGTTCATGTCCCCGCGCCACGGGCTCACGTCGTGGACACCACGGGCGCGGGGGATGGCTTCGTCGCGGCGCTGCTCCACGGCCTCGTGCGGTGGTACGGCGGCGCCCAGGCCCTGGAGTCCGCCACGCGCGAGGAGTTGGTGGCGCTGACGACCTTCGCTTGCGCTGTCGCTGCCCGTGTCGTCGAGAAGCCAGGCGCGGTGGAGGGGCTGCCTCACGCTGAAGAGCTCTCCTCGGTGTGGCCGACGCGCCCCGCCGCGCGCTGAGGCATCGCCGGGGCGGAGCGTCGCGCTCTACTGGGGCGTGATTCGCGTCACGAAGCTGTCTGTCGAGGACATCCCCGTCACCGGACCCGAGCCGAAGTCGAGGGTGCCCACGAGCCGTCCCCAGAGGACGACATCGCGCAGGCCCGCGCTCGAGACGCGCAGCGCGGACTGGTTGCGCACGTCTCCGAAGGCACGTCCCCAGCGCGTCACGCCGTCGCGGCCCAGCTTCGCCACGAAGATGTCATCACCGCCCGCGCTCGTCAGACGGCCTTCGCCAAAGTCGATGGACGCACTGAACGCGCCCGTCACCACCGGGTTCCCCTCGAGGTCGACATCCACGTCATAGCCCCAGTCGAAGCCCGGACCCCCGAAGCTCCGGCTCCAGCGGTGTTGGCCCGCGCCATCCAGCGAGGTGACGAACACGTCGCCATCACCGCTGGAGAGCGGGCCACCGCCATGGTCCACCGTGCCGATGAACGCGCCCGTCCCCACGACGTTGCCAGTCGGGTCCGCGGCCAGCCTCCAGAACGTCTGTGTCCGCAGCGCGCCGAAGCCCTTCGCCCAGAGGGGCGCGCCGTGGGCGTCCAGCTTCAGCACGTATGCGTTGAAGCCAGGCTCGGAGAGCCAGGGCACGCCGTCGAATGACAGCGTGTTCAGGTAGCCGCTGCTGATGAACAGGTTGTCTTCAGCGTCCACCGCCAGCGAGGCGAGGGTGCTCTCGGAGCCTGCTTCGTAGTGGGTGTTCCACACCAGCGCGCCCGTACGCCCCGCGAGCCGCGCGACGAACTGATTCAACGGGCCCTTCGTTGGAATCGGCCCGTCGCCGTAGTCGATGGCGCCATTGAAGTAGCCGCTCACGAGCACGTCTCCATCCGACGCGACGGCGAGCGTGCCCGTCTGCTGCTGTCCTCCATCGCCGAAGCAGCGGCTCCAGACATGCCCACCGGAGGCGTCCAGCTTCGCCACGAAGGCGCGCGGAAAGCCGGGCTCGCCACGGCAGGGCAGGGGACCTCCGCCAAAGTCGAGCAGACCCCAATAGTCACCGGTGATGACCACGTTGCCCACGCTGTCGACGGCGATGCCCGTGGCCTGTTGGTAGCTCTCGTCTCCGAAGCGCTGGCTCCAGAGCAACTGCCCTCGTGGGTCGAACCTCGCCACGACGATGTCCGAGCGCGAGGTGCCGACAATCGCGGCGTGTCCGTCCGGCTGAACCGCCAGGTCTCCAAACCCGTCGACCTCGCCGAATGTGGCGGTCCAGTCGCGACGCGGGGTCTCCAGCGCCCGAGGTTGCTCGCGCGACTCCGCCGTCGCCACCTCTGCCTCGGTGCTGACGCCACAGGCCGCCACCAGGACCGAGAGCCACATGGAGGATGAAAGCCTGAATATCGAGTTCATGCGGACAGGCTAGGAAGGCTGATCCGCTCGATGCAAGGCGTACCCGGCCCTCGTGTTGGAGGGGCTCGTGCTGGACGGGGCGGGATGAAAAGATGGGGTGGCCCATGGCCTTGCCTTCACCGCATGCCTTGCCCGAGGAGGAGGCGTCGCCACTGGCGCCGACCGCCGCGTCCCTGTCGCTGTTGAGCATCCCGGGAGACACCCCCGAGGCCACGGACACCTACTGGCTGACCCACGTCTACCAGGGGGACCGGCTGCCGCAGCTCACGCTCCGCTCCGTGCTGCTGGGCGCGGGCATCGGCATCATCACCTGCGCCACCAATCTCTACATGGGCCTCAAGACGGGGATCGCCTTCGGGGTCGCCGTCACCGCGGCGTTGCTCGCCCATACCTCGCATGGACTCCTGCGTCGGCTCACGCCGGGACTCGCCGGCGCGCCCCTGTCTCCCCTGGAGACCTGCAACGCACAGACAGTCGCCTCGGCGGCGGGCTATGCCACGGGCGGCGCATTGGTCTCCGTGCAAGGGGCCTGGCTGATTGTCACCGGCCAGCATCCCTCCGGACCGACGCTCCTCGCGTGGACGTTCTTCCTCTCCGCGCTCGGAGTCCTCTTCGCGGTTCCCTTCAAGCGACAGCTCGTGGACCACGAGCAGCTTCCCTTCGCCTCCGGCACCGCCGCCGCCACCACCATTCGCACGCTGCACTCGAAGGGGACTGAAGCCGCGCCTCGGGTTCGGCTGCTGGGATTGGGCAGCCTGGTGTCGGGGCTCATCACCGCCGCGCGTGAGGGGTGGGGGCGGCTTCCTCCTTCGATTTCCTTCCCGGGCTCGTGGGGCGGCGTGCCCCTGGAGCGGCTGGGCTTCGGCCTGGACATGAGCCTGTTGTCCGTGGGCGCGGGGGCGCTGCTCGGTCCGCGCATCACGACGTCGCTGATGCTGGGAGCGCTCATCATCCATGGGCTCGTGGCTCCTCGCGTGTTCGGCTCCGGGCTGGTCTCCGTGGAGACGGGGAACTTCTTCGAGTGGAGTCTGTGGCCCGGCGCGGCCATGCTCGTCACCGCGTCGTTGCTCCAGTTCCTGCTCGAAGCTCGCATCCTGCGGCGCGCCTGGCGGGGGATGTTCTCCCGTCAGGACTCGCCGCCGCATCCCGTGGACGCCGTGCAGGTGCCGCGCGCCTGGGTCCTCGCGGGCCTTGTCGTGGTGGTGCCGGCGACCCTGGCCGTCGCGAATCGCGGCTTCGGGGTTCCTCTCGCGCATGCGGCGCTCGCCATCGCGATGTCCTTCGTCCTGTGTCTCATCTCGTGTCGTGTCACGGGAGAGACGGACGCCACTCCCGTGGGCGCGCTCAGCCAGGTGACGCAAATCACCTATGGCGTCCTGCTGCCGCACCAGGTGAATGCCAACCTCGCCACCGCGGGCATCACCGTCAACTCGGCCTCGTCGTCAGCGGACCTGCTCACGGACTTGAAGACGGGTCACCTGCTGGGTGCGAATCCCCGCCGACTGTTCCTCGCGCAGTTGATTGGCTCGGGTGTGGGGGCGCTCGCGGTGGTGCCGCTGTTCTTCCTGCTCGTGCCGGACCGCGAGGCCCTGGGCGGCGAGCGCCTCCCCGCACCCGCGGCCTTCGTCACCGCGAGCGTCGCGCGCGTCTTGTCGTCGGGGCTGGGCACCCTGGCACCCGCGACTCGCGCCGCCGTGGGTTGGGCCGCGCTCGCCGCCGTCGTCCTGGTCCTCGCGGAGCGGCTGCTCCCTCCTCGCGCGCGACGGTGGGTTCCCTCGCCGCTGGGCATGGGGCTGGCGTGCCTGCTTGCACCCTCCACCTCGCTGAGTCTGTTTCTTGGCGGGCTTGTCGCCACGCTGGTGGGATACGTGAAATCCACGACGGCGGAGGGCCGCATGGTGACGTTGGCCGCGGGAGTCATCGCGGGCGAAGGACTGGTGGGCGTCGGCATCGTCCTGGTTCAAGCGCTCTGGTAGCGTCACGTCCCACCGATGCGCTGCCCGAACTGCCACCGCCGCCTTTCGCCGGGCGCGGCCTGTCCCGTGCACGGCTCGCGAGCCCCTGGCGGTCCTTCCAGCGAAGGCCTGTCACTCGCGGACGTTCCTGGCGTACGCGTCGCCGCGCCGCTGGGCAGCGGGGGCTTCTCGCAGGTCTACACCGCGTATCGGGACTCGGATGGGCGCGAGGTGGCCCTGAAGCTGGGACATGGGCCGCATCAAGAGCGCTTCGCGCGCGAGGCCACCGCGCTGCGCCGCGTGGGGCCACCCACCGTGCCGGAGCTGCTCGAACATGGCGTGGTGCGCGGACGCCCCTTCCTGGTGATGGAGCACCTGCACGGGCAGACGCTCGCGGCGTGGATGGCCGCGCTGCCCGGCGCGGGCGCGGCGTCACTGCCCCATGTCCGGGAGATGCTCCGAGGCCTGTGCGCGGCGCTGGAGCGGACGCATTCGGTGGGCGTCGCGCATCGCGACCTCAAGCCGGAGAACGTCTTCCTGCGCGAGGGTGGCACGCTCAGCCTCCTCGACCTGGGCCTCGCGCGTTTCTATGACGTCGAAGGCGATGACGCCGAGGACGAGCTGCCTCCAGGCGTGACGCCCGCGGGACAGCGGCTGGGCACGCCGCTGTACATGTCTCCCGAGCAGTGTCTCGATGCCCGGCTCGCCAGCACGTCGGCGGACATCTACTCGCTCGGCGTCCTCCTCTTCGAGTTGCTCACAGGCGCGCCCCCCTTCATCGGAAGCCCCGAGCAGATCCGCCACGGCCACGTCAGCCTGCGGCCGCCCCGGGTCTCCGAGCGCTTCGCGGTGCCGCCCGCGCTCGATGAGGTGCTCCGCACCTGTCTGGCCAAGGCTCCCACGGAGCGCTTCGCCCGCGCGCCCGACGTGCTCGCCGCCTTCGATGCCGCGTGCCATGTCGCCGTCTCCACGAGCATCGTCCCGCCCGTTGATGTCCCCAGCGTCGCGGCGACTCCACTCACGAGCTCGGGGCCGCGACACGTGGCGCTGCTGGGGCTCCAGTCCTCGCTGTCCGTGGACGCGGTGCTGGGCGCCATCGAGCCACAGGGCGGCGTCGTCGCGCGTGTGAGTCGCGGCGGCTATGTCCTCGCCTTCGCCGAGTCGCTCACCGCCGAGGCGAACGTCCGCGCGGGCGCGCTCGCCGCGCGGCGACTGGTGGAAGCAGGGGAGGCCTCGGCCATCCTCCACCTCGCGGAGGTGCATGTCTTCGCGGGGACGTCCACGCTGCGCCTGGCGGGCCCCGCGCTCGATTCGCCGGGCGACTGGTGGCCCGTGGAGTGGGTGCCAGGCGAGACGCGAGTCACCGCCCCGGCGGCGGCTCGGCTGGAGCCCGGTGCCACCGAGGCCGTGGGTGTCCCAGCGCCGCCCGTCGCTTCAGTGCCCGCGGGTGGACGGCTGCGGCTGTTGGACCGCGGCATGTCCAGCTCCGTGTCGGAGCCGCCTCCGTTGGTGGGTCGTGAGGTGCTGGTCGACCTGCTGGAGCGGGAGGCCACGCGCTGTCTTTCGCTGGGCGTGCCCGGCTTCTCGGTCCTCACCGGTGACGTGGGCCAGGGCAAGTCGCGCGTCATCGAGGCGCTCGCGATGCGACTGGAAGCCGCGGGGCGTGCCCAGGTCTTCCGCCTGCGCGCGGCGGCTCCGGATGTCTCCGCGCCGGAGGCCCTGCTGGACGCGCTGCGGGCCTCCGTTGGTGAGGGCCCATCGCCGCTCCCCGAGACTCCGCGCTCCGGGCCCATTCCACTCGCCGACGCACGCCACGCCGCCGCGCGGTGGCTCGCCGAGGCGCTCCGACATCGCGCGCGGGAGACGCCTCGCGTGCTGTTGCTGGATGACGCCCACCTGGCCGACCCCACCAGCCTGGATGCGCTGGAGGTGGCCACGCTGGCGGGCGCGTCCGCTCCGCTGTGGGTCTGCGTGGTGGCGCGTCCCGCGCTGCTGGGTCTGCGTCCCCACCTGGGCGAGCGCAGTGGCCAGGCGTCGCGACACGTCCTGCCTCCGCTGCCTCCCGATGCGAGCCGCGCGCTGCTGCAGCACCTGCTTCGTCCCGCCGAGCACATCCCCGAACCCGTGCTGGCGCGGCTGGAGCAACTGGCCCAGGGCGTGCCCCTGTCACTGGTGGAGCTGGCCGTGGCGCTGCGGACCGCTGGCGCGTTGCGCGCCTCGCCCGGTGGAGGTTGGTACATCGCCCCGGACGCGCTGCTGGACGTCTCGGTGACGCCCCTCTTCCAGCGGCTCGCCACGCGCGTGCTCGCGGGCCTGCCGGATGCCCACGGCGTGCTGGCGCGCCTGTGCGCGGTGCTGGGCTCCGAGCTGGATGTCGCTCGCGTGGACGCGGCCCTGCGGCACCTGGAGCCTCGCGAGGAACTGGTCGGCGTGGCCACCGCGCTGGACGCGGGCGCCGGACTGCAGCGACTGGTGCGCGCGGGGCTGCTGCGCCCCATGGGCCTGGGCCGCTTCGCCTTCCGCCATCCGTTGCTGCGCGAGGCGCTCGAGGCGCTCCTGCCTCCCGCGACGCGCCGCACGCTGCATGCCGCCGCGCGCCTGGCCACTCCGGGCACGTCCGCCGCCGCGCGCCGCCGTCGCGCCCACCATGCCGCCGCTTGTGGCGCGCACGAGGAGGCCGCCATCGCCTTCCTCGCGCTGGCCGAGGAGGCACGCCGCGCCCATCAATCCGTGGAGGCGGAGCAGCACTACACCCGCGCGCTCTCGCTGCTCCCGGAGGAGGACAGTGAGCGACGGGCGCTCGCGCTGGCGGGCCGCGGACGCGTGCGTCACCGGCTCCAGCGCTTTCATGAGGGCATTGGAGACCTCACCGCCGCGCGCGCCCTGGCCGAAGGTCGTGGCGACAAGTCGCTGCCCGTGGACCTGCTGCTGGAGGAGGCCACCGCGCGCGATTGGATGGAGGACGTGGACGGCTCGACGGCGTGCGCGCGCCAGGCGCTGGAGCGAATCGAGCAGCTCGATGATCCGCGCCTGTCGTTGCGCTGCTCTCTGGCCCGGGGACGGCTGCACGTGCGCCAGGGCGAGTGGGCCCCGGCGGCGCGCATCCTCGCCTCCGTCGTCGAGGGCGCTGAAGGGGCTCGCGAGCACGAGACGCTGGTGGTGGCCCTGGCGATGCTGGGCTCCGCGTTGACCTTCCTTCAGCGCACGGAGGAAGCCTCCGCGCGCTTCGAGGAGGCCGTCAGTCGCTGCGAGGCAGCGGGTGACTCCCTGCACCTGGCCGCCACGCTCATCAACCGCGTGCTGCTGTGGTTGGGACAGGGGGACGTGGCGCGGATGGAGGAGGACCTGCGTCGCGCCATGGGACTGGGGCGCGAGCTGGGCCATGCCCAGGTGGAGCGCTGGTCCACCTTCAACCTCGCGGAGGTGCTCTACATGCAGGGGCGGCTGGAAGAGGCGCTGCCCCTGGCGCGTCGCGCGCACGAGCTGGGGGTGCGCTTCTTCCAGGAGCATCCGGTGCCCCTGGATGCCCTGCTGCTCGCGCGCATCGGCGCCGCGCTGGGAGACCTGGACGAAGCGTCCCGGCAGCTTCGCTGGATTGAGTCCCACTGCCCCCCAGCCTCCCTTCCTCCCACCGCCGTCATGCGCCGGCTGGTGGAGCTTCAGGTGCGCGAGGCCAAGGCCGGTGCGGGCTCGCACGAGGCGCGGGCCTGGCACGCCCTGGAGGAAGAGGCGCGGGAGCTGGCTTCCCCCGACGAAAAGGCGGAGCTGCTCCTCCAGGCCGCGCACTCCGCCTTCGCCGCCCGCAAGCTGGCCGAGGGGCTTCTCTGGCTGGCCCAGGCCGAGAGCGCCGTCTCGGCCGCGCCCCTGTGGCGCCCGCGTCTGGTCGCCCTCCAGGACGTGGCGCGACGGGTGTAGCGCGCGAAGCTACAGAACCTCCGCGGTGTGACTTCCCTCGCTACAGCGGACGACCCGCCAGGAGGGGCTCCACGGGCGGCAAGGTGACCGGCGGCGGTCTGGCCTGGAGCGTGCTTCTGTGAGGGGGTATTTCGCTGATTGCTTGTTTTTCACTGGAGGAGCGTCCATGGGTGTCACTGTCCGTCGCCCCCCGTCGGGAATCGTGTCCGCGCTGTTGGTCGTCCTGGCTGGTTGTGGCGCGGGCGGAGGCGTGCCTGAGAGCCCTCCGGAAGCAGAGGTTGGAGAGAGTCAGGCGCGGATCCGCATCGCCAACTCCCTGTCCACCCAGGCGCTCGTCCTCAACGCCATCGGCACCAACCCCGAAGCCAACGGGTTGCTGGCGACGACGAAGCTGGTGGACCTCTTCAGCCCGCTGGGTGGAGACCCGCGCATCCTCAAGCAGCTCCATGACGAGGACGCGGAGACGTTCATGTCATACCTGGTGAGCTGTGCGCTGGGGCCCAACCAGGTGCTCTGGTACTACAACCCCCGGCCCGCGAGCGCGGGTGTTCACCTCTGGGGTGGCAAGGCGGGCCTGTGTACGCAGTGGCTCAACTCCGCCCCCTCCGCGGCGTGCCTCCGTCGCGTCTCCGGGTGCATGCTGGCTCGCAACAACGCCCTGGGCCGCCGCGTGGAGCTGTCCATCCGGGGCGAGGTGCTGGGAGACCCGAGCATCTTCTACCTGGAGACCCAGACGAAGCCCGCCGAGTACCAGCCGATCACGGCCACGAAGCTCGACAGCTTCGCTGAATGCACCGCGAGCGAGACGGGCCCGAGCCGGGACTGTGGCTGGACGGCCGACGGCATCGGCGCCTGTATCCCCGCTTCGACGGTGTCGCTGGGCGCGGGGGGCGTCGTCTCCTGTCCGGGACCGGCGGTGGGCTCCAGCTCCGGCGCGAAGATGGTGCTGCGCGTGTGCTCGGGCGTCGTCGGTTGCGACTCGGGCGGGGCCACCAACCTGGGTGAAGGGGATGAGAGCTGCGCTGGCGTGGAGCCCGTCGTCACGTTCACCTGCCCGGCGGAGGGCTTCTACAGCGTGATGACGGCGCCGTGGGACAGTGACGACGTCGGCACCGCGAGCGTGGAGGTGTCACCTGATTCGCCCGCGAGGTACGCGCTGTCGGAGGCCCAGGTCTTCGCGGTTCGCGAAGGCGCCTTCTACGGCAACATCTTCGTGCCGGAGGCCCTGGCCACCAAGGTGTTCGTGGAGGAGCGCCCCTCCGGTGGCGAGCGGCCGAACTACAAAGTCGTCGGCAAGGACGCCATCGTCGAGGGTGCCATCTACAAGAAGATGTACTCCTGCTACGACCCCGCCTGGCGCGAGGGCGCGGCGTATTCCTCGGCCCGCGTCTGCGCGCTCCCCAACCCGCTCGGCGGCGGCGCCAACTGCGCGTCCACCGTCACGGGGCCGTGCTGGACCACCGGGACGCAGGCGGGCAGGTGCGAGGTGAATGATGGCTCCCAGGTGCCCGGTGATGGGGACTACGAGCGGTGCAAGGACACCACCGGGAAGCTCTGGATGGAGCCGGTGACCACGTTCCTTCATGACCCGTGCGGGCCCGTGGACGACCCAAACGGCGGCAAGCTGTGCAGGCGCGCGGTTCCCACGATTCCCACGCGGAAGCGCTAGTCCATGACGATGGGAGGCGTTGAGTCGCTCTATGGCGAGGAGCTTCGGCCAGGAGCCCTGGTGGGCCGTTGGGTGGTGGAGCGCGTCCACTACCGCGGCCCTGTCTCCACCCTCTACCGTGCTCGGGATGTCGGCGGCGGAGGCGCCTCGGCGCTCAAGGTCCTCCAGTCATCCGCGTTGTCGACGGACACCGCGCTGCGCCGCTTCCGACGTGAAGCGGCCACGCTCCAGCGGCTGAGTCATCCGCACATCGTCGGCGTGCATGACTACGGCGAGCTTCCGGATGGCAGGCCCTTCATCGCCATGGAGTGGCTGGAGGGCAGGGACCTGGCCGCGGAGCTGGCGGCGCGGGGCCCGCTGTCTTCACGCGAGGCGCTGGAGGTGTTGGAGCAGGTGGGCGCCGCTCTTCGCGTGGCCCATGCCGCGGGCGTGGTGCACCGCGACTTGAAGGCGCAGAACGTGATGAAGCTGTCCGGGAGCGGCGAGGCCCTCCTGGTGAAGCTGGTGGACTTCGGCGTGGCGAAGGGACTGACGCCGGACTCGCCGGGCGCGTCGTCCCTCACCCACACCGGCGTGGCGCTGGGGACGCCGCTGTCCATGGCGCCGGAGCAGATTCGCGGCGAGGCGCCCGACGCTCGCACGGACTTGTACGCGCTGGGCGTGCTGCTGTTCCAACTCGTCACCGGACAGCCTCCCTTCCAGGGCGCCACGCGGCACGAAGTGGAAGAGCAGCACCTGCACGCGCCGCCGCCCCGGCCCGGTGAGCGGGCCCCCGTGCCCGCGGCGCTGGACGACGTGGTGCTGCGCTGCCTCGCCAAGAATCGCGAGGACCGCTACCCGGACGTCGTCGTGCTGCTGGAGGACCTGCGGCGCGCGGTGGGGGGCGTGAAGCCGCGCGAGGCCCAGGGCCACGCGGTGGCGCTGTACGCGGAGGCGCGGCTGTCGGGTGCCGTCGATGCGTCGCTCCTGGAGCGGATGGATGGCCTGCTCGAGCGGACCGGCGCGGTGGTTCGGGAGGCGGGGCTGGAGGTGCGGCTGGAGGGGAGCGGCTGCCTCATGGCGCTGGCGCTCCTGCCCGACGACGCCGTCTCCGAGCGCGCGGTGCGCGAGCGGGTGCTGGCCGCCGCGCTGTCACTGCTGGAGGGCGCGCCCGTGGAGCTGGCCATCACCGTGCATGTGGACCGGCTGCCCGCCTCCGAGGGGCGGACGAGCGCCGGGGGCAGCCTGCTGCACCTTCCCGGCTGGGTGGCGGACTCCCCGGACACGGGGCTGGTGGCCACCGCGGCGGCGCTGAGGGATTTGGAGGCGGGCTTTCACGCCGCGCCGTTGCCGGGCGGCGGAGCCATCTGGTCCCGCGTCACCGGCCGACGCTGACCTTCACGGTTTGATTCCGTGGCGGCGCAGCAGTCGGTAGAGGTGGACGCGGTCCATGCCAGCGGTGACGGCGGCCTGGGCCACCTTGCCCTGGTGCTTCTCCAAGAGCGCGCGCAGGTAGCGCCGCTCGAAGTCATCCACCGCGCGGCGGCGCTGGTCCGCGTAGGGGAGGCTGGGGTCCACCTCCATGGGGTTGCCCGAGCGCGACTCGTCCTCGGTCAGCTCCACGGCCTCCTCGAAGACGAGGCACCGCTCCAGGTAGTTGCGCAGCTCGCGCACGTTGCCCGGCCACGCGGCGTAGCGCAGACGCGCCAGGAAGTCCGGCGTGCGCAAGGACGCGGTGCGCTCCCGCTCCGCGCCCAGCGAGCCGAGGATGCCCTCCACCAGCAGGGGCAGGTCCTCAGGGCGCTGGCGCAGCGGGGGCAGGGGAATGCGCAGCACCGCGAGCCGGAAGAAGAGGTCCGAGCGGAAGCGCCCCGCGTTGACCTCCGCGCGCAAGTCGCGGTGCGTGGCCGCCATCAACCGCACGTCCACCGGCTGGTACGTGTTGCTGCCGACGCGGCGAATCTCCCGGTTCTCCAGCACGCGCAAGAGCTTGGGCTGCAGCTCCGCGGGCAGCTCGCCAATCTCGTCGAGGAAGACGGTGCCGCCAATGGCCTCCTCGAAGACACCGGCGCGACGCTGCACGGCGCCAGTGAAGGCGCCCTTCTCGTGGCCGAACAGCTCGCTCTCCAGGAGGTGCGCGGGGATGGCGCCGCAGTCCACGACGAGGAAGGGCCCGTCCTTGCGGCGGCCCGCGTCGTGGATGGCCTGCGCCGCCTGGCTCTTGCCCGTGCCCGTCTCGCCCTCCAGCAGCACGGTGACGTCGCGAGAGGCCGCGCGCTCCATCATCGCGAAGCACACGCGCATGGCCACCGAGGCGCCCACCAGGGTGCCGAAGCGCGTGCTCTCCGACACGGGCAGCCGGTTGTTCTCCGCGCTGAAGTCGAAGCGCAGCACCACGCGGCCCAGCCGCAAGAGCGAGCCGCTGCGCAGCACGCCCTCCATCACCTGGACGCCATCCAGGATGACGCCGTTGAGGCTGTCCAGGTCCCTCACCTGAGGTCCCTTGGCGCCGATGCGAATCTCGCAGTGGAAGCGGGACACGGTGGAGTCATCCACCGCGAAGTCGTTGAGCGGATGCGAGCCCACCGAGCAGGTGTCCGCCGTGGACTCCCACGTGCTGCCGGAGTTGGTGCCCTCCACCACCGTCAGGCGGAAGCGGCGCACGGTGGAGGCGTCATACGCGCGGCGGCCCTGCTCATAGGGCAGCGTCACGTGCAGCGCTTCGTCACCAGAGTCCCGGGCGTCGACCTTCCAGAGCGAGTCGTTCTGCACGTCTGGAGGCAAGGGGGTGGTGTTGCGGGCCCGGTCGGAAGCAGACATGAGTCTCAAGATACCATGGCCGCGCGACACGACGTCCCGCTCATCCATCTCCGCCTGCCCGCCAGGCATGCGGGAAAAGCCGCCGCGGAGGCCCGGCCTGGGAGCTTCACCGGCCGGGCCCCGCGTCCCCCCACTCCGTTCCCCCCGGGCCCCCCTGCGAAACAGAGCGCACGGTCGTGGTGGGTTGCTCCCGGCCGTGTGGCGATTTCTCACAATGCAGTGGGTGTGCCGCCACACCCAGTCCCCGGGGTCATCACCGCCCATGGACGCGGGGCGTGGCCTTTCAGGCTACAAATCCCGTCGACTTGTAGCGCGGAGGGTTACAGCCCGCCCGGGGCGTTCGTCGATGACCGTCATCGACAGGCTCGATTGGGCCGTCGCGCGCCCTGTCGCTACGTACATGGCGCCGCCGCTCCCCGCACCGCGAGGAGGGCGAGGCCGCCTTCCCGCCCTCGGGGAGGCCCGCAACGGAGAGCGCCATGTTCCAGAAATCCATCCAGGTCCTTGTCCTCCTCGCGAGCGTGGGGTGGACCGGTGCCGCGGTCGCCACGCCGCCGCCGAGCACGCCTGTCGCGCGAGGACTGTCGAGCCCCGAGTCCATCCAGGCGTGGAAGAAGCAGCACGGCAACTGGGGGCGCTGGGGCCCCGAGGACCAGCTCGGCACCGCGAACCTCATCACTCCGGCCCGGCGCAAGGAGGCCGCGAAGCTGGTGCGCGAGGGCGTGTCCGTCTCACTGGCGCACACGCTGGAGACGCGACAGGCCGCGGACGTCCCGTCACCGCTGGAGCACCAGATGCTCATCCACGGAGAGGCTCCCGAGTCCACGTACAGCGCGGACCGGCTGGCCCTCGGCTTCCATGGTTGGTCCCACACGCACCTGGACGCGCTCTGCCACGTCTTCGACGGGGGCCGGACGTACAACGGCTACGCGCAGTCGAAGGTCGACGCGAAGGGCTGCTCGGTGCTTTCGGTGAATGAGGTGCGCGACGGGCTCACCACGCGCGGGGTGTTCATCGACATGGCGGCGTTCAAGGGCGTGCCCTATCTGGAGCCGGGGACGCCGATCCACGCGGCGGACCTGGAGGCGTGGGAGCGCAAGACGAAGGTGAAGGTGACGAGCGGAGACGCCGTCATCGTCCGCACGGGGCGCTGGGCCCGCCGCGCGGCGGTGGGGGCGTGGGACGTGTCCTCGCACTCACCGGGGCTGCATGTGTCCAGCGTGGAGTGGCTCGCCGCGCGCGGGGTCGCCGTCGTCGCGACGGATGTCGGGCTGGACGTGCTGCCCTCGGGCGTGGAGGGCGTCGCGATGCCCGTGCACCTGCTGCTCATCAACACGCTGGGCGTCCACGTCATCGACAACGCGGACCTGGAGGCCCTGGCGAAGGCGTCCACGGCCCGTGGGCGCTACGACTTCCTCCTGAGCATCGCGCCCCTGGCCATCGAGGGCGGCACGGGCTCGCCCGTCAATCCCATCGCCACCTTCTGACGGGAGCGCTTGGGCGGCGGGGGCGTCCTCGCCGCCACCCGGGTGAAGGCGCCATCCTCGCCGCTCGACGTCGCAGCCTGGAACATGGCCTCGCGCAGCCAGATGTGGCCCGGGTCGGAGTCTCGCGAGGCGTGCCAGCGCATCGCGATGCTCTCCGCGCTCAAGGCCAGGGGCGGAGGACTCACGCTCAAGCCAAAGGCCTTCGCGCTCGCCAGGGCCGAGCGGCGGGGAAGCAGGCCGAGCAGCCGCGCGCCCCGCAGCAGATGCGGCACGCTGAGCGCATGGGTGGTCTGCACGGCCACGCGGCGGCGCAGTCGGAGCAGGGCGAGCGCGTCATCCACCGCGTCGCTGGAGTCCGCCCGTCGTGACACGCGGACATGCGGAATGGAGAGGAAGTCCTCCAGGGATAGCGGCGTGTCCACCCGCACGGTGCTCGGGTCGAACACCACCAGGTAGCCCCCGGCGCAGAACAGCCGCAGCTTGTGATGCGGGGCCTGCTCCAAGGGCGGGCCCACCAGCAGGTCCAACGTGCCGTCATCCAGCATCGCCAGGCCCTGGGCTTCTTGGAGTGGCGAGAGGGAGAGGGTGACGCCGGGCGCCTCTTCGGCGACGAGCGCGAGCAGCGGCGGCATCAGCGCGGACTCCAGCCCATCCGACAGGCTCACGCGGAAGTGGCGCTCCTGCGTGGCGGGGTCGAAGGGGCGCTGGGTGAGGATGCCTTGGAGGCACGCGAGCGCGGTGCGCACGGGCTCCGCGAGCGCCTGGGCGTGAGGCGTGGGGATGATGCCCGTGGGGGCGCGCGTGAAGAGCTCATCTCCGAGCAGCTCGCGCAGCCGGGCCAGGTGGTGGCTCATCGCGGGCTGGCCCAGGCCGATGCGGCGGGCGGCCCGGGTGACATGGCGCTCGCGCATGAGGGCGTCGAACGCCACCAGTAGATTCAGGTCCAGCCGCGAGAGCTGCGCGTGGTCGATGGGCTGCATGGCTTCGCGTCTCCTTGCCAGTCGCAGGGATAACGCAAAGCCGGTGTCCGTGCCCAGCGCGGGAGGCGCTAGAACGCCAGGTTGAGCTGCAGGGTGATGAGCTGCGAGGTGCCCGGGTCCTTGGCGATGACGACGGAGGCTGCCTCCGCGCCGGCGGCGGCCTGCTGGTGGGCAATCTGGTAGCGCAGCTTGAAGGCCAGGTGCGGCGCGTTGACGAACCAGGCGAGCTGCGCCTCCGCGATGTAGAGCAGGTCATCATCCAGGTCGAAGCTCGGGTTGAGGTAGCTCAGACGCACGCCCGCATCGAGAACCTTCTTGTAGAAGACATAGTCGGCCTGAACCCACGCGCCGAAGCTGGAGAAGTTGCGCGCGGGGGAGTCCTTCGGGTCCATCCGGCTGAGATACGCCTCGCCGAAGAAGCTGAACCTGCGCGCCTGGATGAAGAGGTCCACGCCGCCGGTGATGAAGCGCCGCTCGCCGGTCCTCAGGATTTGGAAGACGCCGGACTCCGGGTTGAAGTTCTCCTTCACCTGCATCACGTCGCCACCCGCGCCCTGCAAGGTGAACGAGACGTTGAGCGGAGGCGGCTCCTTGTCCCCCGACATGATGTAGGGCAGCTCGCCGTAGCCGGGCTTGCCCATGGGGGAGAACGTCGCCCGCGCGTTGAACTGGTACTTGCCGGGCTCGGAGCGGATGGAGCGCAGCGGCGAGCCGCCGTAGATGCCCACGTAGTACTCCAGGTGCTCCATCGTCCCGAAAATCGTCGCGCCCTTGTCGCGACCGGTCCAGTAGTAGTTGGCGACGGTGGCGAACTCGGGGAAGAGGATCTGCTGCGGTCCCCAGGACTCGTGCCGGCTCAACGGCGTGTACTGCTGACCCGCGCGGATGCCCACCTCGTCGATGGGTTGGATCTCCACCAGCGAGTCGAGCAGGTACAGCGGCGGGTCCGCCAGCTCCAGCGACGTCCAGAAGCGGATCCACGGCCGGTAGATGTTGCCGCGGAGGATGGGTCGGAGGAACGAGAAGGCCGTGCGCGACTCCGCATCGCCATCCAGGAAGACGGGCTCGAACTTGTAGCCGGCCTGCAGTCCGATGCCGAGCAGGTAGTTCCCATCCTCCGACTGGAGATGGAAGCCGTTGTCCTCGTCGAAGCCGCCGGTGAGCGTGGGCTTCTTGTCGTCGTCCTTCTCGTCCTTGTCGTCGTCGTCCTGCGCGTGGCCCACGGCCGGCATGAGGAGCCCGCTGCCCATCGCGGCGATGAACATCGCCACTCGCATCCAACGCATACCCTGCTCCCCCGAATGAGCGCTGCCCGCGCGTCTGCTCGCACACGGGCCCGTGCGGCACTCTGGGCATGCGGAGGAGGGGCGCCAGCCTCACGGCTCGCGGGGTATCTCCGAGCGGACGCGCGGGACACGTCGGCGATGGCTGACCGACAGTGGCCTCGTCCTCAAGGGGCCCCTCCGCGTCGGGGTGGTGGAGGGGCCCTTGTATGGAGACTGGACGCGGTGCCCGGCTACGGCGACGGGGGGGGCTTCTCCTTCGAATCGCGCCCCGCGCCGCCGGTGCCCTGCTGGCTGCCCGCGCCGGGCGTGGCGGCGTAGAGATTGTCCCCCAGCGAGTTGACGACCTGGCTGATGGCCCGCTGCGAGCGCACGCTGTTGCCCGCCTTGTCGAGCGGCGGCGAGAAGGCGGCGATGGCGTAGCGACCGGGCACGACGGCGACGATGCCCCCGCCCACGCCGCTCTTGGCGGGGACGCCCGCCTGATAGAGCCACTCGCCCGTGTTCTCGTAGAGGCCGTTGGTCGCCATCAGCGCGAGCGTGCGGCGCGCCGTGTCCGGGCTGATGACCTTCTTGCCGGTGATGGGGTTGATGCCGCCGTTGGCCAGCGTGGCGCCCATGGTGGCGAGCTGCGTGGCGGTGACGCTGACCGAACACTGGCGCGTGTAGAGGTCGAGCGCCTGCTCCCGGGGGGAGCCCAGCACCTTGTAGGAGTCCAGCAGCGCGGTGATGGACTGGTTGCGCGTGTTGGTCGCCGTCTCCGACTTGTAGACCTCGTCATTCACCGGGAGGTCCGCGCCCGCGAAGTCGTTGAAGTTGTCGCTGATCTTCTTCCAGCGGTCCTCGGACGACGCCGCCGGAATCATGCTCACGGAGGTGATGGCGCCCGCGTTGACCAGCGGATTGCCGGCGCGGTGGTCCTCGTTCATCTCAATGGCGACGATGGAGTTGAACGGCTGGCCGGTGGCATCCACGCCAATCTTGTCCTCGACCCTCTTGGCGCCCACCTCTTCCATCAGCCGCGCCAGGGTGAAGGGCTTGGAGAGGGATTCGATGGGGAAGGTGGAGGTGGCGTCGCCCACCGTGTAGACCTTCCCTTCCACGGTGACGAGCGCGAGCCCGAAGAGGTTGGGGTTCACCGTGGCGAGGTACGGGATGTAGTCCGCGTTCTTGCCTTCCTTGGTGCCTCGGAATTGCTGGTGGGCCTTCTGGAGCGCCTGCTGAATCTCCGTCTCCGTCGGCATGGCCTCGTCTCCCGGGGAGGGGCGGGCGGCCGATGTCGCGGCGGTGGACGGCTTCGTGGCCTTCTTGGGGCTCGCGCCGAGCGCGAGGCTGGGGCCAGCGAGTGCCAGGAGGCACGTGGAGAGCAACCAGCTTCTGCGAACATGGCGTGCGAGCTTCATGTCATCTCCTCCCAAGGACGAGGGCGCTCACGAGCGGACACAAGGCGCCCGGCTTCGGTGGTTGAGGAGTGAGGACTCGGAGGCCCCGAGGCAATGACGAGAGCGCCCGAGCAGGAGAGCCCCCGCGCCCATGACGCCGTGTGTGAGAGAGGCCCTGGCCCCTCCCCGCCGTCCGGGATTTGCCCTGGGCGTGTGACGGCTACCTTGTCCGACGTCGTGTCGCACGGCGCTCCGCCGGTGCTCGTCGACGAAAGGATGGAGAGCCATGGCGGAGCCCATGACCTCGCTGGAGTCTGGTGTCCAAGCCCATCTGCTGTCCGCGGTCTTGAATCCGGAGCAGGTCCGCCTGGACGTGTGGAACCGGCTTCGAGAGGAGATGAGCCGGCTGGAGGCGCGGCACGCGGAGGGGAAGGGAGTGCCTGCGCACGTGGAGCAGTTGCTGTCGCTCTTCGCGGAGGTGCACCCCATCGAGCGGCTCTTCGTGTTTCCAGGCGAGGCGCGCCTGCTGCGCCTGGCGGAGATGGCGCGCCGGCATGACATCGAGGAGCTGGCCGAAGAGGTGCGTCGTCTGGTGGTGCTCTTGAGCATGCACCGCGACCGGGCCTGTCTGCTGTCGGAAGCGGATGGGCCGCGCGCCTCCGGGGCGATAGGGGAGGTGGGGCCGGAGGGCTCGCATTACTTCACCACGCTGGTGGTGGATGACATGGCGCCGGAGGACTTCGCGCGGGTTCGTCACGGCATGGTGGAGGCGCAGCGCGGTGAGAAGCAGTTCCTTTACGAGATGCTCCAGGTCCGCTCGGTGGAGGACGCGCTGGTGGCGGTGCTCGTCAATGACGACGTGCAGGTCTGCGTGGTGCGGCAGGACCTGCCGCTGCGCTCGCGCTCGCCGGTGAAGCAGCTGCGCTCCACGCTGGAGCCCATCCTCGCGGAGGCCGAGAAGCGGGGCGAGGAGGCGGGCGTCGTGGTGGCGCGCTGGGTGCGGCGGCTGCGCCCACACCTCAATCTCTATCTGGTCACGGACGAGTCGCTGGTGGGCAGGGAGCTGCACACCGAGCGCCTCTTCGACCGCGTCTTCTACCGGTACGAGTCCCCGACCGAGCTGAACGTCACCGTGGTGGACGGCGTGAGAGAGCGGTACAGGACGCCGTTCTTCGATGCGCTCAAGCACTACGCCTCGCGGCCCATCGGCAACTTCCACGCGCTGCCGATTGCCCGGGGACACTCCGTCTTCAACTCGCGGTGGCTGCGGGACATGGGGGAGTTCTACGGTCCCAACCTCTTCATGGCGGAGTCGTCGTCCACGGCGGGTGGGCTGGACTCGCTGCTGGAGCCGAAGGGCTCCATCAAGGAAGCGCAGGAGAAGGCGGCGCAGACGTTCGGCGCGCAGCGCACCTTCTTCATCACCAATGGCACGTCGACGGCGAACAAGATTGTCCACCAGACGTTGCTGGAGCCGGGCGACGTGGTGCTCATCGACCGCAACTGCCACAAGTCGCACCACTACGGGCTGGTGCTGGCGGGGGCGCATCCGTTGTACCTGGATGCGTACCCGGTGCGCGAGTACGCGATGTATGGCGGCGTGGCGCTCAGCACGCTGAAGGCGAAGCTGCTGGAGCTGAAGTCGGCGGGGCGGTTGGACAAGGTGAAGCTGGTGGTGCTGACCAACTGCACGTTCGACGGGCTCGTGTATCACCCAGAGCGGGTGATGGAGGAGCTGCTGGCCATCAAGCCGAACCTGTCGTTCCTCTGGGATGAGGCGTGGTTTGCGTACGCCACGTTCATGCCGCTGGCGCGCCAGCGCACGGCGATGACGGCGGCGAAGCGGTTGGCGGAGCGGCTGCGCAGCAAGGCCTACCGTGAGGAGTACCGTGCGTGGCGGGCGCGCCGGGGGGATGCGGACCCGGCGTCTGGGGGGCGAGCGCTCGAGGACCGGCTGATGGCGGACCCGGACAAGGTGCGGGTGCGCGTGTACGCGACGCAGTCCACGCACAAGTCGCTGTCCGCGTTCCGGCAGGGGTCCATGCTGCATGTCTGGGATGAGGACTTCGAGCGGCGCGCGGCGGCGCCCCTCAAGGAGGCGTACTTCACGCACCTCACGACCTCGCCGAACCATCAAATCGTGGCGTCGTTGGACCTGGCGCGGCGGCAGGTGGACCTGGAGGGCTTCGCGATGGTGAAGGAGGCGTACCAGCTCGCGATGCGGATGCGGGAGCGTGTGAGGGAGGACCCGCTGCTGCACCGCTACCTGCGGATATTGGACGCGGAGCAGGTGGTTCCGGAGGTCTTCCGCAAGTCGGGGCTGAATCGTTATGTGGGTCCGGACTCGGCGGGGGTGGACGACATGACGCGGGCATGGAGCCAGGACGAGTTCGTGCTGGACCCGACGCGGCTGACGCTCTTCACGGCGCTGACGGGGCGCAACGGCTTCGAGTTCCGGAGCAAGGTGCTGATGGACCGGCTGGGCATCCAGGTGAACCACACGTCCATCAACACGGTGTTGATGAACGCGACGATTGGCGTCACGTGGGGCTCGCTGTCCTTTCTGTTGGACGGCTTGCGGCACGAGGTGGAGCGGCTGGAATCAATGCTGTTCCAGGCGACTGAGGCGGAGCGTCGGCTGTTCGATGGGAAGGTGCGAGCCATCACCGAGGAGCTGCCGCCGCTGCCGGACTTCAGTGGCTTCCATCCGGCGTTCCAGCCGTCGGGCGGAGTGGGGGAGGGCGATCTCCGGAGCGCGTTCTTCATGGCCTACCGCGAGGAGAACTGCGAGTACGTGACGTTGGCGGAAGCAGGCAAGGCGTTGGAGTCAGGGCGTCCGCTGGTGTCCACGCGCTTCGTGGTGCCGTATCCGCCGGGGTTCCCCATCCTGGTGCCGGGGCAGGAGGTGAGTCCCGGCATCGTGGAGTTCATGCGGAAGCTCGACGTGAAGGAGGTGCACGGCTACAGGCCGGAGCTGGGCCTGAGCATCTTCACGGAGTCGACGCTGGAGCGCGCGGCGAGCCAGGGCGCGCGTGAGGTGCCGGAGCCGAGGACGCGTGGACCTCGGCCGGCGCCTGCGGGGAACGGGCCGGTGCCCGCGCCGCACTGAGCCGCTGGCTCCGACGTCCCGCAGCCCCATCGAGGGAACCATTCTGGCCAGAGGCGAGGGCTTGAGCTTCGTCTCGTGCGTCGGACTCTCGTGTTAGTTCCTCCTGTGGCCCCCTCCGTTTCAAGAGAGGGCTTGCTTGGAGGAATCGATGAGGCCAGGTCTGGGGGGAAGCCTGCTGATGGGGTTCCTGATGGTGGGCTGCGCGACGTCGCGGGTGGTTCACTTGGATACGGGGAAGGGAAGTCCCATCGCGTACACCCTGCAGCGGCAGGTTGACCCCGTCGAGGTCGACAGCGGCGAGTTCAAGCGGGCGATGGCTCGGCTCATCCTGGACCTGCGCTTCTCGCTGCGGCCCACGGAGGCGACACCGTCGAGACTCCAGCTCGTGTCGTGGGACGAGACGGTACGGAACGCGGAGGGTGGTTCGTGGTGCTCCCGGCAGGGCGCGCAAGACGAGTGCCTCACGCTGCTGGGAGATGACTTCAGCCTCCTCGATGCGGATGCGCGACGGAGCCTGGCACTGTCCTTCGCGTGGGATGGCGTGTGGTCGGGCGTCCAGGATGCGGTGAGGAACGTCGTCAATCCGCTGGCGCTCAAGGCGATGATTTCGGCGGCCATGGCTGCCTATATGTTCCTGGTCGTGGCACCCGAGCCGTTGACGAAGATCGTCGCGGTCGCGTTGACGGCCTATGTCATCGCGTACATGGGCCTGGAGTCCTTCGAGAACCTCGTGGCAGGTTGGAGGCGGCTCTCTTCGGAGTCGGAGCGAGCCGTGTCTCTTCAAGAACTCGAGACGGCGGGAGGTCGTTTCGGAGCGGTGATGGGAGCGAATGGTGCGCGAGTCCTCATCCTGGTGCTGACGATGGCGTTGGGTGGAGGGGCCGTGAACATCGCCACCAAGGGACCCCTGCTACCGAGCTTCGCTCGTGCGGCGTTGGCGATGGAGGCCAACGCGGGAGTGCGACTCTCCGCGGCCTTGGGAGGTGGAGTTCGTTCCATCTCGTGGACGCAAGGAGTCCTCACGGTAGGCATCTCGCCAGCCGCAGTGGCCGCGACAGCGATGGGGTCCAGCTCTGGCGAGAACGCTGCCCCAGCCGGCACGGAGGGGCGCACGGAGTTGAAGGACGTCTTCAACGGAGCGAGGAACGCACCGGGCTTTCCGTCCAACTTCAAGGCCGTCCAGAATGGCACCACGCGCAACCGCGTGGACAACAAGGCCTTGCTCGAGAAGTTGCGAGAAATCGAGCCCGGTGATTGGGTCAAAGTCTATAAGGATGGTTGGGTCGGTACGGACAAGGTGTCACTCCACTACTTTGAAAGCGCGTCTGGGAAGGTGTTCAACTTCAAGATGAAGCCCGGCTGGAGCAATCAATGAGCGAGTCCTCGTCAATTCGCGGGGCTTCGATGGAGGACGTGTCGTTGCGCGCGGAAGGCGGCGACGAGGCGCAGCGACTGGTGGCGATCTCGGCCCTGGGCATGTGTCGCGCACTGGCTTCGAGTGCTGTCACTGCTGCCTATGCATGTCGTCAGCTCTTCGGCCCCGCGCTCCTGGCTCGTCTGGAGGCTCCCGGTGTCCATCCTGAACTTCGTCATGCCATCCACCTGGCGACCGAACTCGAGGATGTCGCCGACCTCGTGCCCGACAAGCTGCACTCCTCCATCACGGAGATTGAGACCAAGCTCCTGGCCGTGCTGTCGAGCCTCGCTTCCATCGAAGTCCCAGCCGAGAAGTGGCTCGTGAAGCGGCCCGTGCCCGCGCCGCACTGAGCCGCTGGCTCAGGCGTGCCACGTGAGCGAGGTGTCCGCTCGATTCACCGCGGGAAGCGAGAAGTAGAACGTCGTGCCGAGGCCCGGGTGGCTCTCCACCCAGACGTGGCCACCATGGGCCTCGGTGATTCCCCGGACGATGGTGAGCCCGAGTCCCGCCCCTTCCTTGCGCCGGCTCCTCGCCTGCCAGAAGGGCTCGAAGAGGTGGGGCAGGTCCTCGGTCGGGATTCCCGACCCGGTGTCCTTCACCGAGCACCGCACCATGTCCCCCCAGGGCTCCGCGCACAGCGTGACGAGCCCACCCATGGGGGTGAACTTGAGCGCATTGCCTATCAGGTTCGAGAAGAGCTGGATCACCCGATCCCTGTCGACGAACATCGGCGGAACGTCGGGTGCGATATCGAGCTGGAGGTGGACGGACCTCGCGTCCGCGAGCGCGCGGTGTTGATCCAACGCCTCCTGGAACAGGGACTCCGTCGACTCCGGCCGTCGGTCCACCCTGAGCCCTCCGCCCTGCATCCGTGCCACGTCCAGCAGGTCCTCGATGAGCGTGGTGGCACGGATGACCGCCTTCTGGATGGAGTTCAGCGGACGGGAGTCCGAGGCCCGCTCCGCCGGCGAGCGCTTCATCAGCGTCCCCGCGCTCAACGCAATGACGTTCAGCGGCGAGCGGAGGTCATGCGCCACGATTCGCAGCACCTCGTCCCGCAGATGCGTGGCCTCCTCGGACTGGGCATGCAGGCTGGCGTTGTCGATGGCGAGCGCCGCGCGGCGTGCCACCTCCTCCACCAGCGCCAGGTCCCTGGGGCTGTAGCGACGCCCGGACTCGGACGTGGCCAGCGCGACGACGCCGAGCATGTGTCCCCGCGCGCTCAGCGGGACGACGATGCACGACCGCGGCGCCAGCCGCGTCAACAGGTCCAGGTGGCGTGGCTCCTCCGCCGTGGCCTCCAGCAACTTCAGCGGCACCTCTTCCAACAAGAGGGATTGACCCGTCTGGAAGACCTCCGCGAGGGCATGCCCGCGTCGAAAGGCCGCCTGCGGATACATGTCGAACAGCGTCTCCAGGAGCCTCGACTTCTCGGGCGAGGCCGCCAGGCTCTCCCTGCGAAGGACGCGTCCGCGCTCGTCGAGCATGGCGATGAGGCAGAAGTCCCCGAGCGTCGGAACGACCAGCTTCAACACCGTGGAGAGTGTCGTCTGTGGATCCAACGAGCTGGCCAGCCGGGGCCCGGCCTCCGCGAGCAGCCGCCAGTCGCTCTCCAATCGCTTGCGCTCGGAGATGTCTTGAATCTGCGAGATGAAATAGAGCGGGTTGCCCCGGGAATCATGGACGAGCGAAGCCGTGAGCAGGACGTCCACCAGGGCACCCTGCTTGTGGATGTAGCGCTTCTCCAACTTGTAGGTCGCCTGTTCCCCGTCGATCAGCTGCTTCACGAGGCGCAGGTCCTTCGCCAGGTCCTCGGGGTGGGTGAGGTCCTGGAACGTCAGTCCGCCCAGCGCCTCACGCGAATACCCGAGCATCTGGCACAGCGCTCCATTCACGTTCAAGAAGCTCCCATCCAACCCCACCAGGGCCATGCCGATGGGCGCATGTTCGAACGCGGTGCGAAACAGCTCCTCGCGATTCCGCCGCGCCTCCTCCGCGCGCTCGCGAGCGCTGATGTCCCGGAGGATGACCACGCGCTGCCGGGTCCCCTCTACACATACGTCGGCGAGGGTGGCCTCCGCCGAGAACACCTCTCCGCCCTTGCGAAGCCCGAGCAGACGACGATGCTCCTCCCGGGTGCCCGGGCTCGTGCCCAGCGGCTCCTTCAGGAGCTGGCTCATGGGCTGCCCCAGGGTCTCGTCCGCGGTGTAGCCGAAGATCTGCTCCGCGCCGGTGTTGAACAAGGAGATGCGCTGGTGCGCATCGATGGTGATGATGGCATCGGCCGCGTTGTTGACGATGCCGGAGAAGCGGGCCTCCGAGTCGCGCAGGGACCTCTCCACCTCTCGCTGCCTCGCGTCCAGCCGCGACAGGGCATGGGCGTTGCGCGCCAGGATGGTCAGGAACGCGGCCACCGTGACGAGCGCGAACACGGAGGTTCCGAAGGGAGCGTCATGGAGACCCAACCGCTCACTGAGCAGGTGCAGTCCCCAGACGAGCAGCGGGATGAGGAGGGTCGCCGGCAGCAACCTGCGCGCCATGAGCCCACCCGCGTCATCACGCAGCAGCACGCCCACCAGTCCGCGCCTGGGATGGACGCAGAGCACGCCGAGCGACAGCAGCAGGAGCACCAGCGCCGTGTGCAGCGCCATGGGCTGATAGGGCCCGAACATCGCGAGCCCTGGCGGAGGCGCGGGGGAGGCTTCTTCCAAGTACGCGTAGCCGATGAGCGCCTGCGCGGCGATGACGGCGACGAACAGCGCCAGGAGCCGGGCGGGGTGCCATTCCCTGCGCGTCATGACGTGAAGCAGCAGCAAGGCCAGGCCCAGGAAACACAGGCTCAACGCCGTCAGGGGAGACGGCCGACCTGGCAGCTCGGGTGACATCTTGAGCACGGTCCGCTCGAAGAAGAGCAGGTCGATGCCCAGGTTCCTTCGCGTCAGGTACTCGAAGAGAATCAGTCCCCCGACCAGGAGGACGAGCAGCGCCAGGGCTTGTCCGCTCCTCCGCCTGCGTCGGCTCATCGGCTGTTTGTACAGCAGCCACAGCGACACGCTGGTGGCGAGCAGGCCCAGCGCGGTGATGGGCATCATCGGCCCGGCACCAGGCAGGGCCAGCACGCGGGTGAGCCGCACGCTACCGAGCGCCCAGCCAACGAGCGCCGTGGACGTCACCAGGACGGCCAGCAGACACACGGCGGGAACCAGCCAGTCGAGCACCTTTTCGAGTGGGTGCGGGGTGGCGTTGGGGCGCGCTGCCGTCATGGGAACTTCCATCCAGGAAACTGGAGACTCCCTCTGACGAGGACCAGGGGGCGCGTCCCCGGTCGGACCACCGCCTGTCTCACCGTGTGCTCGACTCAGGTGGCTTCTGCTGGGAGTGGGCGTCCCAGCGAATCCAGCGCAGGTCCCTCACGAAGAGGGTGTAGAGGACGGGGACGAGCAGCAGCGTCAACACCGTGGCCACGGTGAGTCCTCCAATCTGCGCGTAGCACAGCGGTTGCCACAGCGGGCCGCCATGCAGCGCGAGCGGGATGAGCCCCAGCACGGTAGCGGCCACCGTCACCAGCACGGGCCGCAGTCGGTGCACGCCGGCGTCGAGCAGCGACTCGCGCAGGGACTCGCCGCGCTCATGCGCCTCTTCGATGTAGTCGAAGAGGACGATGATGTGACTGACGATGACACCCATCAGGCTGATGATGCCCAGGAAGGCCATGAAGCTGAACGGCGCGCCCATGATGACCAGGGACACCAGCGCCGCCGCCGCGCCGAAGGGCAGGGCCGCGAAGACGACCAGCGGCTTGACGGCGTTCTTGAACTGGATGACGAGCATCACGTAGATGGCGATGATGAGCATGCCCAGCACGACGACCATGCTGGCGAAGCTCTTCTTCTGCTCCTCGGCCTCGCCGCCAATCTCCAGCGTGTAGCCGATGGGCAGGCGCTCCTGAAGCGCGTCGAGCGCGGGGCGCGCCTCCTTCATCACCTCCGATGGGAGTACGCCCTGCTGGGGGAAGGTGGCGACGGTGATGGTGCGGAACTGGTCTCGGCGGCGGATCTTCTCCGTCTGGAGCGAGTAGGTGAAGCGGGACACCTGTCGCAGCGGGACCTTCTGAGGCCCGGTGCGAGAGCTGACGTAGAGGTTCTCGATGTCGCCGAGCCGGGCGCGCTCCTCCGCGCGGAGCCGGGCCACGATGTCGATTTGATGGATTCCCTCGCGAAGCTGACCCACCGTCATGCCATTCATGGCGACGGCGGAGGACGTGGCGACGTCCAGGTTGGTGACGCCGGCGAGGTTGGCGCGGTCCGAGTCCACCTCCAGCTTCACGGAGAACGTGTCGCTGCCCCAGTCATCCCGGGTGCGTGCCGTGCCTGGGACGGCGCGGAAGAGGGCCTTGGCGCGCTCGGCGATGGCGCGGAGCTGGGAGATGTCCTCGCCGGAGATGCGGATGGACACGGGGATGCCCACGGGCTTGCCGGTCTCCAACTCGCGCACGTCGATGCGCGCCCCCGCGATTCGCCGGGACAAGGCCTCCTGGAACAGCGGCACCAACAGGCGGGTGTCCTCCTTGTCGCGAACCTGGACGACGAGCTGCGCGTAGTTGAATTGCTGAAGCTCCGGCGCCACGGAGAACCAGAAGCGCGGGCCGCCGCCTCCAATGAACTCCGTCACCGACTCGAGAATCTCGTGGGGCTTGTCGTCGCCCTTCGCGTGCGCCTTGCCGTAGTCCGCAGCCACCTCCTGGAGGATGCGCGTGGCTTCGCGGGCCGCGTCCCGCGTCGCGGTGAGGGTGGCGTCCTCGGGCAGCCAGACGTCCACATAGGACAGGTACGACAGGTCCTTGGGGAAGAAGGCGGACCTGACGCGGGTGCCCACCAGCGCGCCCGCGACGAGGATGACCAGGGAGACGCCGACGACGAGGAGCCGGTGGTCGATGGCCCAGCCCACGACCCGCTGGTAGCGCCGGGCGAAGCTCCGCGGGCTCTGCTGGTCAATGGGCACCTGCGCGTGCTCCGGCGCCCGGAGGATGGTGGAGCCCAGCAGCGGGATGAACGTCATGGAGACGATGCGCGAGGCGACCAGGGACAGGGTGAGGACAATGGGCAGCGTGCGGATGAACCGGCCGGTGTCTCCGGGCAGCGAGAGGAAGGGCAGGTAGGCGGCGATGTTGGTGAGGGTGGCGAAGAGGATGGCCGTGGCCAGCTTCGTCGGCCCGAGCCACGCGGCGATGCGCGGCTTCCATCCCATGGACAGCGAGCGTTTGATGGCATCGCTCGCGACAACGGGGTCGTCCACCAGCAAGCCCAACGCGATGATGAGCGATGCGATGGAGATCTGCTGGAGGTCCACGCCGAACACGTGCATCAACCCGAAGGTCATCGCCAGGGTGATGGGGATGGACAGGGCCAGCAGCAGGGCGGTGCGCCACTCCCAGAAGCCGATGAGCGCGACGAGGACGACGAGGAGGATGGCCTCGTAGAGCGACGACATGAACAGGTCGACGTTCTCCTTCACCTGGAGCGGCTGGTCCGACGTGCGGCGGATGACGAGGTCCTCGGGGAGCAGCCGCTTGACGTGGGCCAGCTCCGCGTCGACCGCCTTCCCGAAGGAGTCGATCTGCTCTCCGGGCCGCATGTTGACGGCCAGGGTGATGGCGCGGTTGCGGACGAAGTGGCCCTGGGCGTCGCGCGCGTCCAGGTAGTTCAGGAAGCGGGGCGGGCTCTGGTAGTCGCGGCGGATGTCCACCAGGTCTCGCAGGTACACCGGTGTCCCGCCGCTGGGCATGGCGAGGATGTCACCCAGTTGCGTCTCGCTGGTGAGCTCGCCGGACGGGTCGATGGTGATGCTCTTGCCGCCAATCTCCACGATGCCGCCGGGCGCGGTGATGTTGCGCGAGGAGATGAGGTTGGCCAGCCCCGACTGGTTGACGCCGTAGGAGGCGAGGCGCTCCTGGGAGTACTCGAGATAGATTTTCTCTGGCAGGACGCCCGTGCGCGTCACCTTGGAGACGACGGGCAGGCGCTGGAGGTGCCGCTGGAGGGTGTCGGTGAAGTCGTCGAGCTGCCGGTGGCTGTAGCGGTCTCCGGCGTTCTCCGTCAGGCGCGCCAGGGCATCCTTCGGCGAGCGCACGACGATGGGGCGCCACACATCGGGATGGAGCTCGGAGAGGCTCAGGTGGTCCTGGGCGAATGCGCGCAGGTGCGCCAGCAGCTCGGCGTCGTCCAGTGACGTCGCCAGGTCCACGCCGATGAAGCCGGGGCTCTGGATGAGGCGGGCGTCGTCCGTCTCCGCCAGGGTGTCGAAGAACCGGCGCGCCTGCTCTCCCAGGCGCTGCATGGACGTCGCGTTGATGGCGGGTGGGAAGCTCACGACCACCGTCGCGCGCGAGTCACGGGACGTCGCCGAGGCGCGGACGTCCTCGATGGCTCGGGCGACGGCGCGAGCGCGCAGCTCCAGCTCCACGTCGTTCGCCTTCGGACTGGCCACCGTGAGCATCAGCGTGGCGGTGTCCCCGAAGTCCTTCAGGAACTGCACGGGCCCGGCGCCGGAGGGCAGGTCTCGAAGGGTGTCGAGCCGCCCCTGGATATCGTCGAACTCCTTGGCCCGGTCCGTCACGTCTTCCTTCAGCGTGACGTAGACGACGGACAGGCTGGTGCGGCTGATGGACTCAATCTTCTCGATGCTGGCGTTCTCCGAGATTTTCTGTTCGATGCGGCGGGTGACCAGTTGCTCAATCTTCTCCGCCTCGGCCCCCGGCCACAGGCAGGTGGCCACGGCGACGCGCACGGCGATGACGGGGTCCTTCGCCTTGGGCATCTTGAAGTAGCCGTAGACGCCCCACGCGAGGGTGAAGGCGAGGAAGACCCACGCCACCTGGCGCTTCTCCGTGAAGTAGCGCGCGGTGTTGTGCTTGTGGCGCACCAGGGCTTCATCGCGAGCCCGCTCCGCCTGCTCCGGACTTGGAGGCGTGCCGGACTCGCCGGTGGGGGCGCTCAAGGAATCACCTCGACCGCCTCGCCATCGGACAGGAGGCTGGCCCCGGTGACGACGATGCGCTCACCGGCCTGGAGCCCCTGCTTCACGGGGATGACGTTGCCCAGGTATTCGCCGAGCGTCACCTCGCGGGCCCGCACCAGCGCCTTGCCGTCCTGGTCCTGGAGGATGAACACCGCGAAGCCGTCGGGTTTGCCGGGGGCGCGGACGATGGCGGACAGCGGCACGAGCAGCTCGGGCTGGAGCCGGGCGGTGCCTCCTTCACGCAGTGACAGTGCGGCCACCATGCCGGGCTTGAGCCGCTGGTCCGCGTTGGGAATGGAGACCTCCACGGCGAAGACGCGGCTCTTCGGGTCCGCGGACGGCGCGATGCGGGAGATGCGTCCCTCGAACTGCTGGCCGGGAAAGGCCTGGGTGATGACGGCCTGAGGGGCGCCGAGCCGGACGCTGGGCAGCAGCGTGTCAGGCACGCCGAACACCACGCGCACGCT
>Ga0126314_10000099_pt1 | contig 45838 bp, 34 predicted proteins | sample Plot105B_FD_92535 | JGI IMG/M metagenome (GOLD analysis project Ga0126314, IMG submission 92535) | Serpentine soil microbial communities from UC McLaughlin Reserve, CA, USA - Plot105B | ecosystem: Environmental > Terrestrial > Soil > Grasslands | place: USA: UC McLaughlin Reserve, Lake County... | reverse complement strand
GTGCGCCGCGAAGGTTCCTCGTCGCATGCGCTTCACTGTCGCCGCGTTCACGGGTGCCCCTGGAGGCGACAGTGGCGCGCCCTGCCCTTCCGGACGCGGCACGCGAGCACTCGCCCGCGCGCCGCTGGGAGCTGGCTTCAGCGCCCGTGACGGTGACGGTTGTGTCCGGGGTGGATGCGGTCGTGCTCCGCGTTGAGGCGGTCGGCGGTGCGCACCAGGTCCAGCAGGGAGACGCGGTCGTTCTGCGCCTTGTAGATGTGCTCCAGGCGGGGAACGAGGTCCAGCGCCAGGTGCAGGTCCTTGGTCGACTCGGCCCACTCCAGCAGCATGCGGCCGGCCTGGGCGCCGGGCCCGTGCGCCTTCAGGTGGATGAGTCCGTCCACGGCCAGAATCCGGGCGATGGGCGAACGGGCGGTGTCCTCGGTCAGCTTCACCAGGTCGGCCACGGCCCCGTCCTGCTCGCCGCGCGCCGCGCGCACCATGGCGCGGGAGATGCCCTTGCGGTCCGGCAGGAAGAACTCCTCCAGCTCCGCGAACGACTCCGCGTGGTCCGGGTGGCCGGAGCGGGCCAGCGTCTCCGCGAGGCTGTCGAACAGCTCCGCGTCCTTCTCCGAGAACGGCGCCAGCGCCTCCTGCATGAAGCGCTCCTGGGGGGCGCCCTTGTCATCCAAGGGCAGCCGCGCGCGCAGGCTGGTCATCTTCTCGAACGCCGGTGCCACCGGCGCGTCGGCCTTGCCGTTGAGCAGCTGGAGCAGCTCCTTCATGAGCGAGGCGAGCGTGTCCGTCAGCTCGTACGGCGCCACGCGGTCCGGCAGCCAGCGGCGCCACAGCTCCACCGGCGCCGCCACCACGAAGTCCTTGAAGGGGCCCGTGCCCTTCCACTTGGACTTCCACTGCTGGGCGATGCCCAGCGGGAAGGTCGTCTCCGAGAGCTTCCGGAAGTCCTCCTCGGCCACGGGAATGCCGTAATGGCCGAGCGTTCCGACCAGGGCCTCCGTCGAGTACTCCTTCAGGCCCTTCTGCTGCCACGCCTTGTCCACACGCTGCGCGCTCACCTGGTTCTCCGCTGCCCCTGGCGCCGGCCATCGGCGCCCTCGGACTTCTAGCGGAAGCGGAGCCCTCGGTGCAGTGGCTCTCGCACTTCTCCGTCACGCGGCCGTGGCGGGGGGCGCCAGCTTCGGCACGGTGGGCCAGTGGACGGGGTTGCGCCGCTCGTCCGCGACCCGACGCGCCAGATAGGGCTCACAGCCCCGTGCCTCGAACGCCTTCTTCCAGGCCGAGAAACTCCCTCCAGCCCGCCAGGCATCCATCGCCGCGAGCCCACCCTCCGGACCACACTGGGCCAGCATGTACTCCACCCACGCCCACCGCGCGGACGTGGGACGCACCTCGGCCCGTCCACGCAGGCCCTTGCGCAGCCGCTCCAGCCGGTTCTCCACCTCCTTGATGCCCGCGAAGGGAGCCCCGTCCAGCGGCGTGTTCCGCTTGGCCACGAAGGGCGCCACCCCCAGCGCCACGGGGAGGATGCGAGACAGCTCCGTGGTGAAGCGGATCAGCTCGTCGATGTCCTCCTCCCCTTCGAAGGGGAGCCCCACGACGTTGTACACCTTGAGCTGCTTCATGCCCGCCGTGCGGGCGTACCCCGCGGCCCGGACAATCTGTTCCTCCGAGTGCTTGCGGTCCACCATGTCCCGCATGCGCTGCGAGGCCCCGTCCGCCGCCACCGTCAGGTTCGTCGCCCCACCCCTGCGGAGCTGATCCACCAACTCCTGCGTCAGGCGGTCCGCCCGGAGCGACGACACCCCGACCTCCTTCCCCGCGTCCACCAGCGTGCGCAGCAGCTCGACGATGCGGGGATGATCCGTCACCGCCGCGCCCACCAGGCCCACCCTCCGGGCGTGAGCGGGGATCAACGACAGCACCCGCTCCGGCGGCACCGTGCGCATCCCGCCGTTCGTCGTGCGGCGCATGACGCAGTAGTGGCAGCCCCGCGAGCACCCCCGCTCCGGCTCGATGAGGAACATCGAACGCAGCTCGGTATGGGAGGTGATGATCTGCGTGCGAGCAGGCAGCCGCGCGTCCGTGGCCCGGGCCACGTGGTAGCGCTGCCCTCCCCGTCCTGGCACCCGGAAGCCCGGGATTCGCGCCAGGTGGTCCAACAGGGCCTCGCGCTCCATGGTGGCCGCCGCGTCCACCAGCACGTGGATGAGGTCCTCCGCTTCGCCCTGGACGAGCACGTCCACGAAGGGCTCCAGGGGATCCGGGTTGGAGAACGTCAGGGGCCCCCCCGCCACCACCAGGGGATGGCGGCCATCCCGGCGCTCCTCCGCCAGCACGGGCAGCCCCGCCAGCTCCAGCATGGTGAAGAGGCCAGTCAGCTCCAGCTCATAGGCCACGGAGAACGCCAGCATGGCGAAGCTGGAGACCGAGGCCTGGGACTCCCAGGTGAACAGCGGCGTCCGGGTCTTCTTGAACGCCTCCACGTCGTCCGGGAGGAAGACCCGCTCCGCCGTGGCGCCAGGGTGCTCGTGAATCTCCCGGTAGATGGCCTGGAAGCCCAACGAGCTCATGCCCACGTGGTAGGGGCTCGGGTAGCAGAGGGCCACGCGGAAGGGAGCCTCTTTGTAGAGAGTGCCCTCTTCGTCCTCCAGCAACGAGCGGACGTGGTGGATGAGTGAGTAACGGCCCTCCATGTGCCTCCAGACAGAAACAACCCAGACAGACAGGTACAGCCCATCAAACACCGCGGCCCCGTCAGTCCACTCCCTGAGGAGGGCTGCCGGGGCCGCGAGGCGCCACCCGGTTGGTGGCGCTGTTCAGCGATGAACGACTACTTCAGCGAAGGAATGGCCTTCGCGGGGACGCAGTAGCCGAACTGACGGCCACCGGACGTACCCACCACCGGACCGCACTCGGCGGCGAAGTCCGGGTTCAGCGTCGAACCCTCGCCGCACAGCTCGCCAGGACCCGTCGCGTCCCCGGTGGGGAAGCAGGGGATGGCGGGCCACAGCGCGCGGATGGTGTAGTTCGACGTGCAGCCATCACGCGTGTACTTCAACTGGCCCGTCAGCTGCGTACCCGGCAAGGACGGCGCCGCGTACACCTGGACATCGCTGAACTCGTAGGTGATGTCCGTGGCCGCAGTGGTGCCGGCCGCCGCCGCGGCGACCGTCGCCGTGGTGAAGTCCCGCGCCGTGCAGAAGCCCTTGTCGTCCGGCTCCACGTCGAAGGTGCCCGTGGCTGTCTGGGCCGTCGTGGGGCCCGGATCGCGGGCCGCGCGGCTGGCGAGACCCTGAGGACGGATGGTGAGTTCCGCCGTGCTGAGGTCGTCCGGATCCGCGAACTTGAAGACACCCAGGAGTTCGGCGGGCGGCGCCCTGACTTCGCAAGCGCCGCTGCCGTTGCTGGGCGTATCGAACGAATCGTAGATGGCCGACCAGCTCGCGCTGTCCTGCACGAAGCAGGGCGCCTCGGGCTGGTCGAAGTTGCAGCCGGTCAACAGACCCGCGGCACCGACGAGGACCATCGCAGCATTGATAATGTTCTTGGTCATGTGACTTGAAATCCCGGTTCCGTGAATGGCCAGTGACTAGAACGTGTACCGGACGCCAAGACGCATCTGACGCGGCGGCTGGTAGCTGGTCGGGTTCTTGAAGTTGGGGTTGATGTCGCCCGGCAACGTACCGAACGCCTCCTCGCGCTCCTCGCCTTCCTGCCACGTCACGTTGCCCGGCAGGTCGGACGGCTTGCCGTTCGCGATGGGGGCCACGTTGCGCAGGGTGTAGGTCTGGTCGACCGTGCTGATGCCCTGGAAGTTGAAGAGGTTGAAGACGTCCAGGGTGACGGAGACGACGCTGTCCTTGCTGACGCGGTAGTTGACGCCAATGTTGGAGTCAATGACGTTCAGCCAGGGCGTACGGCCACCAGCGCCACGGGGAAGGACGAAGGACTCGTCCGAACCGTAGAGCGCGTGCGAACCGAAGTAGTTGATCGGCGTACCGGAGTTGCCGCGGTAGGACAGACCCAGGCTCGCGGACAGCTCGTTGGTGAAGTTGAACTCCTTCGCGCCGAACACCTTGATCTGGTGGGTACGGTCGAACGGGAGCGGACCCGTGCGGTTCGCCAGGAGGCTGACGAGGTCGAAGTCCGACAGGATGTTCGGGTCGAGCTGAGCCGTCTCCGGGCGGAACAGACCGGGGTAGTTACCCTCCAGCTTGGACCAGGTGTAGTTCGCCTGGGCCAGCCAGCCGTCCGAGAACGTGCGGTTCAGGTAGACGGTGACGTTGTTGTAGTTGCGCTCCGGCTTCGGGAATTCCTTGGCGAAACCGCTGCCCGGGTTGCCGAGGAAGTACGAGTTGCCGTCATCGCGGCTCATGTCCTCGATGACCATGTTCATGTTGCGGTAGGTGTAGCTGGCGCCCACGCGGGTGTTGGCGATCAGCTCGTACTCACCACCCAGCACGACCTCGTTGGAGGACTGCGGGGAGATGTCCGGGTCGATCGGCTCGTTCTCCACCTTGCCGCCCGTGTAGAGGCGGTTCGGGTTGCGGCTGCTCTCCGGCTGCGCAATCACGTTGGCCGGGTCACGGCATTCCGTCTCCTGGCTCGTGCGGTCAGACGGATCACAACCCGCCTCATTCGTGCCCGGCTCCGCCATCACGCGGCGGGCGTTGTAGCGACGCTCACCCGGGAAGGCGCGGTCGAGCATGTTCAGCGGAACCTGCTCGTAGTAGCGAGCGAAGTTCACGAAGAACTTGGTACGGCCGTTGGCGAACGGGTCGATGATGGCGCCGAGACGAGGCGACCACTGGTTGCCGAGGATGAGGGCCAGCTCGCCGTCACCGCCGTACATCGCCTGCACGTCGTAGCGCACGCCGAGGTTCAGCGTGAGGCGGTTGGCGATGGACCAGGAGTCCTGCAGGAAGCCACCGATGGTGGTGCTGGTGGTCTTCGACTGCTGGGTCAGCTGGGTGATGGGGCTGTCAGGAGACGCCTGGTAGCCGTAGCGACGGTAGTCCTGCAGCGCCGCGCCCGTGTAGGGCTGGCCGTTCAGGGTCGCACCCGCGTACGGAGCGGCCTCCTGGAAGAACACGCCACCGCCGTACGCCTTGAGCTGGTCGTACGACAGGAACTCCGTGTCCACGCCCGCCTTCAGCACGTGGGTGCCGAGCGCGTTCAGGAGGTAGGTGGCCTTCGCGTTGATCTGGTAGCGATCCAGCTTCGCATCGCTCATGTAGCCAGGGCCACCGACCGAGTAGCCGGTGATCGGGCAACGCTCGACGATTTCCTCTTCCGCAGTGCCCTCGTTCAGGATGAGCGGGTCACAAGCGCCCTCCTGGCCCGCGGGCAGGTTCTCGAACTGGGTCAGCCGGCGCGGGTTGACGTAGGTCATGCGGGAGTAGCCCGCGAGACCCTGCGTCGAGCCCAGCTTGCTGCCGTCCGCCGGAAGGGTGGACGCCGTCTGGTGGAACCAGCCGAGGTTCGCGTCGACCAGGACCTTCTTGTCCATGAACGCGCCCGCGTACTTCAGGGCCAGCGACGTGGCGTTCGCGTTGGTCTCCGTGAAGGCGTAGTCGCCCGGACGAGCAGCCAGCGCGCCCGGCAGACCACCGGACTGCGGGTTGATGCTCAGCTTGCCCATGCCACCGGTCGTCGTCGGGGTGCCGTTGAGGGCGACCGAGACGTTGTGGTCCTGGTTGATGAGGTACGTCAACTTACCCATGTACTGCACGGTCCGGGTGTCAGCGAAGTACTGACGGTCCGAGCCCGCGATGGGGTCGACGATGGTGAAGCCCTCGTCGTTGGTCGCCGACGTGCCGTCCGCGTTCAGCCGGATGGCGTTCAGCGTACGGGTGTGCTGGTAGCGCGTGAACGACGGCGCGAAACCGGCGAAGAACCACAGCTTGTCCTTGAGGATCGGACCACCGAGGGTGGCGCCGAAGTCGCCCAGGTTCTTCAGCTCGTTGAGGCCACTGATGACAGTGCCCTCTTCCTGGATCTGCTTGCGGGTACCCTCGAAGGTGCCCGGCGTCAGGTTGGCGAACACGGAGCCGTGGAACTCGTTGGAGCCCGACCGGGTGACCGCGTTGATGACACCGCCCGTGGAGCGACCGAACTCCGGCAGGTAACCGCCGGTGATGATGTTCACGTCCTGCACGAACTCGATGCTCATCGGGCTGGCGTTCACGCCGTAGGCGGGGTCGTTCGTGGACAGACCGTCCACCACGTACCCGTTCTCAGGCGAGGTCGCGCCGTTGATGGACACACCGTACTGGTCGTTCTGGGCGCCAGGCGCCAGCTCGGCCAGGGACTCGAAGGAGCGAGCCGCTCCTCCCTTGCCACCCGGACGGGCCACGGCGATGCGCTTGATGAACTCCTGATCCACGTTGACGCCCGTGGTCGTGGAGCCCACGTCGATGGTCGGCGGCGCGCCGACGATCTCCACCACTTCACCGAGGGACTCGGGCAGCAGCTCGACGTTGACGCGGATGGTGCGGTTCAGACGCAACTGGACGTCAGAACGCGCGTACGGCTTGAACTGCTCCTTCTCGAACCGCAGGGTGTAAACACCGGGCGGCAGCTGGGGAATACGGTAGTTGCCCTGAGCGTCGGTAACCACGGTCTGCTCACCCTGAAGGTTGGGCGAGGTCGCGGTGACAACAACGTCAGGAACAGGCTGCCGGCTCTGAGCGTCGATGACCGTACCGATCATCGTGCTCGACTGCGCGAAAGCCGCCGATCCATAAAGCAGACCTGCGGCAAGGACAACTCCGGTTTCCCGGAGCACTCGGTTCAAGTGCATACCAGACCCCTCCAAGGTGGGCTGCAACTGAAAATGACTGGGGAAAATATCCGAGGTCTATCAGTTGTCAATAGACCGTTGCTTTTTGGTAACCAGTGGGGCAATTGCGCGATCACGTCAGTTACCCTTGACCGTGCTTGCTTGAACCCGGAACGCGTTTCTGTATGGTAGCGCGCCCTTTCAGCCGGGCGGGGCGTGGTGGGTGTCCACTGGTGATGAGGAGTCTAGTACATGTTTGATTCAGTCCTTGACCGCGGTCAGGCGCCCAGAGCGCGGTTCGGCGTGGGGACCACCATCTCCGTGATCCTGCACGTCGCGTTGTTCGGCGTGGCCTACTTCCTGTCGACACGGGAACCGGTCGAGGAGGAGAAGGAGATCGAGGTGACGCTGAAGGCCACCATGGCCCCGCCGCCTCCTCCCCCGCCGCCTCCTCCCCCGGCGGCGAGCACCAAGCCGAAGACGACCCCCAAGAAGCCCAAGAAGCCCGACACCATCGTCCAGCCGAAGGAGATCCCGAAAGAGATCCCCAAGGAGGCCGAGCCGGCCGAAGAGCCGGAAGAGGCTCCCGAGGAGGCCAGCGAGGAGCAGGTGGAAGGTGGCGTCGAGGGGGGTGTCGCCGGCGGTGTGGTGGGCGGCGTCGTCGGTGGCGTGATTGGCGGCGTGGTCGGTGGGCAGTTGGGCGGGACGGGGACGGAGGTGCTGCCGTTCGGTGCGGGCATGACGCGTCCGGAGAAGGTCTCTGGCCCGCAGCCCGAGTACACGCGTGAGGCGCTCGAGTCCCGCGTGCAGGGCACGATGATCGTCAAGTGCGTCATCACCGTGGAAGGCCGTGTGGAGCGCTGCCGAATCATCAAGCCCCTGCCCCACATGGAACAGGCCGTCATGGACGCCCTGGCCTCGTCACGCTACAAGCCCGTCACGTTCCAGGGCCGTCCGGTCCAGGTGGATTACACCTTCACCCTGAATCTGAAGTTGCCGCGCTGATCCGGGCGCGTCGTAGAGAAAGCAGCACCGCCGACCACCCCGCGCTCGTGAGGAGGAGCGCTTAACCAAGCCATGCAATTCACTCTCATCGATATTTGGCACCACACGGGCACCTTCGCCCGTATGATCATCTTCACCCTGGCCATCATGTCGGTGGCGTCCCTGGTCGTGATGGCGGAGCGGATGATCGTCTTCCGCAAGACCCGGTCCGACAGCCGCAACTTCGCCGCCAAGATGGGTGCCATCCTGGCGAAGGGCGACCTGACCACCGCGGCGAACACGAACCTGGGCAAGGACGTGGGCCACCTGGGTCGGGTGATCAACTCCGGCCTCACGGCGTACCGCATCAGCCCCAACAACAAGGACATCGCGGTGGAGTCGGTGGCGCGGGCGCTGGAGCGCCAGGCGCAGCGCGAGGTGCAGAGCATGAAGCGCGGCCTGGGCCTGCTGGCCACGGTCGGCTCCACGGCTCCGTTCGTCGGTCTGCTCGGCACGACGATGGGTATCGTCAACGCCTTCCAGCTGATGGCGGCGGCCGGCTCCGGCGGTCTGGGCACCATCTCGGCCGGTATCGCCGAGGCGCTCATCACCACGGCCTTCGGTCTGTTGGTCGCCATCCCCGCGGTGATGGCGTACAACTTCCTTCAGGGCTGGGTGGATGCTCGCTCGGTGGACATCTCCGAGTCCTCCAACGAGTTCCTCGACGTGGTCGCCCGCCACATGGGCGGCGGCGCGCACTCCTCGCACGCGGCCTGAGCAGTCACCGGCGAGCCCGGGGACGACCCGAGGCCCGCCCTCCCGACGTGAACGCGGCCCCTGAAATCCGGGGGCCTGCGACGCCACCCGGGAAGGCGGGCTTCCACCACCTGGAAGCAGGTTAAACGCATGGGAATGTCAGCTGGCCCCAAGGGGGGCATCAAGAGCGAGATCAACGTCACGCCGCTGGTGGACGTGGTGTTGGTGCTCCTCATCATCTTCATGGTCGTCACCCCCATGCTCCAGCGCGGCAAGTCCGTGGAGCTGCCGAAGGCCACCGAAATCGAGAAGGAGAAGGGCAAGGACTCAGACCCTCTCTACGTCTCCATCACTCCGGACAAGAAGGTGTTCCTGGAGAATGACCAGGTGGACGAGCAGGCTCTCCAGGACCGACTGTCGGAGGAGCTGGCGAAGGACCCGGGCAAGAAGATCCTGCTCAAGGGTGACAACACGGTGAACGTGGGCGACGTGCGCAGGGTGCTGGACGTGGCCCGCAAGGCCAAGGCCAAGCAGATCGCGCTCGGCGTCGAGGAGAAGAAGTAATGGCGGGGCACAAGCAGCGTCAGTGGGTGAAGCCGCAAACGCCGCCCAACTCGGAGATCAACGTCACGCCGCTCGTGGACGTGGTGTTGGTGCTCCTCATCATCTTCATGGTCGTCACGCCCCTCCTGGAGAAGGACATCCTGGTGCGCGTGCCGGACACCGAGGTGGAGGATCAACCTCCGCCGGAGCCTGATGCCCAGCAGCTGGTGGTCCTGCTGGACAAGGACGGCGGCTACTCCATCAACACGGAGAAGGTCCCCACCTCCGACTACGTCCCGCGGCTCAAGCGGATGCTCGCGGCGAAGAAGGCGGACGACAAGGTCGTCTTCTTCATGGCGGACGACGCGACCAACTACGGCCGCCTCATCCTGGCCATGGATGGCGCGAAGGGCGCCGGCGCGAAGGTCCTCGCCATGGCGACCGAGCTGCCGTCGAACGCCGTCATCCAAGGCACGCAGGTGGACACCGGCACTCCGGCGCCCGCCCCGACGCCGACTCCCTGAAGACCTCCGCCCGGAGCCCTACGCTCCGGGTTGGAGTCGCGGTTCACAATCAGAAGCTCGTCGGCTAGAGTTCACTCCTCATGGCTGACGAGCTTCTCGTCTTTGAACAGACCATCGAAGCCCTCTTCCTGCGCGCGCTGCACGGGCGGCTGACACCCGCTTGCAAGAATCGCCTGCGCCAGGCGGGGCTCGACGTGGACCAGAAGCTTCGTCCCGCCTACGCCTTCCCGTCGTGGATGGCCTTCCTGCGCATCGCCGCGGAAGAGCTCTTTCCGCAGGAGGCCATCGGCGCCGGCACGTGGAAGCTCGGCGAGGCCTATATCGAGGGCTTCCGCGAAACGATGCTGGGGCGCGCGGTGCTGTCGCTGCTGCGGGTGCTCGGGCCTCGACGAACGCTCATGCGGGCCACGCAGAACTTCCGGGCGGGCAACAACTACACCGAGTCGAAGCTGGTGGAGGTGACGCCCACCCAGTTCGAGCTGTGGATGAACGAGGTGGGTGACTACCCGGACTTCACCGCCGGCATCATCCACGCGGGGCTGCGGGTGGCCGGCGCTCAGGACGTGAAGGTGGAGCCGTCCGGCTACGACGGCCACGCCTGCACCTACCGCATCAGCTGGAAGGAGGCCTCGGTCTCCTCGGGCGTCGCGGGCAGCGGCGACTCCAAGGCGGCCATGAGGTCGGGGTCCATCAGCTCCCTGTAGATGAACTCGGCGATGAGCCCGGTCACCATCCAGATGGGGAGGATGTAGAGCGACGTCATCTCCCAGAAGATGGCGCCCGCGTCCGCGTAGTACCAGATGCGGTAGCCGGTGAACCGCTCCAGCATCACTCCGCTGAAGCCCTCGAAGAGCAGGATGCCAACGCCGTAGACGACGGCCCGGAGGCTGGCGTGCTGGTAGAGCATCCAGCGGTAGACGGGCTCCACGAAGAAGAAGCACGCGACGCCGTAGATGAGGAACATCCACAGCGAGCACTGGCCATAGGCCGTGATGGCGGGCGCGTCCCAGATGGCGTTGAGCGCGAGCCGGTCATCCACCCGCCACTGGAACTGGAACAGCGCTCCGAGGACGGGCACGTCCCGCGCGATGCGCACCAGGTTGTAGAAGAAGATCTCCGAGCTGATGCCCACCATGCCGTAGAGGCAGAAGCGAAACATCGCGAAGGCCACCTTCATCCGCTGGCCTCGCTTCATGTCAGCCCGACGGATACGGACCGGACGGCGCCGTTGAATGACCTGCGACCCCATTCGCGTCATCTCCCCCTGCATTCCCCAGATGGACGCCAAGGTACCCAAGACTCACCCGCCCTGGCTAGACCCTCTGCACTAATCCAATGCATCTGGAATCGTGACGCAGGAGCCCTTGGGACGGGCATCCGCCGCGGGGGATTGGGTCGACGCGGGTTCCACGTCGGGAGGACGCCGGTACAGAGGTTGCTCCGCGAGGGGCGCGGCGTCTGGGGAAGGGCGGGACATGCTGGCGAGGGTGCGGTCGGGGGCGTTGATGGGAATCGACGCGGTGGTGGTGGAGTGCGAGGTCGACATGGCGCTCGGGCTCCCCTACTTCAACGTGGTGGGGCTGCCAGAGGGCGCGGTGCGGGAGTCGAAGGTGCGCGTCGTGTCCGCGCTGAAGAACACGGGCTTCGAGCTGCCGCAGAAGCGCATCACCGTGAACCTGGCACCGGCGGACTTGAGAAAGGACGGTGTGGCCTTCGAGCTGCCCATCGCCCTGGGGGTGCTGGCCGCGGCGAAGCTGCTCGATGACGAGCCCCTGGCGCGCTACCTCTTTGGAGGAGAGCTGTCCCTGGATGGCTCACTCAAGCGAATCAAAGGCGTGCTGCCGCTCGCGGTGGCGGCGAGGGACAGGGGCTTCGAGGGCGTCATGGTGCCGGCGGCCAACGCGGCCGAGGCCGCACTCGTCGAGGGAATGTCCATCATTCCGGTGACGAGCCTGCGCGAAGCGGTGGACCACCTCACGGGCACCCACGTCATCACGCCATACCGCCGCGAAGGGCCCTCGGTGACGGCGCCCCGGGGGCGGCCCGAGCCCGACATGGCGGACGTGCGAGGACAACCCGAGCTCAAGCTCGCCCTGGAGCTGGCGGCTGCCGGGGGCCACAACGTGCTGATGTGCGGACCTCCGGGCTCCGGCAAGACGATGCTCGCGCGGCGCCTGCCCAGCATCCTTCCGGCGATGACCTTCACCGAAGCGCTCGAGGTGACGAAGGTCTATTCGGTGCTGGGCCTGCTCGGCGAGGGGCACGCATTGGTGAGGGAGCGGCCCTTCCGCGCGCCGCACCACACCCTCTCCGACGCGGGCCTCGTGGGTGGAGGCCCCATGGCGCGTCCCGGAGAGCTCTCACTCGCGCACCATGGCGTGCTCTTCCTGGATGAGCTGCCAGAGTTCCGGCGCAATGTGTTGGAGGTGCTGCGCCAGCCGCTGGAGGAAGGAATCATCCACCTCGCGCGAGCGAACCAGAACATCAGCTACCCGTGCCAGGTGATGCTGGTGGCGGCGATGAACCCCTGCCCCTGCGGCTACTTCAACGTGCCGGGCCACACCTGCACCTGTCCCGAGCATCGGGTGTTCGACTACCACGCGCGAGTCAGCGGACCGCTGTTGGACCGCGTCGACATCACGCTGCAGACACGCCCGGTGGAGTACCACCACCTGGCGCGCGCGGAGCCGAGAGAGAGCACGAGCCGTCACCATCGCGAGCGCGTGGAGGCCGCGCGCCAACGCCAGCGGGAGCGATACCGAGACGAGCCCGGAGTGCACTGCAACGCCCAGCTTCCCTCTCACCTGCTGCGGCGCCACTGCATCCTGAGCCCGCGAGCGGAGCGGATGCTCGAACTGGCGGTGCGTCACCATGGCTTGTCGGCACGCGCGCATGACCGGCTGCTGAAGCTGGCCCTGACTCGCGCGGACCTGGAAGGACATGGGCGCATCGAGGATGTGGACATGCAGCTCGCCATCGACTGCAGGGCGCTGGACCGACGCGGGTGGCTGCATGCCAACACCCACGGCGGCGGCGCCTCGCACGCACGCTCCGGAGCCCGAGGGCCGGGGATGCCTTCCGGCCCCCATCCACCCGAGCATCCGGAGTAATGCTTGGAAGGTCAGTGCGTGGGAGGAGGCGCCAGTCCTCGCGAAGACGACGCGACAGCCGTCACGGCCTCCCCATCCCCCACCAGTATCTGCTCGCCCCGAGCCATCGGACTCGGGAGGCGGAGCTGGTCCAGGCGAGGTGTGGGGCCGGTGATGATGCGGGCCGACTTGCTGAACGTCAGATACGAGTAGGCCCAGTCGAGCATCACCGCCAGCTTGCTGCGGAAGCCGATGAGGAACATCAAGTGGATGAGGAGCCAGGCCGACCAGGCGAGGAAGCCCGACTGCTTGAAGCGACGGAAGGCGATGCCCACGGCGTGGCCGCGGCCAATCACCGCGTAGGAGCCACGGTCCCAATACTTGAACGGCACCATCGGCTGCCCTCGCAGCCGGCGGAGGATGTTCTGGGCCGCATGCTTGCCTTCCTGCATCGCCGCGGGCGCGAGCCCCGGCACCGGCGTGCCGTCCGCCTGCTTGAGCGAGGCGAGGTCTCCCACGACGAAGACCTCTTCGTGCCCCGGCACCGTCAGCTCGGGCGTCACGTTCACCCGGCCCGCGCGGTCCAGGGGCACTCCTAGCGAGCGGGCCACGGGCGAGGCCGCGACACCGGCGGCCCAGATGACGGTGCGGGCGGCGATGTGCTCCGTGCCGATGTAGACACCCGACTCGTCGATGTTCGTCACCCGGGCGCCCGTGCGGATTTCCACGCCCAGCGTCTCCAACGTGCGCCGGGCCTTGTCGGCGAGGTCATCGGGATAGACGGGAAGGACCTTGCCCAGCCCCTCGATGAGGATGATGCGCGCGTCGCGCGTGTCGATGTTCTTGAAGTCTCCTGGCAAGGAGCTCCGACTTATCTCCGCCAGCGAGCCCGCCATCTCCACGCCCGTGGGCCCGGCTCCGATGATGACGAAGTTGAGCAGTGCCCGGCGGATGCTCGGGTCCGTCTCCCGCTCGGCCATCTCGTAGGCCAGCAGGACGCGACGCCGAATCTCCACCGCATCCTCGATGGACTTGAGGCCCGGGGCGAAACGCGCCCAGTGGTCATTGCCGAAGTACGAGTGTGTCGCGCCCGTGGCGACGACGAGGAAGTCGTATTTCAGCTCACCGTCCGACAGCAGTACCCGCTTGCCCGCGGTGTCCACTCCCGTCACGTCCGCCAGCACCACCGCCACGCCCTTGGGGCCCAGGAGCCCGCGCAGGGGCGCGGCGATTTCACTGGGGCTCAGCGTCGCCGTGGCCACCTGGTACAGCAATGGCTGGAAGAGATGATGGTTGTGCCGGTCCACCAGGGTGATTCGGACTGGGGCCTTGAGGAGCTGCTGCGCGGCACGGAGCCCGGCGAACCCTCCGCCGAGGATGACCACATGGGGCAGGTCTTCGCGTTGGGTTTTCACGAGAGGAAGGTCATGCCGCTCCTTCCAAACTTCAACGCAAAGCGCCGTGTAGCCAGCAGGCAGACAGGCGCTCCCATGCCGCCTGTAGGAATCGCATCGATAAGACGCCGCGTCGCACCTGAGGCAGGCAGCCATCCAGACCTCAAGCCCGCGGCGCTCACCCTCCACCATCCGGGACACCCCGCCGCTCGCGCGGACGCATCGCCGCCCACGTGTGAGAGGAGAGCACACCCCGGCATGCGTGTTGCTCAATCCCACGTCGATGCGCCCGTCACCTCCACGTGGAGGACACGGAGCGCAGCACAGACACCAGGACAGGGCGGCGAGGGAGTCGATGAGCAAGCTGACGGAGAAGCTGAAGGCAGTGGCGGCGGCGGTGGCGTCCATCGAGAAGCAGTTCGGACGGGGCTCGGTGATGACGCTGGGGGGTGACGCGCACGAGCAGAAGGTCGCGGTGATTCCCTCGGGCTCGGTGGGATTGGACCGGGCGCTCGGCGTGGGCGGCTATCCCCGAGGGCGTGTGGTGGAGGTGTTCGGCAATGAGTCGTCGGGCAAGACGACGCTGACGCTGCATGCGATTGCCCAGGTCCAGGCGGCGGGAGGCGTGGCGGCCTTCATCGATGCCGAGCACGCGCTCGACATCCACTACGCGCGCAAGCTGGGAGTTCGCGTGGAGGAGCTGTTGATCTCCCAGCCGGACACCGGAGAGCAGGCCCTGGAAATCACCGAGCATCTGGTGCGCTCGGGAGCCGTGGACCTCATCGTCGTGGACTCGGTGGCGGCGCTGGTGCCCCGCGCGGAAATCGAAGGAGAGATGGGGGACGCGCACATGGGCGTGCAGGCGCGGCTGATGAGCCAGGCCCTTCGCAAGCTCACGGGCGCGGTGAGCCGCTCGGGCACCTGCATCGTCTTCATCAATCAGATTCGCATGAAGATTGGAGTGATGTTCGGCAACCCGGAGACCACCACCGGTGGCAACGCGCTGAAGTTCTACTCCTCGGTCCGGCTGGAGATTCGCCGCACGGGAAACCTCAAGGACGGGGATGCGGTGGTGGGCTCCAGGGCTCGCGTGAAGGTGGTGAAGAACAAGCTGGCCCCGCCCTTCCAGGAAGCGGAGTTCGACCTGCTGTACGGCAGCGGCATCCACCGCACGGCCGAGGTGCTCGACCTGGGCGTGGCCGCGGGCCTCATCGACAAGGCGGGCAGCCACTTCAGTCTGCGGGGAGAGCGCATCGGCCAGGGACGGGAGCGCGCGGTGGAGTGGCTGCGCGAGCACCCCGACGCGATGGAGACGCTGGCCCGGGAGCTGGCGGGTACACCGCCCCTCCCCTGTCCCACCGCGCCCGTGGAGGCAGCGGCCTAGCCGGCCAGCTCGTCCAGGGAGAGGGCCACGGGGTAGCGACGCTCACCCGCACAGAGCAAGAGCCCTCCCTCGGGAGCCGCCTCCAGCAACTGGCCCAGTTGGTACTGCGCGTCTCGGGAGAAGCGGGCCTTGGCCCGCCCCTGCTTCACGCGACACGAGAGGACCCCATCCGGCTCCACGGCCAGGGTGGGGAGGTCCAGCACGTCGGCGGTGCGGTCACTCAACCGGATGGACACGCGCTCGTCCGGCGTGACGTCCACGGTCCGCACCTCGTACGCGGCATCCGCCACCTGCACGAAGCACCAATCATTGCCGATGCGGAGCTGGTAGCGGCCCGTGTCATCCAGGATGAGGGACGCGTTGAAGAGCTCGATGATTTTCGGATGCTCGATGGGCTCGTCGTCGTGCCACCAGCGCAGGCGGGCATCGAGGCGGATGCCACTGTCCTCGCGGGTGTGCCAGCGCTTGCCGGCAGGAGGCTGTCCGGTGGGAGGTTGCATGGCCTCTTTCTATCTGCGCGCGGAGCCCGGGGGATTCAAGCCCTCGGGCTCCAATGGCCTACCAGTTCCGGACAAGCTCCGTGTAGCCTCGGAAGGCCACGGCGCCCCAGAAGTTCACCAGCACGCCCAGCGCCAACGTGCCCAGCACCACGCGCTGACGCAAGGACCAGCCGCCAATCGCGAAGAGCAGCAACAGATAGGGCGTGTAGTCCAGGCTGAAGCGGAAGCCGAACTGCATGTAACCGGTGTTCTGGTAGAAGAGCCCCGGCAGCGCGCACACGGCCACGGTGAGCCACAGCGGCCAGTGCAGCCGGGGCTTCAGCTTCGGAATCAGCAGGAAGACGAGCAGGGGCAGCGTCAGCAACAGCGTGAGCCCTCGCGGGTCATAGCCGAGCTTGAGCGGCGTCAGCGACAACGACGGCCACTTGAGGAAGGCGGCCTCCAGGTTGCGGCCCAGGTATTCCCAGTGGAAGAGGCCCCACCGGTCGATGTCCACGTTGACGCGGTTGTTGAAGAGGAAGGCGTGGCCGAACTCGCTCAGCCGGCCGAAGCGATACACGTTGTAGCCAGCGGCCAGCAGCCCCAGGGGCGCGGCGCCCAGCGCGAACAAGCCGACCTTCCGCGCCGCGGGCTTCCAGTGACGTCCCAGGGCCTTGAGCTGCTCCAGGCGAGGCTCCGGGCCAGGACACAGCGCCTCCAGCACGAAGAAGAGGCCCGCGAAGAACAGCGGCGTGCGCGTGAGCGTCGCCATGGAGAAGAACACCCCCGCCAGCACGGGCCGGTGGGCGCGCAGGGCGTTGCGCACGTAGAGACAGGTGAGGGCCACGCCCATCACCTCGGCGCTGAACCACACCTCGCCTCGAATGGCGCAGTAGAAGAACAACGTGCCGAAGGCGAGCGTGAGCGCGAGCACGACGTTTTCATCACAGGTGCGCGCCGTCTCGCCCTCCTTCGCCAGGAAGCGCAACAGCGAATAGAAGAGCGCCACCGCCAGCGCGCCAACGATGACGCCGAACGACGTGTCGTTGAACTGGTAGCCGTGCAGCGCGACGAAGGGCAGCATCGCCACGGCGGGGAAGGACGGGAAGCTCACGAACCAGCGGTCATCCGGAAGAGGCCGGCCCTCACAACGGACCTTCTCGCCACCGACCTGACGCACACAGGCCCAGTCCTCCAGGTTGGGAAGCACCTGGGGGTCCACGTCCAGCCGCCCCTCCAACCACGACTGGGCCTGGTAGATGAAATGCGGCGCCGCGCTCTGTCGCAAGAAGCGCTGGGAGCTGAAGCTCGAGAGCACCACGAAGGCCACCACGAACAGCAACACCTCCACGCGGTAGGCGGCGAACCACACGCGAAGGACCGCGCCGGGCGCGCTCATCTGCCGCACGGGCTCGCTCGGAGTGGACGGGGCGCTGGGCTCCGGAGGCGACTCGGAAGCGGGGGTGACCGACACCTCGGGGACTGGAGCCGTGACGCCGGGCTCGGGGGTGGAGGGGTCGGGGCGCTTGGACTTGGAGCGGCTCATGGGTGGGCGGCGGCGGACAGCAGGTGCTGCCGCAGCATCTCCAGCGTGTGGGAGGCAGCGAAGAGGCGCACGCGCTCTCGGTCTCCGGAAAAGGACATGCGCTCACATCGCGTGGCCAGGTCCGGGCCCGCGAGCGCGCAGTACACCGTGCCCACGGGGTCCTCGGCGGTTCCTCCTCCGGGCCCCGCATACCCCGTCACCGACAGGCCATACGTGGTGCCACAGGCGGCACGCACGCCCTCGGCCATCGCGATGGCCGTCTGGGAGGACACGGCGGAATGACGCTCCAGCACCTCGGATGGAACCCCCACCCATGCGGACTTCATCTTCTCCGAATAGACCACCGCGCCCCCGACGAAGACGGTGCTGGCTCCCGCCACCGCCGTGAGCCGCTGGGCGATGAGGCCGCCCGTGCAGCTCTCCGCCGTCGCCAGCGTGGCGCCCACCCGGCCCAGCAGGCCCAGCAGCACCGGCGCATACTCCTCCGCGTCCGCGCCGAAGACGCGCGCGCCCAGCACCAATCGGCACTCGATTTCGGCGGCCGCGAGCGCCGCGTCGGCCTCGGCTTGCGAGGGGGCCTCCGCCATCAACTTGAGGTGATTCTCCGGGGCGTGCGTGCGGAAGCCGAACACCACCCGGGGATGGCTCGGGGCCAGGGGCGCGACGGCGAGGTCCAGCTCCGACTCGGGAAGCCCCACCGTGCGCAACAGGCGGAAGGCACGGAACACACGGCCGGGGCTCGCCTCCAGCTCCGCCTGGATGCGCGGAAGCACCTCGCCTTCGAGCAGGGCACGGAACTCGCGCGGCACACCGGGCAGGAAGAACAGGCGACAGCGCCCCAGGGTGAGGACGACGAGCGGCGCGGAGCCCGCGGGGTTGCGCACCGGCTCGGACCCCCGGGGGATGCGGGCCATGCGCAGAGCGCTCGGGTTGATGGGGAGGCCGCGAGCCGCGTAGCGCTCTTGCAGCCACCCAAGCACCCTCGCGTCTTCTTCGAGCGGTACGCCCGCTGCGGCTGCGGCGCACTCCAGGGTGAAGTCGTCCGCCGTGGGTCCCAGCCCGCCGGACACCACCACCACTTCCGCTCGGGACGACGCCTCCAGCAGCGCCTGGGTGATGTCGGGACGGACGTCGCCCACCAACACCACCCGCTCCACCTTGACGCCCAGGTCGAAGAGCCGGGCCTCCAGCCAGGTGCTGTTCGTATCCGTGATGAGGCCGGTGACCAGCTCGTCACCAGTGCACAGCAGCTCGACGCGCATGGGCCGCGCATCCTAGCGGCAGCCGTCGGCCACGGCACGGACGGAAGCGTCTCCACGCTCCCTCACCCGCCAGGACCCCGTCCGAACGCCCGCCTCCCCGCTGCCTGGAGCCGGCGCTCCTTCCGGAAGGAAGGGCACGGCTCACGCGAAGACGCGGGGTGGGAGGAGCGGGTTCAGCCCCTCCCGCATCGCTCAGAGGAAGGCGGGCCCGTCGTTGCCGGGGCCGGGGCCTTCCTCGGCCTCTTCGTCGTCATCCTCGTCGTCGATGACGGTGGCCACTGCGGCGGAGCCGGCCGCCAGCTTGCGCGCCGCCAGATGCGTGCGCACCTGCACCGCGGACTCCACCAACCCCAGCGCGAGGTACGCACCACAGAAGGCCACCAACAGCCACGCGGGATGGTACTGCGTGGCGATGGCCACGCCGCCCACCACCATCAACGTGAACACGGCCGCGCTCTTCCGGCTGGGATGCGTGTCCTTGAAGGTGCGGTAGCGCACCGTCGACACCATCAGCAGCGACAGACCGACCACCGCCACCGCCACGGGGACGTAGGCCGCCTCGTGCAGCGGCGCGCCTCGCGATGCCGCGTGGTGGGAGATGATGACCGAGACGAGCATGCCCGCGGCCAGCGGAATCGGCAGGCCCACGAAGAAGCGCCCACCGCCACCATGGGGATTGCGCGCCGCCAGCACGTTGAAGCGCGCCAACCGCAGCGCGCCACAGGCGGCGAACGCGAAGGAGATGAACAGCCCCGCGAAGCCCAGCGGCGCCAACGCCCACTTGTAGACCAACAGCGCCGGAGCCGCCCCGAACGAGACGACGTCCGCGAGACTGTCGAGCTGCACACCGAAGTCGCTCTGCGTCTTCGTCAACCGGGCAACGCGACCGTCGACCCCGTCGAAGAACATCGCGAAGAAGATGGCCAACGCGGCCTGGTACAGCTGGACGGGTCCTGCTTCACCCGTGCACAGCGTGATGGCATAGAAGCCACAGAAGATGGACGTGACGGTGAAGAGGTTCGGCAGCACGAACATCAGTTTCCGTAACTTCATCGCTCCCTCGAATTCCTCTGATGCCTGTGAGTTCCTGGCAACAGGACGGCGGGTGAACGAACCTTAGCAGGGTTTTATTCGGGGCACCGTCAGACCAAGGGGTCGGCAAGGAGAACGAGATGGGAGACTGGCGGTGGGTCGTGTGGGTGCTGGTCGCCAGCCTTGTCGTCGTCTTGGGCAATGTCCTGTGGGTGGCGCTGGTCCGACGGTGGTACCGGCTGAAGACTCCGCTGCCCCAGGCCTTCAAGGCGCGGTGCGCGGATGGGTGGGAGCTGGCGGTCCATGCCCGGCGCGCGCCCGTGAGGCGCTTCGAGGAGCCGGTGCTGCTGTGCCATGGACTGGCCGCCAACCGGTACACGTTCGACTTCGAGCCCCCCTACTCCGTCGCCCACTACCTGGCGGAGGCGGGCTTCGACTGCTTCAGCGTCGAGTGGCGAGGCACGGGGCACTCGCGCATGCCTCCCCGAGGGCGCCGGTACACGGACTTCACCATCGATGACCACATCCTCCAGGACGGCCCCGCACTGCTGGAGCTGGCCTTGAAGGAGACAGGGGCGAAGCGTGCCTTCTGGCTCGGTCATTCCCTGGGCGGGCTGGTGGGGTACGGCCTGGCGCAGGGTCCTGAAGGGGCGAAGCTGGCGGGGCTGCTCACGCTCGGCGCGCCCGTGCACTTCAAGTCGGAGCCCTTCCTGCGCACGCTCATCTCGCTGGGTGTCCGCGCGGCGTGGCCCGCACGCCTCCGGCAGGAGTGGATGAGCGCCAGCCTGGCGCCGTTCCTCGGGTATGTGACGCTCCCGCTGTCGGACCTCGTGGTGAATCCCCTGCACATCCCTCCGCGCATCCAGCGGCAGGTCTACGCGAACATGATGTCGTCGATGAGTCGCAAGGTGCTGCTCCAGTTCCAGGACTGGATTGAGCATGACGCGTTCCGCTCGTTCGACCGCACCCGCGACTGGCGCGCCGGCATCTCCCGCCTCCAGCTCCCCATCCTCGTCATGGGCGGGAGCGCGGACCGGCTGGCCACCGCGGAGAACGTGGAGAGCCAGTTCGCCCTCGTCACCGCCGAGGACCGCACGCTGCACGTGTTCGGCAAGGACCGGGGCGACGCGCTGGACTACGGGCACGGGGACCTCGTGTTCGGCAGCGGTGCTCCCAAGGAGGTCTATCCCGTCATCCGTGAGTGGCTGGAGAAGCACGCGACGCCGCTGGAGTCCGCCGCCGTGCCTCCGCCACCTCCGTGATCAGCGCGGCGCGGTGCGGGGCTCGGCGATTCGCTCCACGCACGCGGCCTCTTCGCCTCGCCTGTCCTCCGCGCGGATGCGTCCCAGGCGCACCCGGGTGGCTCCCGTGCACTCGGCCCAGATGAAGCCCTGTCGGCTTCCTCGGGCGTGGAGCGCGTCCACTCGCAGGTCGCCTTCGCCCATCGCCGCCAGCACGGTCTCCCCGCTGTCTCGTGCTTCCACTCCCGTGGCATCCAGCGTCGCGAGCGTGTCCACCAGCAGCGCCGCCTGTCCGCAACGCTCCAGCTCCGCATCTCGTAGGAGCACTCGCGCGTTCTGCGCCGCGAGGACACAGGCTCCCGTGGTGTCTCGAATCACCACGCCCTCCACGTCCGCGCGAACCTGACGCAGGTGCAGCCCGTCGCCCGTGACTCCGTCCGCCGAGCGCACGCCCACCACGGTTCCGTCCCTGAGCCTCAAGCTTCCGCCGACCGCCACCACGCCGTACTCGGCGGCGCCCTCGACATGGAGTCGTCGCACGTCCACGTCCGAGGTCGTGAGCTGAAGCGCCCCGTGGCTGCCACTGCCGCGCACCACGACGTCCTCCAGCAGGACACCTCGCGAGGCGACCACGCCCAGTCCCGCCCGCTCCGCGCCCACGGAGAGCAGGCCACGGACCTCGAGCCGCTGCGCACGCATCGCGGAGACCGCGAGTTCGTGCCCCAGCACGCGCACGTCCCGCAGCACCAGACTGCCCTCCACCACCGAGAACGCCGCGCCTCGGCCTCCTTCCGCTCCGGCACGACGGACTTCCGCGTGCCCACCATCCATCCCCACCGCCGTCACAGGACCTGCGAAGCGCAGGTCCTCGAGCAGGGCCTGGGACTCGGCTCCTCGGAGCCGTACCGCGCGACGAAAGGGCCCCGTGAAGGACGTCCCTCGCAGCCAGGTGCTTCTGGGTGGCGCTGGGATTGGCGCGCCTTCGGGCGCCTCGAGCAGGACTCCCACGGTCTCGGACACGGAGGCCTCGAAGCGTGCGTCCACGGCCTCGAACCTTCCGGCGGTGACGCGCACCGCGCCCCGGCGCTGGCCGCTGAAGCCCACCTTCTCCACGGTGACCCGCGTGCTTCCCGTCACCTCCAGGCCCCAGGTTCCTCCCCTGACCTCCAGGTTCCGAAGGAGCACTCCTCCTGTCCCAGTCGTTGGTGGTTCCTTCGGATCCGCGGCTCTGGACGAAGGCTCTGTCCCCGCGAAGGCCGTTGGCGCCATGCCCCCTGGACTCGAGGACATCGACGCGGCCTCTCGCTCGTTCGAGGCTCGTGGCGACACTCCCTCTGGACTCGAGGTCACCGACGCGGCCTCTCGCTCCTTCGAGGCTCCCGGCTCCATGCCCGCTGGACCCGAGGCCACCGACGCGGCCTCACGCTCCTTCGATGCTCCTGACGACACTCCCTCTGGACCCGGAACCATCGAGGCGGCCTCACGCTCCTTCGATGCTCCTGACGACACTCCCTCTGGACCCGGAGCCATCGAGGCGGCCTCATGCTCCTTCGAGGCTCGTGGCGACACTCCCTCTGGACCCGGAGCCATCGAGGCGGCCTCATGCTCCTTCGAGGCTCGTGGCGACACTCCCTCTGGACCCGAGGCCACCGACGCTGCCTCACGCTCCCTCGGGGCCGTTGGCGGCACGCCTTCTGGACCCGGGGTCTTCGAGGGGGTTCCGATTCCTCTGGCCGCCGCTGGCGTCACCCACTCTGGACTCGAGGTCGTCGGCTGGGCCTCACTCCATTCGGAAGCTGGGGTCGGCATCCGTTGCGGCTCGGAGGTCACCTGCCGAAGCCCTTCAGGCGCCGGCCTCGCACCCGCCCCCTCTTCTTCCGTCCCTGGGTTCCTTGGCGACCCACCTGTGGACCCGGTAGCCCGCAGGACCGTGCCCTCGGGCCCTTCCATCAGAAGGACAGTGCCGGGTCCCTCACCCTCCAGTCGGACGTCCGCTGGCAGCATAAAGGGCCCCCGGTACTCCCCCGCCGCCAGGTGCACCGTCAGCGGCCCCGGCCGGGCCAGCGCCTCCGCCAGGGACCTCAAGGGCCGCTCTCGCGATCCGTCCCCGGGCCGCCACCACGCGGCGTCCACCCACACCTCGGCGCGGATCACCTCGCGCCCCTGGACGGGACTCGCGGCACCAGAGGGCCCCGGGCCCCGGCAGCCGCCCAGCAGCAGGATCATCAACGTTGGAAACGTTCGGAAGCGCACGCAGGCGGAAACCCTAGTCCATTCCCGCCCACCCCGGCCCAGGCGCGATCAGCAACACACGCCAAGTGATCGAAATCCCAAAGACTTTCTTTCAATCACGATCAGCCCAATTGTTTTCGCCGTGATGATTCCACACGGTGTGTCGGTGTCTCGGGCGCGGATTTCTCCCTCTGTCTACGCCCGGTGTTTCATCGAGCCAACTTTTCGTCCGGAGGCCGATTTTCCGGCCTCGGAGCGCGGTCAGCATTGACAGGGAAAAGAGCGATTTGTTACCACCGGTTGGCTTACGCGCAATCAAGGCCAGACAACGCAGGACGGAGGGGCGTAATGACCAAGGCAGAGCTCGTCGAGGTGGTGGCGGCGCAGACACGTCTCACCAAGAAGTCGGCGGCGCAGATCCTCGACATCGTCTTCACCAACATCGGCAAGGCGGTGAAGAAGGACGCGCGATTCAGCTACCCGGGCTTCGGAACCTGGTCGGTGCGCTCCCGCAAGGCGCGCAAGATTCGCAACCCGCAGACGAACGAGATGATGAAGCTGAAGGCCTCGAAGACCATTGGCTTCCGTCCGGCCAAGGAGCTGAAGAACTCGCTGTGAGTCGCTGACGCCACCCCGGTTCATGCCGTGGCGTCCCAGGGACTCGCGATGGACCGGGCACTCCCCTCAGGGGCGCTACCTCAGCCGGTGGCGCCCCTGATGCGTTGCGGGCTTCATCAAGAGCCCGTACCACCCCGCGCCATGGGCGGCGCCTTCGGACGCTCCTCACCCTCGTCGCCGAGCGCGTCCAGCGGGTCCAGCACCTCTCCGTCCCGCCACAGCTCGAAGTGGACGTGCACGCCCGTGGCCAGCCCCGTCTCGCCGGCCAGCCCCACCGCGTGGCCCTGCTCCAGGATTTCCCCCGGCTCCACCAGCACCCGGGACAGGTGGCTGTAGCGCGTCACCCAACGCCCGTCGTGCTGCACCTCCACCTGGAGGCCGTGGTCGCCGTTCCAGCCCGCACGCAGCACCACGCCCTTCGTCGCCGTGTAGACGACCTGGCCCTGCTTCGCCGCCAGGTCCACGCCCAGGTGGCGCCGCTGCTCGCCCAGGATGGGGTGCCAGCGCTGGCCGAAGACGCTGGTGATGGTCACTGGATCCACCGGCCAGGCCAGTCGGGGCAGTCCGTTGACCTCCTCCGGGTGCTCCAGGCGCCGCAGCTCCGCCATGCGGACGGCGAGCCGACCGACTCGCAGCACCACGGCCTCCGCCAGGGCTCCGGGCATGTCGCCATAGGTCCGGCCATCCTGCTCCAGCTCGGCCTCCAGGACGCCTCGGGCTCGCTCCACGTCGCGGGAGTCCGTGCGCTCCAGGGCGCGCTCCAAGAAGGCGTCCAGCATCCCGTTCATCGACTCCCAGCTCTCCACCTGCCCCAAGGGCATGGGCCCGCCCCTCGCCACCTTCCGGCGGTTCGCGCGGGCCTTCTCCTTGAAGGAAGCCAGGGCATCCTGAAGCTCCATGGAGGGCTCGGGCGTGGCCAGGCGCACACGGCCTCGGGGAGAAGCGAGGGCACTCTCGGGAACAGGGGACGAGGAGGACTCGGCGGGGGAGCGCTCCGCGGTGCTGTAGACCTCATCGAAGCTCATCTTCTGCTCCGACCGGGAGGTGGAGCAGGCACAGACGCTGACGAGGGCGAGGAGGGAGAGTCGACGCACGGCCCGGCGAGCCTACCACGCTCCGCTCGGTGGCTTCCCTCTCCCGGCGGACACGGTTTCGTCCGGAGCGGGAGCGGGCGAGCAACCTCGTGAGAGGGGCTCAGACTCGAACCTGAGGCACCGCAACCCCGGAGAAGACCTTTTCATCCCGCACGTTTCGGACACGGTGCGCGGCAACATGCCCATGTGCTCGCGTGGGGAGACCGGGCTGTGGCGCGCCACGAATCTCGGCGATGCGAAGGCGTGTGCGCACCCGGGAGAGACCGGTCGGCCGTGGCCCGTCATGCATCCCGGCGATGCGCAGGCATGTGCTCGCCCGGGAGAGAACAGTCCGTGGCCCTCGGCGCGCCCATGCCCCGACGAGGCTTCTTGGAGCGCGTCTTGGACGTTTGACGCCCTTGCGCGAGGGCGGCGCGGCGACATCGCCGTACTGCCCTCATGAGGTGGGCTTCCAGCTCCCTACGCCAGTGCTCTCCGGATGCGCGCCACCGACTCGTCGATGTCCGCCGCCGACAGGTCCAGGTGCGTGACCAACCTCACCGTGCGCGGTCCTCCCGCCGGGTTCGTCAGCACGCCGTGTCCTCCCAGCAGCGTCACCATCTCCAGGGCCGGGCGGTCGAACTCCGCGAACACCATGTTCGTCTCCACCCGCGCCGCATCCACCTTCACGCCCGGCACCTCTGCCAACGCCGCCGCGAGCCGGCGCGCGTTCGCGTGGTCCTCGGCGAGCCGCTCCACGTGGTGGTCCAGCGCGTACAGCGCAGCCGCCGCCAGGATGCCCGCCTGCCGCATGCCTCCACCCAACCGCTTGCGCAGCCGACGCGCCTCCTTGATGAGGTCCGCGCGGCCCGCCAGCGCCGAGCCCACCGGCGCCCCCAACCCCTTCGAGAAACACACCGACGTCGTGTCCGTCAGCCTCGCCCACGTCGACGCCGGCACCCCCGCCGCCACCTCCGCGTTGAACAACCGCGCGCCATCCAGGTGCACCGCCAGCCCCGCCTTGCGCGCCACGTCCACCACCGCGCGGAAGCGCTCCACCGGCCACACCGAGCCGCCTCCCCGGTTGTGCGTGTTCTCCAACGAGAGCAACCGCGTGCGCGGGTTGTGCATGTTGTCCTCGCGCACCGCCGCCGCCACGTCCTCCGGCTTCAGCAAGCCCCGCTCGCCCGGCAGCGGCTGCGGCTGCACACCCCACAGCGCCGGCACCGCGCCGCCCTCGTAGTGGAGGATGTGGCTGCCCGCCTCGGTCAGCACCTCGTCGCCCGCCCGGCAGTGCGCGCCAATGGCCACCTGGTTGGCCTGCGTGCCCGAGGGGACGAACAGCGCCGCCTCCAGCCCGAGCCGCTCCGCCACGCGCGCCTCCAGGCGCAACACCGTGGGGTCCTCGCCATACACGTCGTCCCCTACCTCCGCTTCCGCGATGGCCCGGCGCATGCCTGCCGTGGGCTTGGTGACGGTGTCGGAACGAAAGTCGATGGGCTTCATGGTTCTCCTGCGGGGTGGCGACAGCCAGGACTTGGGTGCACGACAGGGGTGACATACAACGGCCGCGTGCCCGGACGTGAGACAGCGGCGACGAAGCGTGAGCGCGCGGTGAAGGTGATGGAGCGGCTGGAAGCCTCCATGCCCGATGCCCACATCGAGCTGGATTTCCACTCCCCCCTGGAGCTGCTCGTGGCGGTGATGCTCTCCGCCCAGTGCACGGACAAGCGGGTCAACATGGTGACCCCCGCCCTATTCCAGCGCTTCCCCAGTGCGCACGCCTTCGCGCAGGTGCAACCCACCGACGTGGAGCCCTTCATCCGCACCTGCGGCCTGTACCGCGCCAAGGCGAAGAACATCGTCGCGGCGGCGAAAATCCTCGTGGAGGAACATGGCGGCCAGGTGCCGCTCCGACGCGACACGCTCGCGGAGCTGCCCGGCGTGGGCCGCAAGACGGCGGGCGTCGTGTGCATCCACCTGGGCGGCGACGATGCCTTCCCCGTGGACACCCACGTCAAGCGGCTCGCGTACCGGCTCGGCTTCACCTCGCACGAGGACCCGGACAAGGTGGAGACCGACATGCGGGCCGTGCTGCCCACGCCCTGGTGGACGAAGGGCCACCAGCTCCTGGTGTGGCACGGGCGGCGGACGTGCTTCGCCCGCTCCCCAGAATGCCAGCGCTGCGTCGTGGCCGAGCTGTGCCCCAAGAAGGGCGTGGTCCGAGCGACTACCGAGAAGCCGACGGATTCAGCTCGCTCTCGCGCGAAGCCTTGAGCTTCTTCATCCGCTTGCGGATGAACTCGCGCTTCAGCGTGGAGACGTGGTCCACGAAGACGGTGCCGTTCAGGTGGTCCGTCTCGTGCTGCACGGCGATGGCGAGCAGTTCGTCACAGCGCAGCGTCTGCTCCTGACCGTCCACGTCCAGGTACTTCACCGTGACGACGGCGGCGCGGTCCACGTCCTCCGACTCACCGGGGAGCGAGAGGCAACCCTCGTTGTAGGTCGTCTCGCCCTCGAGCAAAACGAGCTCCGGGTTGATCATCGCCAGGGGCTTGGACTCGGGCTGACGGGGCGTGGTGTCCAGGACGATGACGCGCTGGAGCACGCCAATCTGCGGCGCCGCGAGTCCCACGCCGTCAGCGGCGTACATCGTCTCGAACATGTCCTTCACCAGCGCGCGGGTGGAGTCGTCCACCTTCGTCACGGGCTTGGCCTTCTGCTTCAGGATGGGGTCGGGCCAGATGAGGATCTCACGAACCATGGAGGCCCTCTTAACTCCCCGCGCGCGCACGGGCAACCCCGTGCGGGCGGCCCTCCCCCGCCCCGGCGCATGGGACGTCCACCCCCTGTCAGTCGAGCAGGCTGCGTGCGTACTCGGAGCGCAGTCGGTCATCCCCCAGGGCCTGGGCCGCCTCGGACAGGACGCCCCGAATCTGCTGCGCGCGGTGCTGGAGCGCCGGGTCCGGATGACCCGCGAAACGCAGCGGGTGGAACTCGGCGGCGAGCAGCTCGAAGGCCCGCTTGACCTCCTCACTGCCCGCCGTGCGTGCCAGCCCCAGCACGGTGAAGTAGTCCGCGTCCTGAATCTCCTCGAACTTCGCTTCCAGCCGACGGACGTCCAGCTCGGGGGGCAGCTCTCCGGAGTCGTCCGCGTCCGCGGGCTGCAAGACGATGAGCCCGAGCGTCCGCGCCACCGAGAGCGCCTTCAAGGCCGAGTCCTGCGGCACACCCGCTCCCAGGAGCAGCGCCTCCACCGTGTGCTCTCCATCCACCTGGGAGAGCAATTGGAGGTCTCGCGGCGGCAGGCCGAAGTCATCCGGCGACAGGTGCAGGTCGCCTCGGGCGACTCGGGCTCGGAGGCCACCGGCGGAGGCCAGCAGCGACTCGGCCGTCAGCGTGTTGCGCAGGGCCTCCGCCAGCAGGAACAACGGAGGACGCGTGGCCGCGGCGAGCGCCACCTCGTGCGGCGCGGGCTCCTGCACCAGGCGGTACAGCGTGGACGGCTCGGCCAGGGCATCGAGGAAGACCTGCTCCGTGTAGCGCTGCACCAGCGGCACGGCCTCTGACTCGCGCAGGTAGCCTCGTCCTCGGAGCGCGTCGAGCAGTGCTCCGGTGGTGGCGCTGCGCACCAGCCGCAGCTCGCTCTCCTGACGCGCGTCGATAAGGCCGTCCGCGCGGGCCCGGTCGATGAGGGACTCGCCGGACGCGGAGGACACGGCCCCCACCAACGAGCCGTCGCGCAGCCACAGCACGCGCAGCGCATTCATCACCTTCAACTCCAGGCGCACCTCCATGCGCGCCTCGCAGAGTCGCAGCACCAGCCGGGACAGGCCCTCCTGGGTGACGCTGCCGCTGCGGGATACGGCGAGCTCGGGACGGCCCGGAGGGGCCTCCAAGGGGAGCAGCGCGGCACGGGCCTGCGCGGCGGCTTCCTCGGCCTCGCGGTGGCCTCGCTCCTCCAGCTCCAGGCGCTCGCGCTCGGACCGGGCTCGCTCCTCCGCTGAGTCGGCTTCCAGTCTCGCCTTCTCCGCGTGCAGCGACTCCAGGGACTGGCGCGCTTCCTCGCGCTCGGTGCGGACCTGGGACAGCTCCTGTTCCACTTGCTGGAGGCGGGACTGGAGCTGCGCGAGCTGCTCGGCGATGCGGGCGGACTCCAGTTGCGCGTCGGTTCGCGCCTGGGTCTGTTCGTCGATGCGGGCCTCGATGGCGGCACGCTGGCGCGCTTCGGCGTCCAGGCGGACTTCCAGCGCGGTGCGGTGACGGCCCTCCGTCTTGGCGCGCGCCTCCGCTTCGGCCAGCGCCTGGGCCGCCTTCTGGGCTCGGAGCTCGGCCTCCGCGCGGACCTCGGCTTCCGCGGTGGCTCGGGCCTCCGCCTCCGCGCGCTGCCTCGACTCCGACTCCGCTCGGGTCTCCGCGACGACTCGCTGCTTCGCGTCGGACTCCGCTCTCGCCTCGGCCTCCGCCCGCAGACGGGCCTCTGTCTCCGCTCGGGCCTCGGCCTCCGCTCGCAGGCGAGCTTCTGTCTCCGCTCGGGCCTCGGCCTCCTCGCGCTGCTTTGCTTCCAGCTCCGCTCGGGCCTCCACTTCGGCGCGCTGTCGGGCTTCCAGCTCCGCTCGCGCCTCGGCCTCGGCTCGCTGTCGGGCCTCGGCCGCGGCTCGGGCCTTGGCGTCCTCGCGCTGCTTCGCCTCGGACTCCGCTCGGGACTCGAACTCCGTGCGCTGCTCCGCTTCGGCCGCTTCGCGCAGCTTCGATTCGGCCTGGGCTCGGGCCTCGGCTTCTTCGCGATGCCTTGCTTCGGATTCGGCTCGGGCTTCGGCTGCTTCGCGCAGCTTCGATTCGGACTTGGCTCGGGCTTCGGCTTCTTCGCGCTGCTTCGCTTCGGACTCGGCTCGGGCTTCGGCTTCCTCTCGCAGCTCCTCTTCGGCCTCGGCTCGCGCTTCGGCTTCCGCTCGGAGCTTGGCTTCGGATTCGGCTCGGGCTTCGGCCTCCTCACGGCTCTGGGCCTCTATCTCCGCGCGAGCCTCTGCCTCCGCGCGTTGCTTCGCCTCGGACGCCGCTCGGGCTTCCGCCTGGGCTCGGGCCTTGGCCTCCTGGTCGAGTCGCTCCTTCGCCTCGGCCGAGGAGCGGGACTCCATTTCCGCGAGCGCGTGGACCTCCGCCTCGGTCTGGGACTCCAGCTCCTCGCGGGCGCGAATCTCCGCCTCCGCTCGCGCCTCGGCTTCCCTCCGCGCGCGGGACTCCAGCTCCGCCTGGGCCTCCGCCTCCGCGCGTGCACGAGACTCCTGCTTCGCGCGCGTCTCCGCTTCGATTCGCTCCGCGTCCGCGGTCGCCGCGCGGGCCTCGGACTCGGCTCGCGCCAGGGCCTCGGCGCCAGCGCGGGCCTCCGCTTCGACCAGCGCCACCTCCGCGGCCTTCACTCGCGCTTCCAGGTTCCGACGCGACTGCGCTTCCGTCTCGGCCCGGGCCTCGGCATCGACCCGCCCCGCGGCCTCGGACTCAAGCCGAATCTCGATTTCTCTCAGCGCCTGCGCCGCCGCCGCTTCACGCGTCTCCGTCTCGTGAAGCTTCTCCTCCAGCTCCGCGAGACGCGACTCGGACTCGGCTCGCGCCAGGGCCTCCTGGTCGGCACGCTCCTGGGCGTCGTCCCTCGCGAGGAGCGCTTCTTTTATCTTCGCCTCCGCTCGCGCGACGTCTTCCGCCCTCAGCCGTGCGAGCTCACGGGCCTCCGACGCCGCTGCTTCCAGCAGACCGCGCAGCTCGATGAAGTCCTGCTCGCGCGACTCGATGCGTCCCAGGGTCGCCTTCGCGGCGGCGTCCACCGTGGCTCGCGCCTGGGCCTCCGACCGTGCACGGGACTCCGCCTCTTCGAGTCGCGCCTGGAGCTTCACCAGCTCCGCGCGGAGGGACTCCGCCTCCGAGCCACTTCGGACGTCCAGCTCGGACTCTCGCTGCTTCGACAGCTCCAGCTCGGCTTCGAGCTCTCGCCGCTGGCGCTCTTCCCGTGCCTGGGCCGTGGCGAGTTCGGACTCTCGCGCTCGCGCATCCTCGAGCTGCTGCTCCGATTCCGCGCGCAGCGTGGCCTCTCGCGAGTGCTCTTCTTCCAACGCGTCGATTCGCGCCTGAAGTGACTGGAGCTGCTCGCCGCTCCGGTCTCGCGCGGCCTCGGCCTCCACGCGCAGGGCCGCTTCCCGGTCCAGGATTCCTCGCAGCGACTCGCTCAGCTCGCGCGACTCCTCGATTCGCCGCTCGGCGTCCTGATGGAGCGCGGTCTCCTGCTCCAGCGCGGCCCTCAGCGAACGGACGCGTTCGTGGGCTTCCTCGAGCTGTTGCTCGAACTCTTCCAGTCGAGCGTTCGTCGCGAGCGTCGTCGCCTGTTCGGCGGACGAGGGCCCGTGTTCGGCCCCTGGTTCCGTTGCGTGCTGGTTTGCCGGGGCAGCCTCCGACGAAGCGGTGTCCGAGTTCGCGTTCGCGTCGAACCACACGGCTCCAGCGGAGGACTCGACGGGCGTGGGGCCTTCCGGCTCTGAGTCGAACCACCCAACTGAGGCATCGGCCGTGGGCGTCGTGATGCCGCTGGACTCGAGCACGGTTGCGACAGCGCTCGAGTGCGCTTCCGTGGCTGGCGACGTCGCATCGGCGAGGGCGGCTGGCGACTGCACGTCACCGGTTTCCGAGTCGAACCAGCCTCCGGCTACGTCCGGACCAGGCAGCTCGGTGCCTTGCTGCGCGCCGGACCAGTCCGTCTCATCGTTCGCGCTCGATGCTTCCGGGCCTTGCTCCGTGCCAGACCAGTCCGTCTCATCGTTCGCGCTCGATGCTTCCGGGCCTTGCTCCGTGCCAGACCAGTCCGTCTCATCGTTCGCACCAGAAGCCGCGACATCCGGCTCGGCGCCAGACCAGTCCGTCTCATCGTTCGCGCTCGGCGAGTCCGCGCCTTGCTCCGCGCCAGACCCGTCTGTTTCCGCATGAGGGGCTTCTGCTTCAGGCTCCGCGCCAGACCAGTCCGTCGCTTCGTTCGCGGCAGCCTCCGCGCCGGTCGACTGCGTTCCCCACCCGTTGGTTTCCGCATGCGAAGCTTCTGCCTCAGGCTCCGCGCTGGACCAGTCCGTCGTCTCGTCCGTGCCTGGCGCTTCGGCCTCAGGTTCCGCGCCGGACCAGTCCGTCGTCTCGCCCGTGCCTGGCGCTTCGGTGCCGGGCTGAGCGCCGGACCAGTCCGTCGCCTCGTTCGAGGGCAATGCTTCTTCGGTGCCGGGCTGCGCGCCTGACCAGTCCGTCGTCTCGTCGTCGCTGGATGCCCTGGTGGCTGGCGCAGCGTTGAACTCGTTCGACGCGGCATCCGCGCTCGCTGCTTCGGCGCTGGGCTCCGCGTCGGACCAATCCGTCGCCTCGTTGATGACATCGACTTGAGCTTGCGCGGGATGCGCGCTCGCTACCGCAGCGCTCGTGGCGGAGTCCACGAGAGCATTCGCTGCCACCGTGTCCGCTGCAGCCTCGGCACCACCTGGCTCCGAGTCGAACCAGTCCGCGCCAACACTGCTCGCGGGTGGTTCCGCTGGCGTTCCCTCGGAGTCATCCTGCCGAACCTTGGCCTGGAGCTCCGCCTCCAACACGTCCCAGGGAGAGGCAGGCAGGCTTTCTTCTTCTGACAGGTCGCTGGAAGTGGACTCGGCTTCGGCCGACGCCTCGGCACCAGTCGCTTCAGACGGCCGCGCACCCTCTCCCGCGGGCCCCCTCAGGGAGTTCTCGACCTCGGGGTCCGGTGGCAGCTCCGTCCACGGAGATGACTCGAGCGGCGCGGATGGCCTTGCGCCCCCATCACGCATGGCGGCCAGCTCCGCTTCCGCAGCGGAGAGCGCATCCCCCTGTGAGGACGCCGGGGTGTCGACGTCGAAGAAGCCCTCATCTCCAAGTCGCGGCGCCACCGCCGTGGGCCGTGAAACCGGCTCCTCCGTCCAGGCGAGCCTCCCCACCGGCGGCGAGGGCTCGACGTCACCTTCCGCCTCAGACGAAGCCCCAGTCCATTCCGTCGGCGCCCCAGCCTCTGGAGCATTCACGCCATACAGGACCGTGGGAGGACCACTCACACCCCCCGGACTCACTTCACCTGTCACCGCGCTCGCGAAGCCCTCGGAGAACGCATCGTCCAGGCTCCCGGGAGTCGCACCACTCGCCTGCGCGGACTGGCCTCCCCATCCCGCGAGCCCAGGGGACGTCGCGACTTCGCGAGAGGCACTCTCGGAAGTGCCCCACCCCGTCGAGTCATCAGTCCCGTACGCCGCGTCCATCGCCGCTTCATCCAGCGCATCCGTCGCGGAGCCGTCGACATCAGGGCCACCCACCGCGCCCAGCGCGTCATGGCCGAGCGCCGTGGGCATCGGCATGCCCTCGGCGAAGTGCGCGGTTCCGTCGGCGGCGTCACCTGTCTCGAAGCCTTCCGCGCCATGGGGGTCCGAACCCGCGTGGTCGTATCCCGTCAGTGCGGCCCCACCGTGCGAGCCCGCGTCGTAGCCTTCCGCACCGTAGGGCTCGGCGCCTGTCGCGAGGTCCGAGGCTTCGTAGCCGGTTGAAGTACCTTCGGCGTACGCGCCTGCGTCGTACCCCTCGCCACCGTGACCGCTGGCTGCGTAGTCCTCAGCAGCGGCTCCGTCCCTCGCGCTGGCGTCGTACCCGGTGTCGGCACCCTCGTGGGTGTCGGCTGAGTAGCCCTCCGCACCTGATGCGTAACCGTCAGCGTCAGCTCCCCCGTGGGCTCCGGCGGAATAGCTGCCCGCTGCGGTTCCATCGTCGGCAGGAGCTTCGTACCCTTCGGCTCCCCCGTGGGCGCCAGCGTCATAGCCTCCCGCTGCGATTCCATCGCCGGCAGGAGCTTCGTACCCTTCGGCTCCCCCGTGGATGCCGGCGGCATAGCCGTCCGCTGCGGTTCCATCGCCGGCAGGAGCTTCGTACCCTTCGGCTCCACCGTAAGCTTTGGAGTCGTACCCTTCCGTGGCGGCACCCGCGTTGGCGCTGGCTTCATTCCCGTCAGCGACAACTCCAGCGTGGGGACTCGACGCGTACCCTTCGACAGCGGCACCCGCCGCATGACCGTCCGCGTGCGTGCCCGCCTCGTATCCTTCGGCGGCACCTGCGTCGTACCCGTCAACAGAGCCGCCCGCGTGCGTGCCGGCCTCGTACCCCTCGGCAGCACCCGCGTCGTACCCGTCAACAGAGCCACCCGCGTGCGTGCCGGCCTCGTACCCCTCGGCAGCACCCGCGTCGTACCCGTCAGCGGAAACTCCCGCGTTCGCGCCCGCCTCGTACCCCTCGGCTCCAGCGGAAGCGCCCGCCTCGTACCCTTCGGCTCCGGCGTGCGCGCCCGCCTCATCGCCCTCCGCCCTGAACACCTCTCCCGCCGACAGCGCGCCCCCATCGAAGGCCTCGCCATCGCCGCCCGCCACGGCCGCGCCCCAGTCCTCGCCTCCTCGCGCGGATTGGATGGACGCCATCGCCGCGGCCTCCACCTCCTGGTGCGCCTGCTCCAGCGTCGCCTGCACGTCGAGCGTCGAGCGCTGCGCCTGCTCCTCGGCGCGCGCGGACCGCTCCTCGCGCGTCATCGCCGCCAGCTCCCAGTCCGTCTGGTGCAGCGGCGCCAGGTCCCCGAACAGCGCATTCGCCAGCGCAGGGTCCCCACCCACGGCCCCAGGCCCCGTCGCGTGCCACGCCTCCGCGCCCTCCCCACCTCCCGCCCCTTCCCCTCGAACTCCCGGCAGGCTCCGGTTCTCCAGCACATGCCACGCGTCCGCCTCCGACGGCGCGCGGATGAGCGAGTCCACCTGCGCCACGAAGCTCGTCCCATCCAGGGGCAGCGGCGCCACCGGCGCACTGAACCCCTCGATGGCCTCGCCCAGCAGCAACACCCGGGCCGCCTTCCCGTCCGGATGCTGGAGCAATTCCTCCAACACAAGACGCCCCCGGCCACTCTCCACGCCAGGAGCCAGCACGATGAGCGCCGGCAGGTGATGCCCGTAGGCGATGAGCGCATCCGCGGCGGAAGTCGCGAGGATGACCTCGTGCCCGTCACGGGTGAGCAGACGCCGCACTGCGGCGATGGTGGCGATGTCGTCGTGGACGAGGAGGACCGGTGCGCCCATGGGGGGGCATCGAGTCTACAGCATGGCCCCCGGATCCACGTCGATCACGACCTTCACCGCGGACGGAACGTCCACCAGGGCCGCCTCCACCCTGGCGAGCAGTGGGGCAAGCGCCACATGCGTCGGCCCCTTCAAGAGCAACTGCCAGCGCGTCTTGCCCCGGATTTTGGAGATGGGCGCCAGGGCCGGCCCCAACAGCCGCACCCCCGCCGAGGCCGGGGGCATGTTCTTGGACACCAGGTTCCCCAGGTGCCGGGCCACGCTCGCCGTCTGCTCCGGGTGCTCGCCCTCCAGCCGGATGGACGCCATCCTCGCGAAGGGCGGATACGCCAGCGCCCTGCGCCACTCCAGCTCCTGCTGGGCGAACCCATCAAAGTCATGGGCCAGCACCCGCTTCACCGGCTCCGCGTCCGGGTTGTACGTCTGCACCAGCACCCGCCCCGGGTCCTTGCCTCGCCCCGCGCGCCCGGACACCTGGGTCAACAGGTGGAAGGTCCGCTCGGAGGCTCGGAAGTCGGGAATCGCCAGGGAGGTGTCCGCCATGACGACACACACCAGCGTCACGCCCGGGAAGTCGTGCCCCTTGGCCACCATCTGCGTGCCCACCAGCACGTCCAGCTCCCGCCGGGCGAACGACGCCAGCATCTCCGTCAGCCGCTCCGCGCTCGTCGCCGAGTCCCTGTCCAGCCGCGCCACCCGCGCCGTGGGGATGCGCTCCAGGACCTCCGCCTCCACCCGCTCCGTGCCGATGCCCAATTTCAGCATGGGGCCCGTGCACTCCAGGCACCGGTCCGGCACCGGCATCGCCAGCCCACAGTAGTGGCACACCACCCGGTTCTGGGAGCGGTGGTGCGTCAGGCACACGTCGCACGCGCTGCACTTGAGCGACAGCCCGCACACCTCGCACAGGAGCACCGTGCTGTGCCCCCGTCGGTTGAGGAAGAGGATGACCTGCTGGCCACGCCCCAGCGTCTCCTCCATGGCCGCCAACAACGGCGGGCTCAGGATGGGCGCCTCCTCCGTCACCATGCCGTCGCGAGGCCGCTCCTGACGCAGGTCCACCAGCTCGATGGTGGGCATGGGCCGGTCATCCACCCGACGCTTGAGCTCCAAGAGCCGGTAGCGCCCGCGCTTCACGTTCTCCAGCGTCTCCAGCGCCGGCGTGGCCGAGCCCAACACCACCACCGCCCCGGCCTGCTTGCCGCGCACCACCGCCAGATCACGCGCCTGGTAGCGCAGGCTGTCGTCCTGCTTGAACGAGGGGTCGTGCTCCTCGTCCACGACGATGAGCCCCAGGTTCTCCACCGGGGCGAACACCGCCGAGCGCACGCCCACCGCGATTTTCACCTCGCCCCGACGCAGCGCCTGCCAGTGGAACAGCCGCTCCCTGTCTTTCAGCCCCGAGTGCAGCACCGCGACCTCCGCGCCGAAGCGGCTGCGGAAGCGCCCCACCAACTGCGGCGTCAGCGCGATTTCCGGCACGAGGATGAGGCTGCCCTTGCCCAGCGACAGCGCATGCTCCGCCGCGCGCAGGTACACCTCCGTCTTCCCGCTGCCGGTGACGCCATGGAGCAGGAACGGCTGGAACACCCCCGTGTCCAGCGCCGCGCGCAGCTCGATGCCCGCCGCGTCCTGCTCCAGCGTGAGGCGGTCCGGACGGCCTTGAATCAGGCCCTCCTTCACCCCCGCCTCCAGCTTCTTCTCGTCGATGCGCACCAGCCCCTTCTTGGCCAGGTTCTTCAAGAGCTCACGCGCGCCAGGGATGGCGTGGCTCACCTCCTCCAGCGGAGCGCTGCCTCCCACGGCCAGCAGATACGCGAGCACCGCGGACTGCGCATGCGCGCGAGCGAGCGCCGGAGGCACCTCGCTCACCAGCGCCACCGCGAACTGCTGCACGTCCGGCTTCGCTTCCTTCTCGTCCACCGGCTTCGACAATCCGGGAGGCATGGCGCCTCGGATGACCTCGCCCAGCGGATAGCGGTAGTGCTCGGCGGCGAAGCGCAACAGCGCGATGAGGTCCTTGGGCAGGGAGGGCGAGTCCTCCAGCACGCGCTGGATGGGCTTGAGCCGGACCTTCTCGCCCAGCGGCTTGTTCGCGGGCCCCAGGTAGAAGCCCAGCGCGGTGCCTCGGCCGAAGGGCACCAGCACGCGCTGCCCCGGCGCCAGGTGGCCCAGGAGGGCCTCCGGCACGGAGTAGGTGAACTCACCCCGGACGGGGCGGGCCACGGCGACGGACGCCAGGACGGGAGGACTCTCGCTCACTGCGGGCGCCACTGTAGCGGCCTGTACCGGCAGGGACAGTTCCCGGCGACGCCTCGCACCCGAGGTGCGCACCTGCATGGAACCCGTGGTGGAGGGGGTGTCCGCCACGCTCTCCGTCGGCTCGTCCCACAAGGGTCGCTGTTCCATGGCACTCCCTTCAACCACCGCCCCTGCCCCGTCCGTCCTGCTACCGGGAACCACAGTGCCAGGGCTGTCTGACATGGCCCCGCCCTCCGGTCCATGTCCTGGCGCGTGCGGCGCGCGCGTCGACCCGCGCCACCCCGTGGGAACGCCCGCTCGCACGCCACCTGGCCAGGCGGACGACGGGGGCGCACCACGAACCGCTCAGTGAGGCCTCATCCACGGCACGGCTTCAACAGGCGGCGCCAGGCCTCCAGCGACAGCGTGCGCCCGCCGACAGGACGAAGCGGGTCAGTATTCGGCGAGGCGCGTGTACCAGGGCGACTTGCGCAGGTCGACCACCCCTGTCACGCCGCGCTCCCGCAGCTCCTCGGTGGCCTGCTTCGGGTCACCCACCGGACTCTTGCCGGGGTGCTGGTACGAGTTCCAGACCGAGACGCTCCCCTTCTCCTCCAGCAGCTTGAGGGACGCGTCTATCTCCTCGTTCTTCGCATACCGCTCGTGGGTGATGCTGTCGTAGTTCACGACGTACGTCACCGGCCCGGGGCCCGCCTGTTCGGCGACGGCAATCATCTCCTTCGCCTCCGCCTCGTTGAGCTTGCCGTCACCGTTGGAGGGGTTGACGGCCAGCGTGGCGTTGGGGAACAGCTCGCGGATGGTGGAGCCGAACTGCTTCGTCTCGCCGATGCCCACGTTGAACATCAGCCGCTCGTCCGGAATCCCCGACTCCTTCGCCAGCTTGAGCATCTCCTCGAAGGCCGCCTTCTGCTTCGCGGGGTCCTCGACCTTGGGGTCGTCGAACTTGATGTCGAGCTTCATGCCCACCCCCAACTCCTTGCCCTTCGCGAGCCAGTCCTTGAGCGAGAGCTGGTTGCCGCCCTCGCCATGACTCATCTCCAGGACGCCGTCCGAGTTGAGCTGGACGTCGCCCTCGAACCAGTTGTGGTCGCTGTTCACCGCGTCGGCGAACTGCTCGTGCGTGTTGGTCAGGTGGGCGTTCTTCGCCTCGGACAGGGGCTGGCCGGGCTTCCACCGTCCGCCGTAGTCGGTGGCGTCATGGTCCTTGGACAGCTCCTTCGCGGCCTGCTGCTTGCCCAGGCCCTGGAGCTCCGTCACGGTGGCGCCGCCCAGCTTGGCCACGCCCACCGCCTGGTCCTTCTTCAGGGACTTGAGCACGTCGTCGAACTGGTTGAGCTGGCTGTTGTCGGGCAGCCCCGTCGCGAGCGTCTTGCCCAGGGACTTCAGGGCCTCCGGGCCCGCCTTCTCCGCGACGGCGGCCAGCGCTGTCAGCGTGTCGCGCGTGACGTTCTTCTTTCCGAACGCGTCCTTCGTGTCGTCGTCCACGTCGTTGCCGGCCCGGTGTCCGAGGACCTGGCTCACCTGGTCCAGCGTCGGCTGCGCCGCCTGGAGGAGCTTGTCCGCATACGTGGGGTCCGCGCCCGTCGCCGGGTCTCCGTGGTGCTGGCTCACCAATTCCTGGAGCTTCTGAGCCGCCGCGGAGGCGCCGCCCGTGCGGAAGGACTCCGCCACCGCCTGGGCCTCCTGTTGGATGAGGTCCTGCGCCGGAGGCGGCCCCGCGACGACGCCGAGCGCGGGCATGCCCGGCTTGGGCGCGGTGGCGGCGACGAACTCGTCCTTCGTCGACATCCCCGTCGGCGGCACGAGAGGGGGAGGAGGCGGCGGAGGAGGCTCCGGCAAATCGACCTTCAGGGGTTGGGGCTGCACCAGACCACCAGAGCGAATCTTGCTGTCGAGCCAGGCCATCGGGGACTCCTTGGGGTGGGAGACGAAACAGGGACCTCTGACAGTTAGAGTCCGCTGCTCTCCAGGTGGCGCATTGATGGGGATTAATGCCGATGCGCGCGCGGCCCGCCGGGACCGGACTACAGTCGCGTCCCCATGACGGTGAGCGTCCAGGACCTGGGGCCGGAGCTGTTGGAGCAGGTGGGCCCGATGTGCGCGCGGGCCTTCGACGACTACCCCTTCCTCGCGGAGCTCTTTCCGGGCCCCTCGGAGCAGCGCGCGCGGGTGGCGTCGGCCTTCTACCTGGCCACCGTGCGCGACTGTCTGGAGCATGGCGTGGTGCACGCCACCGTCGAGGATGGACGACTGACGGGGGTGGCGGCGTGGCTGCGGCCCGGAGCGTTTCCGCAGTCACTCGGCAGACAGGCGGGATTCCTGCCCACCGTCTGGGCGGGCCTGAGGCACTTCCCGGGACGCGCGCGGCTGGCGCTCCAGGCGCTGGCGAGGCTGGAGCGCTACCACCCGCACACGCCCGCGCACTGGTACCTGGCCACCATCGCCGTGGACCCGGCGCACCAGGGGCGCGGCCTGGGCGTGAGGCTGCTGCGCGCGGGCCTGGCTTTGGCCGAACAGACGCGCGCGCCGTGCTTCCTGGAGACGGCCAAGGCCTCCAACCGCGACTGGTACGCGGGCTTCGGCTTCGAGCTCCAGCGCACCGAGCCGTGCTTCGACGGCGGACCGCCTCAGTGGTTCATGTGGCGGCCCGCCGAGGCGCGCTCCGACGCAGGGCCGGAGCGCACGACAGCGCGCGGGTGACTACGGCGTGAAGAGCTTGTCGGCCAGCGTGGCCCGGGTGTCGCCCTTCAGCGCGGTGAAGCGCACGACGCGCTGGTCTCCCCGCCACACCTCGATGCTGCGCGGCATCGCCTCACCCACCGCGGGCGAGTTGTAGTCCAGGAAGCGCACGTCCCACGCGACCTTCGCGGAGTCCGTGTAGCGCAGCCGCGCGGGGCGGAAGGAGTCCTTGTACACCCAGAACTGGGAGCGCCCCTCGGCCTGGTCTCCGAGCACGTACGCGACCTCTCCACCGAAGCGCGCCAGCCCCGTGCGAGTCGTGTCGACGCCCAGCCCCTGGAGGTACTGCTGCACCGACTCCTTGAGCTGCTGCACCGGCCCTCCGCCCATGGCGAAGAGGGGGCACACCTGCGCGACGAGCACGGAGAGCGAGGGGATGTCATTGCCCTCCAGCCGACGACGCCCCGCCACCTGCACCACCGCGGTGCGCGCGTTGCCGTCCGGCACCGAGGCCTCGAAGCGGCAGCGGCCCGGCACGCGCAGGTACAGCACGCCATCTCCCTGCAGGTCGGGACGGTCCGTCGCCGCGCCCAGCGCCGCGCCCGCCTCCTTCACCGCGGAGCCACTGAAGCTGAGCGAGCCTTCCACCCGCAGACCGGAGAGCTTGAGTTCATCTCGCTCGCCCACCATGCGCCGGAGGATGGAGCCCCCCGGCAGCACGTAGGCGACAGCGGTGAAGGACACCAGGACTGCGACGAGTGCGACAATGCGCTTCACGGCTTCTCCGTCTTCACGACCTCACGCATGTACTCGAGCAACCCGCCTCGCAGCTCGGGGCGCTTGAGGGCGTAGGCGATGTTCGCCTTCAGGTATCCCACCTTGTCGCCCGCGTCATAGCGCTGACCCTTGAATTTGTACCCCAACAGACCGTGCGACTTCTGGAGCGTGGCCAGGCCATCGGTGAGCTGGATTTCCCCGCCCACGCCCGGCGTCTGGGTCTCCAGGATGGGGAAGATCTCCGGCGGCAGGACGTAGCGGCCGATGACGGCGAGGTTGGAAGGCGCGGTGCCCTTCTTCGGCTTCTCCACCACGCGGTCGATGCGGATGACGCCGTCCCCCAGGTCCGTGCCGGCGGCGATGCCGTACATATGCGTCTCGTCGTCGGGCACCTCCATCAGCGCGATGACGGCCTGGTTGTACTGACGGAACACGCGAGCGAGCTGGCGGATGCCCGGCTCCTCGGCGTCAATCATGTCGTCGCCCAGCAGCACGCCGAAGGGCTCGTTGCCGATGGCGCTCTTGGCGCACAGCACCGCGTGGCCCAGGCCCTTGGGCTCCTTCTGACGGATGCTGACGACACGGACCAGCTCGGCGATGGCGCGCAGCTTGTCCGCGTCCGCCGTCTTGCCCCGGGCGCGCAGCGTGGTCTCCAGCTCGAAGCCGATGTCGAAGTGGTCCTCGATGGCGCTCTTGCCCCGGCCATTGATGAGGACGACGTCTTCGATTCCGGCCGCCACCGCCTCCTCCACGATGTACTGGAGGGTGGGAGTGTCCACGATAGGCAACATCTCCTTGGGGATGGACTTCGTGGCGGGGAGGAAGCGAGTGCCCAGCCCGGCTGCCGGGATGACACACTTGCGGATGAGGGGCTCTGCCTTCGGTGCGTTGGCGGACATGGGGCCAGGGAATCTATTGGCGCCCACCCACCCCATCAAGCTGGTTAGGATGATGCCCCCATGTCGCTCCGTCCCGTCGTGCTGCTGTTCGCCGTGTGTGTCTCCACCGCCGCCCTGGCCCAGCCCGAGGAGGACTTGAGGGATGTCATGAGCGCGCGCGCCTATGGCATGGGTGGCGCCTACCGCGCCCTGGGCCTGGGCACGGAGGCCGTGCTGGGCAATCCCGCCGCCATGGCCCTGTATCCGGCCTACCGCGTCGAGGGCACCGGGGCCTGGGACCACCGTCTCAAGGAGGGCGTGCTCGGCGTGTCCCTCATCGACGGCGCCACCAGCAAGCTGGCCATGGGGGTGGACTACCACTGGGTCAGCCTGGGCCGCGGCGGGGCTCGCACCACCGCCCATCTCAGCTCGCTGGGCGTGGGGTTTCCCTTGACCCCGGGCATCCTGCTTGGCGCGGCGGCGCGCTATCTGCGGATGAGCGGCTCGGACCGATATGCCAACTCGGTGACAGTCGACACGGGCCTGCTGTTCCGACTGTCCGAGTCCTTCGTCGCGGGCATCTCCGGGCACAACCTCATCAACACCGACAACGTGGAGCTGACGCGGTACTACTCGGGCCACCTTGGCATCAACTCGGGGATGTTGACGCTGGCTGGTGACGTGCGGGCGGACTTCGAGACGAACGACAAGACGACGCTCACGTACAGCGGCGGGCTCGAGTACATCCTCGGGATGCAGGTTCCGCTGCGCGCGGGCTATTCGTATGACGGCTTCACGCGCACGTCGCGGCTGAGCACGGGCCTGGGCTTCATGACGGAGACGGGTGGCGGGCTGGACCTGGCGTACCGGTACGAGCTGGGTGGCGAGAAGAGCCGGATGCTGGCGCTCACCATCCGCATGCAGATGAACTGAAGCGGGGCGTTCAGCGGGCCGGCACGCGCAGGGCGAGGTAGCGCTCGGACGCGGCGAAGCGCAGCAGCTCCACCAGCTCCGAGTCGTTCGAGCGGCGCGAGCGAATCACCGTCACCGCCGGCCCCACGCCGCCGCAGGCCACCAGGCCCGCGCGGTTGGCGGAGTCGCGTGCGGCATCCGCGAGGGCTGAGGCGTTGAAGTCCCGGGTGCCGGAGTCGAGCAACTCCAGGGTGCGCTCCAGGGCGCGCGGGGACAGCGTCTCGCGCACCAGCCGCGCGTCGGAGCTGGAGTCCTTCGGGTTCTTGAGGACGGTGGACAAGAGGGCCAGGGCGCGCAGGAGCTGGGCGCCCTTGAGCGCGCGCAGGGCGAGCAGGTCCGGGGACAGTGACACGAGGGCGCGGCCCGCGTGGAAGCGCAGCTCCGCGGCGGGCAGGGTCTGGTGAACCGCGGCGCGGCCCACGAGGAGGCGGGGCTTGTCGGTGTGGACGGCGGTGAAGGGCGGGCCGTCGTCCTCGGCGAGCACGAGCTCTGGCAGGTTCACCGCGAGCACTCGCGCGGAGGTGTGGAGGGCGTCGAGGACGGAGGGCGCGCCCGGGCCCGCGGCGGCGCGCAGGGGCTCCGAGGCGTCCGCGGCGCGGCCCTGTGCGGGGAAGAGGCGGCAGAGGGCGATGCCCGCGGATGCGAGCAGTTCGCCCGAGGTGGTCCGCAGCCCGGGGTGACGCAGGCCCGCGCGCTCGTCGGCGGTGAGGGGTGGCCGCTGGAGGCGGGACACGGGGACTTCGCGCCCGGCGAGGGCCTCGACGATTTCGCGCATGAGGGCGGCGCGCGGGGCGTCGCCTCGGGTGTCGAAGAAGTCGGCGAGGTTGGCGTAGGAGACGGCGTCGAGCGGGCGCTCGCGGAGGTGGCGGAAGACCTCGGGCTCGGTGTCCGCCGGTGGAGCGGGGTCGGGGACGACGATGGGGTTCTCGCGCGTCTCGGCGGCGCCCACGGTCTGAGCGGGGGGCTTCGAGATGAAGGAGCGGCCCGGCGCGAGACCGGCGGAGGTGCCCTCGGGACGTGAGGTCCGGAGGACTCGGCGCACGGGGTCCATGCGGCCCGGCGGGGCTTCCCAGGAGATGACGCGCGTCTCGGGGACGGACGCGGCATCGAGGTCCATGGGCTTGCCGCTCATCAGGTCGATGGCCTTGCCACCTCGCGGTGCGTCCGGAGGACTCGCGGGACGCGAGGGCGCGCGCGCGGGGGGATTGTCGGACGGCGGGGCCGCGCGGGCGGGGGGCGCTGGGGCGCGATCTCCTCGCGCAGCGGGGGCGCTGTCGACTGGTGCGGCGGCGCGCGCTGGGGCGCGATCTCCCCGTGCGGCGGGGGCGCTGTCGACCGGTGCGGCGGCGCGGCCGGGCTGTGCCGGGCCACGTTCTCCGCGCACAGCGGGGGCACTGTCTGATGGAACAGGAGCGCGCGCGGGCGGCCGTTCGCCGCGTGCAGCTGGCGCACTGTCGGATGGTACGGCGCCGCGCGCGGGTGGCGAGGAAACTCGGTCACCTCGTGCAGCGAGGGCACTGTCAGACGGTGCGGCGCCGCGCGCGGACGGCGCGGAGGCTCGTTCGCCGCGTGCCGCAGGAGGAGCGTCAGGGGCGCTGTCGCCCGGAGCCGCCGCACGTGCCGGCTGCGCGGGGGAACGCTCACCACGTGCCGCAGGCGCACTTTCAGGCGCAACGGCGGCACGGCCGGACGGCGCGGGGGAGCGCTCACCGCGTACCGCGGGGGCACTGTCGGACGGTGCGGCGCCGCGCGCAGAGGCTCGCTCACCACGTGCAGTCGGCGCACTCTCGGCCGCCTTGGCTGCACGTGCTGGCGACGCGAGAGCACCATCATCGGCCGGATGGGCCGAACGGGCTGGCGGCGCGGCGGCACGCTCGCCTCGTTGAGCGAGAGCACTGTCGTCGGCCGGATGGGTCGCACGCGCTGACGGCGCGGGAGCACGCTCGACACGTTGAGCTGAGGCACCCTCTACCGGAAGCGCGGCACGGGCTGGCGGCGCGGCGGCACGTTCGCCGCGAGCAGAGGGAGCACGAGGGGCCTCAGGAGCCACTGGCCCCTTGGCTTCGGCGGCGGGCTTGTCCGCGCGCGGCGAGGGCGCATTCTCGCCGAAGACCACCGTCGCCCCAGAAGGCGCGGGCCTGTCCAGCTCTGGCCCGAGGGCCCCCAACGCGTCCTCGGGTGCTGCTGGCCCACGAGAGGGCGTGGACCTCTCGCCGCGCGCAGCGGGCTTCTCGGCACGCGCGCCAGCGGGCCTTTCGCGAGCGCCTTCTGCTCCAGCAGACGCGGCGGCGGAACCCCCTTGCGATGCGGACCGCTCGGCTCGCGCACCCGCGCCACCACCCTGCACGCCAGACGTGCCCGCTGACTTCGCACCTCGTTGCCCCTGGCCTTCGTCTTTCCCACTGGGAAGAGCACTGGGGTCGGAGGTCGACGTAATCTCCTCGGACAGGTCATCGCGCCCGGCCGCGACGAGCGACGTCGTCGTCACGGGCAGCGGAACGAGGAGCGACTTCGGTCCACTCGGCTCGCGGCGAGGTGTCGCGCTGCGAGGAGGCTCGGGAGGAAGCGCCGCCTCCCGCTCTTCACGCGCGAGCCTCAGTCCCTCCGCTCGACGGGCATAGACTTGCGCGCGCTCGGAATTGCCGAGCGACTCCCGCCACATGCGCGCCAACCGGTCCCAGGTCTGCTCGCGTTCGAGCTCATCCTCGGTCGCGGTGGCCGCGTGTTCGAGCGCCCAGGCCGCCTCGCCCTTGTTGTCCCGCGCCAGCAAACGCTCCACGAGCAACAGCCACGCTTCCTTGTGTCCCGGCTCGAAGCGCACCGCCTGACGCAGCTCGTTCAGCGCGGCCTCGGCATCCCCCGATGACTCCAGGGTCGCCACCAGCTCCAGGCGGGACTGCCGTGCGATCGGACCTCGCGACTCGCGTGCTATCTGCGCGCGCAGAAGCTGCCCGAGCGCCGTCGTGTCCCCCAGCTCCCGTGCGAGCCACAGGAGGCGCTCACGAGCCTGCTCACTGTCAGGGCTCTCGATGAGCACCTCGCCCCAGGCCCACTGCGCGAGGCGGGAATCCCCGAGCTGTTCCTCCGCGGTGCGCGCAAGCACCTTGAGCGCCTCCGCGCGGTCCGCCGCCCGGCGTGGCGTCGCGGCGAGCACGGTATGCAGTCGCTTCGCGACGACCGAGCGCTCCGAGTCCTCGAC
>Ga0126314_10000098_pt1 | contig 46057 bp, 35 predicted proteins | sample Plot105B_FD_92535 | JGI IMG/M metagenome (GOLD analysis project Ga0126314, IMG submission 92535) | Serpentine soil microbial communities from UC McLaughlin Reserve, CA, USA - Plot105B | ecosystem: Environmental > Terrestrial > Soil > Grasslands | place: USA: UC McLaughlin Reserve, Lake County... | reverse complement strand
GCCGTCCGCCTGCTGGAACGCCTCGAAGATGAGGCGCTGCTTGTCCTTGGCGATGCCGATGCCCGTGTCCGTCACCGCGAAGGCGAGCACGAAGCGCGAGCGCTTGAGCACCTCGTGGTCCAGGCGCGTGCCCGGCTCGGCCAGCTTCACCGTCATCTTCACGCTGCCTTCGTCGGTGAACTTGAAGGCGTTGGAGAGCAGGTTCTTGAGCACCTGCTGCAGCCGCTGCGGGTCGGTGCGGATGTGGCGGGGAGCGCCCTGCGCCACCTCCACCGTGAAGGCCAGGTTCTTCTGGTCCGCGACGGGGCGGAAGCTGCGGTCGATGAACTGGTTGAGGTCCGACAGGACGATGTCCCGCGGCTCCACCTGCATCTTCCCGGCCTCCACCTTGGACAGGTCGAGGATTTCGTTGATGAGGCTGAGCAGGTCACCACCGGAGGCGTAGATGGTGTTCGCGTACTCCACCTGCTTGGTGCTGAGGTTGCCGTCCTTGTTGTCGGACAGCAGCTTGGCCAGGATGAGCAGGCTGTTGAGCGGCGTGCGCAGCTCGTGGCTCATGTTGGCCAGGAACTCGCTCTTGTACTTGGAGATGACGGTGAGCTGCTCGGCCTTCTCCTCCAGGCTGACGCGGGCGCGCTCGACTTCGTTGTTCTTCTCCTCGACGCGGCGGTTCTGCTCCTCGAGCAGCTTCGCCTTGTCCTCCAGCTCGCTGTTGCTGCGCTTGAGCGCGTCCTGCTGCTGCGTCAATTCGCGCGACTGGCTCTGCAGCTCCTGAGTGAGTCCCTGCGACTGCTGCAGGAGCTGCTCGGTGCGCATGTTCGCCATGATCATGTTCAGGACCACGCCGATGCTCTCGGTGAGCTGGTCCAGGAAGATTTGATGGATGGCGCTGAAGGTGTGGAACGAGGCCAGCTCGATGACGGCCTTGACCTCCCCCTCGAACAGCACGGGCAGGACGATGATGTTGAGGGGCGCGGACTCGCCCAGGCCGGAGGAGATGGTGATGTAGTCCGGCGGCACGTGGGTGAGCAGAATCGTCTTCCGCTCCAGGGCTGTCTGCCCGACGAGGCCCTCGCCCAGCCTGAACCGGTTGGCGATGTGCTTGCGCTCCCGGTACGCGTAGGTGCTCGTCAGCTTGAGCACCGGCGTGCCGGAGTCGGTGTCCATCAGGAAGAAGGCGCCGTGGTGGGCGGAGACCAGCGGCGTCAGCTCGCTCATGATGAGGCGGCTGACGGCGTCCAGGCTCTTCTGGCCCTGCATCATGCCGCTGAACTTCGCCAGGTTCGTCTTGAGCCAGTCCTGCTCCTGGTTCTTCTGCGTGGTCTCACGCAGGTTGACGATCATCTGGTTGATGTTGTCCTTCAGCGCCGCGACTTCGCCCTCGGCGACGACGGTGATGCTCCGGGTGAGGTCACCCTTCGTCACCGCGGTGGCCACATCCGAGATGGCGCGCAGCTGGCTCGTCAGCGTGCCGGCGAGCTGGTTCACGTTGTCGGTGAGCTGCCGCCACGTGCCGCGCGCACCGGGCACGCGGGCCTGACCGCCCAGCTTCCCTTCGATACCGACTTCGCGGGCCACCGTGGACACCTGCTCGGCGAAGGTGCCCAGCGTGTCCGTCATGTTGTTGATGGTGTCCGCGAGCGCGGCGACTTCGCCCTTCGCGTCGACGATGAGCTTCTGGGTGAGGTCACCGTTGGCGACCGCCGTCACCACGCGGACGATTCCGCGCACCTGGGTGGTGAGGTTGGAGGCCATGAAGTTCACGTTGTCCGTGAGGTCCTTCCACGTGCCGGCCACACCGGGCACGCGGGCCTGTCCACCCAGCTTCCCTTCGACACCGACTTCGCGGGCCACCGTGGACACCTGCTCGGCGAAGGTGCCCAGCGTGTCCGTCATGTTGTTGATGGTCTCCGCGAGCGCGGCCACTTCGCCCTTCGCGTCCACCACCAGCTTCTGCTTGAGGTCGCCGTTGGCGACGGCCGTCACGACCTTGACGATGCCGCGCACCTGCGTCGTCAGGTTGCGGGCCATGAAGTTCACGTTGTCCGTCAGGTCCTTCCAGACGCCGGACACCCCGCGCACTTCCGCCTGTCCACCCAGCTTGCCTTCCGTGCCGACCTCGCGCGCGACGCGCGTCACCTCCGAGGCGAACGAGTTGAGCTGGTCCACCATGATGTTGATGGTGTCCTTCAGCTCCAGGATCTCGCCCTTCGCGTCGACGGTGATTTTCTTCGACAGGTCACCATTGGCGACCGCCGTCGTCACCAGCGCGATGTTTCGCACCTGCGCGGTGAGGTTGGAGGCCATGCTGTTGACGTTGTCGGTGAGGTCCTTCCACGTGCCGGCGACTCCGGGCACCGCGGCCTGACCGCCCAGCTTGCCGTCCGTACCGACTTCCTTCGCGACGCGAGTCACTTCGGCGGCGAACGCGCGGAGCTGGTCCACCATCGTGTTGATGGTGCTCTTGAGCTCCAGGATTTCGCCCCGCGCCTCGACCGAGATTTTCTGCGACAGGTCTCCGTTGGCGACGGCCGTCGTCACCTTGGCGATGTTGCGCACCTGGTCCGTCAGGTTGCCGGCGAGGACATTCACGTTGTCGGTGAGCTCCTTCCAGACGCCCGCGACGCCGGGCACCGCGGCCTGACCGCCCAGCTTGCCCTCGGTGCCGACCTCCTTGGCGACGCGAGTCACTTCCGACGCGAAGCCTCGGAGCTGGTCCACCATCGTGTTGATGGTGTTCTTGAGCTCCAGCACCTCGCCCTTCACGGAGACCGTGATCTTCTGCGACAGGTCTCCGTTGGCGACGGCCGTCGTCACCTTGGCGATGTTGCGCACCTGGTCCGTCAGGTTGCCGGCGAGGACGTTCACATTGTCGGTGAGGTCCTTCCAGACGCCGGACACGCCCTTCACGTCGGCCTGTCCGCCCAGCTTGCCCTCGGTGCCGACCTCCTTGGCGACGCGAGTCACTTCGGCGGCGAACGCGCGGAGCTGGTCCACCATCGTGTTGATGGTGCTCTTGAGCTCCAGCACCTCGCCCTTGGCGTCGACGGTGATTTTCTTCGACAGGTCGCCATTCGCGACGGCCGTCGTCACCTCGGCGATGTTTCGCACCTGGGCCGTGAGGTTGTTGGCCAGCAGGTTCACGTTGTTGGTGAGGTCCTTCCACGTGCCCGCGACGCCCGGCACCTCGGCCTGAGCGCCCAGCTTGCCCTCGACACCCACCGTGCGGGCGACGTCCGTCACCTGCTGGGCGAAGATGGACAAGGTCTGCGTCATCGCGTTGATGGTCTCCGCGAGGGCGGCGATTTCGCCCTTCGCGTCCATGATGAGCTTCTGGGTGAGGTCTCCGTTGGCGACCGCCGTCACCACACGGACGATGCCGCGCACCTGGCTGGTGAGGTTGGAGGCCATGAAGTTCACGTTGTCCGTCAGGTCCTTCCAGACGCCGGACACCCCGCGCACTTCCGCCTGACCGCCCAGCTTCCCCTCGGTGCCGACCTCCTTGGCGACGCGAGTCACTTCCGATGCGAAGCCTCGGAGCTGGTCCACCATCGTGTTGATGGTGCTCTTGAGCTCCAGCACCTCGCCCTTGGCGTCGACGGTGATTTTCTTCGACAGGTCACCATTCGCGACGGCCGTGGTGACTTCGGCGATGTTGCGGACCTGGTCGGTGAGGTTGTTCGCGAGCAGGTTCACGTTGTTGGTGAGGTCCTTCCACGTGCCCGCGACGCCCGGCACCACGGCCTGGGCGCCCAGCTTCCCTTCCACGCCCACCGTGCGAGCGACGTCCGTCACCTGCTGCGCGAAGATGGACAAGGTCTGCGTCATCGCGTTGATGGTGTCGGCCAGCTCGGCGACCTCGCCCTTGGCCTCCATCTTCAGCCGCTGCGTCAAATCTCCATTCGCGACCGCCGTCACCACCTTGGCGATGCCGCGCACCTGGGTGGTGAGGTTGACGGCCATCACGTTCACATTGTCCGTGAGGTCCTTCCACGTACCGGAGACGCCCTTCACCTCGGCTTGACCGCCCAGCTTGCCGTGCGTGCCGACCTCGCGCGCGACGCGCGTCACCTCCGACGCGAACGAGTTGAGCTGGTCCACCATCGTGTTGATGGTGTTCTTCAGCTCCAGAATCTCGCCGCGAGCGTCGACGGTGATTTTCTTCGACAGGTCACCATTGGCCACCGACGTCGTCACCAGGGCGATGTTGCGCACCTGGGTGGTGAGGTTGGAGGCCATGCTGTTGACGTTGTCGGTGAGGTCCTTCCAGACGCCGGCGACGCCCTTCACATCGGCCTGACCGCCCAGCTTGCCGTCGGTACCCACCTCGCGCGCGACGCGCGTCACTTCGGAAGCGAAGGCGCGGAGCTGGTCCACCATCGTGTTGATGGTGTCCTTCAGCTCCATCACCTCGCCCTTCACGTCCACCGTGATCTTCTTCGACAGGTCACCCTTGGCGACGGCCGTCGTCACGTCGGCGATGTTTCGCACCTGGGCCGTGAGGTTGTTGGCCATCAGGTTGACGTTGTCGGTGAGGTCCTTCCACGTACCGGCGGCGCCGGGTACCTGGGCCTGGGCGCCCAGCTTGCCCTCGACACCCACCGTGCGCGCCACGCTCGTCACCTGCTGGGCGAAGACGTTGAGCGTGTCCGTCATGTTGTTGAGCGTCGCGCCCAGCGCGGCGATTTCGCCCTGCGACGGCACCATCAGCTTCTGGGTGAGGTCGCCGTTGGCGACGGCCGTCACCACCTTCACGATGCCGCGCACCTGAGTGGTCAGGTTGGACGCCATGAAGTTCACGTTGTCGGTGAGGTCCTTCCACGTGCCGGAGACACCGGGCACCGCGGCCTGACCGCCCAGCTTTCCTTCCGTACCCACTTCGCGCGCGACGCGTGTCACTTCGGAGGCGAAGCCGTTGAGCTGGTCCACCATCGTGTTGATGGTGCTCTTGAGTTCGAGCACCTCGCCGCGCGCGTCCACCGTGATTTTCTTGGACAGGTCGCCGTTGGCGACGGCGGTGGACACCTCGGCGATGTTTCGCACCTGGGCCGTGAGGTTGTTGGCCATCAGGTTCACGTTGTCCGTGAGGTCCTTCCAGACGCCGGAGACGCCCTTCACCTCGGCCTGACCGCCCAGCTTGCCGTCGCTGCCGACCTCGCGCGCGACGCGCGTCACCTCGGCGGCGAACGAGTTGAGCTGGTCCAACATCGCGTTCACGGTGGTGCCGATGCGCAGGAACTCGCCCTTCACCGGCTGGCCGTCGATTTCGAGGGCCATCTTCTGCGTCAGGTCGCCTTCGGCCACCGCCACCAGCACGCGCGCGACTTCCGTCGTCGGCTGCACCAGGTCGCCGATGAGCGCGTTGATGGAGTTCATCCCCGTCGCCCAGTCGCCGCGCACGTCGCCCAGCGAGACGCGCTCGCCCATGCGGCCCTCGCGGCCGACGACGCGAGACACGCGCACCATCTCGTGCGTCATGGAGGAGTTGAGCGACACCACCGAGTTGAAGACGCGGGAGATGTCATCCATCACCGGCAGGCTGGAGAAGTCCGGCAGGCGCACGGAGAAGTCTCCGCCCTGCACCGCTCGCAGCGCGGCCAGCAGCGTCTGCATCGGGTCATCCCCACGGATGCGAGTGCCGCCGCCGGGGGTCCTGGCGCCGCCCCCTCGGCCGCGCGAGCCCTCGCCCGCCTGCCTGCCCGCGCCGTCGCTGGAGCGCGTTTCACCCGCTCGGGCACGCGAGGCTTCCACGCGGTTGGCGGCGAGGTTTTCGCTGGAGCCCTGCGGGCTGGAGGCCGCTTCGCTCCGAGACTTGCGCGTCGGGGCGCGCTTCTTGCCGTTGGCGGTGGAGCTGGGAACCTTGGTGTCGTCCACGAGGAGAACCCTTCTGATCGGGATGAACGCCGTGAGTTGTGTTTCACGACGGACGGGCCGGGGCTCGAATCTCCTGTGAGTTCGCGGGCTTGTCGATTCAAAGCCCACCCCGGCGGGGCGATTTGTCGGCTACTGGACTTCAAGGAGGACATTCCGGACGGCCCGTGTGGAAGCCGCGGTACCCGGAGCCTTTGTGCAACATGTCAGGGCGGCGGCGCCGTGCAGGGAAATCCGTCACAGCCCTGCACATAGAGCGGCCGACCGGTGAGTCGGCGAGCAGGGGCCAGACTCCGATAGGCCGGCGCCTTCTCCTGAACGCCTGTGCGCACGTCGACCGTGAAGGACGGCGCCCCGGATGGTGCGCAGCCGATCATCAACCGCTCGGGTGCGTCCAACCACCACGCGGTCTCCACGGCGCAAGGAGAGGCCAGCTCGACGGGGGTGAGGGTGCGAGCGTCGAAGACCCGGAGCACGCCCTCGGAGAGCACGGCGGCCAGGATGCCGCCCGCGCCCACGGAGAGCCGGCTGGCGCTTCCGGAGACGAGCGTCTGCGCGAGCACCGTGCCGCCGGGGGACACGGAGACGAGCTGTCCGGAGTCATCCAGCGCCAGCATGCCGTGGGAGTGGCCAGCGAGGGCCACGGGCGCGAAGTCGCCCATGGGGCGAAGGGCCGCGCCGTCCTCGCGCAGCAGGCGGCCTCCGACGGAGAGCCACAGTCGGTTGTCCGCGTCGAAGGCGAGCGCGAGGGTGCCGGTGAGCTCCCTGCGGCTGACGGAGTCACCGGGGCCGCAGACGGCGACGGAGTGGGGGCCATGGACGGCGGCGCGCGAGGCATCCGGGGAGACAGCCCACCCCAGCCGGGCCTCGGGGTGGGCCTGGGAGAGACAGTGGTTGAGGGCGCCGAAGTTCGGGTCCGTCGTCGGAGAGGACACGAGGTACGGCAGGCTGGTGCTGGCGACGTAGAGCAGGAGGCCCAGCGAGACGGCGGTGGCGAGGGTGAGGGGCCAGGGCCGGAGGCTGCGCGCACGGGTGTTCCTGGCGGACGCGCGTGCGCCCTTCCTTCCCGTGGTCACCGCGCTCTCGCGTCCACTCAAGGTGAGTCCTCGTGACAGTGCTGCCCCGGCCCTCGGCCTCACACCCATAGCGCCCGGCGCGCTTCCGGGCCACCCACCCCGAGGGTGTTCGCAGCACAGCACGGAATCATCACGGGTGCCTGCCTGCTTCGTGCGGAAACCATGACGAAAGACGCTCGGGCCCCGTGGAAGGTTCTGGGAGATGCGGAACCTGACCGTGTTTCACGTCGTCATCGGAGTCTTCGTGGGGATGGGCTGGACACCGAAGGCCTGGGCGGAGCCCACGGGCAACATCTTCGGCACGGTGATTGATGCCCAGAGCCGACAGCCCGTCGGGGATGTCGTGGTGACCGCTACCGCGTCCGAGCCTCGGGGTGAGTTCACTGTCGTCACGGAACTGGATGGTACCTACCGGTTCGAGCCCCTTCCCCCGGCGGTGTACGAGCTGCGCTTCGAGAAGGAAGGATTTCTACCGTTGAGGAGGGACTCGGTCCCCGTGCGAGGAGCGCGTGCCTTGCGCATCAATGCCAGCCTCCTTCCCGAGTCCTTTCGAGAGTTGTTTGAGCCCACTCGCGGCGAGTTCCCTCCCGTGGACACCGAGAGCACGGGTGTCTCCGAGTCCCTCGACCATCTCGACACCGACTTTCTTCCCATCGCACGGCCCATCCTGGGCAGCGCGATGCGCTCGGTCGACAGGCTTCAGTCCTTGCGCTCGGAAGCAGTCGACACGAATCAGGGGCTCACACTCCTCGGCGCGAGTCCCTCGGAGAACGGATATGTGCTGGACGGCCTCTCCACTCAGGACGGCGTGTTCGGACGCAATGCCGTACCCCTGAGCCTGGAGCTGATTCAGTACAACTGGGGCGAGTTGCTGTTCCGTGGGCGCATTCCCCAATACGGCCGAGCCACGGGAGCCATCATCGATGTGGGGGAGAACAAATCCGGTGGCAATGAGTTCAACGGGTCCGTGTTCGCCCATTGGGCCACCGGCTTGCTCCAGGGGCGTCGGCCGCTCCAGGACGGTCCCCATGAAGTGATTGAGAACATGGGAGAGCTGGGCGCGGTCCTCTCCGGCGCCATCCTGAAGGACCAGCTCTGGTTCTCCCTGGGGCTGATTCCCTCGGTTCAGCGAGTGGAGAGCATACGCTCGCGGTCAGCCGTCCCCGAAGAGAACTCCCTCACCATTCACTCCGACCAACGAGAGGTCCAGGCCTTGGGTCGCCTGACCTACCTGTTCAACGCGGACCACAACACGACGCTGACGTTCATCACGATGCACGCCACCCAGCGATTGCATGAGGGGACGGCTGCTTTCGCACCACGCACGCTGGAGCGAGACACGATGCTGCTCGGACTCGGGCACCGCGGTGGGCTGTTGGATAAGGCGGTGTTGCTCGATATCGATGCGCGCTGGCTTCGACAACACTTCTCCCAACGCCCCACTCCTGATGGGGACACGGGAACGAACACAGAGGGCCTCGACTGTGGCTCCACGCTGTTGGCGCTCTACACCCAGTGCGGAGGAGACCAGGAGCACGAGACGAATCAATTCCAGGTCCGTGGGTGGGCCCACTATCGAAAGTACGGCGCCCTGGGAGTCCAGGCGCTGCAGCACACCGTGAAGGTCGGGCTCGACGCGGAGTGGCTGGTCCACGATGCAGTGCAGAGGGCACCTGGTGCGCAACGCCGGACTCCGCGTGGCCTCCAGGCAGAGGCCCCGAGCATCGTGACCCGCACGCATCGAGACATGGTGGGTGGCTTCGTCCAGGACTCCTGGATGTATTCCTACATTCTGACCCTCAACGTCGGCCTTCGTTACGACCTGCAGCGGCTCGCGCCATCATACGGAGAGGCACGTGCCGTCAGCCACGCGCTCTCGCCTCAATTGGGCGTCGTAGTGGACCCCTTCGGGCGTGGCGAGATGCGCCTCTTCGCTCACTACGGCAAGTATCGCGGGCTCGTGTTGCTCGGACTGCTCCTCCCCGATGCATCGGGTGAACAGGTTCGCGAGGTGGAGGTAGACCCGCACCTGTCACCCACCTCCACCAGCGAGGCCACACTCGGCGCCGCTGTGGCGGTGCTGAGCGAAACGGTCCTGAGCGTGACCTATGCCCGCAGGGAGCTGGATACGGGACTTGGGCTCGTGAGCAACCCGGGCGGCGATACATGGCGGCTCGTCAATCCCGGGAAGGGGCTGGGCTCCGACCTGCCCAGACTGGAGCAGACTCATGACGCGGTGACGTTGGACCTGGCGCGAACGGCCGCCTACGACTGGCTGGGGCAGGTCAGCTACACATGGTCGCGCTTCGGCGGCAGTCATGAGGACCCGCTGACCCACATGCTGCGAGGAACGTCCGCCGTGGCACGACACACCCATGTCCTCAAGGCGTTCGTTGCAAGGAGGCAGCGATTGACCTCGGCGATGTTGGTCCACCTGGGCATGGCCTATGTCGCCGCGTCGGGAGCACTCGAGGCAGGACAGCGGGCATCCACGCCTTGGTTGCATGTCGTCGATGCGCGGCTCGGGGTCGACTATCAAGTCGGCCGTGGCGAGGAGGTGTCCTTCGACCTTGATGCCTTCAACCTCTTCAACATCCAGACGGCGACCCGGATGACGCCGAGCAGTGAAGGTCCCACCGTGGCCCTGGAGCATCACCCTCCGCGACAGGTCCGGCTCGGGGCGCGGTACAGGTTCTGAGCACTGGATGAAGAACTGGCCTGGAGGCTGCACTGCGCCGAAGCCCATGCGATGGAAGCACAGCTTGCGGTGGCTGGTGTGGCTCGTGGGACTCACCGGTGTAGTGCTCCTGACCGCACTGGAGGGCTTCTACAGCCACACGCTCGCGAAGGTACCTGCCCTTCCCTCCAAGCCCGTGCCCATTTTCCGACCTGCTGAGCGACTCCGGCTCCAATGGTGGATGAGCATGGAGCGGCCCCAGGTGACTCACGTCCACCCCATCTGGCCCTGGACAGTGGCCCTTGGTGTATTGCGATTGTTCCCTTTTACGACCGCGTGCTTCGCAGAAATCGAACCCGAGGGATTTGGGCTCGCACTCGATGCCGCGTATCGCTGGAGTGATGAATTGGAGGAGCGCGGCACAGACGACATTCGACCTGGGGAACGCGTAGCGCTGGCCGTCTGGCTCACGCGCCACTGGAACGTGGAGGACTTGGTGATGGACGACCTCCAGCACCGCTCCCTCAACCTGCAGCAACAGAGCATCTTCGATGCCGCCAGGAGCGGCCTCGGAAAGGAGTGGGCGGAGCTCGACCTCGCAAGCATCGCACTGCTCAAGACGGTCTACGACGATCCCACGAGACGGGCCCCCTGGTGCGCTCCGGAGCGTAGTCTTGAGGGACGAGACTCGCTCCTGCGCGCCGCTCACGAGAACGGAGGCATCACCCTGGATGAGTTGGAGGAAGCTCTCCGGGCACGACCTCTCCTCGCACTACGCCCTGAGCGGTGGCCTCCCTGCATAACCCCTGAGCAAGGTGGAACCTCGGACTCCGGCGATCCACGTTGACTTAAGGCGGATGAGACTTCGGTCCCGTACTGGTAGCCACGGGTTGGCCTGAGGGCTGCACTGCGCCGGCCCTCATGCGCTGGAAGCGTGGTTTGCGATGGCGGGTGTGGCTGCTGGGACTCATGCTTGTCGCGCCCCTGGCCGCACTGGAGGGGCTCTACCTCCACACCCTCTCGCGGGTGCCCACCCTTCCCTCCAAGTCCGCGCGACTGTCCCTGCCCGAGGAGCGCCTTCGGCTCCGCTGGTGGATGAGCCTGGAACAACCCCAAGTGACTTACGTCCAGCCCGTGTGGTCCTGGACCGCGGCTGTCTATGTCCTGAACCTGTTCATGCGCACCTCGGATTATCGAGACAACTCACCCATGGGCCTCGCGCTCGCGGACTCGGTGGCGCGCCAGTGGAGCTCCGAACTGGAGCAGCAGGGTGCTCCCCGTCTTCGTGGACCGGAGCGCCTGGCGCTGACGGTCTGGTTCACGCGCCACTGGAGCGCGGAAGACCTGGTGATGCACGAACTCCACCACCGCTCACTCGTCCAACAGCACGATAGCGTCTTCGACGCGGCCAGAAGCGTCTTCGGCAAAGAGTGGGCGGAGCTCGACCTCGCGAGCATCGCGTTGCTCAAGGCGTTCATCAATGCGCCCTCGCGCTGCGACCCCTGGTGCGCTCTGGAGCGCAGCCTGCGGAAAAGGAACTCACTCCTGCGTGCGGCTCACGCGAATGCGGACATCACCATGGAGGAGCTGGAAGAGGCCCTCGAAACACGGCCTCTGCTCGCACCACGCCCCAAGCATTGGGCCTCCTGCGAAAACTCTCGCCTGGGCGACACCTGGAACTCCGTCACTCCACTTTGATGAAGAGGCGTCCTCAGTCGACGGACACCGTCCAGCCAGCTCCCTCCCTGCTCGCAGGTACGCAGTACGAACAAGCATCACGGATGCTGAACGCGAGCATGCGAGCTTCCGCGAGGCTCGCTTGTCGCCAGGGCCCCCAGCCTCAACCTTGAGCACGAGGAAAGGACCCCACCCATGCGACGAGCGCTCTTCTCAGCGGCCCTGACGTTCAGCTTCTTGATGACTCCCGTTGCCCTCGCGCAGACAGCGGGCAGTGGCTCGAGCGGTGGGACGTCCGCCCAAGGGACAACCCCTCTACCCGAGAATCAGCAAGGCAGAGGTGTCTCGGGTGATACCGGCATCCAGCCCCCGGGCACGTATGAGTCAGGCAACTTCTCGCCCGTCCCACAGGGCGCCACGGGCGCCGAGGACAACCTCGGCACGCCGAACACGGATTACTCGGGCACGGGCGGTTCCGGCGCCAGCGATCCACGCTACACCCCACCCTCGCCCGGAACCTCGTTCGTGCCCCAAAGCTCGGACGTCAGCGGCACACCGGGCACCGGCGGCTCCGGCTCCAACGACACGAACACGACGCAGACTCCCGCCACGGACAACAGCTCCAACGTCAGCGGCACCCAAGGCACCGGCGGCTCGGGCAACACGAACAACACCCCCGCCCAGAACCAGGGCTCGGGAAATAGCGTCCCCAGCGGCAGGGCGCCCCCCACGTCGCAAGGCACTGAACCCACTGACGCGACGGGCAACGCGCACGGTGGCAGCGCGGAGGCCGCCGCCTCGGGAAAGGACCTGAGTCCTCGGCAGCTGACTCGTGAAGTCGCGATGCTTCGCTCCGATGTCCTGCGACTCCAGCGACAGGTCAACGCCTTGCGCGGCGGGCACTCGGGGCAGCAGGAAGAGGGCACCGGCGGCTCGGGACAGGCTGCCTCGGGACAGAATGCTCCCCCGGACCAGAGCGCATCCCCGGCGCCCGCACAAGACACGGGGGCGAACCCCGAGAAGACCGTGGTCGCCAGCGTCGTCATGACCGGACAGGTGGCCTCGACCTCCAAGGGACGCGTCGTGGTCCGAGACTCGGAGACCGGGGACCTCTACAACCTGCGCGTGGGACAGAACACCCAGGTGGTCCGCGACGGCCAGCGCATCTCCCTCGACAGCCTGCCCCAGGGCACCGCCGTCCAGGCCGCGTTCAGCCTCATCGCCGACGGCAGCACCGATGCGACTCGAATCCAGGTCGCTCCGAGCCCACGCCCGCGCTCACGCTGAGCCCTCAGCGCTCCTCGTCCTTCGACTTGCCCTCCGTGAGCTTCCGCATCTTCGCGGCAAAGGGGCTCTCCCCCTCCACGCGATTGGGTCCGCCCGCCAGCCGCTGGCGCCGGGTCATGGCCAGCGGACCTTCCGCGGGCCCCTCCAGCGCTTCCTTCTCGTAGCGGTCCTGCCCTCCGAGCGCGCGTCCCACGGGACGGGCAGAGGCAACGCGACGATTGGTATCCACGGGCATGACGGGACCTCCAGCGGTGGCGACGCTCCCTTTCTACCCCACCCACGCGTCGCTCGCAGCCCCCCACGTCTCCTCGGGGGCCTCCAGCGCCGCGCCCACGTGCCGCAGCACCTTCGCCACCACCTCCACGTCGAGCGCCCGCGCATCCCACGTGCACGTCAGCGTCATCATCCGCCCGGGCACCAGCTCGCCCCCTTCCACCACCGGCACGGACCGCACCGCACCCGGCGCGAGAATCAACGGCACCCGCGTGTACGGCACCGTCGCCACGAAGCCTCGCTCCAACCCCAGCGAGCCCAGGCTCGTCACCACCACCGAACCGAACGGGTCCCTGGGCATCCCCACCCATCGCAGGTCGAGGTTCAAGGTGAACCAGACGAAGGACAACAGCCGCAGCGCCAGCCCCATGAACATCCCAGGGATGCGATACGAGCGCCGCTTGCCCCGCTCGATGACCGCGTCCTTGCGCGAGCGCACCTGGGCCACGACGGCCTCCATCGCCCCCGCGAACTCGCCCAGGGACAACGTGTCCGCGTAAGGCACCGTGGCCGTCGTCAGGTCCGCCCGCCCCGACTCCTCGGGCTGCACCACGAGCACGCACACGCCCACGTCCACGCGCGGCACGGGGGAGCCCCAGCGCAGGAGCACGTTGGCCTCGGGATGCAGGCGCAGCGCATCCGCGGACGCCTTGGCCACCAGGTGTGTCACCGTGAGCCGCTGTCCCGTGCGAGCCCGCCACGCCTCCAGGAACGCGACGGCCTTCTCCATGCGCACTTCCAGGGACGCATAGGCGCTCGCGTCACTTGGCGAGCGCCAGGCCCCCAGGGCGAGCTTGCGGAAGGCACCTGGCGGAGGTGCCGGCTTCAGGTCGAGTTCCACGGCGGGTGTCCGGCTTCGCACGGAGCCCGGGTGCCTGCAACCCTGCGCAGCGCGCCCCACCCTGTTAGACAGGGGGCCACTGCTGGAAGCCCCCCTTTCACCGAGGCACCCGACATGACGCCCCTTGCCCTGGCCCTGTCCCTCGCCCTCCAGGCCGCGCCGGCCCCGCAGAAGGCCCCGCCCCCGAAACCCGCTGCCCCCACCAAGACCGTGTCCACTCCCACGACGCCCGAAGACCTCGCCGCCTCCACTCGCGCCTGGCATGAGCAGCGCATCCAGCGACTCCAGTCCGAGGAGGGCTGGTTGACGCTCGTCGGACTCTTCTGGCTCAAGGAGGGCGAGCAGACCGCCGGCTCCGCGCCCGAGAGCGACCTGGACTTTCCGGCCGGTACGCCCGCGAAGCTCGGCACCTTCACGCGCAAGGGCAACACCGTCAGCTTCCAGCCCGCGTCGGGTGTGCAGTTCACGCGCAACAACAACGAGCCCTTCACCGGGGGCGAGCTGAAGACGGACGAGAAGGGCTCGCCGGATGTGGTGAAGCTCGGCAGCCTCAACTTCCAGGTCATCCTCCGGGGCGACAAGCTGGGCGTGCGCGTGAAGGACTCGCAGGCGCAGGCGCGCAAGCAGTTCCACGGCATCGAGACCTATCCGGCGAGCCCCGCGTGGAAGGTCACCGCGCGCTTCGAGCCCTCGGCGACTCCGCGCACGCTCCAGGTGCCCAACGTGCTGGGCACCACGGAGGAGATGAAGGCACCGGGCACGCTCGTCTTCACGGTGGACGGCAAGGAGTACCGCCTGACGCCGGTGGAGGAGGAGGGCTCCAACCAGCTCTTCATCATCTTCGCGGACGAGACGAACCGCGATGCGACGTACGGCGCGGGTCGCTTCCTGTACTCGGACATGCCGAAGGACGGACAGGTGGTGCTCGACTTCAACCGCTCCTACAACCCGCCCTGCGCGTTCACGCGCTTCGCCACCTGCCCGCTGCCGCCCCGTGGCAACCGCCTGGCCGTCCGCGTGGAAGCCGGCGAGAAGCGCTACGGCGACCACTGACGTCCGGGAAGCTGTTCATCCCGCTGTGCCCACCGGGCCGACTCCGCTCTTCGCAGCGGGTCGGCCCGTTTCATTTTTCCCAATGAATTCAAGGCATATGACAACCCATATGCCGTGGCTAACCTCCGTAAATCGAATCAGGAATCTGTTCACGGACTGAATCAGGGAGACAGGGGACAGACCCCACGTCATGGCCACGGTGGAACAGCTTCTCGCAGCCCTCGGCCGTCGAGAGGAAGCCAGGGCGAGCGAACTCGCGACGCAGCTCAAGGTCTCCCGCCCTTCGGTGACGCGCCTCCTGCTGGCTGCTGGCGACCGCGTTTGTCGCATGGGCGAGGGACCCGCGACCCGCTACGCGCGGACCCGCAAGCTTCTCTCGCTCGGCACATGGCTGAACGTCCACCGCATCGATGAAGCAGGCGCCGTCCACCGATACGGCGTGCTCCGCTTGCTCGCGGGCGGCCGACATTGGCTCGAATCCACGGAGCGCACACCCGAGCTCTTCGCGGGACTGCCACCCTTCGCAACGGACATGAGCCCGCAGGGCTTCATCGGTGGGACTTTTTCATTCCGCCATCCGGAGCTTTCACTGCCGCAACGCGTGGCGGATTGGACGGACGACCACTGTCTCATCGCCCTCGCCCTACTTGGCGAGGACTGCATCGGAGACCTCATCGTCGGTGACGAATCGCTCGACAGATACCTTGCCGCGTCTCCATCCAGTGCGACGCCCGACGACTACCCCGCACTCGCACGTGATTCAGGAAGGACCCTGTCTCGGGCCTCTGTGGGCGGAGAGCATCCCAAGTTCGCGACATACACCCAGGGCCGCCACGTCATCGTGAAGTTCGCGGGCCCGGACGATGGAGCAGCGGCCTCACGTTGGAGGGACCTGCTCCTCGCCGAAGGCCTCGCGCTTGAAACCCTTCGCGAAGCGGACATCCCCGCGGCCAACGCGCGTTGGCTGGACGTGGAGGACCATCGCTTCCTCGAAGTCGAACGCTTCGACCGCATCGGCCCGCGAGGAAGGAAGGGCCTGCTGTCACTCGGCGCCATCACCGACGAGTGCATCGGCCCGCGCGACACCTGGACGCAGGCGGCTTCGAGAATGCACGAAGCGCGGCTCATCTCCGAAGACGATGCCCGGCGCATGCGCTGGCTCGACACCTTCGGACAGCTCACCGGCAACACCGACCGCCACTTCGGCAACCTGTCGTTCTTTCCAGAAGGGCCGAAGCAATTCCGCCTCGCGCCGGTCTACGACATGCTGCCCATGATGTTCGCCCCCGTGGGAACAAACCTCGTCGAGCGGGCCTTCACGCCACGCCCACCCACCGCGAGCACCGTGGACGTCTGGTCCGACGCCGCACGTCTCGCCCTGGCGTACTGGGAGAAGCTCACACGCGAGCCAGCGCTCAGCGCGCCCTTCCGGGAGCACTGCGGACATTGCGCGGCCACGCTCCAGTCCTTCATGAAACAGCAGCCTGTCTGACCCCAGAAACAACAGGCCACGAGCCGACGCACTTCTCCGTCCGCTCGTGGCCTGTGACCCGGTCAGTGCATGCTGGACGGCTGCTCCGAAGTGGCCTCGCGCCCGCGAGACGGCTCCATGCGCGGAGCGATGCCCTGGGCCACCTGTCGCAGCAGCGCTTCACTGAAGGCCGGCAGGTCCCCCGGGTTGCGGGAGGTGATGAGGTTGCCGTCCTCCACCACCTCGCGGTCCACCCAGCGCGCCCCCGCGTTGATGAGGTCCGTGCGGACGGAGGGCCAGGACGTGACGGTCCGCCCGTCCAGGACGTCCGCCTCCACCAACATCCACGGCGCATGGCACACCGCCGCCAGCGGCTTGTCCGCACGGTAGAAGTCCCGCACGAAGCCCACCATGTCGATGTCCGTGCGCAGGTGGTCCGGCGAGTAGCCCCCCGGAATCACCAGCGCATCGAAGTCCCGGGAAGACACGTTCCGAATCGCCTTGTCCGGGGTGATGACCTCCTGGCCCTTCTTGCCCTTCACGGGCTTGCCAGCCTCCATGCCGATGACGACCGCCTCGTGCCCCGCTTGCTTCACGCGGTCATACGGAATGCGGAACTCAGAATCCTCGAAGTCGTCTGCCAGGATGAACGCGATGCGCGCCATAGGACGTCTCCTTGTTGCGAATGGACGGGTTGTCCCGTGCGCTGAAGGTGCCCACGCGCCCCGTGACGACAAAGCCGAGCCTCGGTGCTCGGCCCGCCCGCCTGCCCACCCTCCCGACGAGGGATGCCTCCCCGAGCGTCCTCGCCCTCACGTCCTCCCCCCGGTCACCCTGGCGCGCCCCCTCGGAGGCGGTCATTAATCGCCCCATGCGCGCCTCTCGCCTGCTCGCCTCCGCCTTCGTGGTGCTCGCCGTGTCGGCCTCCGCCTGTCGCAAGAGCCAGTCCCAGGGCACCGCCTCTCCCCAGGACTGCGTGCGCGTCGCGGACGACTGGGGCCCGGACGGCGCCGTGCCCATCACCGTGGACGTCGTCGCCGAAGGCCTGGAGGTCCCCTGGGGCATCGCCTGGCTGCCTGGTGGCGACGCGCTCGTCACCGAGCGACCCGGCCGCGTGAGGCTGCTCAAGGCCGGCGTCCTCCAGCCCCAGCCCGTGGCCACCGTGCGCATCACCCGCGCGGCCGAGGGCGGACTGCTCGGCGTCGCCGCCCACCCGGACTTCGCGACGAACCGCTGGTTCTACGTCTACGTCACCACCGACGCGAGCGGCCAGGACGAGAACCGCGTGGAGCGGTGGACCCTCTCCGAGGACCACTCCACCGCGACGTTCGACCGCGTCGTCTTCGGCGGCATCCCCTCCGCCACCTACCACGACGGCGGACGCCTGCGCTTCGGCCCCGACGGCATGCTCTACGCGGGCACCGGCGACGCCCGCGAGCCGGACAGCTCGCAGAACGTCAATGACCCCGCCGGCAAGCTCCTGCGCCTCACCCCCGAAGGACAAATCCCCCAGGACAACCCCTTCCCCAACTCCCCCGCGTTCCTCACCGGCATCCGCAACCTCCAGGGCTGGGACTGGAAGGATGCCACCACGCTGTACGTCACGGACCACGGCCCGAGCGGCGAGACGATGCGCCGAGGACACGACGAGGTGAGCCTCGCGCGTCCCGGGAGCAACCTGGGCTGGCCCGGCATCTACTCGTGCGAGACTCACGAGGGCTGGGTGACGCCCTCACTCACGTTCGCGGACGCGATGCCTCCGGGGGGCGCCGCCCTCTACACCGGCACCGCCATCCCCGAGTGGAAGGGCTCGCTGCTGGTGGGAACGCTGGGCTCCCGGCACCTGCACCGCGTGGAGTTCGCCTCGGACAACCCGGCCCGCGTCGCCCGCCACGAGGTGTACCTGCGCGACACGTACGGCCGGCTGCGCGAGGTGAGCATGGGTCCGGACGGCCACCTGTACGTCACCACCAGCAACTGCGACGGGCGCGGGGACTGCGGGCCGAAGAAGGACCTCATCCTCCGCCTGAGACGCTAGCCGCGCCCGCGGGCGGGCCGACGGTTCGCGCGAGGGGGTCGTGACCTCGCTCTTCCGTTCTGGAAGACTGCGCGCCGTGCACTTGGAGATGCCTCTTGTCATTGGACTGATGGTGGCGGCCATCGTCCTGGCCATCGCAGCCAAGCGGGCGAACATGCCCTACAACGTGGCGCTCGTGGTGGGAGGCCTGCTCATCTCGGTGGGCAACCTGCTCCCCGGCGTGCCGCCCCTCAACCCGGAGGTGGTGTTCCTCGTCTGCCTGCCGGCGCTGCTGTTCGAGGGAGGCATCACCGCGGACCTCAATGGCATCCGCGCCAATGCCCTGCCCATCCTCATCCTGTCCACGCTCGGCATGGTGCTGGCCATCGGCGCCACGGGCACCGCGCTGCACTACCTGGTGGACCTGGCCATCTGGCCCGCGCTGCTGTTGGGCGCGCTCCTGGCCGTGACGGACACCGTCTCCATCCTCTACGCGTTCCGCCGCGCCCCGGTGCCGCCGCGCCTGTCCGGCATCATCCAGGGCGAGAGCCTCTTCAACGACGGCACGGCGCTGGTGGCCTACGCGGCCATCGCCAGCGTGGTGGCGGGAGCCGCGGCGCCGTCCCTGCCGATGCTGGCCGCGCGCGTGCTGCTCGCGTCGGCGGGTGGCGCGGTGGTGGGGCTCGCGGTGGGCATGATGGGCGCCTTCGTCATCCGCCGCACCGAGGACCCGCTGGCTGAAATCATGGTGACGACGGCCGTGGCCCTGGCCTCGTTCGTGGTCGCCGAGCAGATTCACCTGTCGGGTGCCATCTCCGCCGTCGTCGCGGGACTGGCCGTGGGTGTCGGGCTGCGCAAGGACGTGTCCCCGCAGAGCCGGGTGGCCATCCACTCCTTCTGGGAGTACGCCACGTTCGGGGTGAACACCTTCCTCTTCCTGGCGGTGGGGCTCACCACCAAGCCGGAGACGCTCAGCGGCTATTTGCCGGAGACGGCCATCGCCGTGGGCTGCGTGCTCGGCGGGCGCGCGGTGGCCATCTACGGGCCCTTCCTGTTGCTGCGGCTCATCCGGCCGGCGGAGGCGGTGCCGCCGCGCTGGCAGCACGTGTTCATCGTGGGCAACATCAAGGGCGCGCTCTCCATCGGCCTCGCGCTGGGTCTTCCGGAGACGACGCCGGGCCGCGAGAAGCTGGTGGCCATCGCCTTCGGCGTGACGCTGGTATCGCTGGTGGGTCAGGGGATGGTGCTCACCCACGCGCTGAAGTGGCTGGGCCTGTTCCAGCAGGACGAGGTGGCGCTGGCCATGTCCGAGCAGCGCGGCCGGCTCATCGCCAGTCGCGCGGCGCATCAGGAACTGGCGTCGCTGCATGAGCAGGGGCTGGTGCCCCGGGCCGCGTATGACCACCTGCGCAGCGAGTACCAGGTGAGCATCGCTCGGGCGGAGCGGGAGCTGCGGCGGCTCAATGACCATCATCTGGCGCAGGGGGCCAGGGACCTCATCGCCATGCGACGGCGGCTCATCGACGCGGAGCGCACGGCGTTGCAGGTGGCGCGCAGGAGCGGGCTCATCCCCGAGACGACGGCGGAGCACATGCTGGCGCAGTTGGATGAACGGACGCTGATGTTGGAGAAGGTGTTGCACGGAGCGCACGGCGACGAGCCGGCGGCGAAGCCCGGGAGGAAGGCGTCGTGAAAATCGTCATCGCGGGAGGGGGACGGGTGGGAAGTGTGCTCGCGTCCCGACTGGTGGCCGAGCAGCACAGCGTGACGGTCATCGAGCGGGACTCGAGCATCTGCACGCGCCTCTTCGAGGAGGTGGGCGTGGTGGCGGTGTGCGGGGACGCGACGAGTCCTCAAGTCCTGGAAGCAGCGGGCGTGGCGTCCGCGGACGTGGCGGCGGGCGTGCTGGCGAGAGATTCAGAGAACCTGGCGTTCGCCATGCTGGTGCGCAGCATGTCGCCCGCGCGCATCATGGTGCGCATGCTGGACACGAGCTACCGCGAGGCCTACCGGTTGGCGGGCGTGAAGGAGCTGGTGGCGGAGGCGGAGGTGGTGGTGGCGAAGATGACCACGGCCATCGACTTCCCGCAGGTGGCGGGCTCGTTGCCGTTGGGTGATGGCGACACGGTGCTGTTCGAGCTGGCGTTGCCGTTGCGTGCGCGCGTGGCGGGACAGACGGTGGCGCAGGTGCGGGCGATGGAGGGCTTTCCGCGCGAGTGCATCTTCATCGGCATGGTGGACCCGCAGGGCCGGGCGGCGCTGCCGGATGGGAGCACGGTGCTGAAGGCGGGGCACACCATCATCCTCGTGGCGCGGCGGGCCCAGCTCGCGGACGCGGTGACGTTCCTCACAGCGGAGCCGGTGGGCACGACGGGGGCGGCGGCGCTGGCGGCGACGCTGCGCAAGGTGGACTTCCTGGCGCCGTTGAATCCAGGGGAGTTGGAGGCGGTGGCGAGAGGCGCGGAGCACCTCCAGCGTCCGGCGGGCACGGAGCTGTTCCGGCAGGGTGACGCGGGAGAGAGCTTCTACGTGGTGCTCGCGGGCGAGGTGCAGCTCAAGGACACGGGGGGACAGGCCGTGGCCACGGTGAAGCCGGGAGGCTTCTTCGGAGAGCTGGCGCTACTGACGGGCGAGCCGCGCACGGCCACGGCGGTAACGGCCACGGCCTGCGAGCTGGCGGCGGTGGGCCGCGAGGACTTCCGCAGCGTCGTCATGGCCAACCCGGGCGTGGCGCTGGAGATGAGCCGCATCCTCGGAGAGCGCCTGTCGCGCGCGCAGGGCGGCAAGACGCCCAAGCGCTGGGGACTGTTCGGCCGGTAGCCGAGGAGCGGTGGGGCGTCAGGAGCGCCACCACCGCGGCTCACCCCTCGGTCAGCTTCTTCAACAGCCGCTCGGCCTGCTCCCGGACGACGCCTTCTCCCAGCGCCTGCGCGCGCTGCGCATGGTGGATGCACGCGGCACGGTCCGTCAGGAAGTGCGCCACCGACATGTTCAGGTGCGTCGTCGCATCCTCGGGATGCGCGGCCAGCGCCTGCTCCAGGATGGGCTTCGCGCGGGCATGCTCGTCGTCCTGCATCAGGAGCAGCGCCAGGTCATTGACCGGCCCCAGCTCGGTGGGCACCAGCGCCACCGCCTCCTCCAGCCGCCGCCGTGCCTCCGCGCGCTCACCCAGCGCTCCATGCATCTGCGCCAGCGCATGCAACGTCTGCCAGCTCCGGGGCGCCAGTCGCAGCGCCTCCTCGAAGAGCGCCTTCGCCTCCGCGAAGCTGCCCGCGCTCATCACCGCCAGGCCGTGCATGTACACGTAGTTCACGTGGTTCGGCTCCACCTGCCGCAGCTCCAGCGCGGAGCGCTTCGCACCCTCGGGACTCCCCGCCGACAGGTACAGCTTGAACAGGTCCTCCAGCACCGCGCGCCGCAGCCCGCCCTGCGCCTTCTCCAACGCCTGCGTCCCCGCCTGGATGCCCAGCCCCAGCGAGCCCTGCGCCGCGTGCGCGCGCATCAACATCAGCAGCGGCATCGCCTCCTGCGGCGCGCCCTCGGCCGCCTTCTGGAAGTGCGTCACCGCCGCGCTCGACGTGCCCTGCTGGAGATGGATGCGCCCCAGCTCGAAGTGCGTGTGCGCGCTGTCGGGCGACACCTGGAGCGCGGACTCATACGCGGCCCTCGCGCCATTCAGGTCGCCCCGGTCCAACAACAGGCCACCCAGGTTGAAGCGCTCGAAGTAGCCCGACGTGGGCGCTGCGGCCAACGCCTTGAGCGCCTCCAGCGCATCCGCGTTGCCCGCCTGCGCCCTCAGCATGGCGAGGTGCGCCTGCCCCTCCGCATGGTCTGGCTTCGCCTTCAAGAGCCGCAACGCCGCGGCCTCCGCGTCGCCCGCCGCCCCCGTGCTCAGGTACGTCCGGACCAGCCCCAGCAGACAGTCCACGTCCTCCGGGTCGATGGCGAGCCCCTTCTGGAAACTCTTCACCGCCTCCTGCGGCTGCCCCACCTGGAGAAACCGGCCGCCTTCCCGAGCATGCGTCGATGACATGCCCCGGGTTTATCACGGGCTCACCAGCCCCGGCAGCCCGGGACAGGCCCCCCAGCCCCTGCTGGGAGAGCGAATCCACGACACTCAGCGACGCAGCGCCGCCGCGGCGATTCCCGGCATCTTCAGCCAGGACGGAGCCCGCTCGAACTGGACCAGCCGCCGCCCCAATTCACCCACGCTGCGGTGCCCCGGGACCCAGGGCGGGACGGGCAGGCTCGTCAGCGGCGCGCGCAGGACGGACTTCTCCACCTGCTCCAGCATCAGGCTGTTGTGCACCCAGCCCAGGCCGCTCTGGATGTCCCGGGCCGTCGAGGACGGATGTCCACCCCAGGGCAACGAGACGAGCGCATAGCCCGCCGCGGGCCACGTGTTCACCGCCACGGTGCCGTAGCGCAGCTCGCGAATGGCCTTCTCCAGCGCGGCGGCCACGGCCGCGTCCTTCAGCGAGCTCGGGTGGACGATGAGCGTGACGTTCAACGTGCCCCACACCTTGTCGTTGAGGAAAGACACCGCGCTCGCCAGGAAGGCCACCGGGTCGTCTCCTCCGGGCAGCCCCGTCTCCGAGAGCACCGTGCACCAGGGCTCATGACGGAAGATGCGGTCCTTCGCATGACTCGGGTCCACGTCTGGAATCAGCGCGAAGGGCAGCTCGCCCACGCCCGCGTGGCCCACCTGCCGCAAGTGCGGACGTCCCTCGGTGAACTGGCGCCAGCGCTGGTCCGCGCCCGGGTAGTACGCGCGTCGCACGGTGGCCTTGCCCAGGCTGGCCTCCACGACATCCACCAGGTGCGAGCGAGGCCTCCAGTCCTTCGGCTGCACCAGCAGCTTGGCCGCATTGCAGTTGAAGGACGCGTTGTTGGACACCATGCCGGCGATGCTGTCCGCCTGGAAGCGCAGCTCCCCTTCTGTATACGGCCCCGGCACCACCACCACCGGCGAGATGTTCCCCAGCTCGCTGGTGAACGGCTTGCGCAGCAAGGGCTCATCGCGAGCGCGACGCGCGTCCGACTCCGGGCCGGGCGGCCCCCACACCAGGGCGTCATGGGTTTTATCGCTGCCGGTGATGTGGACCTCATCCACCGCCGGGTGCCCCACCAGCGCCGCGCCCTCCTCCACGCCGCCGTACACCACGGCGAAGACGTCCCGCCGCGCCAGCGCCGCGAAGGCCTGCTCCAGCAAGGGCCCCAGGTAGGCGTTCACCGGGTTCATCTTGAGGACGCACGCGGCGCCTTCGACGAAGAGCTTGTAGAGACAGTCGGCGGGAGGAATCGAGTTGACGTTGCCCGCACCGAGCACCGCGCACAGCCGTCCGTCATGCGGCTTGCGGTAGAAGGACGCCTGGTGCTCGCGGAGGTTGTCGGCGGTGACGCCGGGGAGGAAGTGGACCTCCCCCTCGGTGCGCGGTAGCAGCATCCCCTCGAGCGAGTTCATCGGGTAGATGCGCGCCGCGAGCCTTCCGTCCTCCAGCGTGCGCAGCCGGGACGCGGGGATGCGCGGGACACCGTGACGTTGGATGTCCCGCAGCGATTCGGCCAGCAGGCGCAGGTTGCGCACCACCACCATCGGGCCCGCCAGCCACTCTTCTCCCGCCAGCGGACCGTGGGGGTCTATTCCCTTCGCCTCGCAGGCGGCGCGCACGCTCGGCTCGGCGATGGCCATGTAGCCGCGGCTGAGCTCCTCCAGCAGCGAGAGTCGCTCGGGAATCCCGAGCTTCACCCACGCTCGCGAGCCTTGCTTCACCCGCTGGATGACGGTCTCCAGCGTACCGGTGGGAGTGCTGCGAGGGGCGGCGGCAAGGCTCATGGGGACCTCCGGCAGAGGACGGGCTCCTCAAGGTAGAGGAGCGCCAGCCCGCGCGACACGAGTCCCCACGTGGACCGTCATCAGGTGGGCAACGGCTGGCCCAGACCCTTGCGCAGTGCCTCGTCGATGACGGATTGGATTTTCCGCTCCGAGTCGCGAATGTCACTCTCGTGGAGCTTGTGGAGCTTCTCCATCTCGCGGCCCATCTCCTCCTGTTGCTGGCCGAGCTTCTCCTGCTCGCGGCCCAGCTCCTCCTGCTGCTTCGACAGCGCCTCCTGCTTTCCGTCGAGGGCGTCGATCTCCTTGTCGAGCGCGGCCTCCTGCTTGTCCAGCTCCGCCTGGCGACGCTCACGCTCGGCCTCGGGGAGCGAGTCCAGGCGATTGGACTCCAGATGCAACCCGGCGCGCTTGTGGGCCAGCTCCGCGTGCTGCAAGGCCAGCTCGCTCTGCTGCACGCCCAGCTTGCCCTGCTTCAGTCCCAGCTTGCCCTGCTCCTGTCCCAGCGCCCCCATGCGCGCGCCCATGCCGCCCTGCTCCAGGCTCTTCACCCGGATGGGCTCCAGCGCGTCCTTCATCGCCTTCAGCGTGGCCGCGTCGCGGATGATGAACGCCTCACCCTTGCGACGGACGTAGAGCAGCTCGCCGCCGCTCTTGTCCTTGAACATCTTCGCGAGCTTCAGGTCCACCGAGCTGCCGTTCATCGTGGCCTTGTCGCCCGAGAGCAGCACATAGCCGGAGTCGTCGTCCTCGTCGCGAGGCGACGGGGGCGTGGGCGGCGTCGGGGGGACGGCGAGCACACCGCTCACCGCCAGCCGTGGCGCTGACGGGGCCATGGCCATCATCGGCCTCGGCGCGACAGGAGCCATGGGCGCGACGGGGCGCGGCCCCACCGGAGACGGTGGCGTCATCGGCGTGACAGGGGCGACAGGGCTCGTCCGTGCCGCCATCGGCGCGACGGGACGCGGCCCCACCGGAGACGCCGGCGCCATCGGCGCGACAGGGGCGACAGGGCCCGGCCGTGCCGCCATCGGCGCGACAGGAGCCGGCCCGACGGGAGGCCGCGGCGGCCTCGGCGCGACAGGGCGCTCACCCACGGGAGACACCGGCGCCATCGGCGCGACAGGACCAGGTCCGGCCACGGGCATCGGCGTGGCGGGCGTCGCCGCGTCCATCCTTCCGGTGCGCACGGTGCCTTGCTTCACGGGCGCCGTCGCCGACGGGGCACTGTCGAGCGACGTCGGGCTGACAGGGTGTTGCTCCGCGATGGGCGTCGGCGCGGGAGTCGTGCTCGACGCGCGCTCCTGCTCGGGCTTCGCCTCCTGTCGCGCGACGACCTGGAAGGGCACCAGGGCCACGAGCCCCAGCGCGGAGACCGTCACCTTCAACCAACGACGGGAACGGGAGGAACCGATGTCGACGTGCTCCAGCATGCTCAACCTCCTGTGCAACGCGTGAACGTGAGCGGACGCACCGAGCGCGGCGGCGGTCCCATGATGACGGGTGACTCCGAAGGCAAGCAGCAGCTCGCCGTAATCCGCGGGCTCCGCGCCCGTCAGCCGCAGCGCCTCCGCGTCACACGCCTCCTCGCGGGCCAGCGCGTATTCCCTCGCCGCGCGCCGCGCGAGCGGATGGAAGAAGAGCAGCGCCTCCGCGAGCGCCGGCACCCAGCCGAGCCACAAGTCACCGCGCTTCAGGTGCGCCACCTCGTGCGCCAGCGCCATGCGCAGCCCCTCCACGGGAAGCCGCTGCACCGCCTTCGTCGGCAGCACCACCACCGGAGACCACAGCCCCGTCGCCAGCGGACTCGCCACCTCATCCGACACGAGCAACACAGGAGCCCGCCGCAGTCCTGCGCTCTCGGACAGCTCCAGGACCTCGGTCTCCAGCACCGGGTGCTCCAGCGGGCGCGCGCTCCGGCGCAGCCGCCGCATCAAGGCCCAGCTCCGCGTCTGCGACCGCACCTGCCACGCCACGCCCATCACCCACGCCGCCAGCAGCGCCAGCACCAGGACCTGCTTCCAGCCCACCGCCACCTCATGCATCCCGGACAGGAGCGAGCCGCTCACGGCTCCGACACCCTGCTCCGAGACGTCGACACCCGACCCCCGCGTGACATGTCCCGGAGCCTCGGCGCTCGACCTCCTCGCGACCTGCCTCGAGGGCTCCTCATGCGCCCCCCGTGCCCCCTGCCCCACCGGCGCGAAGTGGACCTCACCTCCCACCATCCCGAGATTCCCCACGTGCGTGTCCCGCTCGCCTACCAACCCATGCGCCGCACCAGTGGACGGTGCCGCACCAGCACCCCGCTCCGTCGAGCCGAGCGACGTGCCCACCGCGCCACGCTCGACGTGCTCGGAGCCCACGGGCGCCTTCGTCTCCGCCTGTCCCGAGAGGAACGCGAGCGACGCGGGCAACACCGGCAGCGCCAGCGGACGCGGCCCGCCCAGCGACACCACGAACTTGAGCGCCACCAACCACCACAGGCCCGCGCGCAGCGAGGCCGGCATCCGCGTCCACAGCCGCGTCAACCCCCACACCAGCGCCGCGCACACCGCGCCCTGCCACGACGCGCGCCACAGGCCTTCCGGCCACGACGCCAACCCCGAGGCCACTTCCATCAGCCATCCGGTCCGCATGGGCTACTCCTTCCGCTTCTTCGAGCGAAGCCGCGCCACCACATCCTGGAGCTGCGCGAGGTCCTTGTCGGAGACATCGTCCGCGTCGGACAGGTACGCGGCGAACGGCGACAGCGAGCCGGACAACGTGCGCTGGACGAAGTCGCCCACCACGTCCCGCAGCAGCTCTCCCTCCCGCACCGGCGAGGCGTACTGGAACACGCCGTCCACCTTGCGCCGCGTGAGGTAGCCCTTCAGCCGCAGCCGCTCCATCACCGTCAGGATGGTGGAACGCGCCAGCCCCTGGGGCTCACCGAAGCGCTCCACCACCTCGCCCACCGTCGCGGGCCCGTGCTCGGCCACGTACCGCAGCACCGACAGCTCCTGCTCACCCACCGGCTTCTTCATGACCATCCCCTGACGACAACTGTAGTCACGGAACAAGTACGCCTGACTACAGCCGTAGTCAAGCAGGCACCAGGGGGCGAAGCGACCCTTTCCCGCCACCGGGACGAGTCCCATGTTTGGGAATGAGCGGGCGGCCAGGCCGCATGGAGGTGGCGCGAGTGACGAAGGGCGACATGCGGGAGGGGCAGGCAAGTCCGGATGCCTCCGCTCCGGCGAGTTCCGCTCCCGCGCTCGAGCGACTCCTCCAGGTGGGCAAGAGCCTCCACGCCGCGCTCATCGTGGACGCGGCGAAGCGCATTGTCTGGATGGACACGGTGCTGGCCGTGTCCGTCGGCTGGGGACAAGGCGACGTCCAAGGGCGGGCAGCGGACGAGGTGCTCGCCCGCATGCCCTGGCTCACCCGCGCGCTGGAAGCGGCGCTGTCGGAGGGACAGGGGCTGGGCGAGGGCAGCGGCGAGAGCCAGCGGCTGCGCGCCCTGGTGCTGGCCGTGCATGGAGACGACGACCAACTGCTGGGAGCGTGCGCGAGGCTCCAGACGCTGGGGTTCGAGGAGGTGGCGCGAGACGCGCTGTCGGCGGAGCTGTCACGCGTGCGCAAGCGCTACGAGGACTTCATCGACAGCATCGACGGCATCGTCTGGGAGGCCGACGCCGAGTTCCGCTTCACCTTCGTCAGCAGACAGGCCGAGCGGCTCCTGGGCCTCCCCGCGGAGCAGTGGCTGCGCCAGCCGGACTTCTGGGCGCGGCACGTCCATCCGGATGACGGGTCGGAGGTCCTCGCTTCGTGTCTGAGCGCCTGGCGGCAGGGGCGTCCTCACGAGTTCGAGTTCCGCATGCTCGCCGCGGACGGGCACATCGCCTGGATGCGGGCCCACGTCACGGCCGTCATGGAGGATGGCCAGCCGATGCGGCTGCGCGGGCTGATGGTGGACGTCACGGAGCAACGCCAGGCCCGTGAGCGACTGGAGCACGCCCACTCCGTGCTGCGCGCGACGTTCGACTCCATCGCGGACGGCGTCATCGTGGTGGGCGCGGACCAGCGGATGATTGCCTACAACAAGCGCTTCCAGCTCATGTGGGAACTCAGCGACGAGGTGATGGAGTCACGCATCGCGCAACGGGCGCTCGAGCTCGCGGCGCCGCTGGCGAAGGACCCGGCGAGCTTCGTCGCGCGCATCCAGAACCAGCTCATCCTCTCGGAGGACATCACCGTGGACACCATCGAGCTGGCCGACGGCCGCATGCTCCAGAGCACGTCGCTGCCCCAGCGGGTGGGCGACACGGTCATCGGCCGGGTGTGGAGCTACCGCGACGTGACGGAGGAGCGCCGCGCGAAGGTGGAGCGGGAGCGGCTGCTCGTCGCGGAGCAGAACGCGCGCGAGCGGGCCGAGGAGTCCTTCGCGTTGCTCGACACGTTCCTCAACCACGCCCCCGTGGGGCTCGCCTTCATCAACCGGGAGCTGCGCTACCTGCGCCTCAACGATGCCCTGGCATCACTGCACGGACGCAGGCGCGACGAGGAGCTGGGCAGGACGGTGCGGGAGATGAACCCCAACATGTCCCCCGTCTTCGAGCCGCTGATGCTCCAGGTCATGGAGACCGGCATCCCCCTGAGCGACATGGAGATGTCCGGACACGTGCCCGCCACGCCCGACGAGCTGCGGCACTGGCGCGTCAGCTACTACCCGGTGCGGACCCCGAGCGGCGGCATCGTCGGGCTGGGCGCCGTCGTCGTGGAGGTGACGGCGGAGCACGGCGCGAGGCAGGAGCGGGAGCGGCTGCTGAAGGAGGCGCAGGAGGCCATCAGCGTCCGGGACGACTTCCTGTCCATCGCCGCCCATGAGCTGAAGACGCCGCTGACGCCGCTCAAGCTCCACCTCCAGATGATGAAGCAGCAGTCCACCGCGGGCCAGGCGCCCCAACCGCACCACGTGGACAAGGCGCTGGCCCAGGTGACGCGGCTGTCCGTGCTCATCCATGACCTGCTGGATGCCACGCGCATCGAGGCCGGCAGGCTGGAGCTGCGCCGCGAGCCCGTGGAGCTGCAGTCGCTCGCCAACGAGGTGCTCGCGGAGACCCGCCCGCTCGGCCAGCAACACACGCTGGAGTACGAAGCGCCGCCAGGGCCGCTGGTGGTGAAGGGAGACCGGGGACGGCTGGCGCAGGTGCTGACGAACCTCCTGGAGAACGCTTTCAAGTACAGCCCCAGCGGGGGCGTCGTCCGGCTGACGCTGGAGCGCGACGGAGCCCAGGCCCTGATGTCGGTGAAGGACTCGGGCATCGGAATCCCCGAGGACCAGCGCGAGCACCTCTTCCAGCGCTTCTTCCGCGCGCGCAACGCGCCCATCTCCGGCTTCGGCGGGCTGGGCCTGGGGCTCTACATCTGCCGCGACATCGTCGAGCGCCACGGCGGCCACATCCAGGTGGCCTCGGAGGTGGGCCAGGGCTCCACCTTCCGCGTCACCCTGCCGCTGGAGACCTGAAGGCTCAGCGCTGGAAGTCCACGCCCACGCCCATGCCGGCCGTCACGCCGCGCACCAGCTGCCCATCCGCCTGCGGGAAGTGCACCGTGCCGCCGGAGCCCCAGGCGTACAGGTGATTCACCAGCCGCTGGCGGACCTCCACGCCCAGCGAGTAGCGAGGCCTGTCGCCCAGCGCCGTCAGCACCGCGCGCGCCAGGGCCCGGGTGCGGCCTCCGGGCAGCTCGAAGCCCGCTGACACATCCAGGTCCGTGCGGCCGAAGCCGTGGTACTGCACGGCCAGGCTGCCCAGCAGCAGCGTCGTGTCGGCGCTGCCCTTGGCGATGGACGCCTCCAGGTAGCCGGCGAAGCCGTCCGGGAGCTCCTCATCGGCGATGGGCTGCTCCGTCAGGCCCGTGCCGGAGAAGCGCCCCAATTCATAGTCCGGACCGAACATGCCGAAGCGGAAGCGCCCGCCCTGCTTGCGACCCTGCAGCGTGAAGCTCAGCTGCGTGCCGCTCTCCAACTGCCCCTCCATCGCCACGCCCAACAGGCCACCGACGGCCGGCGAGTGCGACTCCGCGAAGCGCGCGCCACCGGCGAGCAGCGCCCACGCGCGCAGGCGCTCACCTTTGTAGAGGGCGACGTCGCCGCCCACCGAGGTCAACGTCAGGTTCGGCGTCTCACCACCCGCCTTCGCCGCGTCGTGCGCGGCGGACAGGCGCAAGAGGTAGCGGTCGAACTTGCCCGCGTCGTCACTGGCCGCGCGGCCCAGGTCCAACATCAGCTCACCGGCGAAGAGGCGCGCGCCCAGCACGTCGCTGGCCAGAATCTCCGCGCGCACGGGGCCCTTCACCATCGTCAGCGAGCCGCCCGCCGGGTGGTAGTCCGGCGACGACACGTTGCTGTAGCGGCCCACCAGGTAGCCCCGGCCCAGCGACTCCTCGACGAAGGGCTCCACGCGCAGGAAGAGCGTCGACTGCCCCTCCCGGCCGATGCGCAGCATGCGCACCACCTGGCCGATATCGCTCAGCTCGTCCCAGTCCTCGCGGCGCAGGCGCGCGCTGTAGTCGCCGTCCGCCTGCTTGGGCTCCTCGTCCACCATGCGCATCCGGAGGTTCGCGCCCAGCCGCAGCACGAAGGAGTCCCCCTTCGTCAGCCCCAGCGACGGGTACACCCGGATGAACAGGTCCTGGCCGCCGTCCGGCGTTCCGGAGGGGAGGCTCAGGCCACCGGCCTCCAACTGACCGCTGAAGCCGAAGCCCTCGCCGCCCGCGCGACTGCCTGGAGGCGCGGGTTCATCCAGGCGCGCCGCGGACACCGGCGTGTCCTGTCCAGAGGAGGGCTCTGGCCCCTCCTCGGAGATGGTGGAGCTCTGGTTGGATACGAGGGCGAAGAGGACGAGAAGGGGGGCGCCAGTCATCGTCCCCTGAGTCTACCCGGCCCCGTGCTCCCGCGAAGCAACTGGGCCTCATGGTGTGGGTGACACTGCCGAGCCTCGGCACACCCGCCTCACGGGTGACACCCCTGTCACGCTCCTCCGCCCTCCGAGCAGGCCCGCTCGCGGGGCGGCCCTCAGCCGCAGCGACCGCCCTCGTCATCCGGGGGCGCGGGGAGGATGGCGCGGTGGGGACGCTCCTCCGCCGCGCCCACCAGCCAGCGCGACAAGAGCCGGATGCCGGAGGCGAACAGCCCGTCCTCCGCGCCGCGCAGCGCCTCGAAGAGGGACTCGTCCAGCACGGAGTCCTCCGGGTCGATGACGAGCTCCTCCGGCTCCAGCGACTTGAGCAGCGGGCTCTGGTCGAACACCGTCTCCAGCGGGTGAGGGCGGAGCCGGTGCAGGCCCGCGCTCGCCACCGCGTCCAGCCAGTCCACCCACGACGGCTCCGCGCGAGCCAGCAGCAGCAGCTCCTCCACGCCCGACAGCCCCGCGTGCTCCGCCACCAGCGACAGGCGGACGCGGCGGATGGCGCGCGACACCGCGTCGCCCTCCTCCTCCGACTCCCAGCTCAGGTTCAGCTCCGAGTCCAGGCCGAGGCTGCGGTTGGTGGTGTTGGCCGAGCCCAGCGTGAGGAAGCGGTCGTCCACCACCATCACCTTCGAGTGGATGTACGTGTAGACGTCCGCGCCCGTCTCCGGGGCTCTCCCCGCCGAGCAGTACACCCGGAAGGTGTTGCCCGTCTCCTTCGCCACCTTCTCCAGCGTGCGCAGCAGCCGCACCTGGGCGATGCCCATGGCCAGCTGCTCGCGCAGGGCCTCCGGCTGCCGCGGCAGCACCAGCACCACCTGGATGGGTGGACGTCCGCTCGCGCGGAAGCGCTTCACCAGCGCCTGGAAGATGGCCCGCGATGAAAAGTATTGGTTCTCGATGTAGATGAACCGGTCCGCCGCTTCGATGGCGTCCAGGAACAGCGCGCGCACCTCCTGCACCGCTTCCTGCGGCGGCACGAGCGTCTTGCCGAACGTGCGGCTGATGGCCACGGGCCCCGGCGGCGCCGGCACGCTGGACGAGAACGTCACGTCGTCGCGCGCCACCCGCGGCAGGTGCAGCTCACCGCCGCCCGAGTGCGCCCAGCGCGCCTCGAACAGCTCCGTCAGTCTCTCCACCACCGGCCCGGTCAATACCGCCTGCACGTCGTGATAGGGGCCGTGAGGGTCTCTCCCGCTGTCGCACCTGAGCGTCGAGCCCAGCCGGTGCTCGCGGTCATCCCACCGACAATCACAGACATCCATGCCGCCCGTGAAGGCCTGCACGCCGTCCACCACGACGAGCTTCTGGTGATGCGCCCCGTACAGGGGACTGGAGGCGTCGAAGCGGAACTTCACGCGCTCGTTCGTCGTCCAGTTGAAGAGCAGGTGCTGCATCCACTCGCGCTCCATGGCGAGCAGCATGCTGAAGTCCCACGCCAGGATGTAGACATGCAGCTCCGGGTTGGCCCGGCATAGCGCGTCCAGCATGGGCAACAGGCGCACCTCGCCGCCGCGCGCTTCTTCCAGGTCCTCGCCCCGCAGCAAGGACACGTCGCTGTCGAACTGCCAACCCGTCATCGCGATGTAGCGACGGGCCTTCTTCGCCGCCCGGTACAGCTCCCGATAGTAGTCGCGCCCATCCACCAGCACGCCACCGTCGCTTGCGTCCTCCACCGTCCAGCAGTTGCGTCCGGGAATGATGATGCGCTTCACGCAGTCCGCTCCCCTCGCCGCCCCCACCCCGAGCGCCACATCGCCGTGGCGCCCTCGCGCGCTCTTGCTCAGCCCACGAAGACGATGTGCTTGCCGGTGGCGAGCGTCATGTCCGTGGAGGACATCACCTGCTTCACCTTCTTCACCTCGCCGCCCACGGTGTCGAACGCCGCCGCGATGAGGTCGCCCAGCGTCACCTGCACCTGGCGTGCGTGCTTCCCAGCGCCCGACACCGCCCGAGCCGTCGTCGCCTTCACCTGCCGGGCCTTACGACGGATGACCTGCCCACCACTCCGCTGAGTCTTCGCCATGGTTCTTCTCCAAGGATGAGGGATGCACCGCGCCACCACACCGACCCGCCACCGCCGCCGCCCGCCTGCCCCCAGCTCAAAAGCAACCCACGTGCCGAAGCTCAACCCCGCGACTTCACTGGATTTGGCCGCCGGAACCCGCCCCGCGCTTTGTGCAGGACTGCCATTTTTTCAGTCCGGGCTGCGATCTCCGCACTTCGCGACAGCGCCACCCGCATCCACACACCCGCGCGCCAATCCTCCCACGCGAGTGTTTGAAACCTCACACGAGACATCAAGACATGGGTCAGCCTTACCCCCAATGTAAAACGTATTCACGCCAGCGGAAAAGTTTGAACATATCAGTCAATTTGAAAAGCCTTGAGAAAAGGGCTTCAATGCGTGGCACCGCTTCGCGAGGTCATCCACGTATGGAATTGAAGACCCCTCCCTCAGTCCATCCCGCCCCGCCCACCTTCGCCGCCTTCCAGGGTGTGGAAATCGTCGGACAGTCCATCCTCGCCATCGTCAACGGGATGGAGCTGGCCCAGGCCCGGGCGCTGCGAATCCTCGCGGAGAATGGCATCACTCCACTGGAAGCGAAGACGTGGTACCCGATGCCATCGCTGTTGAAATCCTTCAGCCTGGTGTTCGAGAAGATTGGCCCCAGCACGGTGCGAACGATTGGCCGGAAGATTCCAGACAGCGCGCACTTCCCTCCGGATATCGACACCCTTGAAAAAGGGCTGCGCGCGGTGGACCTGGCGTACAAGATGAACCACCGGGGCAAGGGCAACATCGGGGGTTACCACTACGAGCCGGTGGACAAGCGCAACGCGAGGATGCGCTGCGACAATCCCTATCCGTGTGACTTGGACTACGGGCTCCTGGAGGCAATCACGGACAGGTTCCGTCCCAAGGATTCGCTTTGGGTGCGTATTGAACATGACCCCAAGAGCTGCCGCCGTCGGGGAGACGGGGCCTGTACGTACAACATCAGTTGGTAGCGCACATCGCTGGCCTCCAGGGCCGCGTGGCTCCCCCACTCGGACCTGGGCGTGTCGTCTAAAGACACTCCGCCAGGGCCGAGCGGAGACATGCATCCGGGAGGGACATCCATGAAGGCCGTGCTCCAACACATCGCGGTGTGCGAGGAGCGGTTCGCCTCGCACCCATTCTTCGCGGACCTGAAGCAGGACCGCCCCATAGAACAGGTGATGGCGTTCGCGCCGCGCCTCACCTTCTGGGTGATGACGTTCCAGGACGTGCTGCGCCTCAACGCGCACTTCATCCAGGACGCGCACCTGAAGGAGCTCGCCACGCACCACCATGCGGAGGAAGGCGGGCATGACCAGTGGTTCGAGGACGACATCGCCCAGCTCACCGGGGGCTCGCTGAGCATCGGCACGCTCTACGGCAAGGCCCACGTGAAGACGCGCGACGCGGCCTACTCCATCATCAGCGAGGTGTACCGCTCGGTGGATGACCGGCTGCGCATCGTCCTGCTGTGGGCGCTGGAGTCCACCAGCCACGTGTTCTTCAGCCGCACCGCGGTCATCAGCGCGGCGCAGGGCGCGGACGACAAGCTGAAGTATTTCTCCGACCACCACATGCAGGCCGAACAGCAGCACGCCATGTTCGAGCAGCAGTTGGCGGAGGAGCTGGAGGCCATGGTGCTGGAGCCGGCGGTGCGCGACGACGCCCTGGCCATGGTGAACCGCATCTACGCGGCCTTCGACACCATGTTCGACGGGCTGCGCATCCACCTGGAGCACGAGCGCGCCGACCAGACGGAGCCGCGACGCGCCACGCTGGCGCCCGCCCCGAAAGTGGAGGTCGAGGAGCCCTTCGAGGTGGACGAGGCCGACTTCAGCGACGTGGCGCTGGAGGTGGACCGGGCCGCCTGAGCCGAGAGGCTTGGGGCCGGTCCGCTTGCTGACAGCGGGCTACTTCGAGGGCGGGGAGAGCACCAGGATGAGCTCTCCGCCCACGTACTTGCCCGCCTTCTGGTAGACGGCGCCCTGACGGCCCAGCTCCACGTCCAGCGTGGGCTGGCGCGGAATGGCCACGCGCACCGTGGCGGTGCCGTCCTTCATGCCCAGCAGGAGCAGCGACGCGTTGCTGCCGTTGGGCAGCTTCACCTCGGTGGCCGTCTTCGCGCCCACTTCCAGCTTCTCGTTGGACAGGCGCTTGAAGGACGTGAAGTTGAAGTTCTGCTTTTCGAACTGCTCCTTCATCTTCGCCAGCTCCGGGGGCTCCACCTCCGAGCCCTTCTTGGAGGCGAGCACCACCTCCACCTGGACGCTGACCTTCTGCTCCTCCTGGGCCTGCCCCACCACCGGCATCAGCAAGCCCAGGCCCAGCACGGCCAGCAGCAGCCGGCCGGACGACACGTTTCTTCTCACAGGGGACCTCCCGAGGGGCGCTCCACTTCGGTCTTCGGCTTGCCCAGGGGCTTGGGCCCCTTGCCATTGTCGCGAAGCCCGCCGCCAATGTCCTCTTCCAGCTCCTCGTCCTCTTCCGACGGGGAGCCGTCCTGCGTCTCTTCGTCCACCAGCCAGATGATGGTGCCACCGTTATCGGTTTCCATCACCACCGGCGCCACGCGGGCGTCGCGGTAGGGCTGGATGGACTTCACCGTCATCCGCTCCGCGCCATAGCCCACCGGGGCCCTGTCGCTCAGGAGCAGCGGCAACCCCACCAGCACGAGCACCGCCGCCGTCGCCAGCGAGGAGACCATCGCCGTGCGCTGGTAGAGGAACATTTCAGACAGCGCCAGCTTCAGCCGCTCCAGGAGGGGCGGCTTCTCCGGCGTCACCCGCGCCATGACCTTCTGCGCGAAGTCCTTGAAGTCGACGTCATCCACCGCCATGTCCAGGCCGACCCGGAGCAGGCCCGACTCGGCCCGCAGGTCCGCCGCGCGCCCCGTGCAGTCGCGGCACGCGCCCAGATGACGCTCCACGTTCACCCGCTCCGCGGGGGTCAGCTCCCCGTCGACATACGGGGAGAGCATGGGGACGAAACGCTCACATGCGGGATTTCCGGCCATAACCTTCACCCTGCTCGGTGGTGGAAGCTGCGAACGCTGTGACGCGGGGGTCCCTCAGATATTCGAGGGCCCTTCATTCGCTTCCCACTCCGCTCTTCGCTTCGTCCAACTCCAGGTATTCACTGAGGATTTTCTGGACCTTGGCCCGGGCATGGAAGAGGCGGCTCATCACCGTGCCCTTGGGGATATCGAGCGTCCGGGCCAGGTCCTCGTAGGACATGCCCTCAATCTCCCGGAGGAGCAGAATCGCGCGGTGCTTCTCGGGCACGGTGGCGAGCGCTTCCTGGATCTTCTCCGCCAGCTCGCGTCGCAGCGCGCTCTTCTGGGGGTTGGTGCCCAGGCGGCTGCCCAGCGCGCCGATGCGCGCCTCGGACAGGTCCATGGCCTGAGTCTCGTCGAACTCCACCACCTCGCCTCCACCTCCGCGCTTGCGCAGCACGTCGATGCAGATGTTCACGGTGATGCGATAGAGCCAGGTGTAGAAGGACGAGTCGCCCTTGAAGTGGTCCAGGTACTTGTAGACCTTGACGAACGCCTCCTGGGAGACGTCCATCGATTCCTCCTTGTCCTTGAGCATGCCGAGCGCGACCGCGTACACCTTGCGCTGGTAACGCTCGACGAGGAGTTTGAAGGCGCGCTGGTCGCCGCTCCGGACGCGCTTGACGAGTGTAAGGTCGTCGGTTGCCAATGGGTGCGGCAACGTACCACAAGCCGGCCAGCGCCGAGGACTTTCCGCCGCGAGGCAGTCTCCCGGCCCCTCTCCCTAGAGGCTCACGAGCGCCAGCACGAGGAGGGCGATGCCCACCAGGGCCAGCATGGCCCCGAAGGCCGCCCTGTCCCAGTGCCCCTGGGCCACCGCCCCGTCCTCGGGGTCCGAGCGGAAGCGGTGCAGCACGTTCCAGAGCATTTGAGGCCCCAGTCGCTTGCCCGAGGAGCGGCGCCGGCCGTCGGAATCCGAGGGTTGCTCGTCGGACTCCTCGGACTCGGACGCCCGGAGCCCCAGCGGCGCGGGGCCGCCCCGGAGCGTGTCCGGTCCCCGGGCCTGCATGGCGAGCCCTCCCTCGGCCAGCCCCTCCCTGCGGACGGCGGCCTCCGAGTGGAGGACCTCTGGGGGCGGCTCCAGCCGGACGGTGGCCACCCGCTCGCGGGCCTCCTCGGGCGTCCCGGCCGTCAGCACCCACAGGCCTTGCGTCACGCCGTCCTGGCCGGTGCGAGCGTCGCGCAGCTCCGCGAAGCCCTGGCCCTTGAGCGAGTCGCGGAAGGCCTCCTGCCCCTCCTTCTGGGCCGGCTGGGCCACGGCGGCCTCGGCATAGGCGGCGAAGAAGGCCCACAGCCGGGTGGCGCGCTCGCTGCTCGACAGCTGCGAGGGCTTGAGGTGCTGGGCCAGCAGCGCCGCGTCCGAGCCGAAGCGCAGGCCCAGCTCCTCCTGGCCCGCCACCTTCTCGAGCCCGGGAGGAACCAGCTCCGCCACCTTGCGCACCGGCGCCCGCTCCTGGCCGCCCAGGGTGGGATGGCTCCCGGGGATGGTGCCCTCGGTCCGAAAGGCGTCGCCCTTCCCACGGCCCCCACCCGCCAGCCCGCCGCCCTCGGGGACCTGGGGCATGGCGCGCGGCACTCCCGAGGGGGATTTAAGGAGGAGCCGGGCCAGCTGGCCGAAGCCGGAAGTGATGCGCGAGGAAGAGGACATGGGCACAGCCTCGTCATCCAGCGTGGAAAGGGGCGTCTCCAGCACGTCCCCAGTGGGCTCCGGCTCCGCCGAAGGACTCTGGGAGCCTAACGCGGGAGTGTCCTGAGGGCTGTTTCGGGGGATGAACGAAGTGTCCGGCAGTGAGTGCGTGCCCCGGGGCGGGGCTCCGGCCTCACGCGGTGTGTCGGAGACGGGGATGCGCCAGATGCGGGTGGGCTCCGGGCCGTCCAGCTCCATCCCATCGTCCATCAGGGGCAGTCCCGAGGGCGGCATCCGGGGGCTGGGGCCCACACTGGACGATGCGCGAGGGCCGGGCTCCCCTCCCCTGCCTGCTCGGGGGCCGTCGCGAGGCCCCCTCATGTCGCCGACGTGGCCCATTTCCCAGATTCTCGCCCCGAGCGAGGAGTGGGTTGCGGCCCGTCACTCGCCTTCGCGCTCCACCTCGACGGCCGTCGTCATTCCGTTGGCGTCCAGCCGGACGCGGTAGACGGAGTTGAGCCCGTCCCCGTCGAAGTCGCCGCGCGCCAGGCACGACACCTCGGGCTCTCCCACGGGGCTCTCCTGCACCACCACCTCGTACTGGAAGCGCACCTTCTCCCCCGGCTCGAAGCCCAGGCGGTGGAAGACGTCATTCTCCGGGAAGGGCACCGCCTCGCCACCGCGCGGCACGTCCCGGGGCGTGGGGCCGGCGACTTGATAGGCGCCGTGCTCGTCGCGGTAGGCCTGCACCGCGTCACAGAGCGCGAGCACGTTGAGGCGCGCCTCGGTGTCGGTGGGACGCTCGCTCGACCGCCGGACGTGCCGAAGGGAGAGCACGCCCAGCACCGCGGCGATGACGCCCAGCCCCAGGGCGAAGAGGGGCCACTTCTTGAGAGGGCTACCGCTCGAAGGCGGCGGGGACGGTGACGCGTCGTCTGACATGGTCCTCAGCCCTCCTGCTTCCAGGCGGCCCAGTCGCGAGGCTGCCGCAGCACGTCCACCAGCCGCGCCTCCCACGTCCCAGGCTCCGGGTGATGGTCATAGCGCCAGCGCGTCTGGGGCGGCAGGGACATGAGGATGGACTCGGTGCGTCCGCGCGTCTCCAGGCCGAAGACGGTGCCCCGGTCATAGACGAGGTTGAACTCCACGTAGCGTCCGCGCCGCACCTCCTGCCAGAAGCGCTGGGCCTCGGTGAAGGGCGTGTCCTTGCGGCGCTCGGCGATGGGCAGGTACGCGTCCAGGAAGGCCCGGCCGCAGTCGCGCACGAAGTCCAGCTCGCGCTCCAAGTCCCCGCCCATGTTCTCGAAGAAGACGCCGCCCACGCCGCGCGTCTCCTCGCGGTGACGCACGAAGAAGTACTGGTCACACGCGGCCTTGAAGCGCGGGTAGTACGTCGAATCGTGCTTGTCGCACGCGGCCTTGTGCACGCGGTGGAAGTGCGCCGCGTCCTCTTCGTAGAGGTAGTACGGCGTCAGGTCCGCGCCGCCGCCGAACCACGCCTTCCCGCCCTGGTGGATGAAGCGGTAGTTGGCGTGCACGGTGGGCACGTGCGGGTTGCGCGGGTGGAGCACGAGGGAGATGCCGCCGGCCCAGAAGGAGCGCCCCTCGCCCTGGAGCTTCCTGGCGAACTGGTCCTCCAATTCGCCGAAGACCACCGACGTGTTGACGCCCGCCTTCTCCAGCACGGCGCCGTCCTCCAGCACGCGGCTGCGTCCGCCGCCTCCGCCGGGCCGCGACCAGGCGTCCTCGCGAAAGCGCCCCGTGCCGTCCAGGCGCTCCAGCGCGCCGCAGATGTCGTCCTGCAGCGACTGGGTGAAGGAGGCCATCCGCTCCTTCAGACTCTCCACGTCCACCTTCGTCATGCCTGCTCCTGGCGATTGCCGCTACGGCGCGGAGTAGTCGGCCGGCGCCTCGAAGTCCACAGGCGGAACGGGGGGCGCGTTGTGGCCCGCCGCATCGAACGCCTCGATGCGCGCCCGGTAGCTGCGGCCGTCCTCCATGGCGAACGTCCCGCTGCACGCCTCGTGGCCGATGAAGGCCGTGTTGTTGTGCACCGGCACCACGTACTGCTGGACGCTGGGGCCCGGACGGCGCGGCTCCAGCTTCACCACGAGGTACGCGGGGCTCTCCTCCTTCAGCGACAGGTTGAGGCGCACGAAGCGCGCGGTGCCCTGGGCCGTGCGGCGCAGGAAGCCCTCGGAGACGGCGGGGCGCTTCTGCCAGCGAGGCGGCTGGGTGTCCGCGCCCTTGCCGGTGTTCCACTCGGGCAGCACCCCGACCCCGCCCCGGCCGTTGAGCACGGTGACGTTGGGCAGCACCTCGTCGAGCCGCAGCGTGTAGCGCTTGTCCGGCTCCAGCTTGCCCACCACCTTGAGGACGACGGTGGCCCGTCCCAGGCTGCTCTCCCAGCCGCGCTGCGCCTTCACCTCCACCTCGTGGGTGTCCGCCACCAGCCGCAGCTTCTTGCCCACCAGCGCGACGACGGGCTCCCGGGCCGTCCCCACGCCTTCCAGCAGGAACCGGCTGTTGATGGGGACGATGGCACCGGGCGTGGGGAACAACTGCACGCCGTCACCCAGGCACTGGGCGGAGGCGGTACGAGCGCACAGCAGCACGAACAATGAGACAAGGATTCGGAGCACGATGTCCCGAGTCTGCGCCGCTGCGGGATGGATTCCAACCCGTTCAGCGCGCGCGGCGATATGAGCGGCACGCACGGTGCGTTTCCAGGAGTGTCCCCCGCGCGCCAGCCCCCGGGCTCGCGGGGACACGCTCCACCTGTCTTCCCCGGGGAATTCCGAGAACATCACCATGCGCTCACGCCTTTCGACGTGGGTGACGGTCGGGCTCCTCTGGGGAGCCTGCGGCTGCGCCGTCACGCCCGAAACCCGCCAGGATTTGGTGGAGACCACCAGCGGCAATGCCATCTACGCGCTGCCGTCGGACGCCCTGCTGGCGACGACCAGGCGCCTGCTCGCGGAGCAGAAGTACGAGCTGCTGCCCAGCGCGGACCCGCTCTACATCCACACCACCTGGCGCATTCGGGGCAACACGGACATGGGCGCCAGCTGGTCTCGCATCTTCGTGCAGGTGCATCCGCTGTCGGACGGCCGCGCCGTGGTGCGAGCCTACCGGATGGCCTACACCACCAACGGGCGCGCTCCCTCGCATCCCACGCTCGGCGGCGGCAACCGGGACGCGAAGCTGGGGGATGGAGCGGCGGCGGCCTCCGTCCAGGGGGAGCCCCTGTCGCCGACGAAGCCCGTCGTGCGCCGCGCCTCGGATATCGAATGGGAGGTGCTGTCGCGCGTGGAGCCCAGGCTCGCCGCCCACCTGGCGGCCCGCGCGGAGGCGTACCTGGCCACCGGCAAGAAGGACCCGAGCGAGCCCACCGAGGAGTGAGCACGCCACCGGGCCCCAGGGCCCCGTAAGTCAGTGCATGCCGCCGTCGTCCTCGCGCAGGACGATGGCGCCGTACTTGGCCTCGTAGCGGTTGAGGTTGTCCTGCATGGCCAGCATCAGCCGCTTCATGTGCTTGGGGCTGGTGATGATGCGCGAGCGCACCTTGGCCCGGAGCTGCTGCGGCTGGACGTAGATGAAATCCAACGTGAATTCCGTGTCCGTGTGGTTCACGAGGGCCATGTTCGCGTACTGACCATTGGCGACGTCCTCGTCGATTTGAATCTGCAACTGCATGTCCGGGGGCTTCGGAGTGTCCGCCATGAGGCATGGGGCATAGCGCCTGCGCCTCCGCGTGGCCAGCCTGTCTTCCATGATGGATGCCCTGCTCGCCATGGACGCTGAGAAGACGGAGCCCTTCGAGCTGGGACAGGGCCCCGACGCGTGTCTGTTGCTGCACGGCTTCACCGGCAGTCCCTGGGATGTGCGCCCATTGGGAGAAGCGCTGGCGGCGCGGGGGATGCATGTGGTGGCGCCGCTCCTGCCGGGCCATGGCACCACGCCCCAGGCGCTCCTGGGAGTCACCTGGCGCGACTGGCGGGAGGCGGCCCGGGAGGCCCTGGACGGGCTGCGGGGTCACCGGAGCATCTTCGTCGCGGGGCTGTCCATGGGGGCGCTGCTGGCGCTGGGGCTGGCGGCGGACCATCCGGAGGCGGTGCGGGCGCTGGCGCTCGTCGCCCCGGCCATCCGCTTCCGGGGGCCTCGGATGATGCTCATCCGCCAACTGTCGCGCACGCCGCTGTTGGAGTGGGCGCGTCCGTGGGTGGAGAAGACGGGCACGGATATCTCGGACCCGGTGGCCCTGGCGGAGGCGCCGGTGCTGGCGGGCTTCCCGGTGGCGCGCTTGCGAGATTTGGTCACCTTGCAGGACGAGGCGGCGCGCCGTGTGTCGGGGGTGCGCTGTCCGGTGCTGGTGGCGGTGGCCGAGCAGGACCACGTGGTGGACCCGGAGGGAGGGCGGTGGCTGGCGCGCCGGCTCACCGCGTCTCCGAGCGTGCGCGTGGTGTCGCTGCGCCGCGGCTTCCACGTCATCCCCCGGGACACCGACGGCCCCCTGCTGGCGAGCGAGGTGGGGGGCTTTTTGACGCAGTGGCGTGACTTCGGGGAATGGGAGCCACAACCGGCGGGCGCGTGACGGGGGCTCGGGACGCGGCGAAAAGCGCCGTCCCCGTATATCAAGGGCTCGCCCATGCCTGAGTCCGACACTCCTCCTCTCGTCGAGCTGCGTGACGTCACCAAGTCCTATGCCGAGGGCGACACCGCGCGCGAGGTGCTCTCCGGCGTGCGGCTGACGCTGCGCCGGGGCGAGTTCGTGGTGCTCCTGGGCCGCAGCGGCTCGGGCAAGTCCACGCTCCTCAACCTCATCAGCGGCATCGACCTGCCCACGCGCGGCGAGGTGCTCATCGACGGCCGGAGCCTGGGCACCATGAGCGAGCGCGAGCGCACGCTGCTGCGCCGCGAGCACGTGGGCTTCATCTTCCAGGCGTTCAACCTGCTGCCCACGTTGACGGTGGAGGAGAACGTGCGGCTGCCGGTGGAGCTCAACGGGCACGACGCGGCGGAGGCGAGCGCGAAGGCCCGGGCGCTGCTGGAGCGGGTGGGGCTGGCCACGCGCGCGAACAGCTTTCCGGACCGGCTCTCCGGTGGCGAGCAGCAGCGCGTGGCGGTGGCGCGAGCGCTCGCGCACTCACCGCCGCTGCTCCTGGCGGACGAGCCCACGGGCAACCTGGATGAGGCCACGGGGCGACAGGTGTTGGATTTGCTGGAGGGCCTCACGCGGCAGGGCAACGCGTGCGCGTTCGTCGTCACGCACGAGCCGGGCCTCGTCGCCCGCGCGGACCGGGTGCTGGAGATGACGGGCGGGCGCCTGGTGGAACGCGAAGCGCCGCGAAGGGAGCCCCGGTGACAAACCTCCTGGTGCGCTCCAGCCTGCGCCACCTGGGCCGCCACCCGTGGCTGACGGCGCTGTCCCTCTTGGGCATCGCCCTGGGCGTCGCGGTGGTGGTGTCGATTGACCTGGCGAGCGGCAGCGCGCTGCGCGCCTTCGAGCGCTCCACGGACGCGGTGACGGGGAAGGCCACGCACCAGCTCGTGGGCGGCACCTCGGGGCTGTCGGAGAACGTGTATCGGGACTTGCGGCTGCGTCCGGACGCGCCCGTGTCCGCGCCTGTGGTGGAGGGCTACGTGCAAGCCGCCGTCGGCGACCGGCGCACGCTCACGGTGCTGGGGGTGGACCCGTTCGCTGAGACGCCCTTCCGCGACTACGCGGGCGGAGAGGCGGTGGGCGACGTGGGCGCGCTGCTCACCCAGCCGGGCTCGGTGCTTTTGAGTGCGCGGGCCGCGCGGGCGCTGGGCGTGGAGGCCGGTGGGCTCCTGCCGGTGCGCGTGGAGGGACGGGAGACGTCGCTGCGGGTGGCGGCGCTCCTGGCTCCCGCGAACGAGGACACGGCGCGCGCGCTGGAGGCGCTGGTGCTGACGGACGTGTCCACGGCGCAGGAGGTGCTCGGGCGCGTGGGACGGCTGACGCGCGTGGACCTGCGCCTGCCGGGCGGAGACGCGCAGGCGGACCGACTGCGCGCGAGCCTGCCCACGGGGACGGAGGTGGTGCGCGCGTCGGCGCGGGCCGGCACGGTGGAGCAGATGACGAAGGCGTTCCGCACCAACCTCACCGCGCTGTCGCTGCTGGCGCTCGTGGTGGGGATGTTCCTCATCTACAACACGATGACGTTCTCCGTGGTGCAGCGGCGCGGCTTGCTCGGGCGGCTGCGCGCGGTGGGCATCACCCGGGGCGAGCTGTTCGCGCTGGTGCTGGGCGAGGCGCTGGTGCTCGGCATCGTCGGCACGGTGGCGGGGCTGCTGCTCGGCATCCTCCTGGGGCGCGGGTTGGTGGGGCTCATCACACAGACCATCAACGACCTCTACTTCGTGGTGAGCGTGCGCGGGCTGGTGCTGGAGCCCTTCACGCTGGCCAAGGGATTGGCGCTGGGCCTGGGGGCCACGGTGCTGGCGGCCCTGGTGCCCGCGTGGGAGGCGGCCCGCTCCGCGCCCGCGACGACGCTGCGCCGCTCGACGCTGGAGGACGTGTCGCGCACGCGCGCGCCGAAGCTGGCGCTGCTCGGGGTGCTGGTGCTGGCGGGAGGCGTGGGGCTGTTGGGGTGGCCCACGCAGGCGTTGATTCCAGCGTACCTGGGGCTCTTCTCGGTGCTGATTGGGGCCGCGCTGCTGGTGCCGTGGGTGACGGAGCGGCTGTCGCTCTTCGCGGCGGTGCCGCTGGGGTTCGCCTTCGGGCTGCTGGGACGCATGGCGGCGCGCGGCGTGCGCACCAGCCTCAGTCGCACGGCGGTGGCGCTGGCGGCGCTGATGGTCGCGGTGGCGACGACGGTGGGCGTGGGCCTGATGGTGTCCAGCTTCCGAGGCACGGTGTTGTCGTGGCTGGAGTCGTCACTGCTGGCGGATGTGTTCATCTCCCCGCCCTCGCTGGTGGCGCGACGGGGAGACTCCACCCTGGGGCCGGGCCTGGTGGAGCGGCTTCGCACCCTCCCGGGCGTCGCCGGCAGCAGCACCCTGCGCGTGACGCGGGCCCGGGTGGACGGCGTGCCCACGGACCTGCTCGCCGTCGACTTCAGTCGCTCTCCGGCGCGGCCCTACCAGTTCAAGCAGGGGGACGAGGCCGCCGTGTGGCGCGAGCTGGATGCGTCGACGGAGGCGCTCATCGTCTCGGAGCCCTTCGCGTTCCACCGGGGCGTGGGCGTGGGCGACACGGTGAAGCTGGCCACGGACCGGGGGCTTCAGGCCTTCCGCGTGGTCGGCGTGTACTTCGATTACGGCTCCGACGTGGGGACGATGCTGATGCCTCGCGCCACGTATGAGCGTTGGTACGAAGACAGGGGTGTGAGCGGCGTGGCGCTGTACGCGTCGCCGGGGCAGGACGTGGATTCGCTGGTGACGGCGGTGCGCGCGAGCGCGGGGGATGAGCAGGCCTTGCTGGTGCGGGCCAATCGCTCGCTGAGACAGGCGTCGATGGAGGTGTTCGACCGCACCTTCACGATTACGCAGGTGCTCCGGCTGCTGGCAATCGGCGTGGCCTTCGTGGGGGTGCTCAGCGCGTTGATGTCATTGCAGCTGGAGCGGGCGCGGGAGTTCGCGGTGCTGCGGGCCACGGGGCTGACGCCTCGACAGCTCTGGGGGCTGGTGTCGCTGCAGACGGGGCTCCTGGGGTTGCTGGCGGGGTTGTTCTCGATGCCGCTGGGCGTGGGGCTGGCGTACATCCTGGTGCGGGTCATCAACCAGCGGTCCTTCGGCTGGACGGTGCGGCTCCAGGTGACGCCGGAGACGCTGGGGCAGGCGCTGCTGCTGGCGTTGGTGGCCTCGGCGCTGGCGGGGCTGTACCCGGCGTGGAAGATGACCCGTGCCAATCCCGCGTACGCGCTGAGGGAGGAGTGACGCCATGAGCAACGGCCGAGGGCTCGTCATCGGGACGGCGGTGGTGCTGGCGGCGCTGGCGGTGGCGGCATACGTCGTCACGCGCGAGACGGAGCCTCCCGTGCTGGCGAGGAGCGGGACGCTGACGGTGGCGAAGGCGCTCGGTGGGAGCGATGGCGGCATGGAGGGGTATGCGCGCGCCTTCGAGCCCCGGGCGTTCCACTTCCCCGAGGACCACGGCCCGCATCCGGAGTTCCGCACGGAGTGGTGGTACTGGACGGGGAACCTCGAGACGGCGGACGGGCGGGCGTTCGGATATCAATTCACCCTGTTCCGCAACGCGCTGGCGCCCGAGGCACAGGCGCGGGACTCCGCGTGGGGCACGCGGCAGGTGTACCTGGGGCACTTCACGGTGACGGACGTGGCG
>Ga0126314_10000097_pt1 | contig 46144 bp, 39 predicted proteins | sample Plot105B_FD_92535 | JGI IMG/M metagenome (GOLD analysis project Ga0126314, IMG submission 92535) | Serpentine soil microbial communities from UC McLaughlin Reserve, CA, USA - Plot105B | ecosystem: Environmental > Terrestrial > Soil > Grasslands | place: USA: UC McLaughlin Reserve, Lake County... | reverse complement strand
GTAGAAGCGGGCGGGGCCGCCCCCCATGGCAGACACCCCCAACTCCCCCGTCGTTGAAGCCCAGCTTCGTCGAACCTCCGTTCAGGAGCGGCTCGGCGCGCTGGAGGTCGAGCAGGCGCGGCTGCGCCAGGAGCTGGTCTCCCTGTCGGGAGAGCTGCGACTGCCGGGCCTCTATCTCACCCTGGACGCCGCGGGCACCAGCGCGCTGCTGGTGGCGGACGCCGTCCAGGAGGTGGTGAGGCTGGTGGAGCTGGAGCCGCTGCCCGGGGCCCCGCCGCATGTCGCGGGGACCTTCATCTACAGAGGGAGCCCCGCCGTCGCCGTGGACCTGGCCGCGCTCCTGGGCGTCAAGCGCGAGCCGGCGCTGGATGCGCACCTGGTCATCTGCAAGGGAGCCCGTCCGGTGGCCGTGCTGGTGGACCGCGTGCGCGACCTCGTCGAGGCGCCGGTGCTGGTGGAGGGCACTCCGGACGGCGACGTGGCCCTGCCGTGGGATGGCACCGGGCTGATGGCGGGTCTGTGCCGGACGCCGGAGGGGATTCGCCCGCTGCTGCGCATCTCCGCGGTGCTGGTGGGGTCGGAGGGGACGTGAGCGACGCCGTCCTCGATGACGCGACGCTCGTGAAGGTCGAGGAGGTCCTCCGGGCCGCCTGCGGCCTGACGCTCGCGCACAGCCTGCGACGCTCGCTGGAGACGGCGCTGGCGCGCTCCGCCGAGACGCGGAACCTGTCGCCCGCCGCGTTCCTGAGCGCGCTGCTGCGCCGGGACGCGCAGGCGGTGGAGACCTTCATCGAGCACGCCGTCATCGGCGAGACGTACTTCTTCCGCCACCCCGAGCACCTCCGCTCGCTCGCCAGGCTGGTGCCGCCCCAGGCCGGGCCCTTCTTCCAGGTGTGGAGCGCGGGCTGCGCCAGCGGCGAGGAGCCCTACAGCATCGCCATGGCGCTGCTCGCGGCAGGAGTGCCCGAGGGCCACTTCCGCGTGCTGGCCACGGACGTGTCGGGCCGGGCGCTGGAGCGCGCGCGGGACGGAGTCTACGGGCCCTGGTCCCTGCGGCACATCGAGCCGGACCTGGAGAAGCGCTTCCTGGAGCCCCGGGGCGAGCACTTGTCCGTGGTACCCCAGGTGCGGCGCATGGTGGAGTTCCGCCGGCACAACCTGGCCATGGAGCCGCCGCCCGTGAGCGCGCCGAGCGCCATCTTCTGCCGCAACGTGCTCATCTACTTCCCGCCGGACCTGGTGCGGCAGGTGCTGGAGAGCTTCGTCTCCGTGCTCGCGCCGGGCGGCCTGCTCTTCGTGTCGCCCGCGGAGGTGCCGCTCACCAACGGGCTGGGCCTGGAGGCGCTGGACGCCGAGGGCAGCGTGGCGCTGCGGGTTCCGCCCCCGGGCTGGACGCGCCCCGCGCCGCCGACTTCGCGCGCCGTTCGCGACGCGGCCACGGCGCTGCGGGCCGCCGCCAAGGCGCTGCCGCCCCGTCCGCCTCCCTCGCCGGACCCTCCGCCGAAGCCCGTCGTCGCGGAGCGGACGGTGACGCCGCCGGTTCCCACCCTCAAGGACCCGATGGCGCGGGCGCTGGACGCGGTGAGGGCCGGGCAGTACGCGGAGGCGGAGACGCTGGCGCGCGAGGCCGCGAAGGCGCTGGTGCCGGAGGCGTATCTGCTGCTGGCGATGGTGGCGGAGGAGCGCGGAGAGCTGAACGGAGCGGTGGAGGCGGTGCGCAAGGCGCTGTACCTGGAGCCGAGGCTGGCGCTGGGGCACGCGACGCTGGTGGCCCTCTACGGGCGCATGGACCGGCCCGAGGACGCGGAGCGCGCACGGCAGAATGCGCTGCGCGCCCTGGACGGGCTGGACGACGAGCAGCCGTTGCGCGGAGTGGAAACGATGACCGCCGGAGGCCTGAGGCAGGCCCTGGCTCCAAGAACGCAGGCCGGATGGCAGGGTGCGCGCTGATGACGCGCAATCCTCACCGGTGGGAGGCAAAGTGGACGTCAAAGAGACGAAGCTGACACTGCCGGCACGACTCGCGGTGGGACGCCTCAGTCTGCGCTTCAAGATTGTCGCCGTCACGGGTGTGACGGGCGTGCTGGTGGCCAGCATCCTCATCCTCGCCTTCTGGGTGCAGATGAGCGGCGCGCAGCGGGAGGACCTGTCGCGGCGCTCGCGCTCGGTCAGCTCGGAGCTGTCCCGGACGCTGGCGCCCATGCTGGTGGCCAACCAGGACGCAAGCCGCATCCAGTCCACGGCGCACGGCGTGCTGAGGCACGTGCCGGACGTGGCCTACGTGCTGGTGCGCGACGCGAAGGGAGAGCTCCTGGCGGAGGTGGCCGCGGAGCGCTTCGCGGGCGCGGACCAGGCCTCCGCCGACGGCGACGACGCGGTGGAGCGCCGGCTGGTCATCAACGACGAGTCGGTGCTGGAGTCCACGGTGCCGGTGCTGTCGCCCGGGGCCAATCGCCGCGTGGGCACTGTGCAGGTGGCGCTCCATGAGGAGGCGCTCACCAACGCGCTGAAGGGCACCACCCGCTTCACCGTGGTGCTCGGCATCTTCATCCTGGCCGCGTGCCTGTTGGCCTCCTGGTTCATGTCGGGGCTGCTCGTCGTCCCGCTGGAGCGGCTGGCGCGCGCGGCGTCGGGAATCGCCGGCGGCAACCTGCGGCAGCAGTTCGACACCGTGGCCTCGGACGAGATTGGCGAGGTGTCCCGCAGCTTCGCGGCCATGTCCGAGGGCCTGGCGCACCTGCTGGAGGACCTTCGCGGCGCGGCGGCGGAGATGGAGAAGGAGGCGGTGGGCGTGTTGACCACGTCCACGCAGCAGTCCGCCATGGCGCACCAGCAGGCGTCCGCCATCAGCGAGACGAGCACCACCGTGGCCGAGATTGCCCAGACGTCCAAGCAGGCCACGGCCTACGCGGACGCCGTCATCTCCCAGACGCAGAAGTCGGAGTCGCTCAGCTCCGAGGGCCAGAAGGTCGTCTCGGAGAGCGTGGCCGGCATGGAGAAGCTGGGTGAGCAGGTGAAGGCGATTGCATTGTCCATCACCGACCTGAACGAGCGGACCCTTCAGATTGGCGACATCATCAGCACGGTGAAGGACGTGGCCGAGCAGTCGAATCTACTGGCGCTCAACGCCTCCATTGAAGCGGCGAAGGCGGGAGAGCACGGGCGCGGCTTCGCGGTGGTGGCCACGGAGATGCGCACCCTGGCCGAGCAGTCGCGGCTGGCGGCGGAGCAGGTGCGTGGCCTGCTCAACGAAGTGCAGAAGGGAACGCGGGCGGCGGTCAGCGCGACGGAGGAGGGCAGCCGGCGCGCACAGGCGGCGATGGAGCTGGCGCGCGGCGCGGGCTCGGCCATCCTCGGACTGTCCGAAGTCATTCGCGAGTCCTCCGGCGCGGCCCGGCAGATCGCCGGCAACACCCGGCAGCAGACGATTGGCGTGGAGCAAATCGCCGCGGCGATGGGCGAGCTGACGTCCGCCATGGGAGACTCCGTCGTAGGGACGCGACGCATCGAACAGGTGGCTGGAAACCTGACCAATCTCTCGAAGCGCTTCTCGGACCTGGTGGGTAGGTACCAGCTATGAACGCAAACGTGGCGACGACACGACAGGCCTTGAAGGTCCTCATCGTCGAGGACACGAAGACCATCACCAACTTGCTCCAGGTCTACCTGATGGGATGGGGATTGGAGTTCATTGACGCGCCCAACGGCGTGGAGGGTTTGAGCAAGGCGCGGGAGCTCAAGCCAGACCTCATCATCTCCGACGTGCAGATGCCGCTGATGGACGGGTTCGCCCTGTGCGCGGCGGTGCGCGCGGACAGCAACCTGCACAACATCCCCTTCATGATGCTCACCTCCCTGAAAGACGACGCGAGTCGCCAGAAGGGCAAGCTGGTGGGCGCCAACGCCTTCCTCAACAAGCCGGTGTCGGTGGATGACCTGCGCTCGAAGGTGAGCGACATGTTGAAGCTGCCCGCGAAGACCCGGTGATGCCCGAATGCCGAGTGACGAGGTCAAGGTGAACAACGACTCCCTGGGCTCCAAGCCCCAGTTCGACGTCGCCCATGCGTCCGGAGTGAGCGCGGAGAAGCGCCGTGAGGTGCTCGGCGCCCGCGCGCGCGCCCTGGCCGAGTCTCGTCACGAGGAGCACCACGAGGTGCTGTCGGTGCTCGCCTTCCAGGTGGGAGGCGAGCGCTACGCGGTGCGCATCGAGCACGTGGACCATGTGCTGGAGGCGCGCGGCATCTCCCCGCTGCCCGGTGCGCCGCCGCATGTGCTGGGCGCGCTGGCCAGCCGCTCCCGCGTGGTGCCGGTGCTGGACCTCCGGCAGTTGCTGGGGCTGGAGGGCGGCGGCATGTCGGACCTGGGAAAAATCGTGGTGGTGGAGGTGGGTGAGGAGAGCTTCGGCCTGGCGGCGGAGACGGTGGAAGGCCGCAAGGAGTTGCCGAAGTCGGAGCTGTCACAGCCCCCGCCCGGACCCTTCCTGTACCTGACTCCGGACCGGCTGACGGTGCTGGAGCTGGAGCAGCTCGGAGGCCCGGCCGGCCAGGCGCGGGAATAGAGGCGCGACATGGATCCGCAGCTCTTGCGCAGCATCTGGCCGGTGTTCTCCGCGGAGACGCGTGAGCAGATCCAAGCCATTGGAGCGAAGGTGCTCGGATTGGAGGGCCCTTCGCGTGAGCGCGAGGCGGACCTCCTGCCTTCGCTGAAGCGACTGGTGCACAGCCTGAAGGGCTCCGCGGCGAGCCTGGGGCTGGATGACATTGAACAGGTGGTGCACGCCATCGAGGATGGGCTGGCCCACATCGAGCCGGACACCGGCCTTCCCCGCGCGGCGGTGGAGTCCATGTTGCGCGGCCTGTCCGGCATCGAAGCCGCCATGGCCCGGGGCGACGCGGGCGAGGCGCCGCAGGTGGATGGCCTGAGCGCGCTCCTGAAGCTTTTGGGGCGCGAGGTCTCCGTGCCCGAGCCCACGGCGGCGGCCTCCGGCCTGTCCTCGAAGGGACTGGAGGCGCTGGACTTCCTGGAGGCGTCGCTCGGCGCGCTGTGCTCGCCGGACGTCCCGGACCGGGCCGCCGTCGTGCGCAAGGCGATGGAGCGGGCGCGCGCGCTGCGGGCCTCCGCGCAGGAGTCAGGGGCCACGCGACTGGCGACGCTGTCCGAGTCCGCCGCGCTGGGCTTCGCGCGCATGGAGCCCGGTGGCGACGAGGCCAGCCTGGCCGCTTCCGACGTGGCCGGCACGCTGGTGGAGCTTCGGGCCCAGTTGGAAGAAGGTGGCGCGCGGAACATGGCGCGCACGGTGGATGCGCTGAGGGCCGTGCCGGCGCCCACGCCCGCGGACTCGGCCACTCCGAGCGCGCAGGCGCAAGCGCCGCGAGAGGAGACGCGAGGCACCACGGCGGACCACACGGTGCGCGTGGCGGTGAAGACGCTCGAGTCGCTGGCGCTCCAGGTCGAACTGCTCGTGGCGGGGCGGGCGCAGCAGGCGCGGCGCTCCGAGGGCTACCGCGCGCTGTCGGACGGAACGCACGAGGTGTTGCGGCATCTGGAGCGCGCGTCGTCGCAGCTCACGCTGGCGGGCGGCGGGCCGGCGCTGGAGTCGCTGCGCTCCGGCGTGGCGCTGATGCGGACGATGCAGAAGCGCCTGTTGGAGGTGTCGCGCGAGGCGCACCGCGACGGGGAGCAACTGGCGCTGGTGGCCCAGGTGGCGCGCGATGACCTGCGAGACCTGCGCATGGTGCCCGCGTCCCAGCTCCTGGAGCCGCTGCGCCGCACCGTGCGCGAGGTGTCCACGCGGCTGGGCAAGGACGTGGCGCTGGAGTTGACCGGCGGCGACGTGCGGTTGGACCGGCGCATCCTCGACGCGCTGAAGGACCCGTTGCTGCACCTGGTGCGCAACGCCATCGACCACGGGCTGGAGTCCCCGGAGGAGCGACGCGCGGCGGGCAAGTCGGAGACGGGGCGCCTGACGGTGCGCGTGGAGCCTCGGGGCGCGCGCATCGGCATGATTGTGGAGGACGATGGCTACGGCCTGTCACCGGAGCGCGTGCGCGCCACGGCGGTGCGCCGGGGGCTGTTGTCCGAAGAGGAGGCCGGCAAGCTCACCGACGCGCAGGCCGCGCGACTGGTGTTCCAGCCGGGCTTCTCCACGCGCGAGCAGGTGACGGCGACGTCGGGACGGGGCGTGGGCCTGGACGTGGTGCAGGCCACCGCGGCCCGGCTCCAGGGCTCCGTCGACGTGGAGTTCTGGGCGGGGCGCGGCACCCGCTTCACCGTGGACCTTCCGCTGTCGCTGGCGTCCGCGCTGGGGCTGCTGGTGCGCACCGGCACGACGGTGTCCGCGATTCCCTCCGACAGCGTGGAGCGCGTGCTGCGCCTGAAGCCCGAGGACGTGGGCACGGTGGCGGGCCGCGTGGTGGCCCGGGTGGACGGCGGGCAGCTCACCTTCCTTCCCCTGGCGGAGGCCATTGGCCTGCCTCGGCTGCCCCTGGCGATTGAGTCCGGGCAGGTGCAGACGGCGGCGCTCGTCGTGGTCGGCGGCGACAAGGTGCTGTACGCCATCGACGAGGTGGTGGGGCAGCAGGAGATTGTCGTGCGCTCGCTGGGCAAGCATCTGCAGAGCGTGCGGCACCTGGCCGGCGCGGCGGTGCTGGATGACGGGCGCGTGGTGCCGGTGCTCAACGCGCCGGAGCTGGTGCGCGCGGCCCGGCCGGAGACCCGCTCCACGGGGACGGAGGCGCGGCGCCCGCGCATCCTCGTGTGCGACGACGCGCTCACCACGCGCTTCGCCATGAAGTCGCTGCTCGAAATCGCCGGCTTCCCGGTGGTGACGGCGGCGGATGGCGAGGAGGCCTGGGGAGTGCTGGAGCGCACGTCGTGCCAGCTCGTCGTGAGTGACTGGCAGATGCCGCGGTTGGATGGCATCGGGCTCGCGCGGCGCATCAAGTCCCACCCGACGCTGCACTCCACGCCCATCATCCTCGTCACCTCGCTCGACAGCCCGGAGGACCGGGCGGCGGGACTCGAGGCGGGCGCGGATGGCTACCTCGTCAAGCGCGAGGTGGAGCGCGGCAAGCTGCTGGAGCTGGTGCGGCAGCTGCTTCCGACGCGCTGACGCCGCTCAGGGATTGGACGCGCCTGGCAACCCCAGCTCCGCGGGGAGCTGGAGGACCCACCGTGGCTCTCCCGGAGCGGGGGAGCGCAGCGTGCCACCGAGTCGCCGCGTGAGCTCTCCCGCCAGCGCGAGCGCGCGCTCTCCGGGAGCACCTCCCCCTTGCGTCGTGGCGACAAGTCGCCAGCACCCCGTCGCCTCGAGCAGCTCCACCTGAAGCGTCACGGAGGTGGCGCGCGTGGACGCGAGCCCGCGCACCAGGGCGCGCACCCAGACCTTCAATTGTTCGGGGCTCGCCTTCACGCGCAACGGCCGGTCCGGCACCGTCATCGCCACACGCCAGCGAGAGGCCAGCCGCGTGTCGGGACCGAAGGCTTCGTGGAGGAGGGGCCGCAAGTCGGTGGCGCTGCCCCGTCCCAGGCGGAAGTCGATGAGGGCCCGTTGGTCCTGGGCGGCGCGCATCATCCGGTCCAGGTAGCGCTGCACCGTCGCATTCAACGGGCCCGCGGTGCCCTTCAACATCATGTCCAGGTAGCCCTTGATGACCATCAAGGGCGTTCGCAAGTCATGCGCCGCGAGCGAGCGGCGCTGCTCCCAGCGGACCGCCTCGCGCTCCTGCTCGCGTCGTGAGGCCAACAGTCGCGCGTGCCGGGCCTCGGCGGCGGACTCGCGGGCATGGGCGGCGAGCAGCGCGCTCCCGAAGGCGGACAGCCGTGCGAGCACCTGTCCGTCCGTGCGTCCAGTCCGCTCGGGCCAGACCTTCAGGAGGCGTCCTCCTGTCGAGGTGGGGCCGGCGACGCCCGTGCCCGCCCTGGCCACGCAGGTGCGCCCATCGAAGAGGGCCGCGCCGGACGCCTCCGTCAGCCGGAGCGTCTCCCGAAGCAGCAGCTCCATCCCCGCGAGAGCACCACAACGCAGCGCGCGCTCGGCCACCGCCGCGAGCGTCTGCTCCACCCCTGCGTCGACGGTGAGGTCGACGCTCCGCCCACTCCAAGCACCCGCTTGCACGCGCAGAGGTATGGGCACGGCGCGGCCTGGGCGCAACACTGCCCAGGGAGGGCAAAGAAAGGGGCGCGTATCGGCAATCCTTTACCCACGGCCACCGCCGAGCCCCCGACTTTTTACTGTCCCGCGGGGCAGGATGATCGCCCAAACCCGCTCAACTCCTCGCGAGCACCCCTTGGCCGGACCCTTGCTAACGGCCTCTGCGACGGGCGGCGGAAGGGACGAATGGGGACTCTCGACTACTACGCGGCAATCGCAAGACTCGCTCCCGGGGCCCTGGCCCTCAGTGCGATGCGGCGGGTGCAGGGCGTGGCGCGGCAGGCACGATATCGAAGGCGCGAGCGCACCGATGAAGTGGTGCTGCTCCAGGCCTTCGGCGCGGCCCGCGCGGAGGAGCTGGCGGAGCGAGCCCTCGGCAATCGCGTGTCGCGAGTCTGGTGTGAGGTGTCGCAGCGGGCCTCCGTGCTGGACGCGCTAGCGGCCATTCCTGGAGCGCGGGAGCGCGCCCGGGCCCGCGCACAGGCCGCGCTCCGTCAGGAGTGGGATGTCTTTGGAACGCGCGTCGTCTTTGGCGAGGGACGCCCGGTGGACTGGTCGCTGGATGCGCTCAGTGGCCACCGCTATCCGCTGGCGCCCGTGGAGCAGCTGCCGCTGCACTCGAAGGGGAATGATCCAAAGTACCCCTGGGTGATGGGCCGGCTCGACAGCGTCATCGCGCTCGCGCAGGGCTATTGGGTGGAGGAGTCCCAGGGCGAGCGCGCCCGGCTGGCCTCCGCCTTCGTCAATCAGGTGCTGGACTTCCTCCAGGCCAATCCCCTGGGGCAGGGCGTCCACTGGACGTGCGCCATGGAGGTGGCGCTGCGCGCGGCCAATCTCGCGCAGGCGCTCGTCATGTTCTCCGACGCGGCCGAGGTGCGTCGGCCGGAGTTCCTCGTCCCGGTGCTGGGCGCGCTGGCGGACCACCAGTCCTGGGTGGAGGCCCACCTCGAGGACCGGGGCGCGGTGCCCAACAACCACCTCGTCTCCAATCACGTCGGCCTGCTCGTGGTGGGGTTGCTCTTCCCGGAGCTGCCGCGCGCTTCCCACCAGGTGGCGCTGTCGGTGTCGGGCCTGTGCGCGCAGATGGCCGCGCAGGTGCACGTCGAGGGCACGTCCTTCGAGGGCTCCATTCCCTACCACCGCCTGTCGGTGGAGCTGTTCACCCTGGCGCTGCTGGTGGCGCGGGGCGCGGGCGTGCCGCTGGGCACGGCCTACGAGACGCGGCTGCGTCGCATGTTCCACGCCGTGCGCGCGTGGACCTCGGAGACGGGCCTGGCACCGCAGGTGGGCGACAACGACTCCGGCCGCGTCTTCCCGCTGCGCGAGCGGGATGACCTGGAGCAGGGCTATCTGGTGGGACTGGGCGCGGCCCTCTTCGGGGACGCGGGCCTGGGCGGAGGCGAGCTGCCGGACGAGGCGGCGTGGCTCCTGGGCCATCAGGGGCTGGAGCGCCACCGGAAGCTGGCTCCCGCGCCGGCGCCGCTGTCGGTGAGCTTTCCGGAGGGCGGCTTCCACGTGCTGCGAGGCGCGGGCGCCGTCGTCACGGTGAGCGCGGGCAAGCAGGGCCAGCGCGGGGTGGGCGGACACAGCCACAACGACAAGCTCTCCTTCGAGCTGCACCTGGGGGGCCGTCCGCTCATCGTCGACCCGGGCACGGGTTCGTACACGCGCGACGCGGCGATGCGCAACGCGTTCCGTGGCACGGCCGCGCACAACACCGTGCAGGTGGATGGCGTGGAGCAGGCGCCGTTGGACCCCGCTCGGCTGTTCGCGCTGCCCGAGGGTGCGAAGGCGCGCGTGGTGGCCTTCCTTCCTGGCGGGAGCGTGGACAGATTGCGTGTCCGTCACGATGGTTACCGCATGCTCCCCGCGCCGGTGGGCATCGAGCGCACGTTCCGGTTGGACAGGCACGAGCGCGCGCTGGCGGGGCGCGACAGCTTCATCGGCACCGGGCGGCACGAAGTCATTGGACGGTTTCATCTTCCCGACGAGCAGGCGCGGCGTGTGACGCCGGAGGCGCAGGTGCTCGCGAGGGCGCAGCGCGCGGCCGAGGAGCCGCTGGAGTTCGAGCCCGTGGCGGTGGAGCTGGGCCCCGCTGGCGCGCCGCTCGCATGGATTCTGCTGGAGCGAGGGCTGGAGTTGGGACTGGTGGAGTCCCGGTACTCACCCGGCTACGGGCGGGTGGTGCCGGCGATGACGGTGGAGTTCCGGGGGCAGGTGAAGCCTCCGACGAGTTTGCGGTGGGTGGTTGTCTTCAGGTGAGTTTTTGGTCGGGGCGTGACCGTCTTGGCGGCACGTCGCATCAGGAGAGGTGAGGACGATGAGGGTGATGGTCGGCAGCCCGCTGTTGGAGCGTATTCGTCGGCGGGAGGCGAAGGTCGGTGTGGTGGGGTTGGGGTACGTCGGTCTTCCTTTGGGTATGGCGTTCGCGGAGGCGGGCTTCCCGGTGCTGGGGCTCGACGTCGACAAGCGCAAACTCGACAAGATTGAGAAGGGCGAGAGCTACATCAAGCACATCCCCAGCGCGCCGCTGGCGGAGCTCACGAAGTCGGGCAAGCTGAAGGGGTCCAACGACTTCGCGAAGGCGAAGGACCTGGACTGCGTCATCATCTGCGTGCCCACGCCGCTGACGGCGTCGCGTGAGCCGGACATGAGCTACATCATCCAGACGGGTGAGTCGCTCGCGCCGCACGTACGCCGCGGTCAGCTCTTCATCCTGGAGTCCACCACCTACCCCGGTACCACCGAGGAGGTGCTCAAGCCGCTGCTCGAGAAGAACGGCCTCAAGGCGGGCGTGGACTTCCACCTGGCCTTCAGCCCCGAGCGTGAGGACCCGGGCAACAAGAACTTCAATACGAAGACGATTCCGAAGATTGTCGGCGGCTACACCCCGGCGTGCTCCGAGGTGGCGGCCGCGCTGTACGGCAGCGCGCTGCAGGAAGTGGTGCCGGTGTCCTCCACGCGCGTGGCGGAGCTCTCCAAGCTGCTGGAGAACATCTACCGCTGCGTGAACATCGCCATGGTCAACGAGATGAAGATGCTCTGCGACCGGATGAACGTGGACGTGTGGGAGGTCATCCAGGCCGCCAGCACCAAGCCCTTCGGCTTCCAGCCGTTCTACCCGGGCCCGGGCCTCGGTGGGCACTGCATCCCCATTGACCCGTTCTACCTGACGTGGAAGGCGCGCGAGTTCGAGTTCCACACCAAGTTCATCGAGCTGGCCGGCGAGGTGAACTGGCAGATGCCGTACTACGTGGTGCAGCGCACCATGGAAGCGCTCAACAACATGCGCAAGACGCTCAAGGGCGCGCGCGTGCTCTGCCTGGGTGCCGCGTACAAGAAGGACATCGACGACATGCGCGAGAGTCCTTCTCTTCGCATCATGACGTTGCTGGCGGAGAAGGGCGCGGAGCTCAGCTACCACGACCCGTACGTGCCCGAGCTGCACAAGGGCCACGGCTTCAACATGGAGATGAAGTCCGTCCCGCTGGAGCCGGAGAAGCTGGGCGACTACGACGTGGTCATCATCCTCACGGACCACACGAACATCGACTACGCGGCGGTGGTGGCCAATGCGTCGTGCGTGATTGACACGCGCAACGCGACCAAGGGTGTGACGCTGGGCCGCGAGAAGGTGACGAAGGCGTAGTCAGCGACGAGCAGGGGCCCGGAAGCCGACCCTCCGGGCAGGGGTTCACGACTCCAGGTGTCGGGAGGGGCACCTGGAGTCGGCGGACCTGCTCGTCTTGTGGGGTGGTTTGGGTACAGTGGGGGCGTGAATTCCCTCACCCGACCTGTTCTCCCCCTGCTGGCGGCCTCGGCCGTGTTGCTGGCGGCGACGCCCGTGCAGGACTCGCGACTGACGCTGCTCGACGCCATGTCGAGTGAGCTGACGCGCAATCAACAACAGCTCAAGCTGCAGAGCCACGAGCCGCCGTACTTCATGAGCTACCAGCTCAAGGACTACGCGCAGGAGGTCGTGGCCGCGCGCTATGGCGCCGTCTTCATGGACGACGGCTACCGCGAGCGTCGGCTCTACGTCGACGTGCGGGTGGGCGACTATGCCTTCGACAGCTCGGTCGAGGAGGGGCTGGAGTTCTCCTTCTCCACCAAGGGCACCAGCTACATGTCGCGCAAGGAAGGCCCGTTGGATGACTCGCCGCTAGCGCTGCGCACCGCGCTGTGGCTCATCACCGACGAGAAGTACAAGTCCGCGCTCTTCCAGTTCCTGAAGAAGAAGGGCGAAGACGTCTATTCAGTGGAGGACCCGAAGCGTCCAGCCTCCTTCACGAAGGAGAAGGCGAGCAGCTACGTCCAGCCGCCGGTGGCGAACCCGTTCAACCGCGAGCGCTGGGTGAAGTTGTCGCGCGAGGTCTCCGCGCAGTTCAACGCGCATCCTGAAATCTTCGACTCCGAGGTCCGCGTCACGGCGGACAAGGTGACGCGGCTGTTCGTGTCCACCGAGGGCACGAAGCTGGTGACGGAGGAGACGCTGTATGGGCTCCATGTCACGGCGGTGACGCGGGCGCCGGATGGCCAGCTCCTGGATGACTCGCGGGACTTCTACGCGCCCACGGAGGCGGGGCTGCCGGACGATGCGCGCGTGCGCGCCGCGGCGGAGAAGGTCATCGAGGAGTTGCTCGCGCTGCGGCAGGCGCCCGCCATCGACCCGTACTCCGGGCCGGCCATCCTCGCGCCCGAGGCGTCTGGCGTGCTCTTCCACGAGACGGTGGGGCACCGGCTGGAGGGTGACAGGCAGGACGGGGACAACGAGGGGAAGACGTTCAAGGGGCAGATTGGGAAGCTGGTGCTGCCGGCGTTCCTGTCCATCCACGATGACCCGTCCCAACGTGCACTGGCTGGGGAGCCGCTCAACGGGTACTACCTCTATGACGAAGAGGGCGTGAAGGGGCAGAAGGTGACGCTGGTGGAGAAGGGCGTGCTGCGAAACTACCTGCTGGGCCGGCGTCCCGTGGATGGGTTCCTGAACTCCAACGGGCACGGGCGCAGCCAGGGCACCCTGAAGCCGGTGGCGCGCATGGCGAACCTCATGGTGGAGAGCACGCGGCAGGTGAGCGATGCGAAGCTGAAGCAGATGCTCATCGACGAGGCGAAGCGGCAGGACAAGCCCTATGGGCTCATCATCCGCGACATCACCGGTGGCAATACCAATACGTCCAGCTACGGCTACCAGGCCTTCAAGGGGGTACCGCGCATGGTGTACCGGGTGGATGTGAAGACGGGGAAGGAGTCGCTGGTGCGCGGCGTGGAGATTGTCGGCACGCCGCTGTCGGCGGTGAACCGCATCATGGCCACGGGCGAGAAGCGGGGCATCTTCAACGGCTTCTGCGGCGCGGAGAGCGGCAACGTGCCGGTGTCCACGGTGGCTCCCGCGGCGCTGCTCCAGGAAATCGAGCTCCAGCGCGCGGTCGAGGGCAAGGACCGTCCGCCCATCCTCCCCAGCCCCACGACGCTCCAGGCGTCACCGGCTCGCGAGAAGCCGTAGTCCTTCGACGATGCGGGGGGCATGGCACATGGACCGTCCGGCGGCGCCGGGTGGCAGGGCGTCGAGCGGCGCGGTGCTCCAGGACGGAGCCCGCGTCGCGCGGAGCGTGCTGTCCGTGTGCGGAGTGCTCCTCGTGGACGGAGCTCGCGTCGCGCGGAGCGTGCTGTCCGTGTTCGGAGTGCTCCTCGTGGACGGAGCTCGCGTCGCGCGGAGGGTGCTGTCCGTGTTCGGTGTCCCCCTCACGGCCGGAGTAGCCATTTCACGGAGTCTGTTGTCCGTATGCGGAGTGCTCCTCGTGGCCGGAGCCCGCCTCGCGTGGAGCGTGCTGCCCGTGTGCGGAGTGCTCCTCATCGCCAGGGCCCGTATCGCGCGGAGTCTGCTGGCCTTGAGTGGCGTGCTCCTCATTGCGAGAGCCCGTGTCGGGCGGAGCGTGCTGTCCATGTGCGGCGTGCTCCTCGTCGCCGGTGTCGCAAGCGCGGAGCCTGTGCCCTCGAGTGAAGCGTGGCTGGAGTTGGTGCACGACGACCGACTCGGCCCCGGAGGCAACTGGGAGCTCATCTCCGTGGAGGCGACCCTGGATGGTCGTCCTCTGCCGTCGACTTCGGACGCCGAAGAGAAGGGCGCTCCCCGCCATGTGCTGCCGCTCGGCCTGCATTGGCTCGACGTGACGACCGTGTACGAGGGCCGCTCGGACGTCTTCTCGTACGTGGAGGGCTATCGCTTCGTGATGCGAGGACGCGTCACGCTCGACGCGCGGCCCGGCGACACGGTGCGCATCACCTCCACGGCGTATGAGCGCGACGGTGTCACCGTGCAGTGGCAGCAACGCCCCGTCTTCCTTTTGCTGGGCCAGCCCCAGGAAGCGGTGGTGGGAATCGAGTACGGAACCGCGGCGAACAGGCCGCTCCCTGAAGACGTGGCGGCGCGGGTCGTCGACGAAGTGCTCGCGGAGGCGCATCGCCTCTCTCCGATTCGGCGCGAGGCCATGGCCTCCGTGCCCGCCGCCTCCGAGCCTCCTGGCACCTGCGAACTGGAGCCCGTCTTCTTCGCCTTCTTCGACACCCGGCTCTCCGTGGAGGGAGACACCTCGCTGATGCTCGCGGCCGCCTGTCTCCGCGAGCGTCCCAGCCTGCGCATCCGGCTGCGCGGCCACGCGGATGTCCTGGGGCCCGAGTCCATCAACGCCTCCCTGGGCCTGGGGCGCGCCCAGTCCGTGGCGGCGAGGCTCGAGGCGCTCGGTGTCGAGGGCACCCGGCTGATTCTGGAGACCCAGGGCGCGGACCAGCCACCGTGTGACGATGGGACGCCGGGGTGCCTCGCGCGCAGCCGTCGAGTCGAGCTGATCGCCGAGCCGTCTCCTCCCTGAGTCACGAGCTTCACTCGCGCCGAGCGGCGCGGTTGCCTTCCTCAGGCGCAAGCTTTACTTGCGCAGCGCGGTCGCATCCCTGCGTCGCGAGCTTCACTCCAGCCGCGCGGAGCCCACCGTCATCACCATGTCGCGCAGGTGCTGCGCCTCGAACGGCTTGGCGAGCACCGGGTTGCGGACCTCCTGGAGGAAGCGCTTGGTCTCCGGAGTGAACGCGCCGCCGCTGATGAAGACGATGCGGTCATGCAGCCCCGGCCAGGTGTCGCGCACGGAGTGGTACACGTCCATGCCCGTCAGCTCCGGCATCATCAAGTCGCACAGGATGACATCGAAGGCCCTGTCCTGGTCCAGGTGCGCCAGCGCCTCGCGGCCGTTGGCGAGGGTGACCAGCTCGTGGCCTCGCAGGAGCCTGCGCATCAAGTCCAGCACGCGCGGCTCGTCGTCCACCACCAGCACGCGGCGGCCCAGGGAAGGGGGACCCACGCGAGGCAGCGGTGGGACGAAGGTGTCGTTCGCCGCGCGGGGCAGGGTGACCTCCACGGTGGTGCCACGGCCCACCTTGCTGCTCACGCCAATGCGCCCGCCCAGCGCGGTGATGATGTCGCGGCAGATGGCCAGCCCCATGCCCATGCCCTCGCCCGCGCGCCGCGTGGTGAAGAGCGGGTCGAAGATGCGCGGCATGACCTCCGGGGTGATTCCGCAGCCGGTGTCGGTGACGGAGAGCAGCACGTCATCGGCCTCGGCGCGCAAGGCGACGGTGATGCGGTGCTGGGACGCGTGGCCCTCCGGAATCGCGTGGGCTGCGTTGAGCACCAGGTTGAGCAACACCTGGCCCAGCTTCGTCACCGTGCCGTGGACCCGAGGCACCTCTGTCTCGTAGTCCCGCACGACTTGTGCCCGGTGGCGAAGCTGGTTCGCCGCCATCCGCAGCGTGCTCTCCGTGACGGCCTTGAGGTCCACCGGCTCGGTGGCCTCGGTGCTGGGGGCGGAGAGGGACTTCAGGTCCGCGACGATGCGCTGGATTCGCAGCGTGCCCTCCAGGGCCTCGTCGAGGACCTGACGACACTCCACGTCCGAGGCCTCGCTGGGGTCCGGCAGCCGCTCGCGCAGGTACTCCAGATTGCCCGCCGTGTACGCGAGCGGGTTGTTGATTTCGTGCGCCAGGCCCGCAGCGAGGATGCCCAGGGACTGCGCGCGCTGCTCCCGCTCCTTCTCGTGGAGGAACTGCGCGTCCCGGCGCTTGCGCTCCACCGCGTTGACCAGCACGTGGCCCGTCAAACGCATCAGATGCCGCTCCTCCGGCTTCCACTCGCGCGGCTGGTCCACGGTGTCGAATCCCATCCAGCCGATCAACCTTCCGGCCAGCAGCAGCGGCGCGTTGATGAACGAACGGATGCTCAGCAGCGTGCAGATGCGGCGCTCCTCGGTCGCCTCCAAGGGGAGCTGGGCCGCGTCCGTCACCGTCACCATGCGGCCCGCGCGCAGCTCGTCCAGCGACCAGCGGAAGCCGACCACGGAGCGGCCACTGTGGCTCGCCAGCCCGTGGGGCCGCATGCCCTGCGCGCACCACTCGTAGGCGTCCGACAGGTGCTCACCGTCGTCGGAGAGCAGGTTGACGTAGCCACGCTGTGCGTCGATCTGCCGGCCCAGGACTTCCAGCGCGGCCCGCACGCCAGAGCCCAGCTCGTCCGGGGGGAGGTTGAGCAGCTTCTGGGAGGTGTCCGTGAGCAGCGACCAGCTCTTCAGCAAGAGCCCCAGCTCTCCGCGCATCGCCCGCAGCGCGGAGGCTTCCTGACGCAAGAGCGCCAGCGTGCCCTCGGGAAGCCCCGGAGCAGGTGTCGTGCTGAGTTGATCCAGGACCTCGGCGGACTGCTGGAGTCGCTCCAACAGTGTCAGCGAGTCCGTCGCCTCGGCGGACAGCCCCGGGCTGTTCCGCTGCTGCTCGGCCATCGAATACCCCCTCCCGTCCCCGCACGGCTTTCCCCAACCCGTAGCGTGGATTTCAGCTCGGCCGAAATTCTGCCACCAGTATGTTCCCTGCATCCAGTGTGCATTTTTAAATAATGCAACCGGGCGACAGGTGGTGGAGATGACTCAGGGTGAGGTGGGAGGAGTGTCCAGGGACTCAGGAGGGGGCTCCAGGCGAAGTTGCCGGCCGCCCTTGAAGCCGCGCCACTGGATGTAGCGGCGGAAGTCCTGGAGGAAGACGTCGGGGGAGAGGCCCACGGCCTGGGTGAAGGACTCGGTGAAGTCGGGCCCCTGGCTCATGGCGTGGAGGATGCCCCGCACCACGGGCTCGCCGTAGCGCCGGGCCAGGAACGTGAAGGCGTGGTGGGCGGCGCCGTAGACGATGTCGCTCTCGCGTCGGTAGAGCGAGTCGGCCTGCGCCAGCGGATCCGCGCGGGGATGGGTGCTCCAGTAGCGGGCCAGGTCCTCCAGCGAGGAGACGCGGTAGCCCTGCTCTGCGGTGTATGAGGCCATGCCCTCGCGGAACCAGAGGGGGATGCCCTTGCGCGTCCAGCCCAGCCGGTCCGAGGCCACCTGGTACATCAGGCTGTGGGTGAGCTCGTGCAGCAGCAGCTCGTCCACCTGGGCCTGGCTGGCGCCCAGGAGCGTCCACGTGCGGGGGCTCTGGAGCTCAATCTGCTCGTAGCGGGCCCAGGCGCGCAGGAAGTCATGGTCCGGGCGGTTGGCGGCGCGCTCCAGGGCGGCGTGGTTGGGGTGGATGATGATGGCGACGGAGTCGTCGAAGGTGCCCCAGCGGGCCATGCGCGGCAGGGCGCGCTCGACGGCGAGGCGGACCTGGGTGGCGGAGTCGGAGTCCCGGGCCTGGAACTCCAGGGTGATTCGCGCACCGCTGGCGGTGGGCGTGCCGGGCTTCCGCATGCCCTCGGTGGGGACGTCCAGGGTGGTCCTTCGCGGCGCGGAGCAGCCGGCGAGGAACCCCAGCAGCATCAGGACCAGGGCGTGGCCGAGGCTCCCCTGTCTTCGCATCCATCCCCTCGTCACGAGCCTCACTCCACCCCGAGCCAACGCACCACCGCGCGCCCCACGTCCGCGACGGTGGTGAAACCGTCGACGTCCGGCGCGGGCGGGCCGAAGTAGAGCACGGGGACGGGGTGCAGGGTGTGTCCTCGCGTGGACAGGTCCTCGACGTTGCCGTGGTCGCTGCACACCAGCACGCGGGCGTCGGCGGGACGGTGGGCCACCACGGCGCGCAGGAAGGCGTCGAAGGTGTCCAGCGCGGCGTGGGCCGCGACGAAGTCCTGCGCGTGTCCGGCCTCGTCCGCCAGGTAGTGCTCGAAGAAGGTGAAGTCCGCGCCGGAGGCCACGCGCCAGAAGATATCGGCGGCCTCCTCGGGCGTGCGCTCGGGGGCGGGCAGGCCGTAGGCGCGCGCGTTGGCGCCGGTGATGTCGGGCGTGAGGCCGTCTTCGGCCCGGGCGTCCTCCAGCGTGCGCAGGGGCACGGGGCCTGCGGCGAAGGCCAGCTTGGACGCGGAGGGCTTCATGCGGCGCCGGGCCTCGGGCGTGGGGACGAACTCCGGAGGCAGGGTGGTGGGGCGCCGGGGGACGCCGAGCGCGTCCAGGTAGGGCGCGGGGTAGGCGTTGGCGAACGTCGCGGTGCGGCCAGCCGCGAGCAGGCGCTTGACGATGGAGCGGTTCGCGAGCAGCTCGCGCAAGGGGGCGTTGGGGTAGCCCAGCACGTGCTGGCCGATGAGGGCGGGGGCCGGGTCTCCGGTGAGGATGGCCGTCTGGTTCGAGGCGGACTGGGGCCTTCCGGACACGCCGAACGTCGTGTCCACGGGGATGCAGCGTCCTCCGTCCGGCAGGATGGGGCCCGGGGCGTCCTGGAAGAAGGAAAGCAGGTGTTCGCGGTGGGCGAGCGGGTTGATGGCCGGGTCCTTCCGGCCAATCCCCACACCATCGATGAACAGGAGCGCGACGCGCACGGCTCGCGACTGTATCCTCGAAACAGAACGCATGGCCCTCCACGGCGACCTCTTCAGCTATCCGCTTCCCGAGTTCCTTCAATGGCTGGACAGCTCCCGCAAGACGGGGACGCTCCAGCTCTCCTGGGAGGCCGGGGAGCGGAAGCTCTTCCTCCTCTCCGGCCAGGTCGGGGCCACCGCCTCCGAGGGCCTGCGCGGGAGGGTGGCCCGGCTCCTGGCCTTGGCGAAGCTCGCCTCGGGGGCCAAGGTGCTCGCCGCCTTCGACGAGCTGTCCCGCACGCCGGATGTGGACGCCGCCTTCGACGTGCACGGGCTCCAGTCGCGGTGGATTCGAGACCTGGGCCGCGAGGAGCTGTTCGCGGCGATGACGGACCTGACGATTGCCGAGCGCGGGACGTTCCACTGGACGGAGGACGCGGACCGCTCGGGCGAGGACTGGGTGCCGTCCGACATGAGCATCCGCGAGCTGCTGTTCGAGTCGCTGCGCTGGGTGGATGAGCAGCCGGACGTGGAGAAGGCGCTGCCCATCGACGCGCTCAGCGTCCGCGCGTTGTCGCCGCCCAGCCCGAGCCAGCCGCTGATGCATCGAATCATCCTGGGGCTGTGCGCGACGCCGCAGAACCTGGGACGTCTGCGGCTGTCCATGGGCGTGTCCCGCTCGTCGGTGACGCGGCGGGTGTACGAGCTGCTCCGGGCGAAGCTGGTGGAGGTGGAGGGCGCGCCGCAGGTGGAGGCGGACCCGGTGGCGGAGATGCTGGAGAAGGGCGCGGTGCTGATGCGCGAGGGCCAGTTCGACGCGGCGGGCATCGTCTGCGCGTCCCTGCTGGCGAGCGACCCCGCGGACCGGCGCGTGCGCGAGTTCGCGCGACTGGTGCAGCGTGAGCACGTGGCGGCGCTCTACTCGGACATGCCGCCGCTGCTGATTCCCCTCGTGATTCACGACCCGCAGGGCATGTCGCTGCTCAAGCCGGAGGAGCGCCAGATAGCGGGCCTCGTGAGCGGCACGTGGGACGTGTCCACCATCGTCCTGGCGAGCCCCGCGCGGGAGCTGGAGACGCTCAAGACGCTCGCGAAGCTGCACCGGATGGGGTTGTTGCAGCTCACCGCGCCGCGCTGACCAGGGCGTCCGGTGTGGCTCAGCGCCGCACGCGGAGCCTGGCCCGGCGCTCCTCGCGGAGCGCTGCTTTCCGAGCCGGTTCGCGCCCCGTGCGAAGTGCCGGGGCGCTCCGCCGTCCTCGCTACTCCGACGCGGGCAGGCCCACCGCGTTGAGGCGGACGAAGGTCTGCATCAGCACGTAGAGGGCGAAGGCCGCGTCATCCACGCGCAGGTGCTGCTGGGTGGCTAGGCCCTGGATGCGCAAGAGGTCCGCCCCGTCCACGCGGAGCAGGAACGCCTGCTGCGCCAGCGTGCCCTCACCCGCGAAGGCCAGCGAGCGCCGGATGGCGTCCGTGCAGGCGGTGACGCAGGTGGAGTAGTTGCCCGCCATGAATGCGGCCTCGGCCGCGCGCGCGTGGTCGAACAAGTCTCCCGGCGCCAGCGCGCTCACCGCGCCCAGCAGCTTGGTGGACGCGGCCTGCGACACAGGAGCGATGGGCGGAGGCGGGGCGGCCACCACGGGCTCCACCCGAGGAGGCGGCGCAATCGCGGGGAACGAGCCCGAAGGACGATGAGGCACCGGCGTCGGCATCATCGCCACCGCGGGGCCATGGCCCGAGGGCGCGGCCGCGTGCTGCGAAGGTGGCTGACGGTGCTGGAGGTGCTGGGCGAGCTGCGCTTCCAGGCCCGCGGGCTGCGTGCCACCGACGGGGGCCACCGGACGCGGCGGCGGGACGATGCGCTTGGCGCGCAGGTCCTTGATGACCAGCCGGGTGATGGCCTTGAGCGTGTCGAGCACCCCGCGCCCATTGGTGGCAGCGGTCTCGAAGTCCGGCACGAGGCGCGGGTTGAGCTCCTGGCGGAGCTGCTCCACGGACAGCACGTTCTCCAGGTCGCGCTTGTTCCACTGCATCACCAGCGGGAAGCGGTCCAGCCGGATGCCGTGCTCGTAGAGGTTCTCCTCCAGGTTCGCCAGCGACTCGCGGTTGGCGTCCATGGCGTCCGGCTGCGAGTCCGCCACGAAGACGACGCCGTCGGCGCCCTGGAGCACCAGCTTCCGCGTCGCGTTGTAGAAGACCTGGCCCGGCACGGTGTACAGCGCCAGCCGCACCGAGCAGTCGCCGACGCGCTCCACCTTCACGGGGAGGAAGTCGAAGAAGAGCGTCCGGTCGCCTTCGGTGGCGATGGACATCATCTCGCCCCGGTGCGCGGGCCGGACGGTTTCGTAGATTTTCCGCAGCGAGGTCGTCTTGCCGGACAAGCCAGGTCCGTAAAAGACGATTTTGGCGGCCACCTCGCGGGCCATCAGGTTCACGCTGCTCACGGTGTCAGCTTTCCTAGAACGACTCGACGCTTCGCGCCAGTTGCGGAAGGGACATTCGCTGGGGTCCCCACGAGGTATTCGGCCGCCAGCAACGCGAACAGGGCCGCTTCCTTCGCCCCTTCCGGGAAACCCAGGGTATCAAGCCGGCGGACGGGAAGGGGGGCCAGCCTGGTCTCCAGTCGCTCCATCAGCCGGGGATTCCGGGTGCCGCCCCCCGAGGCGTACATTGCCTCCAGACCTGGAGTGCGTGGGAGGACCCACGTCTCGTACGCTCGCGCGGTGCTCTCCACCGTGAACTCCAGCGCGGTGGCCATCAAATCGTGGGGGCGCGCCGCGTAGCCGGCCCACAGCCGGTCCACCAGGACGTCGCCATAGCGCTCGCGCCCGGTGCTCTTCGGCGGAGGCTGCGCGAGGAACGTGTCAGCGAGCAGCTCCGTCAGCAGCTCCGGAATCACCCGGCCATGTCGCGACAAGCTCCCATTCCAGTCACAGGCGAGGCGGCCCTGGGTGACGCGACGCGCCAGTCCATCCATCACCATGTTGCCGGGCCCGGTGTCGAAGGCGAGGGTGTCATCCAGGCGCGCGCTGACGACTGACACGTTGGCGATGCCGCCGATGTTCTGCAGGGCGCGAGGCGCGTCGGCGCTCCGGAAGGCCACCCAGTCGAAGTAGGGCACCAGCGGCGCGCCGTGGCCTCCAGCGGCCATGTCCCGGGTGCGGAAGTCGCTGACGACGGGCAGGCCCGTGCGCTCGGCGATGACGGAGGGCTCTCCAATCTGGAGGGTGGAGGGGAAGTCCGTGGTGCCGGGAGGCAGGTGCGCCATCGTCTGTCCGTGCGAGCCGATGGCGCTCACGTCCGCGGGCGTGAGTCCCGCCCGCTCAATCGCCTGGAGCGCGGCGCGGGCGAAGTGCTCCGCCAGTTCGAAGTCGAGCTGGCTCAGCGAGCGGGCGTCCTGGGGCCCCAGCATCCGGACCACCAGCTCCGGTGGGAAGGGCACGGAGACATGGGACAACAACCGAAGGCGGGCGCCACCGCCGGTGCCCGTCACTTCGCACAGGGCGGCCTCCACCGCGTCCGCGCTGGTGCCGGACAGCAGCCCGACGCACCTTCGTGGGCGCTGGGAGTCGGAGAGCGGAGGTTGGAGGCGCATGCCTCCAAGTCTAAGGCTCGCCCCCCACGCTCCGCCGTCAGCGGCCGGGCGAGCGAGGGCTCCGTGCGTGCGCGCCCTTACGTCCCGAGGCGCCAAGTGCGCGCAAGCCGTTCTCCTGAAGACGCTTCCGGGCGCCCCGGGCCGAAAGCCCCGTGAAGTGCATGGCCACGGCGACCTTCACCTCGCCGCCGGCCGCCTCCAGGAGACGAGAGGCCTCCGAGGCGGGCAGCTCCGTCAGCTCCGCCACCATGCGCGCGGCGCGGGCCCGCAGCTTCGCGTTGACGGGACGCACGTCCACCATGCGGCCCCGGTACACCTTGCCCAGCGCGACGAAGGCCGCGGTGGTGATGGCGTTGAGGATCAGCTTCGTCGCCGTGCCGGCCTTCAGCCGCGTGGAGCCCGCCACCAGCTCCGGCCCCGTGCGCGCCAGCACCAGCGTGTCCACGTCCGCGCGAGTCCCGGGCCGGTTGCAGCACACCAGCACCGTGTGCGCGCCCCGCCGCTTCGCCTCGCGCAGCGCGCCCCGGACATAGGGGGTGGAAGCGCTGGCGGAGATGCCGCACACGACGTCGAGCGGCCCCGCGTCGAACGTGCGCACGTCGTCGGCGCCCGCGTCGGCGTCGTCCTCTGCGCCTTCCACGGCGCGAGTCAGCGCCCGGCGACCACCGGCGATGCAAGCTTGAACCTGGGAAGGGGAGCTGCCGAACGTAGGAGGACACTCGCTGGCGTCGAGCACGCCCAGGCGTCCACTGGTGCCGGCACCGACGTAGAGAAGTCTGCCGCCCGCCCGCAACGCGTTCGCTACGGCCGTCGCTGCCTGGGTGACGGCGGGCAACGCGGAGCGAACCGCACGGACGGCGACGACGTCCTCATCATGTAACTGGCGGACGACCGACCCGATGGAGCGTAGATCAAGGTCGTCCGCGCGGGGGTGAAGCCGCTCGGTGGGAGGGAGTTTCGTTGATGAAGCGCGTGAGGACCCCGCCCCCGAGCGCATTACTTCAAGCCGCCTTCGTCACCTTGCCCGCTTTGATGCAGCGGGTGCAGGCGAGAACGCGCTCCGTGCGGCCCTCGACGCTGGCCCGGACCTTCTGCAGGTTCGGGAGGGTTCGCTTCTTGGTCTTGTTGTTCGCGTGGCTGACGTTGTTGCCGACGAGCGGACGCTTGCCACAGATGTCACACTTCCACGCCATGACCTCTAACTCCTTGAAAACTGGGGCGTTGGACGCCTGCCGATAAAGAGCGGCGGAACCTGCCAGAAAGCCGCTTGGAAATCCAGCCTTTCAGCCGTTTGGATCAGCCCTTCAGCGGATCCTTCTTCTTCAACATGTCTTGAACCAGGCGTGCGGCGCGCACTCCGGCGAGCAGCTCGCCCTCCAACCCGAGGCCGGGAAGCACCTCGCGGCCCGCGAGCAGCAGGTTCTTCACCGGGGTTCGCTGACTCAAACCGGTGACACCCAGCACGGCTTCCGACTCGAAGCTGTAGAGCGGGTGCGGCATCAGCCGCGTGCCGCGCGAGCCGCTGGCATCGAGGTAGGGCACCGAGCGCAGGAGCCGGTGCTGCGCGGTGAAGGGCATGACGGCGTCCAACTGCGCGTCGATGCGCGTGGCCAGGGCCTGCAGGTGCTCCTCGCCCAGCTCCCGGGCGGACGCGGGGATGAAGACGCCGGCGCACACGACGCGCAGGCTCTCCGCGTCCTTGCTCTCCTTGCCACCGGTGGCCGAGGGGCGCGCGGGGTGGAGCTGGAGCAGCATGGCGCCCAGCTCCGCGTCCTGCGTGTCCACGAGCGTCAGCTCGCCCAGGCCCCGAGGGAGCGCCGTCTCCGGCACCACCCAGTTGACGGTGAAGAGGATGGATTTGGTGTTGGACTGGTCCAGGTGCTCCAGCAGGCCCCGGTGGTGCTTCTTGTCCGTCACCAGTCGTCGCAGCGCGCCGGAGTCGGTGGCGGCCACCATGCAGGCCGCGCGGTAGAGCGTGTCCGAGCGCACCAGCTTCACGCCCGCGAACTTGCTGCCGTCGAAGGACAGCTCCTCGACGATGAAGCCGGTGGGGCTGTCGCGCCCGAGCACGTCGCCGCCCAGCTCCGCCAGCCGCCGGGTGAGCATCTCGCGCAGGCCGTCGTGGCCGCCGGCGAAGAAGGAGGGCGCCGCGAGCACCTGGGACAGGGTCCGGGTGAGGGCGAGCGGCGACTCCGGCTTCTCCAGGTGGCTGATGAAGGGGCGCAGCCCGCGCACCAAGGCCGCGGCGGGGGCGTCCGAGGCCAGCCGGGGCGGGGTGTCCAACCCGGGGTGGGCCTTGATGAGCTTCTTCAGGCCCCAGCCCTCGAAGAAGCCGTCGGGGGGCAGGGCGGGGTGGGCCTTGAAGAAGGCGTCGCTCGCTTCGTGCTGCGCGGTGGTGCCGGCCAGCGCGCCCAGGAGCGCCTCGCCCTCTTCGCCCAGCTCGCGCGTCACCTCGGCCTTGCGGCGGGCGGCGTCGGAGTGCAGGTCCATGCGGTTGCGCGGCAGGACGAGCTGCAGCTCGGGCGAGTGGGGGCGCAGCGCGCGCTGCACGGTGGTGGTGAGGCCCAGCTCGGTGAGGGCCTCCTCCACGGCGGGCATGGCCTTGAGGGGCGGCGCGACGAAGGGTGCGTAGGGGAGCACGTAGCCGCCGTGCTCGTAACCCGGGCCCATGCCGTCGTGCTCCACCAGCAGGACGCGGTGGCCGCGCTTGGCGAGCAACGCGGCCGCGAGCGCACCGCCGAGCTGACTGCCCAGCACGATGACGTCATACACGTGCCGGGATGGACCCGAGGGAAGCTTGAGTTTGGCTGCGGACGTCATCAGGCGGGCAACACTACACAACGTCCCGCGCCGCTGGCTCCCTTTTGGCGCGCCGTGACGGCCGATGGGGCGGGGTGTCCCTGGCCCCGGGCTTCAGCTCCCCGCGCCGAAGAGGCGGGACTCCAGCTCCGGCGGGAGGGTGGTGAAGTCCGGGAGCGTCCAGAGGGCGCCGGCCTGGCGGAGCTGAATCGCGGACGTCGTGGTGGTGAGGCCCACCACGGGCATCCCGGCGTCCCGCGCGGACATGACGCCGAGGATGGCGTCCTCGAAGGCCAGGCACTGGGAGGGGTCCACGCCCAGGCCCTGGGCGGCCGCGAGGAAGATGTCCGGGAAGGGCTTGCCCCGGGAGACCTCCTCGGCGCCGACGATGCGGTGGAAGACGGGGCGCAGGCCCAGGCCGTCAATCACCAGCTCCCGGTTGCCCTCGGGCGCCGCGGTGGCGATGGCCATGGGGATGCCAGCGGCGCGCAGGCGGGAGATGAGGGCCTCCGCGCCCCGGTGCAGCCGCAGGTGGGGCCGGTAGAGGGTGCGGTAGTGGTTCTCCTTCTCGTCCGCGAGCCGCTCCAGCTCGTCGGGGGCGAGCGCGCGCCCGAGCAGCTCCGGGAGGATTTCTTCGTTCTTCTTGCCGGCGAAGCGGGTCTGGAAGTCGTCGGCGGTGAGGGACAAGCCGAGCTTGCGCGCGAGCGCCACCCAGGCCTGGTTGTGGAACACCATGTTGTCGACGAGGGTGCCGTCCATGTCGAACACGGCGGCGCGCAGGGGCGTGTCGGAAGGTGTCATGGTTTCCCACCCATAGCGCGGCCAGGGGCGTCGGAGGACCCTGAATCGTGCGCGCCTGCTCGGGAGGACTGATATTCGGGCCTCACATGAGCGACGGCGTGCAGACAGAGATGCGGGGCGCGGTGGGGGTGGTGACGTTGGACCGCCCGAAGGCACTGAACGCGCTGAATCTGGAGATGTGCCGGCGGCTGCTGACCCAGTTGGAGGCGTGGGCGGCGGACCCGGCGGTGAAGGCCGTGGTCGTCCGGGGAGCGGGCGGGCGAGCCTTCTGCGCGGGCGGAGACGTGCGCGCCGTGGCGGCCTCGACGGTGGAGCCTCGGGGGGCGGGCCCGGAGCGCTTGTCGCGAGAGTTCTTCCGCGCTGAGTACGCGCTGAACCATCGCATCCACCACTTCGGCAAGCCGTACATCTCCCTGGTGGACGGCATCTGCATGGGGGGCGGACTGGGCTTGTCCATCCATGGTTCCTACCGCGTCGTCACCGAGAAGCTGGTGCTGGCGATGCCGGAGACGGGGATTGGCCTGTTCCCGGATGTAGGGGGCGGCTGGTTCCTGCCGCGCTTCCCGGGCGAGTCGGGGACCTACCTGGGCCTGACGGGGGCGCGGTGTGGGGCCGCGGACGCGATGTGGCTCGGCTACGGGACGCACCACGTGGAGTCGGCGCGGCTGGACTCCGTGCTGGAGGCGCTGGTGCGGGCGGAGTGGGGGGCGGGGCCCGCCAGCGCGGTGGTGGAGCGGATTCTCTCGAGCTTCCATGCGGACGCGGGGACGTCGGTGCTGGCCACGCACCATGCGGCCATGGACCGCTGCTTCGCGGCGGAGCGGGTGGAGGACATCCAGCAGGCGCTGGAGGCGGAGGGCACGGCGTGGGCCCAGCAGACGTGGGCGACGCTGGTGCATATGTGCCCGACGAGCCTCAAGGTGTCGCTGCGGCAGCTCCGGATGGGGCGCAAGCGGAACTACGATGAGATGGTGGCGGTGGAGTACCGGCTGAGCCAGTCGATGACGGCGCGCGCGGACTTCCGCGAGGGCATCCGCGCGGTGCTCGTGGACAAGGACAACAAGCCGCGCTGGCACCCGGGCACGCTGGGCGACGTCACGGAGGCGGACGTGGAGGCGTGCTTCGCGACCCGGGACGGTGACGAGCTCGTGCTGGCGCCAGGCTGAGCGCTCAGGCCGAGTCCGAAGGGCTCTTCAGGGCGCTCTTCAAGAAGTCGATGCAGGCCTCGGGGGCCTCCTCGTGGGGCCAGTGGCCCGCGTCGGGGAGGGTGTCCACGGTGGCGTGAGGCCAGGCCTTCCGGAACCGCTCCAGGACCACGGGTGGGAAGGCCGCGTCGCGCAGGCCCCAGATGAAATGGATGGGCGTCTTCGCGAATCGTTCGCGCCGCTCCCAGAGCGACTGGAAGAAGGGCGTGGACGCGCTGAGGCTCTTCGCGAGGGCCCAGAGCACGCGCTCGCGAGAGTCGGCGTCGGGAAACATGGAGGTGTACTGGTTCCACGTCTTCTTGGGACGCGGGCCCTTGCCCCAGGCCGACTTCGCGATGATGAACGAGAGGTTCAAGTTCCGGTACAGCCAACGGAAGAGCCGGCCCCCCGCCATGCGCGCCGCCTTGGCGAGTGAGGGCTCGTCGACGAAGGGCCAGGCGATGGTGTTGATGAGCACCACTCGCTCGACGCGCTCCGGATGGGCGAGCGCGAAGTCGAGCGAGATGGGACCGCCGAAGTCGTGGGCCACCAGGGTGAAACGGGGCAGATTCAACGCCTCGATGACCGCGGCGAAGCGGCGCGCGTGGGCCTCGGGCGAGTAGTCCGCGTCCAGCGGCCGGGGCGACAGGCCGAAGCCCAGGTGGTCCACCGCGATGCAGCGATGGGTGGCCGAGAAGGCGCGGATGAGCGCGCGCCACTCGAAGGACCAGGTGGGCGTCCCATGCACGAAGACGATGGGAGGGCCCTGGCCCTCGTCCACCACCGACAGCCCCGCCACCTCACGCACGTTGAAGGGAAATGCCTCTCGGTCGACCCACGCGGGAACTTGCATGAGGAGATAGTCAATGGTCCTTGACCAATAAAGTCAAGTAGACTTGACTGATGAAGAAGAAGGATGCGCTCGAGGACGTGAAGAGGCTTCAGGCCAGCAGCCTGGGGTACGTGCTCATCCGGTGTGGGCAGTTGTTCAACGAGCTGGGGATGCGGGCGGTCAACAGCGAGGCCGGCTGGCCCATGATGCGCGAGGTCCACGCGCGGCTCCTGCCATATCTGGAGAATCCGGAGGGCGTGCGCATCACGGAGCTCGCGCGCAGCCTCGGGGTGACGAAGCAGGCGGTGCAGCCGGTCATCGCGGAGCTCGCGGAGTTCGGTGCGGTGCGGATTGAGCCGGACCCCGATGATGCCCGTGCTCGCAGGGTGCTCCTGACGGAGAAGGGCATCGCGGCCATGCGGCATGGGACGACGAAGCTGGTGGAGATAGACCGGCGCGTGGCCAGGCGCCTGGGCGCGGACGAGACTCGGGAGCTGCACGGCTTGATGACCCGGCTGCTCGAAGTGCTCAAGGCGCTGGACTGACGCGAACGGGTTGCGCCGGGAGCGTCCACGACGGCGCCGCCTCGGTCCCGGACGCGGCTGGCTACAGCTCCTCGTCGCTGATGACGGTGATGTCCTCGGAGCGCAGCAGGGCGGTGGTGATGCCTTCGCCCGGGCGCAGGACTCCGGATTCATAGACGCGCTGGCTGCCACAGGAGGGGCTCTTCTCCTTCAACAGCGCTACAGAGGCACCGAAGTTGCGAGCGGCTTCCAGGGCCAGGGTGGCGCCTCGCTTGAAGTCCTCGGTCCGGTCGACGCGGGCCTCGCGCTCCAGCGCTCGCGCCTGTCCCGCCCAGACGTCGACACCCGAGCCACCACAGAGGTCCACGGGAGGTCGCGGAATGGGCAGGCCCGAGCCCACTTCGGGGCAGACGGGGACGACGGCCTTGCCCTCCAGCGCCGCGAGCACGCGTTCCGAGCGCTGCGAGCGACCGTCGTACCGGCAGGCTTCCCCGAGCAGGCACGCGCTCACGAGCACCGTGGATGCCTCGCGAAGCGCCGCGCGCCTGTCGCTCTTCGACGGGTCCGCGCAGGTGCTCCCGACCGTGGCGGCAGTGGAGACCTGAGCCGAGCCGGTACCTTGCCCACTCGCACGTGCCGGCGCGGGCTGGACGAGGTCGGCGTCGCCGAGTACGCGTGCCGGGTCGCGGTCGAGCCCCTGCGTTGGAGCGCCGCCGCCCGCGTCGGACAACGCCTGCGCTGCGCCAGGCTTCGACAGGTCGGCATGCTCAGTCGCGTCGCCGAGGGCGCCGGAAGGCCCTCGCGAGCCCGTCACTTCACGGCCCCGGGACTGCGCAGCGCCAGCTCTCCCGTCGTCGCCACCGCCGCCACGCGCGTCCGCATCCCATCCAGCGCCACCTGCCCCGTCACCGCGAGCCGAACGGCCAACGGATAGAGCCGATGCTCCTCGACGAGGATGCGCGCGCTCAGGCTCTTCTCGTCGTCATCCGGAAGCACCGGCACGGCCGCCTGTCCGATGATGGGCCCGGTGTCCGTGCCCGCATCCACGAAGTGCACCGTGCACCCGGCCACCTTCACGCCTCGCTCCAGCGCCTGCCGCTGCGCATGCAGCCCCGGGAACGACGGCAGCAGGGAAGGGTGGACGTTGAGCACCTTGCCCGCGAAGCGCCCCAGGAAGTCCGCGCTGAGCAGCCGCATGAACCCCGCCAGGCACACCCACTCGACCCCCGCCGCGCGCAGCGCCTCCAACAGCGCCGCCTCGAACTCCACCTTTGACGCGTGCGCCTTGTGGTCCACCACCACGGCCGGCACCCCCGCCGCGCGAGCCCGCTCCAGCGCGTAGGCGGTGGGCACGTTCGACACCACGCAGGCCACCTCGGCCGGGAAGTCCTCGTGGGCGCACGCGTCGAGCAGCGCCTGGAGATTGCTCCCGCTGCCGCTGACGAGCACGCCCAGCCGGACCCGCCGTCCGCTCATGGCTCGATGACCGCCGTGGCCTCGCCCTGGCCCGCTTCCACGCGGCCCACCTCGCTGGCCTCCACGCCCCGAGCGCGCAGCACCTCCAGCGCCTTCGCGACGTCCTCCTGTGCCACCACGACGATGAGGCCCAGGCCCATGTTGAACGTGTTGAACATCTCGTCCCGGGCCACGCTGCCCAGCCTGGCAATCAGGTCGAAGATGGGCGGCTTCACCCACGACTTCTCGCTCAGCACCGCGCGCGTCCCATCCGGCAGGCACCGGGGCAGGTTGCCCGGAATCCCGCTGCCGGTGATGTGCGCCATGCCCTTCACCTTCACCTCCGCCAGCAGCGCCAGCGCGTCCTTCACATAGATGCGCGTGGGCTCCAGCAGCGCGTCACCCAGCGGACGCCCCAGGCCCTCGGGCGTCGCGTCCAGCGCGAGCTTCGAGTCCTCCAGCAGCACCTTGCGCGCCAGCGAGTACCCGTTGGAGTGCAGCCCCGAGGACGTCAGCCCGATGAGCGCGTCGCCCGGCTTCACGCTCTTGCCGTCGATGATGGCCGACCGCTCCACCACGCCCACGCAGAAGCCCGCCAGGTCGTACTCGCCCCGCGCGTAGAAGCCCGGCATCTCCGCCGTCTCGCCACCTAGGAGCGCGCACCCCGCCTGCTCGCAGCCCAGGGCGATGCCCTTGACGACCTCGGCCGCCGCGTCCACCTCCAGGCGCCCGGTGGCGAAGTAGTCCAGGAAGAACAGCGGCTCCGCGCCACAGGTGAGGATGTCGTTCACCGACATGGCCACCAGGTCGATGCCCACCGTGCCGTGCCGGCCCGCGGAGAAGGCCACCTTCAGCTTGGTGCCCACCCCGTCCGTGCCCGCCACCAGCACCGGCTCGCGGTACTTGCCCGGCGGCAGGGCGAACAGCCCCCCGAAACCGCCGACGCCCGCCAACACCTCCGGACGCATCGTCCGCGCGGCGAAGGGCTTGATTCGGTCGACGAAGGCGTCGCCGGCCTCGATATCCACTCCGGACTGCTTGTAGGTCGTTCCCACGGGCGGCCTTCTATCGGCCGGCGCGCCCGTTGTCTCGGCCAGCGAAAAGAGGGTGTCGGGTTTGAGGCGCGGACGCCTGCACACACTCGCTGTCCCACTGAACCGCACAACAGGGAATTTGACCGGGGGGGTGGGGGCTGATTGACTCCTCGCAGGATGGGCGCCGAGGAAACCCTCTTTCAACGTTTCGGCAAGGAATTCTCAAAGGGCACCGAGCTCTTCCGCGAGGGAGAGGCCGGCCGGGAGATGTTTGTCATCCAGGCGGGCAAGGTTTCCATCACGAAGCGCGTGCGCGACGTGGAGAAGACGCTTGCCGTGCTGGGGGCCGGAGAATTCTTCGGCGAGATGGCCATCATCTCCAACAAGCCCCGTAACGCGTCCGCGGTCGTCAACGAGGATGCTCGCCTGCTGGTCATCGACCCCAAGACGTTCGAGGCGATGATCCGCGGCAATGCGGAGATCGCCGTCCGGATGATCAAGACGCTGGCCGGGCGGCTCTCCGAGGCGGACGCCCAAATCGAGAACCTGCTCCACAATGATCCGGCCAGCCGGGTCGTCCATCAAATCATCCTGATGTCCCAGACCCGGAGCCGTCCGTCCGAAGAGGGCACGGAGATTGATTTCGTGGTCCGCGAGATGCCCCGCCAGATTGGCGTGGGCGAGCCCGCGGTGCGCAACGTGCTGGACCGGATGATCCGGGCCGGCCTCATCTCACGCAGCGGTGACAGAGTGACCGTGTATGACACGGCCAAACTCCACGACTTCCTCCAATACCTGGAGATGAAGTGGAAGTTCGGAGACCTCTAGGTGAAGCTCCGAGTCCTCGGCTGCCACGGTGGCGAGCTCCCCACGTGCAAGAGCACGTGTTTTCTCGTCGATGACGTGCTGGCGCTCGATGCGGGCGCACTGACGGGGACGCTCTCGTTGGAGGAGCTGTGTCGGGTGGACCACGTGCTCGTGGGCCACAGTCACTTCGACCACGTGAAGGACCTGCCGCTGATGGCGGACCTCGTGATTGGTCGCCGCGACAAGCCCGTCACCATCCATGCGTCGCGCGAGTGTGCCAAGGCCCTGCGCGACAACATGTTCAACAACGCGCTCTGGCCGGACTTCACCCGCATCCCCACGAAGGCCAACCCCGTCCTGCGCATCAAGACGTTCCGCGCCGGCGGCACCTTCGAGGTGGGGCCCTACACCGTGCGCAGCGTGCCGGTGAGCCACCCGGTGGAGTCCTGCGGCTTCATCATCTCCAACGGGAAGACGTCGCTCGCCATGAGCGGCGACACCGGGCCCACCGACAAGCTCTGGAAGGCCCTCAACCAGACGCGCGACCTCAAGGCGCTCCTGTTGGAGACGTCCTTTCCCAACGCGCTCCAGTCCCTGGCCGACATCTCCGGCCACCTCACGCCCCACACCCTGGGCCTGGAGCTCCAGAAGTTCGAGCGCAACGGGACTTCGGTGATGCTCTACCACCTCAAGCCGGCCTTCGTGGCCCAGCTCAAGAAGGAGCTGGCGAGCATGCCGGTGGAGGTCCTGGAGCTGAACGACACCTTCGAGTTCTAGCCCTGCTCGAAGAGGGACGACGCGGCGCGCCACACGGAACGGTTGACGGGCGGAGACGGTCGGATTAACCCCCGGCCTCTCATGGCCTGGTTTTCGAAGAAGCCCCGCATCGCCGTCGACACCCAGCAGCAACCCGAGCCTGGTCCGTCTCGCATGGAAGGCCTGTGGGCCAAGTGCGAGAACTGCGACGAAATCATCTACCGGCAGGAGCTGGAGAAGCACTGGATGGTGTGTCCGCACTGCGACCACCATCACCCGTGGAACGCGCGCGCGCGGCTGGCGACGCTGCTGGACCCGGACAGCTTCGAGGAGTTCGACAAGGAGCTGGAGCCGCAGGATCCGCTCGGGTTCAGTGACACCAAGAAGTACAAGGACCGGCTGAAGTCCACGCGCAAGAACCTGGAGGAGAACGACGCCTTCGTCTCTGGCGTGGGTCGCATCGCCGGCCACCAGGTCTCCGTGGGCGCGTTCATCTTCGAGTTCATGGGCGGCTCCATGGGCTCGGTGGTGGGCGAGAAGGTGGCGAGGACCTTCGAGCGCGCGCATGACCTGAAGTGCTCGGCGCTCATCTTCTCGGCCTCCGGTGGCGCGCGCATGCAGGAGGGCATCTTCTCGCTGATGCAGATGGCGAAGACGTCCGCGGCCATCGCCCGCTTCCGCACCGGCAACAAGCCCTACATCTCCGTGCTGCTGCACCCGACGACGGGCGGCGTGGCGGCGTCCTTCTCCTGGCTGGGCGACGTCATCATCGCGGAGCCCAAGGCGCTCATCGGCTTCGCCGGTCCGCGCGTCATCGAGCAGACCATCCGCCAGAAGCTGCCGGAGGGCTTCCAGCGCTCGGAGTTCCTGCTGGAGCACGGGATGATCGACAGCATCGTCAACCGCAAGGACCTGCGCGCGAAGCTCGGGCAGATTCTCGGCCTGCTGGGCTGAGCCCGCGCGGCTCGCGTCCCTGGCATGAGCGCGCCCCGCACACCGGAGGAGGCCCTGGGCTTCCTCTCCCGGCTCAACCCCTCCGGAATCAAGCTGGGGCTGGAGCGGGTGCGCGAGGCGCTCGAAGCCCTGGGCCACCCTGAGCGGCGCTTCCCGGTGCTCCACGTCGCGGGCACCAACGGCAAGGGCAGCACCTGCGCCTTCGCCGCCACCGCGCTCCAGGCCGCCGGCCACCGCGTGGGCCTCTACACGTCCCCGCATCTGGTGCGCGTCAACGAGCGCATCCGCGTGGGCGGCGAGGACATCTCCGACGCGGACTTCGGCCGCGCCATCCTCGACGTGCTGGAGCGCTACCCCTCCGCCGTCGCGGAGCCGATGACGTACTTCGAGTTCGGCACCGTCGTCGCCCTGTGGCACTTCGCGCGGGTGGGCGTGGACGTGGTGGTGCTGGAGACGGGCCTGGGTGGAAGGCTGGACGCCACCACCGCCGCGCCGTCGCTCGTCACCGCCATCACCCCTGTCTCCTTCGACCACATGGAGTACCTGGGCAACACCCTGGCCTCCATCGCGGGCGAGAAGGCCGGCATCCTCAAGCCCGGCGTGCCGTGTGTCGTCGCCCGGCAGGAACCCGAGGCCCTGGAGGCCATCGAGGCGCGCGCGCGCGCCCTGGGCGTGCCGCTCTGGGTGGAGGGCCGCGACTTCTCCGTCGACACACAGCCAGACGGCGGCCTCGTCTACAGGGGACCGGGCTGGCGGCTGGAGGGCCTGCGAGTCTCCCTGCGGGGCCCGCACCAACTCCAGAACGCCGCGGTGGCGCTGGCCTGCCTGGAGGCCCTCGATGCGCGAGGTGTCGCCGTCACTCCGGAGGCGGCGCGAGCGGGGCTGGGCTCGGCGCGCTGGCCGGGGAGGCTGGAGGAAGCAGGGCAGGGGCCCACCGTGCTGCTGGACGGCGCCCACAACCCGGCGGGTGTCGCGGTGCTGCTGGCGTCCCTGCGGGCGCTCTACGCGGACCGCCCCGTCCACTGCGTCTTCGGCGTGGTGGCGGACAAGGACCGGGGGCCGATGATGCGGGCCCTCTTTCCCGCGTGTGCCTCCGTGCAGCTCACGCCGCTGGACACGCCGCGCTCGCTTTCACCCGCGGCCTATCTGGACGAGGCGCGCGCCCTGACTCCCGACGTGGCCGCCTGGCCCGACGTGGATGCGGCGCTGGCGGAGGCTCGGCGGCGCGCGGGTGTGGATGGCGTCGTGCTCTGCACCGGCTCGCTCTTCCTGGTGGGCATGGTGCGCGCCCGGAATGAGCAGACCCGCGCTCCCTGAAGGGCCACCGCGCGACGGCTGGACGACGCTGCCCCGTCCCGAAGTGCCAGGCGTCACCTGGCGGAGTTCAACGGGGCGACCTCCTAGGATGGGCCTTCCGTTCCGCTCGGGCAAGACGTGTGAGCAAGCAGACTGAATCCTTGGCGCGCTGCATCAGCCGCCGTAGATTCAAGATATGCGCCTGCCGGACTGGAGAGCCGCGACGACCACGGGACCCGCCATCCCCTCCATCGACGAAGTCGACTTCCGGGCGCTCTACTCCAAGACGAAGTACGTGGTGGAGACGGCGGATGGCTGGTCGCTGGTCATCACCCGCTACCGTCCGGTGAAGCAACCCTTCGCCCAGCCGCTGTTCGGCGAGCCGCTGCTGCTGGTGCATGGCTTCTCCCAGAACCGGCACACGTGGACGAGCGGCCAGTTCGTCAAGAACCTCCTGTTCTTCGGCGTGGACATCCACATCCTGGAGCTGCGAGGGCACGGCAAGAGCTCCATCGCCTTCCAGAAGGAGCGGGCCGAGCGCTTCAAGCGCCCCCTGCCTCCGGACCTGGACTACGACTGGGACATCGACAGCTACTTCCTCTACGACCTGCCCGCCGCCGTCTCCGGCGTGAAGCGCATCACCCGCCGCGAGCGCATCTTCTACTGCGGCCACTCCATGGGCGGGATGCTGGGCTACGGCTACACCGGCATCCACGACGACTTCGAGGGCCTCATCACCATCGGCTCTCCGGCGGACCTGGGCCGGGGTTTCATGCTGCTGCGCATGGTGGCGCACGGCGCGCCGATGCTCGGCGGCATGGTGGACCTGACGCTCGCGGGGCTGAACCTGGGCGGCGAGGTGGAGGGGCTGGGCCGCAAGCTGCTCGCGCGAGGCGTGGGCGCGGTGAGCGCGAAGCTGGGCAAGAAGCTGGAGCCGGAATCGCGCCGCAAGCTCCGCTTCAACGCGATGCCGGTGGACCTCATCCTCAAGTTCGTCGAGCGGCAGATTGGCAAGGCGGAGGACTCTCCGCTGTATCAACAGCTCACCACGCGGATGAACCGGCTCATCAATCCCGAGCGCGTGGGCTCGGACGATATCCGCTGGCTGTTGCGCGAGGGCGGGGAGCGCGAGCCTCGCAAGGTGCTGGAGCAGTTCGCCCGCTGGATTCGACGCGGGGAGATGGTCTGCTACCGCACCGGCTACGACTTCAAGCGCGGCTTCGGGAAGATTCAAATCCCCATGGCCATCATCTTCGGGGACATGGACCCGCTGGCGTCGGTGGAGTCCACCCGGAGCGTGTACCGCGCGGCCAAGAGCGAGTACCTCCTCTGGCGTCCGGTGAAGGGCAACAGCCACATCGAGCTGACGATGGGGCACGACATCCGGCAGATCTGCTACGACATCAAGAACCTCATCGAGTACGCCCGGACGCACCGTCACCGGACGCCCGCACTGCCGCGGCTGCGCTGAGGGCCGTGTGGCTGGAAAGTTGGAGGGTGAGGCGCGCGTGGTAGCATCCCGCCCACTGTCAACGTGAAGGGGAGTGGTTCGATGAAGGCCTCAGCGGTGTGGCTGCTCGGTGTGGTGCTCGTGCCCTTCTGGGCGCTCGCGCAGGCTCCGGCGAACCTGAACACCATCACCGGCGTGCAGGTGAATGGCGGGACGGTGACCATCACCGGCTCGAAGAAGGCGAACTTCACCACCTTCACCATGACGGACCCGCCCCGGCTCGTCATCGACATCGCCGAGGCCGTCTTCTCCGGTGTCCCCGAGGAGACGCAGGTGGGCAATGGCACGGTGACGGGCATCCGCACCGCCAGCTACGGCTCTGATGACTCCGCCATCGCCCGCGTGCTCATCGGCTACGAGCGCGAGGTGGAGACGGACATCCAGGCCACCGACACCCAGCTCGTCGTGAAGGTCGCCGGCGGAGGCGGACAGGCCGTGGCCCAGGCGCCCACCGCGCAGCCTGAGCCCGCCGCTCAGCCCGCGACGGACGGCACCGCCGCGCAGGCCGCCGCCGCCGCCGAGGCCTACCGTCAGGCCCAGGAGAAGGCCACCGCCGAGGCCACCGCCCGCGCCGAGGCCGACCGTCAGGCGCAGGAGAAGGCCGCCGCCGAGGCCACCGCCCGCGCCAAGCAGGATGCGGACGCGGAGCGCCAGCGCCAGCAGGAGGCCGAGGCCCGCGCCACGTCCCAGCGTGAGGACGAGCAGCGCGCCGCGCAGGCCGCCGCCGACGAGAAGAAGCGCCAGGAAGAGGAGGCTCGTGCCTCCGCGCAGGCCGCCGCCGACGAGCGCAAGCGTCAGGATGCGGAGGCCCGTGCCGCCGCGCAGGCCGCCGCCGACGAGCGTCGTGCCTCCGCCGAGTCCTCCGAGGACGAGAGGAAGCGCCAGAAGGCGGAGGCGCTCGCCGCCGCGAAGACGGCCGCCGAGGAGAAGCGCGCCGCCGCCCAGGCCGCCGCGGAGGAGGCCGCCGAGGCCCGCCGCCAGCGCGAGGAGGAGGCCCGCGCCGAGCGCGAGCGTCGCCAGCAGGACCGGGTGGCCGCCGCCACGCCCCGCCCGCGTCGCGAGGTGGCCAGCGGCTCGGATTCGTCCGAGGTGTCGTCGCGCCGCAAGACGATGACGCTGGTGGGCTTCCAGCAGCAGGCCGGAGTCTCTCGCGTCTTCATCCGCACCAACGAGCCGGCGCGCTACACCGTGAGCGAGCAGGGCAACGCGGTGGTGCTGGAGCTGGAGAACAGCCGCATCGACCTGAGCAACAACACCCGGCCGCTGGACACGTCGTACTTCAACTCCCCCGTCACGCGGGTGGAGGCCGACGCGTCCGGGCGCGACGTGCGAGTCACCATCCAGCTCCGGCAGCAGGCCCCGGTGCAGGCGAAGCAGGACGGCAACGTCATTTCGTTGGATTTTCAGCGCCCGGCTCGGTGATAAGGGCGACCGCGCGGCCGTGGCGCGGCATACCCTGCATCCCTGAATGGGCCTCCTCGTTCCGCTCGCCGCAGCGCTGCTCGTCTCGTCAGCGCAGATTCCGCTCGCCACCCAGGTCCAGCTTCCCTCCGGCGAGACGGTGGAGCTGGCCGCGGACTTCCTCACCTACGAGTCGGACAAGCAGCTTCTCACCGCGCGCGGCCACTGCGAGCTGCGCACCGGGGAGATGCTGCTGCGCTCGGACGAGGTGACGTACGACGAGACGAACCAGGTGGCCACGGCCACCGGCAACGTCATGTTCGTGGGCCCCGACGGCATGGTGGCGGTGGCGGACGACGTGCGCGTGGACATCCGCTCCTTCGTGGCCACGCTCAAGGGCGGCCTCTTCATGCAGAAGAAGGGCGTCACCCAGGAGGCGCTCCTCACGGCGAAGACGCCCCAGGAGCTGCGCGCCATGGGGGAGACGCCCATCATCCTCAGCGGCTCGCGCATCCGCCGCACCGGCCCCAACGCCTTCGTGGTGGATGACCTGGCCTTCACCCCGTGCGAGTGCGGCCCCAGCACGCCGACCTGGCGCATGGAGGCCAGCTCCGCCAACGTCATCCTCGGCGAGCGCGCCACGCTGACGTGGCCCGTCGTCTACATCCAGTCCGTCCCCATCTTCGCGCTGCCCTGGGTGTACCTGCCCCTGGCCGAGCGCCGCACGGGCTTCCTCATCCCCAGCCCCCAGTTCTCCAGCCTCAACGGCCTGGGCCTGGCGCAGCCCTTCTTCCTCACGCTGGGGCGCAGCTACGACATGACCTTCACGCCGGGCTATTTCAACGGTGGCGGGTTCCAGGACACGCCGTACGACCTCGATGGGAAAGCCGCGACGACGAACGACGCGGGGACGTTCAAGCAGCCCCAATACAACGGCGTGAAGGGCCCCCGGCTGCTCACGGAGTTCCGCTACGTCCCCAGTGAGCGGACGCGCGGGCGCGCCACGCTCGGCTTCCTGCTCGACTCCCGGCCCCGGAACGACCCCCGGACGGGCGCGTTCTTCTACTATCCGAACCCTCCGGGAGAGGTCCTGGTGCCCCGGTACGTCGACACCCCTCGAGGGTTGCGCGGCGAGGCCTCCTGGCAGCACTTCCAGGACCTGGGCTCCGGTTGGTACGACCGGGTGGACGCGTCGTTCGTCTCCGACGGCAACTACACGCGCGACCTCACTGCGGACATCATCATCCAGGGGCTGGAGTACCTGCGCAGCACGGCCACCGTCTTCCGGCGCCAGGAGGACTCCTACGCGGGCCTGGACGTGGTGCTGCGCCAGGACATCCGTTGGCCCTATCGCTTCTTCCAGGACAACCGCGTGCCGGCGGAGGTCGACCCGCTGCGGCCGGACCTGCCCTCACCGCGCACCTTCCAGCGGCTGCCCGGGCTCCTCTGGTCGCTCCCCGAGCGCCCGTTGCTGGGGGGCCTCACCGGAGGGCTGCGCGCGGAGTTCACCCGGCAGGCCCCCATCCAGGGGGGCTTCGGGGACGAAGGGGTCGACGGGGTCTTCCGCCGTGATGGCTTGTTCCTCCCGTTGGGGGCTCCCGTCGTGGTGGACCCCGGTCAGGCCAACGGCCTCTTCGACACGCGTGATCGCGAGGCGAGGGACCGCATCGACTTCACGTCGCGCCTGGCCACCTCCGTGGCACTGGGGGACGTCGCGCGCGTGACGCCGTCCTTGTCGCTGCGCCAGGACGTGTGGGCCGGCGAGTACTCCGCCAGGACCTGGCAGCGCGGCTACCCCATTGGCGGGCTCCTGCTGGACACGCAGTGGAGCCGCACCTGGACAGGCGCGAAGACCAGCTACCGTCACACCTTCGCGCCCTCCCTGGAGTTGCGCTACGTGCCGGGCGGGTGGGGCAGGGTGCCGTCCGCGGGCGCCGAGGATGACGGGGATGCCCAGCCGTATGACGAGATTGACCGCGCCGTGCCGCTCGCGCTCGACGGCTCCACCCGGGGCTTCCTCCAGGGCGTGCTCGCGGTGGACCAGTCCCTGCGCATCAAGACGGGGGCCGTGGTCCGTGAGCCCATCCGGTTGCGCCTGGGTCAGGGCTTCGACCTGACGCGGTATGTTCCGGCCGCAAACAAGCTCGGCGACCCGGAGCCGGTCCTCCGGGACACCTTCGCGCGGCTCAGCGTGAGCGCGGGAGTCCTGAACGCCGGAGGCCTGGTCCGGATGGACCCCCGGTCCGGCCGCATCACCCAGCTCAGCGCGGACTTCACCATCGACAACGGCAAGGGCACCGCGTTGTACGCCCGCTACGACGACATCCTCACCACCAGCGATTTCGCCATCAATAGCGGCGAGTCCCCCTTCGCCCAGGGGCCAGATGCCATCCGTCGCCCTCTGGATGCCCTGGTAGGCGGCGTATCCCGGGAAACGCCCGGCATCCCCTCGGCCGAGCGGGCCCAGGCACTCATCGCGGGTGCGCGTTTGAGGCTCGGATTTGGCCTCGGGGTGCGGTACGAAGCCCTGGTGCAGCCCCTTTACCAAGATCAAACAACTCAAGAGTTCAAGCCCTTCGCCCAGCAGACACTGGGCGTGTCGTATGGACCAGCGTGTGACTGCTGGCGAATCGAAGGGGTTGTGACTTTGCGGCGTGACAATCGGTTGGAATTTTCCGATGTCAATGTCAGCGTCGCCGGTGTCGGGTCGTTCGGTTCGGGCGGCTAGGAATCACCCCATGTGCATGGTGGTTCCACAAACCCCAAGCAGCCAGGAGAAGTACTTCGTGTCGGATCTCGGAAAACGAATCGGCCAGCGCATCCGCGAGCTTCGTACGCAGAGGCCGGAGCGGTGGACGCAGGAGGAGCTCGCGGAGCGGGCTCAGATCAGCGTCTCTTTCCTTTCCATGATCGAGCGTGGAGAGCGTGTTCCTCACGTTGAAACGCTCGCCGCCCTGGCCAACGCCCTCGGCGTCAGCCTGGGAGAGCTTTTCACGGGAACGGAGCAGACCCTTGCCCAGACGGAGGACCTGCTGCGTCCTCTTTCTGATTTCGCGCGCGCCCGGGGCCTCACCGCACGGGACGTGGACCGCCTGCTGGGGGTCGCCCGGGTGATGTTCAGCGGCACCATCGCCTGAATCTCACTTTCGGGGCCCTGATTGGACGCAAGGGCCCCGAGGTCTTCCTGTCCTGTCCTTGACTGGACGGTAGGTTGACCTGGAAGATGATGGAGATGCGCTGTGCGCTGCTCGCGCACAGCGCGCTTCCTTCTTCGTCAAGGAGTCGTCGCTGATGCGTCCGGGTCTGGCCTCGTTCGTGGCCGTTACGAGCATGGTGTTGTTGGCGTGCTCTTCGCCAGCTCCTGCCACGCTTGAGTTCGTGGATCAGTCTCCGGCTCGGCCGCGACTGGGAGAAATCACCACCCTGCGCTTCCGCGCCGTGGACTCGCGAGGCATGGCGCAAGCCGGCACGCAGGTGACCTTCACCCTCCAGTCACCGGTACCGGGCGTCGAGATTTCTCCCGCGGTGGGGACGACCAACCCCGGCGACGGTATCGTCTCCATGCAGGTGGTCGCCCGAGGAGGCCGCGTCGCCTCGGTGGTCGTCGTCGCGTCGGCGGGAACGGGTGCGGAGGCCAAGTCGGTCATCTCCCCGGTCATCAGCTTCGCGGGCACCGACTCCAGCGCCCGTCAGCTCACGTTCCAGTGCGGCTCGTGGTCCGGTGACGGGTCCGGTCTGCACCACGCCATTGGCGCCTGGGACGAGGCGCGCAACCTGATCGCCGGCGTGAAGGTGCGCTGCATCGCCCACGTGGGAGATCGCAACGGCGACGGCATCGTGGGTGCGCAGGTGTCCTTCCTCACCGAGGCCGGCACGATTGAACCGACGACTCCGACGGCCGAGGAGGTGGTGGGCAACGCGGAGGCGCTCTACAAGAGCTCGCTGCCGCTGCCCGAGGACGTGGCGCCGGGCGAGTTCTCCTGGACGCCCACCAACGACGCCGCCCACACCGGTGAGTACCTGGCCCCGCTGTGGATGCAGCCCTTCCTCTGGGATCAGAACCCCCTGGCGGCCTACAGCACCCCGCCCAATCCGTTCATCAACCGTCCGGAGCCCCAGCGCGCCGACCCCATCCGCCCGGGCATCATCAACAACCCGCGCGACAACCTGGTCGCCATCATCGCCGTCACCACGGGCGAAGAGGCCTTCGACGACGACAACAACAATGGCCAGTGGGACACGGGCGAGGCCTTCGTGGACCTGACCGAGCCCTTCGTCGACAACAACGACAACGGCACGTGGGACCCGGGCGAGCGCTTCGTCGACACCAACGGCGATGGCCGGTGGAACGGCAAGAACGGCACCTATGACGTGTCCACGAACATCTGGGTCCAGGAGCGCATCCTCTGGACGGGCGTGCCCCATGGGTTGGACAAGCCGGACACCCTGCGGCAGATCTCCCCGGCGCCCCCGGCGACCAACGTCCACATCGACCACTTCGGCGCGGCCAGCGCCACCTTCCTGGTGTCGGACCCCTGGTACAACCACATCGCCCAGAACTCGGAGTCGGACGGCTGCACCGGCGGCGCCGAGGGCCCCGTGAAGGTCGACCCCTTCATCACCGGGTCGATTCCGCTCACGTACCCGTCGTACAGCGTGGAGCGCTACCTCATCAGCGACAAGCATGACGTCACCCAGGAGCCGCAGCCCGGGCCGTTCCCGGCGCCGGTCAACTGGAAGACGGAAGCCACCTGCACGTACACCGCCGCGCAGCTCGAGGGGCACAAGGTGAAAGTCACCGCGCCCACCGTGTCTGGCGACGTGCTCTAGTTCCCCGTCTCGCGCGGGCTCCCCGGAGAAGTACCCATTGACCCCGGGGGCCCGCGTTCGTAGGGTCCACACCGGCTGATTGAAGAATCAACCAGTCGGTGGAGGACGTCGTGGCCCAGAGCAAGTCGGCGGCGGACAACGGGAATCGCGAGAGCGAGCGCCGCCGGACCATCCTTCGAGCGGCCATCGATGTGTTCGCCCGGAAGGGCTATCACGGCTGCCGCATCGCGGACGTGGCGAAGGAGGCGGGAGTCGCCTACGGCCTCGTCTACCACTACTTCAAGAACAAGGATGAGCTGCTCGAGACCGTGTTCGACACGGGCTGGAGCGGCTTCGTCACGCGCGTGCGCGCGGTGGTGGAGGGCGAGGGGCCGCTGTCGGCCAAGGTGCACGGCGTGGTGGACGTGGCCTTCGAGGCGTACCGGGTAGACCCGCGCGCGGTGAAGGTCCTCATCCTGGAGATTGCGCGGAGCCCCGCGGGCTCGCGCATCAACCGGCAAACGGCCTTCGTGGACGCCATCCGCCTGAGCTCGGAGCTGTTCATCCGGGCGAAGGAGGCGGGGGAGCTGCGCGCGGACACGGACCCGCTGTTGTCCTCCGCCCTGCTGTTCGGCGCGATTGAGATGGGGCTGACGGCCTTCGTGACGGGGCTGGCGGACTCGCGGGACGCGCAGGCGCTGGAGCGGGCGAAGGCGCAGATCGCCGATACCTTCCTTCATGGCGTGCTGGCGGACGCGTCGCCAGGCGCGGAGAGCGCCGCATGGAAGTCGGAGAAGCCGTCGTCGGAGAAGTCCTCTACGAAGTCCAAGGCCCCCAAGCGACCCTGACCATCAACCGGCCCAAGGCGCGCAACGCCTTGTCGCCCACGGTGGTGAAGGCGTTGATGGACGGGCTGGAGCGCGCGGAGGCGGACCCCGCCGTGCGCGTGGTGGTGCTCACCGGCGCCGGAGAGAAGGTCTTCTGCGCGGGCGGAGACCTGGGACAGATGGTGGGCGACGGGGGCTTCCTCGCCACCCACGACGGGCGCCGCTCCTACGGCAAGCTGCTGACCCGGTTCCAGGAGGCGCGCAAGCCCACGGTGGCGCGCGTCAACGGGCACGCGCTGGCGGGCGGCCTGGGACTGGTGCTCGCGTGTGACCTGGCCGTCGCGGTGGAGGGCGCGGACCTGGGCACGCCCGAAATCGACGTGGGCCTGTTCCCGATGATGATGATGGCGCTCCTGCAGCGCCACGTGGGCCGCAAGCGGGCGCTGGAGCTGGTGCTGACGGGAGACCGGCTCCCCGCGCGCGACGCGCTGGTGCTGGGCCTGCTCAACCGGGTGGTGCCGGCGGCGGAGCTGGATGCCACCGTGGGAGCGCTGGCGGGGAAGCTGGCCGGCAAGAGCCAGGCGGTGCTCGCCCTGGGCCGGCGCGCCTTCTTCACGGCGGAGGACCTGCCGCTGCCCGCGGCGCTGGAGTTCCTCGCGTCGCAGCTGTCGCTCAACGTGCTGGCCGACGATGCCGGCGAGGGCGTCTCCGCGTTCATGGAGAAGCGCCCGCCGAAGTGGAACGACCGCTGAACGGGGCGCGTGCGTTGTCGAGCCGCGCTCAGGGAGCCGCGCTCAGGGGTTGTTGAGCGCGGTGTCCCCGCTGGCCACGGCGGGCGCGGTGGGCGGGAAGAAGTCCAGGCGCAGCAGCGACTCGCCGTCCACCCAGATGCCATCCACCTTCACGCCCCAGTGCAGGTGCGGGCCGGTGACGCGGCCGGTGCTGCCCACGAGGCCCAGCGCCTGGCCCTGCTGCACCTTGTCGCCCTTCTTCACCTGGATTTTCGACAGGTGGAAGTACGCGGTGAAGAGGTCTCCACCGTGGTGCACGAGCACCGTCTTGCCGGAGGAGTAGTTGTCGCGCGCCATCACCACGGTGCCCTCGTTGCTGGCCGTCACCGGCGCGCCCGGGTCCCCGTCGATGTCCACGCCGAAGTGCTGGCTGGACAGCTTGCCGTTGAAGGTGCGCCGGTCTCCGAAGGGCGCGGTGATGCGGTCCTGCCGGGGCCAGACGAAGTTCTGCGCGAAGTGCGGCGCGCTGAAGGGCTGGGAGAAGGCCAGCGCGAAGGCCTTCCGGTCCGCGACGATGCGCGCCTTCACCGACGCCGGAGGCGCCACGTACTTGCCGGACACGCGCAGCTCGCGCGACGGATAGCCCGGCTCCACCACGTCCAGGCTCCCGGTCAGCTCCAGCGGCGCTCCACCCAGCGAGGACGGGCCCACCACCTGCGCCAGCGCGCTGCCCGGCGCCAGCTCCACCGGGAGCCCCGTCACGGCGAGGAAGCCATCCCCCCACGCGAAGAAGCGCAGCGGGCGCCCCGCGAGCGTGCCCGTGGGCATCCCCGCCATGCCTCGCACCGCGACCACCACCGGGTCGCCGGGCTTGGCCGTGCCGGGCTGGAGCGAGAGCAGGGGCCGCGCCTGGGACGCGACGGAGGCCTCCACCGAGGGGGCGGGGAGGACGACGGGCGCGGGCTTCGGCTCGGCGGCCTGGGCCTTCGCACCAAGGGCGAGCAGAGCGAGCAGCGCGTGGGAGGGCGCGGAATACAACCAGCGAGCGGGGTGCGGAGCCATGAGCCGTTCTTTACACCACGAAATCCCGGACTCTTCCCAGGGCGGGAAATCGAGGTGTCGGACGGTTGCTCCTCTCCCCAGGAGCGCCCGCTGGGGTGCCTGCTCGGCCCCGCACCGCCGCCCGGTCTCCGAGCGGGCGGCGCACGCCTGACATTGTCGGCACTTGGACGTCGCAGGCACCTGGAATCGCGGCCTGGTGGGCTGGAGAGCAGGCAGCCGACTGTCAGCCGCGGCGTCAAGCCGTACCGGCGCGCCTTCAGGCTTCCTAGCTTCTGCTTGGACCCAATTACTCTTGGAGACTCGCGGATGCCTCGTCCCTATAGCTTCGACCATTTCCAGGTGCCGAAGACTCTGCCGCAGAGCCGCAGCATGCGTCGGCGGGACAAGGAGCACCTCGCTCAATCCCGTTCGCAGACCGAAGAGCTGGCGGAGCGCGAAGGAGTCCACTACGGCAAGTCCTTCTCCGAGACGGAGGAGATCTTCCACGCGCGACAGATGGAGGCGCAGCTGGAGGAGCTGGCGCGCCAGGAACCCGACGGCAAGTTCTCCCACGGCACGTCCATGCCCGCTCGCGCGGCGTCAAAGCGCGCCGCGCGCGAGGACAAGGTGAGGGAGGACAAGAACAAGAAGGTGGCGTCGAAGGACGCGCCGAAGGTGGAGCCCGTCATCCGGGGCACCACGCCCATTGGCGCGCTGCCTCCCACGAGCGAGCAGCCTCCGCGCGGCCGGCTGCCGGACCTCATCGACGAAGCGGGGCGTCAGCTGCAGACGCTGCGCGGAGGACTGGGGGACGCGGCCAAGGCGGTGGCGCGGCTGG
>Ga0126314_10000096_pt1 | contig 46366 bp, 33 predicted proteins | sample Plot105B_FD_92535 | JGI IMG/M metagenome (GOLD analysis project Ga0126314, IMG submission 92535) | Serpentine soil microbial communities from UC McLaughlin Reserve, CA, USA - Plot105B | ecosystem: Environmental > Terrestrial > Soil > Grasslands | place: USA: UC McLaughlin Reserve, Lake County... | reverse complement strand
CGGAGCACATGGTGCCGCCCGCGCTGATGAAGCTGGAGGCACTGCCACTGACGCCGAGCGGGAAGCTGGCGCGAGGGAAGTTGCCGGCGCCGAACGTGGAGAGCCTGCGCGGCGCGGCGCCTTTCGTGGCCCCAAGAGACGCGCTGGAAGCGCGGTTGGCGGAGGCGTTCGCCGCTGTTTTGAAGCTGCCGCGCGTCAGCGTCACCGACAGCTTCTTCAGCATGGGAGGCCATTCGCTGCTGGCGACGCAGTTGGTGTCCCGCCTCCGTTCGCAGCTCAAGGCGGAGGTGCACCTCAAGACGTTGTTCGAGGCGCCCTCCGTCGCCGCGCTGGCCAGACGACTCGAGTCCTCGCCGCGTGAGCCGCTGAGCGTGCTGCCGCCGCTGGTGCGCGCGTCGCGCGACTCACTCCCGCCGCTGTCCTACTCCCAGGAGCGGCTGTGGCGGTTGTTCAAGGCGAACCCCACGTCCACGGCCTACAACCAGCCCGCGGCGTACCGGTTCAAGGGCGCGCTGAAGGTGGAGGCGCTCCGCGCCGCGGTCCAGGGCCTGGTGGACCGTCACGCGTCGCTGCGCACCACGTTCAGCGAGGAGGACGGCAGGCCGGTGCAGAAGGTCGCCGAGTCGATGCGAATCGACCTTCCGATGGAGGACTTCCGGGGACGGGAGGACGCGGAGACGGAGCTGCTCCGGCGCATCGCGGAGGATGCGCGCCGGCCCTTCGACCTCACGCGAGGGCCGCTCGTGCGCGGCTCGCTCATCCGACTGGCGGATGACGAGCACCTGTTCATCTTCAGCAAGCACCACATCCTCTCGGATGGCTGGTCGGAGAGCATCATCACCCGCGAGGTGGTGCACCTGTACTCCGCCTTCGCACGGGGCGAGACGCCCACGCTGCCGCCGCTCGACATCCAGTATCCGGACTACGCGGCCTGGCAGCGCCGGTGGCTCTCCGGCGCGGAGCTGGAGACCCGGCTGGACTACTGGCGCGGCGCCCTGTCCAAGGCCCCGAAGCTGCTCAGCCTCCCCGTCGACAAGCCCCGGCCCGATACCCGCACCTTCAACGGCACGTCCATCTCCGTCTCGCTGGGACGCGCGCGCAGCGACGCCCTCAACCTGCTCTGCCAGCGGGAGCGGGTGACGCCCTTCATGGCGCTCTTGTCGCTCTTCGGCACCTTGCTGTGTCACCGGGCGCGTCAGGAGGAGATTGTCATCGGCTCGCCCATCGCCAACCGGGCGCTGCCGGAGCTGGAGTCGCTCATCGGCCTCTTCGTCAACACCGTGGCCCTGCACGTGGACCTGCGCGGCAACCCGAGCTTCCGCCAGCTCCTGTCACGCGTTCGCGACGTCACGCTGGGCGCCTACGCGCACCAGGAGGTGCCTGTCGACCAGGTGGTGGACGCCCTCGTCCCCCAGCGACAGCTGAACCGGGCGCCGCTCTTCCAGGTGATGTTCGTCCTCCAGAACACGCCCATGGAAGCGCTGGTGCTCCCGGAGCTGACCCTGGTCCCCATGCCCGCGGACCGGGGCGCGTCCATCTACGAGCTGACCCTGTCGCTGCAGGAGCGCGGGGACGGCTTCTCCGGCTTGCTGGAGTTCAACACCGACCTCTTCGAGCCCGACACGCCCAGACGTCTGCGCGAAGCCTTCACCGTGCTCCTGGAGCGGGTGCTGGCGTCGCCGGACATGGCGGTCGGAATCGATGCGGTGGTCCCCGGATTCGAAGTGCAGGAGTGAGCGCCGTCATGGAACTCAAGAATCTCTATCGCAACACGGAGTCGATGATTGGCCACGGCAATCCCTCCTTCACCGCCGCGAAAGAGGCGGGGCTGTTGGACCTGTCCGTGCACAACACCGGACACGGCTCGCTCTCGCTGATGGATGGCCGTGAGTTCATCAACACCTGCTCCTGCTCCTACCTGGGGCTCGATTCGCACCCGGACGTGCTCCAGGGCGCCATCGACGTCCTCCAGCGGGAGAAGACGATGACCATGTCCATCTCCCGCCTGCGCGTGCGACTGGCGGACCTGGATGCGCTCGAGGAGGAGCTGACGCACCTCTGGCGAGCGAAGACGGTGGTCACCAACTCCGCCAGCTCCGCCAGCGCGGGCCTGCTGCCCCTCATCGCCTCCGGCCACCTGCTGCCGGACGGCCAGAAGCCCATCCTCGTCTTCGACAAGTCCGCGCACTTCTCGATGAACCTCATCAAGCCCATCTGCGCGGACGAGACCCAGGTCGTCACCGCGCCACACAACGACTTGAACTTCCTGGAGGACCTCTGCCGCAAGCACGCGCGCGTCGCGTACGTCGCGGATGGCTTCTACTCGATGGGCGGAGTGGCCATCGTGAAGGACCTGTTCGCCCTCCAGGACAAGTACGGCCTGTTCCTCTACTTCGATGACTCCCACTCGCTCTCCATCTACGGCGGCGCGGGAGAGGGCTACGTGCGCTCGACGATGGCTGGCGAGGTCAACCCGCGCACCATCATCATCGGCTCGCTGGGCAAGGGCTTCGGCACCGCGGGCGGCGCCATCATGCTCGGGCCGAAGCAGCACGCGGACCTGGTGGGCCGCTTCGCGGGACCGCTCGGCTGGTCACAGAGCCTGGCGATTCCCGCCATCGGCGCCAGCGTGGCCTCCGCGCGCCTCCACGCCACCCCCGAGCTGGCCGTGCGACAGAAGGCCCTGCGCGCCAACGTGCGCTACTTCGACGAGCGGGTGCCCACGCGGACCTCGGGCGAGGACTTCCCCATCAAGATCATCGACGTGGGGCCGGAGACCGTCGCCGTGGAGTACTCGCGCAAGCTGATGGAGCGGGGCTTCTACTCGTCGGCGGTGTTCTTCCCCATCGTCCCGAAGGGGCGGGCGGGGCTGCGCATCATGCTTCGCTCCAACATCTCTTCCGAGGCTCTCCGGCGACTCTGTGACGTCGTCCTGGAGCTGACCTCGCCCGGCACCTGAGCCAAGGAGCCACGCGCATCATGACCATGCCCTTGCAATGCAGGTCCTTCCTGGTGACTCCCGCCATCGACCCCTCGCGCTTCGACAAGGCGGTGGAGGTGGGGGCGGACATGGGATTGTTGGATTTGGAGGATGGCGTCCCCGAGAGCCTCAAGAACGAGGCGCGCCGACTGGCCATCTCCTACCTGTCCTCTTCGAGACCGCGCGGCCCCTTGTGCCTGCGCATCAACAGCCTGCGCACCGAGGCGGGCCTTCGCGACGTGCTCGCCCTCCTGGACTCCAACGCCCGGCTGGATGCCCTGCTGCTGCCGAAGGTCGAATCCCCTTCGGAGCTTCATCAAGTGGAGGCGCTGCTCGGCGAGCGCTTCCCGGAGCTGTCCCTGCTGGCCATCATCGAGACGGCGCGCGGCGTGGAGGCGGTGGACGCCATCGCCATGTCCACCCCCCGCCTGCGGGGCCTCATCTTCGGCGCCGCGGACCTGTCCGCGCAGCTCGGCGTGCCCCTGGCCTGGGAGCCGCTGCTCTACGCGCGCTCCCGCATCGCCATGGCGGCGACCATCGCCGGGGTGAGCGCCATCGACTCGCCGTTCTTCGATTTGGAGGACCTGGCGGAGCTGGAGGACGAGACGCGCCGGGTCTGCGCGCTGGGCTACACCGGGAAGATTGTCATCCACCCGGACCAGGTGGGCGTCGTCCACGCCGCGCTGAGGCCCACCGCGCAGATGGTGGCCCATGCGCGGCGCGTGCTCGCGCAGGCAGGAGACGGAAAAGGAGGCATCCACGTCGTCGGAGGGAGCATGATTGGTCCTCCGCTGGTGACGGTGGCTCGGCGCGTGCTGGCCAGCGTCCAGCTCGAGGAGGCCCTGTCACCCGTCCAACTCCGGGCGGGCTCCAGGAGTGGAGACTCATGAAGAAACTGGTGGCCGCCCACAAGAAGGTGGGCAAGCAGCGCTACCGTGAGACCCACGGCCTCTTCTACGAGGACTTCGAGGTGGGGGACGTCTTCGAGCACCGTCCCGGGCGCACCATCACCGACGTGGACAACATGTGGCAGTCCCTGCTGAGCCTCAACACCCACCCGCTCCACATCGACGCCGTCTACGCCAGCAAGACGGAGTGGAAGCAGCCGCTCATCTCCAGCCTCGTCACCCTCGCCATCGTCGGGGGGATGAGTCTGAACAGCACCAGTGCCAAGGGCGTGGCGAACCTCGGGTGGGATCGCATCCGGTTGACGGCCCCCGTGTTCGTGGGGGACACCCTGTACGCGGAGAGCCGTGTGCTGGCGAAGCGGAAGTCCCGCTCCCGCCCGAAGCAGGGAGTCGTCACCGTGGAGACGAAGGGCCTCAAGGCGGACGGCACCGTCGTGATGACCTTCGAGCGCTCCTTCCTCGTGCCCTTGCGGCGCCATGGCGTGGATGTGGATGCGAACTACTGAAGTGATGACGGCGGTGGTGGTGCGGACCCCAGGGGGGCCAGAGCAGCTTCACCTGGAAGAGCTACCTCGCCCCGTGCCCGCCCCGGGCCAGCTGCTCGTCAGGGTGCGCGCCTCCGCCCTCAACCGCACGGACACCACGCAGCGCGCCGGCGGCTATGCGCTGCCTCCAGACGTCACCAGTCCGTTGCTCGGCGTGGAGGTCGCCGGTGTCGTGGAGGCCGTGGGGCAGGGCGTCCGCGCCTTCGTGCCCGGCCAGCGCGTCTTCGGCCTGGTGGATGGCGGCGGGTACGCGGAGGCGTGCCTGATGGAAGAGGGCATGGCGGTGCCCGTTCCGGAGGGCTGGTCCTTCGTCGAGGCGGCGGCCACGCCGGAGGCGTACTGCACCGCGCACGAGTCCCTGCTGGAGCTGGGCGGGCTGGCCTCGGGGCAGTCCGTGCTCATCCACGCGGGAGGCAGCGGAATCGGCACCGCCTGCATCCAGGTGGCGCGCTCGGTGGGCGCGCGGGTGTTCATCACCGCGGGCACGGAGGAGAAGAAGCGCCGGTGTCTCGCGCTGGGCGCGGACGCGGGCGTGGTGCGCACCCAGGAGGACTTCGCGCCGGCGCTCGCGCGGTGGACGGAGGGGCGCGGCGTGGACCTGGTGGAGGACTTCGTCGGCGGCGCGGCGCTGGAGCGCAACCTGGCCTCACTGCGCCTGGGCGGGTGCCTGCTGCTGGTGGGGCTGATGGATGGGATGCGCGGCGACATCGACCTGAAGCAGGTGGTGCTGCGCCGGCTTCAAATCAAGGGCATGGCCCTGCGTCCGTTGCCGCTGCCCGCCAAGCTGGCCGTCATGCGGCGCTTCCAGGAGCGGTGGCTGCCGGAGCTCGTCGCCGGCAGGGTCCGCCCCATCATCGACTCCACCTTCCCGCTGACTCGCGTGGCGGATGCTCACCGCCACATGGAGTCCAACGCGAGCTTCGGGAAGATAGTGCTGGAGCTCTGAGGCTCAGCTCCCCGTGGCCAGGCGGACGTCCCGCTTGGGCGCGGCTTCCGGCGTGTGCAGCAGCGCGTAGGGGTCCAACGCGTCGCCACCGACGGTCTCCAGGGCCACGGAGGTGCCCAGGCCCAGCCGCTCCGCGTGCTTCAGGAAGAGCGCGGTGACGACCTGGTCCTCCAGCGCGTAGCCCGTGGAGTCGAACACGGTGGGGCGCTCGCGCCACGGCTCGTACACGTCCGGGTTCTTCACCAGGGTGATGAGGTCCGGGCCCACCTGGTCGGGGCGGATCTGCTGGCACTCGCCCTCCACCAGGCACTGCACCGTGAAGTCGGGGCACACCAGGCTGCGCTCGAGCAGCGACTTCGGCAGCTCCGTCTTGCCGGGCAGGTCGGAGCCCACGGCGTTGATGTGCACGTGCGGCTTGAGCTTCTTCTCGGAGAGGACCGGCCCGGCACCCACGGCGACGGAAGTCGCGGTGCAGATGATGTCCGAGCGCTCCTCCAGCTCCGCCAGGGGGACGATCTTCACATCCAGGCCGAGGAACGCCGTGCGGCGCGCGAACGACTCCTGCGCCTCCGGATTCGTGTCGTAGCCGAGGACCTCGGTGATGGGGAACAACCGGCTGATGGCGTGGAGCTGTGTCACCGCCTGGGCACCGCAGCCAATCAGGCCGATGACGCGGCTGTCGGGAGAGGCCAGGCAGCGCGTGGCCACCGCGGAGGCCGCGCCGGTGCGCAGCGCCGTGGCGAAGACGCCGTCCATCAACGCGATGAGATGGCCGGACTGCACGTCATAGAGACTGTTGGTCGCGATGATGGTGGGCAGCCCCCGCTCCTCGGGGTTGTGCGGGCTGTAGCTCACCATCTTCACCGTCACCGCATGCCCGCGCTGCATCACCGGCATCCACTCCAGACACCCCGGCTGGCGCGCGGACTCCAACAGGAAGCCGTCGCGTTTGCGGACCTCCGTCTGCTCACCATCGAAGGTGCGCAGCGCTTCTGTCAGCGCGTGGATGAGCTCGTCCATCAGCGTATTCGCGCCGACCGCCTCCACGATGCAGCGCAGGTCGGACCGAGTCACCAACAGCGTCCGTGTCGCGTCGCTCTTCACTCGAGATACCCCTGGGCCGAATCACTGTTTCAGCAGCTCACGCGCGAAACAGGGCCTGCTGATAACACAGGTCTGTAGTGGGGGCGCAAACTAGCAGGGCTTTCGTGTTCGCGAACAGGGGGGGCTCAACCCGGCGGAAACTGGAGATTTTGCCGGGTCATCGCTCCGTGACGTGAACGATGCAGCGGAATCCGATGTGTGTGGTTCCGCTGTCAACGGCCTGCGGAGAACGCGCGGCGGGGCGGTAGCGCAGGCAGTAGTTGGAGGCGCAGAGGTGGCTGCCGCCCTTGAGGACGCGGCGAGGAATCTTCACCTGTGGCGTGCAGGGGTCGAAGCTCTCGCCGTGCGACGGAGGGCCTCGGGGATTGACAGGGATGCAGCACGCCTTGCCCCCGTTGCCCTGGTGGCGCTCCTGGAACCAGTCCGTGGTCCACTCCCAGACGTTGCCCGCCATGTCGAACAGGCCATACCCGTTGGGTGGGAAGCTCCCCACTGGCGAGGTCCCCTCGAATCCATCCGTGTTCAAGTTCTGCCAGGGGAACTCGCCTTGCCAGATGTTCGCCATTTGCTGGCCTCCCGGGGAGAACTCGTCACCCCAGACGTAGACCTTGCGGTCCAGACCGGCACGTGCGGCGCGTTCCCACTCGGCCTCGCTGGGGAGGGCCTTTCCGGCCCAGGCGGCATAGGCCTCCGCGTCCTCGTAGGCGACGTGGACCACGGGATGTGACTCGCGGCCCTTCCAGGTGGTGCCGTGGCCCTCCGGCTGCTTCCAGCAGGCGCCGGGCGTGTAGGCCCACCAGTGGGACAAGTCCTTCAGGTCCACGCGCTGGGCCGTCTTGCGGAACACGAGGGCGCCAGGCACGAGCAGCTCCGGCGCCGCGCCCGGGAAGTCGTCGGGATTCAGGGGGCGCTCGGCCACGGTGAGGTAGCCCGTCGCCTCCACGAAGCGCGCGAAGTCGGCGTTCGTGACGGTGCAGCGGTCCATCCAGAAGCCGCTCACCGTCACCTGGTGCTCGGGCCGCTCCTCCGGATAGTGGCGGTCCGAGCCCATCCAGAACGTGCCCCCGGGGATCCACGCCATGCCGGGGAACGGCGCTTCACCGGGCGCCGCGTTCGCGTCGACCTCGTTCTCGGGGCGCGGTGTGCGCGCTTCCATCGGCGTGGCTCCCTCAACGACATCCGTGCGGCTCATCTGGTGCCTCGCTCCGTGGAGGGGACTGGAGGAGTCCCCTGGCGGCAAGCTGGGCGGCCCCGTCGCGGGCGACAAGCCGGCCCTCCAGGGTGGGGCTCCCGAGGCGACGCACAGGGCAGGCGCGGCCCGGGCACCCAGTCCTGCGAGCGCCCGGCGTGGGGCCTCCGCGCGGATTGGCGGCCTGTGCACGCGTGGACAACGTCCTCTCGCCAACGCGGTTCGACCCGAACCGACAGCCCCGCGAACGGTGGGCGGCGGATGGAGCGCGACGGACATGAGCACCGACACGACGACCGAGACGCAGACGGGTGCACTCAGGGACGACAAGACGCCCGACACGCGAGAGCTGCAGAAGCTCAGCCCGTTCGAGCTGAAGGACACGCTCATGGCGCTCGCGGATGAGTCCGCGAAGACGCGCGCGGCGGTGATGCTCAACGCGGGCCGGGGCAACCCCAACTGGATTGCCACCACGCCGCGGGAGGCGTTCTTCCTGATGGGCCAGTTCGCGCTGCGCGAGTCGCGTCGCACGTGGAACGAGCCCGACGTGGGGCTCGCGGGCATGCCGAAGTCCCCGGGCATCGCCGCGCGGCTGCGGCGCTTCCTCGAAGAGAGCGACGACAGCGCGGCCATCCGGCTCCTGAGGGACTCGCTGGACTACGGCGTCTCCACGCTGGGCTTCGACGCGGACAAGTTCGTCTGGGAGCTGACCGACGCGGCCATCGGCGACAACTATCCGGTGCCGGACCGGATGCTCGTCCACGCGGAGCAAATCGTCCGGGCCTACCTTGCGCAGGAGATGTGCGACAACCGTCCGCCGCCGGGGCACTTCGACTTGTTCGCCGTCGAGGGCGGCACCGCGGCGATGACGTACATCTTCCGGTCGCTGATGGTGAACGGCCTGCTCCAGAAGGGCGACACCATCGCCCTGGGCACGCCCATCTTCACGCCGTATCTGGAGATACCGCGCCTGGAGGAGTTCGACCTGCGCACGGTGGACATCCGTCAGAGCGCGATGACCGAGGAGGGCCGCCACGCGTGGCAGTATCCGGAGTCGGAGCTGCGCAAGCTGGAGGACCCGCGCATCAAGGCGTTCTTCGTCGTGCACCCGGGCAACCCCGGCGCGACGGCCATGCGGCGAGAGTCGTTGGACCTGCTGGTGGACCTGGTCCGCACGAAGCGGCCCGACCTGCTGCTGCTCACCGACGACGTGTACGGCACCTTCGTCGAGGGCTTCCGCTCACTGGCCGCCGAACTGCCGCACAACACGCTCCTGGTCTACTCGTACTCGAAGCACTTCGGGTGCACCGGGTGGCGCCTGGGCGTCGTGGCGCTCCACGAGGACAACGTCGTCGACTCGATGATTGCCCGGCTGCCGGAGGGCCAGCGGGAGATGCTCAACGAGCGCTATGGCTCCATCTCACTGGAGCCGGAGCGGCTGAAGTTCATCGACCGGATGGTGGCGGACAGCCGCGCCGTCGCGCTGAACCACACCGCGGGCCTGTCCCTGCCGCAGCAGCTCCAGATGACCCTCTTCTCGCTGTTCGCCCTGCTGGACAAGGACGACGCGTACAAGAAGCGCTGCCGGCGAATCTGCCGCGACAGGCTCGCGGGGCTGTACCGGGGCATGGGAATCGACCTGCCGGAGGACCCGCTGCGCACCGCGTACTACCAGACGCTGGACCTGGACGTGTGGGCGCGCAAGCACGTGGGCCAGGACTTCGTCGAGTACGAGGAAGCGCGGCATGACCCGCTCGACATCGTGCTCTCCCTGGCCAGGCGGCACGGCGTGGTGCTGCTCAACGGCAGCGGCTTCGAGGGGCCGGAGTGGTCGGCGCGGGTGTCGCTGGCGAACCTGGATGACGACGAGTACCCCCGCATCGGCCAGAGCCTCAAGGACATCGTCATCCGCGCCATCGCGGAGTGGAAGGGCCGCGACCTGGACTCGTGAGCTTGCGTGACGCCCACCCCGAAATGAGAGGTCCGCCATGAACAGTTCGAAGAACACTGCTCGAGGGTTGATGTGCGCGCTGGGCTTGCTGCTGACGGGCGCTGGAATCGCGGCGCAGGAGAGCGCGCCGCCGACGAACCCTGGCTCGTCGAAGGACCTGCCAGGCACCCAGGAGGCAGGGGCCAGGAGCCCCGAGGAGCTGGCCTCCGTGCGCATCCTCGCCACGGGCGGCACCATCGCCGGGGCGCAGGCCAATCCCCAGGGCTACGGCTACAAGTCCGGCGCCTTCAAGGTCGAGGACCTCATCAAGGCCGTCCCCAACCTGGACAAGGTGGCGAAGCTGACCGGTGAGCAGGTGGCTAACATCGGCAGCCAGGACATGAACGACGCGGTGTGGCTGAAGCTGGCGAAGCGGACCAACGAGCTGCTCGCCTCGCCAGAGGTGGACGCCGTCGTCGTCACGCACGGCACCGACACGCTGGAGGAGACGGCGTACTTCCTGGACCTGGTCGTCAAGAGCGACAAGCCCGTCGTGCTCGTGGGCTCCATGCGTCCGGCCACCGCCATCAGCGCGGACGGGCCGGCCAACCTCTACAACGCGGTGGCGGTGGCCTCGTCTCCGGAAGCGAAGGGGCGCGGGGTGCTCATCGTCATCAACGATGAAATCCACACCGCCCGCAACGTCACCAAGACGAACACCACCAACGTGGAGACCTTCCGCAGCCCGAACCGGGGCCCCGCGGGCGTCGTCAACACCGGGGACGTCCACTGGTTCGAGCGGATGGACAAGAAGCACACGGTGGACTCGGAGTTCTCCGTCACCGGCAAGAACACGCTCCCCCGGGTCGACATCCTGTACGCCCACGCGAACATGAGCCCGGACCTCATCGACTCGGCGGTGAAGAACGGCGCCAAGGGGCTGGTCATCGCGGGGGTGGGGGACGGGAACATGACCCAGCCGGCGCTCGACACGTTGGCCCGGCACGTGAAGAAGGGCGTGGTGGTGGTGCGCAGCACGCGACTGCCCAGCGGGCTGGTGTTGCGCAACAACGAAATCAACGACGACCAGAAGGGCTTCGTGGCCTCCGGCGAGCTGAACCCGGCGAAGTCGCGCGTGCTGTTGCAGCTGGCCCTGCTGGAGACGAAAGATCCGAACCGGGTGCAGCGGATGTTCGAGGAGTACTGATGGCCGCATCCCGCCTGCTTCCAGACTTCTCCCTGGTGAGGGGAGGGCCGTTCTTCGAACTGGAGCGCGGCCTGCATCTCGTCGGGCCGCCCCGGTTCGAAGCCTGGCGGTCCGCGCTGTGCTTCACGCTGGTGAGCTGGGCGCCGCTGGTGCTGCTGTCGCTGCTGCAGGGCAAGGGGACCGCGCGCCTGTTCCTCTCCGACTTCCAGGTGCATGCGATGCTGCTGATGTCGCTGCCCGTGCTCGTGGCGGCGGAGCCGTACATCGACAGTCGCGTCGGGGTGGCGGCCCGGCAGTTCCTCCGCGCGGACCTGGTGGAAGAGAAGGGCCGCGAGTCATTCGAGGCCATGGCCCGGGGACTGACGCGGTGGCGCGATGCTCCGCTCATCGAGCTGCTGCTGCTGGGCCTCGTCATCGCGCTCGCGCTCGGGTCCACGCCGGACCCGGCGAAGGAGTGGCTCGTCGTGGCGGACCCGACGCCGCGACTGTCGCTCGCGGGCGGCTGGTACCAGTACGTGAGCCAGCCCCTCGCGCGCTTCCTCGCGTTGCGGTGGGTGTGGCGCGCCTTCGGCTGGGGCGTCTTCCTCCTGCGGGTCTCCCGGCTCCCGCTCCGGCTGTCTCCCACCCACCCGGACCAGGCCGGAGGGCTGGGCTTCCTCTCCATCTGCCAGGCCAGCTTCGCGCCGGTGGTGTTCGCGGTGGCGGTGCCCGTCGCCACGTATTCGTTCCGGACGAATGCCGCGGCCATCACCGAGTCCCCCCTGGACTACATCATGCCGCAGGTCCTCTACGCCGTGCTCGCCTGCATCGCCGTGTTCGCGCCGCTGGTCTTCTTCTCTCCGCAGCTCGTGCACGCCAAGCGGAGGGGAGACCCGTGGTTCTCCGCGGTCGCCGCGCACCACTCGCGCCGGTTCGAGGACAAGTGGTTCCACCGGGATTCGAACGCCAACCCGTTGGGCTCGCCGGACTTCTCGTCCCTGACGGACCTGGGCTCGTCCTTCATGGTCGCCCGAAAGATGAAGCTGTTTCCGTGGGACCAGCGGTCGGCTCTCGCGGTGGTCGCGGCGGGCCTCGCGCCGCTCGTCATCCTCCTGGTGCTCGACAGGCAGTTCCTCGCGGTGGTGTCCCAGTTGCGCAAGAGCCTGAGCTGAGCCTTGGCGGGCGCCCGGGTGCCAGGGTGCCATGGGCTCCCTCCACGGGGTGGTGGTGAAGATAACTGCGAGGGGGCTCCACTGCGCGCCGCCCGCGAGGAGGCGAGCATGCTCAGGTCCGTGGTCGCATTCGTGTTGGGCAACATCGTGACCTTGTTCATGTTCACCGAGGGACTGGCGCGCCGTCCCGGGGAGATTCGTCACGTCCTGGAGCGCCCCGCGCTCTACGTGCGCGCCCTGCTGGTGGTGCTGCTGCTCGTGCCCCTGGTCGCCCTGGCGGTGGTCAAGGTCTTCCATTTGCCCACGGTGGTGGCCAGCGCCATCCTGTTGATGGCCATCTGCCCCGGCGCGCCGCTGCAGGTGAATCAGGCGAAGGCGCTCGGAGCGAATCCCTCCACCTCCATCAACCTGCTGCTGCTGCTCAGCGTGTTCGCGCTCATCACGGTGCCGCTCTGGGTGATGGGCGTGGACCGGTTGCTCGGCGTCGAGTTCAAGGCGAGCCCGGACCTGGTCTTCCGCCTGCTGGCCGTGAAGATCCTCCCGCCGCTCGCGGTGGGCATCGCCCTGCGCTACTACCTCCCGAACGTGGCCAAGGCCCTGGCGCCGTGGTGCAGCAAGGTGTTCAACGTGTTGTTGCTTGCGGTGGCCGTGGGGCTGCTCTTCATCGTCGGGCCCAGGCTCATCCACATCGCGTGGATCGCCATCCTCGCGTTGGCGGTCGTCGTCACCATTTCCGTCCTGCTCGGACACTGGGCCGGCGCGCCCAGGCTGGAGGACCGCAAGGCGGTGGCGCTGGCCACGGCCTTCGCGCACCCGGTGCTGGCCATGACCATCATCATCCAGAGCTATCCGAACTACCGGGCCCTGGAGGTCGCGGGCGTCGTTGGGGCGTACATCGTCATCCGGTTGCTGGCGCTCATGCCCTACAAGCTCTGGGTGAAGCGTCAGCGCGACTCGGAGCCCACGCAACGCGTGCCTCCGGGCAGCGTCCCCGTGTGAGGTGTTCCGTCAGCGCTTGAGCCGGGCGGGGTCCTTGGGGTGGATGCTCACCTTCGCCCAGATGAAACCCAGGTTGTTCCAGTCCTGCACCGCCTTGACGGTGACGTGCTGGCCGACGCGCAGCGCGCCCAGGAGCTTGCCGTACGCGGCCGGCTCGCCCTCCGGAGGGTCGTCTCGCAGGAGCGAGGGGGCGGTGCTCTCCAGCGTGCTGCCCACGAAGCGCTGCGGCGGCAGGGACCACTCGGCCTGGGATTGCTTGCAGTAGAAGCAGGTGCGCCAGGTGTTGGTGCCCGACAGGTACTGGCCCAGGTAGACCCAGGCGTCCTTGCTGCCCTCGCCCAGCCGCATCGCCAGGTCCGGCGCGTCCGCTTCGGCCTGGGAGTAGACCTGCACGGCGGGCGCGTCCCGGTCATAGAGCCGGGGCGTGCCTTCGCGTTGCAGGGAGACCTGGTCGGCGGCGATCTTCTGGGTGAGCTGCACGGCGAGCATCCGGGTGATGGGGTCTCTCAGCCGCTCCATCAACGCCGGATGGGAGTGGACGGAGAGGGGCGAGTAGAAGGAGTCGCTGGCGACGATTCGCTCGGTCTGCGCCGCGCCCTGGAGGTTCTTGATGTGGCTGGCGATGAGGTCGCTCGCGCTCTCCTCCTGCCAGAGGAACTGGCCCAGCAGCCGGCCCTTGTCCTTGGGGCCCAGGGCCCACGCGGTCATCACCTCGTCCTGGTTCTCCTCCATGCACTGGCGCTCCGCGTCGCTCGCGTCCACGGCCAGCTCGACGTCGCCGTACGCGTAGCTGGTCTGCATCATCGTCACCTGCCTGCCCGCGAGGAGGCGGCCAAGCTCCGCTTTCTGGTAGGCGGCCATGTCGCGCGCGAAGGCATGGCTGGAGCGGGAGAGGGCGGAGAGCGGAGTGGAGATGGGGCCTGTCGTGTCCTTGCTCTCGTCCAGCGACGGCGGCTTCGCGCCCGAGTCGATCTCCACGAAGAGCACGCCCCGCGCCTGGAGCTGCTTGAAGAACAGGTCGATGCCCGCCTGCGCCTGGGGGCTCTGCTTCCAGCGCTCCGTGTCGGTGAGCCCTCGCAGCAACAGGACGAAGGTGTCGAGCCCGGTGTTGTCGAACACGCCTCCGTCGATGAGCGGCTCGCGGTGCCCCGTCGCGTCGATGACCCCGGGCAGGTCGACGATGAAGGGGAAGTTCGCGGAGGCCCGGACGGCGTCGGCGAGCGCGATGTCTCCCGTCGTGGTCAGCTCGCTGGTGGAGCGGGCCTGGGCCTCCGGCTGGGTGCCGTCGCTCACCATGCGCGGGGGCAGGGGAGGCTTGCCGGTGACGACCCGGCCGCCCGTGCGCGCGCTGGCCGTGTTGAGGAAGAGCAGGGGGACGCTGCCGTCCTCGGGGAGGCTCGCGGGCCAGCCCAGGTAGTCAGACCAGAAGGACGCAAGGCCTCCGCCACGGCTCACGCCCGGCATCACCACGCCGCGCAGCAGGGGCGCGTTGAAGTCGACGAACATGTCATCGAGCGCATCGCTGCTCAGCGGCCACAGGCGGTCCGCCTTCAGGCGACAGGCGCCGTTCATCAGATGGGAGGCGAGCTCCTCGCGAGGCGCGTGTTTGAGCGGCACGTCCGCCGGGACAGTCGCCCCCAGCGTCCCCGCCGCCAGCCGGTGTGAGAAGTGCGCGCTGGCGACGCTGCCACCGGAGACGCTGCTGATGAAGAGCACGTGGTCCGACAGCCGCTGCGCGCGGCACCGCTCGGACGTCGCGTCCGGGACGCTCACGTGCATCCGGCTCAGGCTCTCCAGCGTGAGCATGGCGAAGATGGCCGCGCGCGAGCCGCCGCCGGCCGCGGAGACGAAGACCACCGGCCCGTCACACATCTGCTCCAGGCGACGGTTCGCCGTGCCGAGCCAGCGGGTGAAGACGGCGTCCTCGCTCGGGGACACGCCTTCGGCCAGCGGCAGGGGCGTGAGGAACTCCTGCCTGTCCAACAGGTCGACGACGAGGAACCCGGAGCCCAGGAGCGCGAGGGCGAGCACGGCGCGCTGGACCACGTTCTCCACCAGGTCGAGCGCGCGGGCCGCGCACAGAATCACGAAGAGAAGGTGGTAGATGGCCCAGATGGTGTAGAGCCGGAAGCTGGCCTCGGGAATCGTCGGGATGAAGAAACCCCAGAGCAGCTCCGCGAGGAAGTAGGAGCCCAGCGACATCACCAGTCCCCGGGTGATGACCTCCGTCAGGACGCGCAGCGAGGGCTTCCACGCAATCACCCTCGCGCCCACCAGGCCGAGCCCCCCCACCGCCGCCGCCAGCATCGCGACGAGGATGGGCCCCGAGTCCCGAGCCTTCCACGGCGCGGGCAACAGCCCCAGGAAGCCGACGAGGCCCAGCGCCAGCCCCGCCGCGATGAGGCCCCAGTACAGCAGCGCCCGCGGAGTCCTCGGCCCCGAGGCGGGAAACGCCAGGGGGAATCTCGCCAGCGTCACCAGTCGTCGGCACACCGCGAGCGTTGCCCGACTGACGAAGTTGCCGCGCTTCATCCACCGGGGCACGTCCTCGCGCGGCACGAAGACCCACATCGCGCTCATCAGGAAGAAGGCCCCGAGCAGGAGGACGTAGGCCCAGAACGTCACGGCCATCAGCGCGGAGCCGCCCGCTTGCAGCGAGGCCACACCCGGCAGTTGCAACACGATGTTGTGGATCTGCGGCAGGTTCGTCAGCGCGAGGCCCGCCACCACCAGCGCGATGAGGGTCGCCAACCGCTTCTCGACATAGCCGACCCAGGCGGGGACTCGCGCTGCGTCCCTCCGCGCGCCCGGCACGGCGTGCACCAGTTGATTGCGTCCGCCAGCGTCACCCACGGGAAGTGGGGACCCGCCTCGCTGCTCCACCACGCTGGGTCTGCTCTTGCTCTGGCGTCGCTTGCTCACGGGCCCCCTCGTTGGACAGGCGGAACCGTCCGATGAGTTCTGGCTAGTACGACCTGTCCAGAATATCACCGTTGCGTCTGTCCATGGGCCCCGGGGCGCGGGGACGACAAGCCTACTCGGGTGACGAGGGGCCGTCGTCGAGCCGGGCCAGCCGATGGCGCAGTGCTTCCAGCCGGCGGCGGTCGTCGTCGCCCTCGGCGGCGGGGATGGCCTCCTCCACCAGGGTGTGCAACCGGTGGAGTCCGTCCTTCACGAGCGACCACTCGGCCTTGGAGTGGTGGGTCCGGTGTGACAGGTACTCCACCACGCCGTTCAGGGTCTGCGGGTGGATGTTCTTCGCGCCGATGCGCTCCGTCACGCCGGTCCGGTCCAGCATCCGCTGCGTCTGGCTCAGCACGCGGGAGAGCATCAGCGTGACTTCGCGGTGCTCCAGCGAGTCCTTCAGCGCGCCGAGCATGTCCGCGCCCGGCACGTCGAGGTCCGAGGTGACTTCCAGGTCCAGCAGCACGACGTGGACGGGCGAGGGGGCGCTGTCCACCCGACTGATGATGGCGTCCCGGAGGGACGTGGCGTTGGCGAAGAAGATGCCTTCGTTCGGACGAAGCATCAGCAACCCGGGCACGGTGAGGGGGGCGGGCTGGCGTCGGACGTCCGCGAAGTCCAGCGTGCCCGGCGCGCGGCCCAACTCACTGATGCGGGGCTGGCTGGCACGCCAGACGAGGAGCGCCACGGACAGGCCCACGGAGACCATCAGCCCGGGGAGCACCTCGAGCACGAGCACGCTGAGGAGCGCGCCCGCGGCGAGGAGGAAGTCGGTGCGGCGCAGCTTGAAGAGGCGGCGCATCTCCTTCACGTCCATCATCCCCACCGTGGCGAGGATGACGATGGCGGCCAGCGTGGCCTCCGGCAGCGTGCGGAACAGCGGGGTGAAGAAGAGCGCCACCAGCGCGAGGATGACGGCGGCGAGCAGGCTGGACATCTGCGAGCGCGCCCCGGCCGCGTCATTCGCCGCGGACTTGGACAGGCTGCAGCCCACGGAGAGGCCTCGGAAGAGGCCCGCGCCCAGGTTCGCCGCGCCCAGGCCGATGAGCTCCTGGTTGGGGTCCACTTCATACCGGTGCTTGGATGCGAACACGCGCGCCGGGCCAATGGCCTCCGCGAACGCCACCAGCGCGATGCCGAACGCGCCCGGCAGCAGCTTCAAGAGGTCGCCCATGCCCACGACCGGAATGGCCGGGCCCGACAGGCCCGAGGGGATGTTTCCCACCACCTTCACACCGTGCCCCTGGAGGCCGAGCACGCCGACGACGACGGTGCCCAGCACCAGTACGACGAGGGAGGCGGGCAGGCGTGGCAGGAGCCGGCCCAGCAGGAGCAGCACCGCCACGCTCGCCGCGCCGATGACGAGCGTGAGCGGCTGTGTCTGTCCCAGGTGCGTCACGAGGTGCCACAGGCGCTCGAAGAAGTTGCCGCCCCCGGCCTCGATGCCGAGCAGCTTGGGCACCTGTTTGATGGCGATGACCAGCGCGAGCCCGAAGACGAAGCCGGTGAGGACCGACTCCGAGAAGAACTGGGCGATGCGCCCGAGCTTCAGGACGCCGGCGAGGATGGAGATGGCGCCGGCGAGCATGGCCAGGGCGGCGGTGAGCGCGATGAAGCGAGGGGTGCCCGAGGGCGCGAGCGCGGCCACGGTGGATGCGGAGAGCACGGCCACCGTGGCGGAGATGGCGACCACGAGCTGTCGGGAGGTGCCGAGCAGGGCATAGAGGACCAGCGCCACCGGGCCCGCGTAGAAGGCGGCTTGCGGTGGCACGCCCGCGAGCTCCGCGTAGGCCATGGCTTCCGGAATCTGGAGCGCGGTGATGGTCAGCGCCGCCGCGACGTCGCGCTTGAGCGAGCTGGGACGCCACTTGGGGAGCCAGGACAGGACCGGCAGGAAGCGCGCGACGGAGTGCGCTCCAGGGCTGTGCGGATGGGGGCTCTCCGGCATGTGGGTCGCTCCGGCTGTCGTGTCCTTCTCACGTTGCTGAGCGCGCCCCGGTCCGACAATCGAGCCCGCGCCAATCCGAGGGCTCGCCAGGCCCGGCCCTCCCGGACCGCGAGGTGGGGCGAGCGAGCAGCGAACGCGGCGGCTCGCTGCGGGCCCTCCCTCGCTGGTCCCCCGACTGTTGCGTGCAAGTCAGCTCCGGCCCACGTTGCCGGACGTGAGAGCAGGGTTGGTGATTCCACCGTCCTCGCTCCACGGGAGAGGTGCCACCATGTTGGAGCCATCGACCGCGGGACTGACGGCCCAGGAGATTCAAGACCTGGCGCGCGAAGCCTATGTCTTTGGATTGCCCCTGGTGGAGCACTACCGGCTCTTCGCGCTGGGCTTCCTGTCGGACTCGCCACAGGTCCGGCCCGCCAACACCTTCCTGCACTTCCCCCGGCTCTTCACCCCGAGGGACCGCGACGTCGTCTCCGCGAACAACGACACGCTCTATTCAGAGGCGAACCTGGACCTGCGCGGCGAGCCGGTGGTGCTGGACACGCCCGAGCTGGGAGGGCGGTACTTCTGCATCCAGTTGGTCGACATCACGACGAACAACCTGGACTACATCGGGACGCGGGCCACGGGGACGTCTCCTCGGCGCTTCGTCATCGCGGGTCCCGACTGGGAGGGTGAGCTGCCAGCGTCACTGACGGATGCGCTCGTCATCCGGTCGCCCTCGAGGTTCGTGGCGGCGCTGATGCGCATTGGAGTTCAGGGGCCCGAGGAGGTGTCCTCGGTGGCTTCGCTCCAGCAACAGTTCCGCCTGACACCGCTCCACGCGCTCACGATGCGTCCCGCGCCGAAGCTGCCTGACGTGGCCTGGCCGCCGTACTTCGATGACAAGGCGGACAGCTCGTTGAAGGCGTTCGAGTACGTCAACTTCATGATGCAGTGGCACCGCTTCACGGACGCGGAGCAGCCGCTGCTGGCGCGCTTCGCCCGCATCGGCGTCCGGCCTGGGGCGCGCATGGATGCCCAGGCCTTCGCGCCCGAGGTGCGTGCGGCGATGCTGGAGGGGGTGAAGGATGCGCGCCGTGTCATCCAGCGCCGCCCCGTGCTGCATCGGGGCTGGGAGCTGCCGGACCCGAAGGTGGGCGCGTTCGGGGACGACTACGTGCTGCGGGCGCATGTCGCGTGGAACTACATCTACGCGAACTCTCCCGTGGAGGCCGTCTATCCCATCACCCACCTGGATGGTGAGGACCGCCTGTTGGATGGAAGCCGGAGTCGCTACGTGCTGCGCTTCCCGGCGGATGCATTGCCTCCCGCCCGGTTCTTCTGGTCGCTCACGGCCTACGACGCGGAGACTCGGATGCTGGTGGACAATCCCATCCAGCGCTACTCGCTGGGGGACCGCTCGCGCGACTTGAAGAAGTCGAGCGATGGCTCCATCTCGTTCTTCCTCCAGCACGACGCCCCCGAGCCACAGCGGGTGGCCAACTGGCTGCCCCTCCCCGACGGGCGCTTCTATGTCCTGCTGCGCATCTATGGCCCCACCGAAGCCGTGCTGCGCGGGGCCTATCTCCCGCCGGCCATTGATGCGCTGAGTGACTGACGGACGTCCCGAGTGTTCGGGGCTGGGTTCTTGCCCTCGCCAGGGGGCCGTTGCCGGGTTGCTCGTCGATGAACATCCCCACCCGGTGTCGTCGTGCAGGCACGGGGGGAGTGCATGCGGGCACCGGGTTCGAGTCGAGGCGGGTCGTGGGTCGTGGCGCTGCTGCTCGTCATGCCGTTGCTTTCATTCGCTGAAGAGCCGACTCCAGCTCCAACTGGAGGTGAGGGAGCCAACGAGCAGGACCTGGCGAAGGCCGTGCAGAACCCGGTGGCCGACCTCATCAGCGTGCCGCTTCAGGACAACGTGGATCTGGGCGTGGAGCCTGGGGAGCGGGTGCGGAACACGCTCAACATCCAGCCCGTGGTGCCGTTGTCGCTGACGCGGGACTTCAACCTCATCGCGCGGGTCATCCTGCCCATCCTCTATCAACCGGACCTGTCGGACGGGAGTGGAGGCACGTTCGGGCTGGGAGACACGTCAGCGACGTTCTTCGTGGCGCCGAAGAAGCCGGGACTCTTCATCTGGGGCGTGGGCCCGGCGTTCCTGTTGCCGACGGGGACAGCGGAGGTGTTGGGCACGGGCAAGTGGAGTGTGGGCCCGTCCGTGGTGGTGCTGGTTCAGCCGTCGCCCTGGTCCATCGGCGTGCTGGCGAACAACGTGTTCTCCGTGTTGGGTGATGACGACCGGGGGACGGTGAACCAGCTGCTGCTCCAGTACTTCATCACCTGCAACTTGCCGAAGGGGTGGTACGTGACGTCGGCGCCCATCCTCACGGCGAACTGGGAGGGTCCCTCTGGAGAGCGGTGGACCATTCCCTTCGGCCTGGGGGCAGGGAAGGTCTTCACCGTGGGCAAGCAGGCCCTGAATGGCTCCGTGTCCGCGTACTACAACGCGATTCGGCCTGACCTGCCGGGGACCGCGGAGTGGCAGCTCCGCTTCCAGCTCTCGTTCCTGTTCCCGCTGAAGAAGAAGCACTGACGTCGTTCGGACGGCCTCCCGCGCACCAGTTCGGGGCCACGAAAGCGGCCTGTGGGCCGACCTGGCCAGGCTGTCAGCGGCCCGCTCAATTCCATGCATTCGCCTGCGGCGCGACGTCGTGTCGGACCTAGCTGGGAACCTCTGCCTTCTCCATCCCCCGTTGGGGCCTTCATGGGAGGCGTCGATGTTCGCGCGTCGGAGTTGGGCCGTCGTGTTGCCGTTGCTGTTCTCCGATGTGGCGTGGGCTGAGCAGAGTGCCGCCCCTCGGAGCAGGGAGGAAATGGAGGCCGCCATTCGCGAGCTGGAGCAGGCCATGACGCCTGAGTCCGCCAGCAAGGATGCGGAGGCGCGGCCCGAGGAAGAGTCTTCACCAGATACCGTGCCCGAATCGACGTCACCGTGGACGAACGTGCTGCGCATGGAGGCCACGACCTGGATGCTGCTGCCTCGAAAGGGCGCGGGCAGCGACCAAGGCTTCGTGCAGGTGGAGCCCATGGTGGCCTGGGACAAGGGCGAGTTGATTCGCCTCAACCTCGGGGCACCAGTACGGCTGCGATTGTGGGGCGGCGGCGAAGGGGCCGGCTTCGTGAGGAAGGAGGACTGGGACACGCTGTCCGATTGGGGCCAGGTGGTCCGCCTCTTCTCGGTGGGCGGTGACGCGCCCGACTCGGTGTGGGTGGGGATGATGGACGGCTACTCCCTGCTGTCCGGGCACCTGGTGCGGCGCTACAGCAACCGAGTCAACCCCGACTACCATCCGGCCGGAGTGGTGGGGACGGGGACGCTGGGGCCGGTGTACGCGGAGGGTTTCGTCTCGGACCTTCTGGGGGCTCGGCTGATGGGCGCGGAAGTCGCCCTGGATGTTCAGCACGTCCTCTTTGGCCGCCCTCCTGTTTCCGGACGCTACACGCTGGCGCTGTCGGCGGCGCATGACTGGGGGAAGGCGGGAGGCACCTCAAGTCCCATGACGCTGGCGCACCTGGACGGTACCGCCGTGGTGCTGCGGCGTCGGGGCAAGGACAAGGACCTCGAACTGCACGTGCTGGGAGGTTGGGGCGGGCGTCCTGGTGAGGGAGGTGCGTGGGGCGCGGTGGCGGGCTTGGGGATGGAGGCCGTGTCGCCGACGTTGGACGTGCGAGCGCGCCTGGAGGGACGCCTGCAACGCGGAGGTTTCCGGCAGGGCGCCTTCGGCCCGGACTACGAGCTGGCGCGCTTCCAGGTGGCGGGCCCGGCCCCGGTGCCGCTGGCGGAGGCGACTTTTCCCGAGGGAGCCTCGGCCTACGGTGAGGTGATTCTCAGTTGGGACGCGGTGCGCCTGAGTGGCCTGCGGCAGCGACACTTCCTTGTCTCGCTGGGCGTGGAGACGTTCACCTGGGGACGGGTGGACCTGGATGGACGCGCGGAGACGCAACTGCTCCACCGGGACTTGAGCCTGGGTGTGCGGGGACTGGCGACAGGCATGGGCAAGCCGGGAGCGCGCCACCTCGTCTCGGCGGAGGCACGATGGCGCTTCCTCGGAGGGAGGATGTTCGCGTTGGGGCAGGGCGGCACGCTGCTGTTTCCGTCCTCGGATGGGACGCTGCGGCCGGGCGCTTTCGCGGCCGTGGGCATGGGGGTGGACAATGTGCGCTGAGAGGTTTCGGCGCGGCGGAATCAGTTGGGCACTGGTCCTGGTGCTCCTCACGGCGGGATGTGCTTCGCAGCCCGCTCGGGTTGGCACTGGGGCCACGCTCGCTTCGCGCTCGGGTCGCGCGCTCATGTCGGCGCTGGAAGGCAGCGCTGTCTCGAGCCTTCCCTCGGACAACGCGCTCGAGGATACCTCCCATGCGGCGATTGAAGCCGAGCCGCTGCTGCACCGCCGTCGAGGCCTGTCATTTACGCCGGGGGCAGGCGGCGGTGAAGGCGAGACAGCGGCCTTGCCTGTCATTGATGGCATGTCTGGCGCCTGCGGGGAGGTACTCCCCGGCTGGCCGCGCCTGTCCACGGACGAGGAGGTGCTGGCGCCCTTCCTGGAGTGCGCCACGCCCGCGGCCTTCGTGGCCTTGCAGCGCACGACGGACATGGCCCGACTGGTGGAGTCCCTCTCGGATTGGAATGCCGTCCGGCTGGGTGCCCTGGGGCCGTTGGAAGGCGAAGCAGCCAGCGTCCTCCTCAAGAAGCGCGTCGTCTTCCTCGCCACCGCCGCCGAGAAGTACGGCCTGGGCCAGGCGGAGGTCCTCACGCTCTTCGTCCTCCACACGGCCTTCGACGACGAGGTACGGGACGTACTGCGCCTGCTGGCTGAGGACAGGCTGCTCAAGCGCGCCTTCGGGGGCATGGAGAGCGTCCACGCGGAGCTGGAGTGGAGGGGCCTCCGCCTGGCGGACTTCCCGGAGAGGGACTTCCGTGCCAGCGACCTCGCCCGCGGGCTGGGAAAGGCAGCGGATGACGTCGCCTCGTCCATTCCCCTCGTCGGCGGAAGCCGAAGCGTTCAAGCGTCCGCGTTGCCTCGGCAGCTACCGCCTCCATACCGCGAGGCGTACTGGGCGGTGGAGAAGGCGCAGTACCTGGGAGCCTTCGCGCCGGGCAACGTGGCCTTGGCCTCCTTCGACCACCTCTCCTTTGGCGTGCCACTGGGCTTCTACTCCTTGGCGGCAGGCACGGCTCAAGGTGGGGCTTCCCTCGCGAAGGGGGAGTACGAGGATGCCACGCGGCAGTTGGCGCCCTCGGCGCTCCTGGTGGGCTTGTACGCGGGAGGGAAGGGCGCACGCGCCTTCCGTGAAGCGGGGCTTGCAAGACGGGAGAGAGCACGGCTCCAGGCGACGGTGTCTCGCGTGGAAGCGCTGAAGACCGTGCTCGACAGGTTGGAGACGCGGTCGGGCTCGAGCGCCGTGGGGCAGTTGGCCCGGTACTTCCAACAGAGCCGGGAGGCGGCGCTCCTGGCGGCGGAGTGGGGCGAGGCTGGCGCGCTGGCCCTTCACGAGGCACGAGGCGACCTGGTTCAAGCGCAGGCCACATTGGCGGTGCGATATGGCGAGGCTTCGAAGGCCACTCCAGCGAGGGGCGGCACGGGGAAGAGCAGTGGCGGCAGGCCCTCGCCGCCACCCGAGCCGGTCGGCATCCCCGCTGAGGTGGCGGAGGCGAAGTTCCGACAGGTGGAGGCCGAGGCTGGCGGGGCCCGCCTGTCGATGGACGTGGTTGCCCTGAAGCGGCATCGCGAGGGGCTCCTGAAGGCCGCCCCTCCTGATGCCGACGTGCATCCCCTCTGGTCCGACTACCTGAACTATCTGGAGAAGAGGGCCGCCGAAATTCAGCAGGGAACGGCAACCAAGGGGCCGTTGCCGTGGACCGGCTACCGGTTCGTGCGCGAACTGTATTCTCGGGGCCTGGCCTTCGAGAGGGAGATGGTTGTCCTCCTGGAAGCGGATGCGGCCCTCCCGCGGGCGCAGCGGCAGTGGCTCAAGGACTTCGACCAGCCCCGTATCGAAACGCACGTGGGAGTGGCGAAGGCGGACCTGCGGTTCGCGGACGTGCTCGTCATCGAGGAGCGGCCCGCTCCCGGTCAGTCTCCTCGCGTGGAGACCTTCAGCTTCAAGAGCCGGGACTTTCGCTTTTTGGATCCGAGAGAGCTGACTACACAGATGACAGCGGACGCCACTGCGGCCCTGCTGTATTACGGCGAGACAGTGAACATCCGCCGCCCTGGGCTCCAACTCAAGGCGAAAGTTCAAAGGGTCCGCCTCGTCTATGAAGGTAATCAGCTCAAGCCCAAGAGGGTGGAAACGTTGGATGCGGCCCTGCATGCTGTCAGCCAGGAAGTCGACGGAGTGGATGTGGTGGTCCAATGAGCAGGCCTGAGACTGGTAGAGCGAATATGGACGACAACCTCCTCCTTTCGTTCAACGGTGCCTTTGATCATCAGGCAGAGCTCGAGCGCGAACTGGAGCCCTTCTTTCATGCGCTTGAGTCGGGTGCAGGCGAGTGGTCGCCGGACATCGTCAAAGGGAAGCGACGACAGAGCTACTCTCGTGATGCCCTCTGGAGAATATTGAGGCAGGAGCGTGGCGAAAGGAGCACCTCCATTGGGCTCTATCGCAAGAAGTGGCCCGTGTTGGAAATGTCGCTCCGACTCATGTTTCCGCCGCTTTCTTCAAACCTCCAAGTCTGGATCGATGTGCAACCCCTGACCCTTTTCGCAGACGAGGGTGGTTGCCGAAGCTTCATCGAAATGGTCCGAGCATGGGCCATCCGCTACCCGGCTCCGTATGCTTCGGCCGACAGCATGGCCGACCGCGAGTTGGCGGGCTTCCCCCATTTCGGCCGCGAAGCCGAGGTCTCTCGGAGGGATGGTTTCGACAGGGTCTACGCTGTGTGCTGGCTGAATGTCTTTGGCCCCAGGTTGGTGGAGACCGTAGGCCGCGAGAGGATGCTGACGACCCCGGCGTACAGGGTGGAGGAGCTTCCGAACGGCTCCGTCCTCCTGGTGCTGCGGCCCACCGCCGCCGACTTCGCGAGCGAGGAAGCTCGCGTGGCCCAGGCCCGTGTCCATGTTCACCTGCGGCCGGACCTCGATTTCGACACGGTGCTGAGCGCCTTGCGAGAGCGCAGCGCAGCGCTCGCTCCGGTGGAGCCTCGCTTCCACCCGGATCTGGCACCGCTCCTCTCTCGGCTACCGGATGAGTTCGCCATCAGCGAGCGTCAGCGGAAGGTCGCCGAGCTCAATGACTTCCGGCCGCCCGAGCCGGATGAGTGGCTGCCGTCCGCCCTTCCCATGGACGTGGAGAGCCTGGAGCGGGTTCAGGGCGACTACGGCGACCTGGCAGAGAGCCTCGTGGCGGCGCTGCACACCAAGGTGCCGACAATCCACGACGCAACGCCCGAATCCCTCACGGACCTCGACTTCTACTTCTGGAGGGAAAACTTCCCCGAACGGTACACGCGCGACCTCGTCGACGGCCACACCACACCGGCACTGGGGGCCTACCTGGGTGAGGTGCTGGTGAGGCGGCTGGGTGGGACGTGGGTGCCGCGGCAGAAGCTGGAGGAGTCCCAGGTGCGCGTCGGCAAGCGTGTCTGGCTGCCTTTTCTCCGCGCCCGCAGGTACATGAGTTCCCGCCAGTCGCTGCTGGACTACTCGCTCACCCAGTTCTTCCGGGAGGCGGAGCGGCACCGGGGCTGACCGGAAACACCTGCTTCCAGTCCGAGCGCATGCTCACCACCGTCCAGCCGTCCTTCCCCGCCACGTCGAGCGCCCGGTCCAGCTTCCCCGTCTTCGCCTCGCGGTCGTACGCGTACTCTCGCTCCGCGTCGTCGTGGTGAAGCAGCAGTCGCAGCCGAGGCCCATCCCCCGTGCCCGCGTACTGCAACATCTGGAGATCTCCATCCGAGTTGCCGAACGCCAGCACCGGCCGCTTGCCGATGTGCAGGTGGATGTTGATGGGCTTGCCCTCGCCGTCGTCGAGGCTGGTGAGGCTCGGCAGCTTCACCAGCACCGGCTGGCCTTCCCGCAGCTCGAAGTGGGTCTTCCCGCTGCTCCCAATCACGTGCGACGAGGGGATGCCATACGTCTCCTCACTGAAGGCCCGCAGGAAGTCGATGCCCCCGCCCGAGACGATGTGCAGGTCGAACCCGTGCGCCCGCAGCAAGTCCAGCAGCTCCAGCATCGGCTGGTAGATGCAGTGCGTGAAGGGCCGCTGGAAGCGCGGATGCCGCGCCGTCGCCAGCCACGCCTTCGCCGTCCGGGAGAACTCCCCCGTGGTCATCCCCGCATGCGTGGCAGCGATGAGCGCCGCGGCGTCATGCTCCGTGAGCCTGCTCAGCGCGTCCTCGTCCCCTTCGATGATTGCCTGGAAGGGCTGCTGCTTCCGCCACTCCGGATGTGACGGCGCCAGGGCCCGGACCCGGTCCAGGACGAAGTGTGCCTGCACGTACATGGGCTGCTCCGCCCACAACGTGCCGTCGTTGTCGAACACAGCGACGCGGTCCTCCGGCCGGACGAAGCTCGAAGCACCTTCCGTCGTCACCGCGTCGACGAAGTCCAGCAGCGCCTGGCGTGCCGTGCCGTCATTCCAGGAGGGGAGTGGAGCGCTCATCATGAGGTGCCTCCTCAGCCCAGCAGGGCGAACAGGTAGCAGATGAGAGTGAGCAACAGGTTCGAGATGGCGAACGTCACCGGATATCCAATCGCCGGGACAATGCTCTTCGACGCCTCCTGCGCGGCCCTCATGCCGGCGCTGTTGCAGCGCGCTCCGGCGATGGCGCCCATCAACACCGCGCTGTTCATCTTGAAGATGTACTGACCCACCATCCAACCAATGATGGGCGGAACGAAGGCCGCGATGGAGCCGATGATGAGCGTGGGCGCCAGCAGGCCGCCCGCGATGGCATGCACCACTCCCGCGCCCGCGTTCAACCCCAGGATGGCGATGAAGACATTCAGCCCGACATCCTCGAGCAGCTGCCGCGCGGACTCCGGGAACGGTCCACCGAGCGCCGGGTTGCGCGTGCGCAGGATGCTCAAGCCGATGCTGACGATGAGCAGACCCACCGCCGAGCCCAGGCTGAACTGGATGCCGAACAGCGGAACGGTGATGGCCCCGAGGAAGGCACCCGCCGCGAGCCCCAGGCCCAGCGTGATGATGTCCGTGGACAGGCTGGGCTTCACCGCGGGGCCCAGCACCTTGCGCAGCTCCGCCACCCGCTTGGGGCTGCCGGTGATGCGCAGCACGTCACCCCGGTTGACCTCGCGGTCCCTGCTCACCGGGAGCTGATCTCCCGCCCGGAAGAGGGCGTTGAGGTAGATGCCGTGGCCCATCCTCAGCGCCAGCGCCCCCAGCGTCTTCCCGACGACTTCATCGTTGTGGACGATGAACTCCACCGTGTCGAACTTCACGTTCCGCAGCTTCGAGTCATCCACCTCCGGACCGATGTGCGGCCCGCCCGCCAGCAGCAGTGACACCGGCCCGAGCATCGCCACCTCGTCACCGCGATTCAGCACCAGGTCCGGTGGCGGGTTGTAGACGCGCCCCTGGTGGTAGACGCGCTCGATGGCCACCCGGGGGTGCGCGTGGTCCAGATCCGCCACCGTGCGCCCCTCCAGCGCGGGGTTCTCCACGCGGAACACCCGCAGGTCCAAGGGCATGTAGCCCCCCATGAACGATTCCGCGGTGCCCGGCAGCGGCGCGGAGTCCTCACCCGCCAGCTCCTTCTCCATCTCCTTGCCGTCCGCCACCGCGTCCCTGCCGAACATCTTGGGCATCACCGACATCAACACGGTGAAGACCACCATGCTGATGCAGTAGAGGAACGCGTAGGACGTGGTGAGGTTGCCCGGCGCCGCGCGCGCCGCTTCCCCCGTCAGCACCGAGGAGCCACTGGCCAGCGCCGCCTGCGCCGCGCCGAAGCCCGGTGTGGCCGTGTTCGCGCCGGAGAGGATACCGGCGAGCAGCCCTGGCGCCAGGTGCGTGAAGTAGCGCGACGCATAGACGAGGGCCGACGACAGCAGCGGTACAATCAACGCCAGGATGATGAGGTGCTTGCCTTCCCGGTGGATGCCACCGAGGAACTGGGGCCCCACCTTCATGCCGATGGCGAAGATGAAGAGGTTGAAGAACACCGTGCTGGTGAACTCCGGCAGGGAGTACTCAATCTTGTAGGACTGGAAGGCCCAGAAGCTGACGATGAGGGCCAGGAGCAGCGTCGCCGCTGTCGAGCCCATGCCCACGCCCTTCACCTTCACCTCGCCCAGGGCATAGCCCGCGGCCACCACGAGGAACATCAGGATGAAGGGCTGGCGGCGCAGGTAGTCCAGCACCGCGCCAAAGACGCCGTGGGGCTGCGGCTGCACGGGAGGCGTGGGCTGTCCCTGCGCGAAGGCGATGACCGCCAGACCGACGACGGCGGCTCCCACGAGCATGGCGGCATGGCGCGCTTGGCTTCTCATGCGAGCGTCCCTCCAGGTTCCTGTTCCAGGGTAGTGCGTGGCCCTCTCCCCGAAGGAGGAGCCCCGCGGGGAGCGGCGGGCAGCCAAAGCCAGCGCCCGCCGCCAGGTCGTCAGAAGCGCAGGCCCAGGTTGATGGGGAGGTACTGGCCGTTCGCGCGGCGCGAGCCCGTGGGCGTCGAGTACTCAGGACCGAAGATGTAGTGGTAGCGCGCCTCCAGATAGACGCGCATCGGTCCATAGACGCGGTAGGAGACACCCACGCCCCCGTTCAACCCGAAGTCCGTCGTGCTGCGCGAGCCGATGACGGTGTCCACCGGAACCACCTCGGTGCCGCAGTAGAGCAACCACGGGTCGCAGACGGGGACGACGGCCGCGCCGGCGAACTGGGTGATTTCCACCTTTCGGTAGTACAGACCCGGGCCCCCGGTGAGATACAGCCCGAACCGCCCGCGAGGCGCCAGGCCGATGAGCAGGTTGAGATCTCCGTACTGCATGATGTGGTCGCCAGAGAAGCTGGTGTCCGCGAGCAGGTCGCTCTCCAGGTCGTAGTCGCTGTACTGGTACTCCGCGACGACGCCGATTCGCTCGGTGAGGTGGTAGCCCGCGCCGAGCAGGAAGGCCCAGCCCTCCTTGAACCGGCTGTTGGTTTCGAAGGTCGGGAAGACGATGCCGATTCCCAGGTTGAACGTGAAGCTGCCGGCCACGGACGGCTCTTCTTCGATGAAGCCCGCCGTGGACTCGGCCGATTGTCTCAACGTTCCTCCCAGGGCGGGTGGCGCGGCGAGCAGCGTGGCCAACAGCGCGGACATGGCGAAGTATCGAGACATGGAACCCCCTCCTGTCATGGTCGGCTGAAGCTGGGGACGCGGCGGCGCGGGGGCTTGCGAGTGTCCCAGGCTCGCCGGACCCTCGCGGGCTCCCTTCACGTTGGCCCGTGAGCAGTGCTCGCCCCGCATGCCTGCCCCTCCCCGGCGGACCGTGCGGAGGACTCGCGGGCGGCGCATCGTCAGGGCGCGGGTTTCCACCGGAGCGGTGCGAGACGATGAAGCTCACGGCGACACACGGATGGCGGAGCGCGCGCCGGTTCATCCCGGGCCTGCGCTGGGTGGAGGGCTACTCCAAAGCCTGGCTGCGTCCGGACCTGCTCTCCGCGGTGACGATTGGCGCCATGCTGGTGCCGCAAGGCCTGGCCTACGCGCAGATTGTCGGCGTCAGGCCCGCCGCCGGACTGTATGCGGGCGTCATCGCCATGCTGGCGTATGCGCTGTTCGGTCCCTCCCGGCACCTGATACTCGGCCCCGAGGCAGGCGCGGCCATCATCGCCGCGACCGCGCTGGGCGGTGTCGCGGCGGGCGCGGACCCCGCGCGGTATGCCTCGCTCGCGGCGCTGCTGGCGATGATGGTGGGGCTCATCAGCCTGGCGGCGGGCGTGTTCAAGACAGGAGCGCTCGCGGACTTCCTCTCCAAGCCCATCCTCATCGGCTACACCAACGGCGCGGCGCTCATCATCATCGGCAGTCAGCTCGCGCGGATGTTCGGTCTGGAGCGCAAGGCCAATGACTTTCCGGGGCAGCTGGTGGAGGTGGGGCAGGGGCTGGGCCGGACGCATGTGACCACGCTGCTGCTCGGGCTGGGCATCATCCTGGTCCTGGTGCTGCTGCGGCGCTTCCTGCCGAAGCTGCCCGGGCCGCTCATCCTCGTGGTGCTCACCACCGTGCTCGCGGAGGTGTTCCAACTCCAGCATGGCGGCGTGAAGGTCGTCGGCCCCATCGCCGCCGCGCCGCCGTCCGTGGGGCTGCCCTCGGTGGGCTTCGCCGATATCCGGGCGTTGCTCCCGGCCGCGCTGAGCCTCGCGCTGGTCAACTATGCCAGCTCCGTGCTCGCCGGCCGCCTCTACGCGGACAAGCATGGCTATCGCCTGGACGGAAACCAGGAGCTGCTCGGGCAGGCGGCCGCGAACCTGGCCAACGCCTTCACGCAGGGCTTTCCGGTGACGGGCAGCGACTCGCGCACCGCCGTCAATGACGCCATGGGCGGCAAGTCGCAGTTGGTGGGCGTCATCGCCGCCGTGCTCGTCGCCATCTTCGCGCTCTTCTTCACGCCGCTGCTCCAGAACCTTCCGCTGGTGACGCTCAGTGGCATCGTCATCGTCGCGGCCGTGTACCTGATGGACGTGGGCGCCATCGTCGCGCTGTGGCGGGTGCGGCGCGTGGAGGCGGTGCTCGCGGTGGTGACCACGCTGGGCGTGCTGGTGCTCGGCATCCTCCAGGGCATCCTCATCGCCGTGGCGCTGGCGCTGGGGGACCTCATCCGCCGCGCGGCGCACCCGCACGATGCGGTCCTCGGCGAGCGAGACGGAGTCCCCGGCTGGCACGACGTCTCCCGCCACGCGGGCACCCACACCCTGCCAGGGCTCCTCGTCTATCGCTTCGACGCGCCCATGTTCTTCGCCAACGCGCGCCACCTCCGGGAGCAGCTGCGCGCGCTGGTCGCCCAGGCGTCGCCGCCGGTGCGCGAGGTGGTGCTGGACGCGAGCGCCGTGTTCGACCTGGACATCACCGCGGCGGAGGGACTGGAGAAGCTGCGCCGCGAGCTGGAAGAAGAGGGCATCGTCCTGGTCATCGCCGACGCGAACGCGCCGCTGCGGGGAATGCTGCGGCGCACGGGGATGATGGAGCGGCTGGGCGAGGAGAACGTCTACCTCACCGTCGAGGCCGCCGTGGCCCGCTTCCAACGACGCGGTGGAGACGGGCTCCCCAGCTCCGAGCCCCCGGCACCACATTGACGGGCGACATGGCGGGGCCTCGGCAGGCCGCTCGCTGTGCACGTGCCCCGGGCTGCCCGCTCGGCGCGGGGCTTCTTATCTAGAAGAGGGCATGTGGACTCCTCCCTCCCATCCCGCCTTCCCCCTGCGCGAGAAGCACCCGGCCCAGCAGGGCGATGGACGCGGCGGACTTCCTCCCCGGCGCGAGCAGCTCCTGCAGGCCCGCATCAAGGACTTGTCGCTGCGGCTGGCGGGGACACCGCTGGAGCGGCACATCGACCAGCTCCACGCGGAGCTGGAGACGCGAGGCCTCTCCTTCAAGCCCCAGTGCTACCTGTCCGACGAGTGGGGATGTCCCTCCGGCGTGCCCGTCATCGGCGTGCCGTTCTACCTGGCGGACCCGGACCTGCACTCCATCGAGGCGGAGCTGGGCGGCAGCGTGGAGACAGAGGGGGAGATCCTCATGTACCTGCGCCACGAGGCCGGGCACGCCTTCAACTACGCCTACCAGCTCTACGAGACGGAGGAGTGGCGCAAGGTGTTCGGCGACTACTCGCGGCCGTACCGGGACGACTACAAGGCCCGGCCCTTCTCCCGGCGCTACGTCCACCACATCGCGGGCTGGTACGCGCAGAAGCACCCGGACGAGGACTTCGCGGAGACCTTCGCGGTGTGGCTCACGCCTGACAGCGACTGGCGCAAGCGGTACCAGGGCTGGGGGGCGCTGCGGAAGCTCCAGTACGTGGAGGAGACGGTGGCGCGGCTGGGCCGCACGCCGCCGCTCGTCCAACTGGCGCAGCCGGACCTGACGACGGAGGAGATGGAGGGCACGGTCCTCGACCACTACCGTCAGCGGGAGTTGGACGAGAAGGTGGACCTGGAGCTGCGCGACGCGTTCGACCAGTTCCTGGAGGACATCTTCGAGGGGCCCGGCGTGGCGCCCGTGCGCGCGGAGACGCTGGTGCGCGCCGAGCGGCAGCGGCTCCTTTCGAGCGTGAGCCATTACACCGGCGTCAGCCCGAGCGTGGTGCGCGCGCTCTTGGACCACCTGGGAGACAGGACCGCGTCCCTGGGGCTCACGCTGCATCCCGATGACAGCCGGGAGGCCGCGCTGCGCATCGCCTCGCTCGTGACGGCCCTGGCGATGAACCACCTCTACACTGACCGCTTCTTCGAGGAGTGAACATGGCCCCTGGCCCCTGGCGTATCGCGGTCCTCCATTATCAACCCAAGGGAGAGCCGCCGGACCCTGTCGTGGGCCAGGTGTGCTCGGCGCTGGAGGAGGGGGGACACGACACGGTGGCCATTGGCGTGGACGAGAGCGTCTCCGACCTGGTCCGCCAGGTGGGCCGCAGCCGCGCCGACCTGGTCTTCAACATCTGCGAGACGTTCGCCGATGACTACCGGCTGGAGGTCAACGTCGCGGCGATGCTGGAGCTGGCGCGCGTGCCCTTCACGGGCTCCGGCACGGCGGGGTTGTTGCTGGCGCAGGACAAGGTCCTCACCAAGCAGTTGCTCCAGTACCACGGGGTGCTCACGCCCCGGTTCGCCACGTTCGACGGGGGCTCGCTGCAGACGAGCGGCGATTTGCGCTTCCCGGTGGTGGTGAAGCCGGTGCGATCGGATGCGTCGCTGGGGCTGGGCGTGGAGAAGGATTTGGAGGGGCTTGCGCGGCGGGTGCGACGGATTCGAGAGGAGTTCGGCGACGAGGCGCTCGCGGAGGAGTTCATCGAGGGACGTGAGCTGTACGTGGGCGTGCTCGGAGATCCCGCGCGGCCGGAAGTCCTGCCGGTGGTGGAGCTGGACTTCGGCAAGAAGTGGAGCCGCAAGCGGATGAAGATCGCCAACCGGGAGGTGAAGTTCGGCCCGGAGACGGCGGGAAGCCCCAGGCTGGTGCTGCCCAAGGATTTGTCGGATGAGCTGCTCGGGCGCATCTCCCGCGCCGCCATCACCGCGTTCCGCGCGCTCAAGCTGGGCGACTACGCGCGCATCGACTTCAGGGTCTCCAGTGCGACGAAGGACCCGTTCCTCCTGGAGGTGAATCCGAATCCCTACCTGGAGGCGCAGTGCGAGGTGGCGCTTGGAGCGAAGGAGCGGGGGCTGTCCTATCCGGCGCTCATCCGTCGCATCGCAGAGACCGCGATGCAGCGCCAGGTGGCCCCGCGCACGAAGGCGGCGCCCGTGGCGGAGGCTCCGGCGGTGTCACAGGGGTGATGCTCACGAGGCACCGCGGGCCCGGTCAGGACATCGCGGGCCGCATGATGCCTGCCCTCGAGAGGAGTTCCCGCACTCGCTTCGCGAGCGCCACATGTTCAGGGTTGGCCACCGTGAAGCGTTCCGGAGTCAGGATGATGAGCATGCCTCTGTCTTCCACCGGTTCGATGCGAACAGGCGTGGGAAGCGGAGGCATGGTGCCTCGATGACGAGAGAAGTACGTCACCCAGCCAAGCCACATATCCGACTTGCCCTGCCTGTCGTCCATGTCCCGGTACGCATGGGACATGGCCACCGCCCAGTCAGGCTCCCAGGCCAGCGCCATGCCGCGCACCACCTCGCTCAGGACGGGCGCGGCGATGATGCGCTCAGCGTTCTCTCCCTCGGAGGGGAGGGACAGGACGCACGCATTGGACAGACCGTTCGCATAGCTCCCGCAGTTCATGCTCAAAGACACGAAGTCCTGGCCAGTGCCGTCGTTGTACGCCGAGACGGTCAGGCCTAGAGATTCGATAGGCGGTCCGCCGGGTTCCCGGTTGACTCCACGTCGGTACGCTTCGGTCAGGGTGGAGAGTTCAGGCGGCATGAGAGGGGTCTTGCGTCCTCGTCCTCGCGGTTTGGGAATCTTGTTCCAGTGCGCCAGAAGGGGGTCACAAGCGGCCAGCATTTTGAGGAAGGTCACCGCACGGCGGGCGCACTCTTCGGCGGACTCTTGTCGCGGGCCCCAGTAGGCACCCGCGTAGTAGGTCTCGGGGTATTCCGTGGGCGTGGGCTGGGTGGTCATGATGTTCTCTTGTCTCAGGGTACCAGGGCACGTGCTGGGCTGTGGATGACGGAAATCTCGGGGAAGCCCCTAGCCGCCAGCAACTTCCGGATGGCATCCGCAGCATGCTTCTCCGCGACGTGCCACTCGATGAGGATGCCCCTGCCTGCGACCCTCTCGGTCTGCCGCCGAGCCTGATCAACGAGTTCCTCGGCCTTTCCCGAAGCCACATACCAACTCTTGGGAGAGAGGTTCTTCTCGAAGAACTCAGCGTACCCGGGTCCCTTGGCCTCCAGCAGTACGTCCTCTTCGAAGCCATCGAACTTCGTCCCGCCGCTCTTTCTGCCAATGCCTCCGACCCAGTAGGCCTCGTCGTAGGAGCGGCCTGAGATTTGTTCCTGGTACGCCCGAGCACGTTCGGACGCGCCCTTCTCGTCTGCCGGTCCCCACTCCCCAGGTCCTTTTCCTCCGGAGGGCGCGGACTGCCCCGTGTTCGCATTGGCGCGGTGAAGGATGATGGCAGCTCCAGAACCGCCCCCCAGCACCGACGCCGCGCGTCCCACCGGCACCGCCACGCGCTCGAGGGTCAGCGCTCCCTGGGCGGATAGGGACAACACCGGCACCGTGGCCTCGGCACCCGCCAGTACCCCAGTCACCGTGCGCGTCGTCGCCGCGGCGGTACCCGTCGTAAGAAGGAGGTTCGTGGCCAGCTCCGCCACCGCCTCGATCTGTTCGCCCCTCGTCATGTACCGGAAGCGCTCGAAGTATTCTGGGGATGACTCAATGAGTTCGGCCACGCCAGTGGGCAGGTTCTTGAGGGCGGCGAGGCTGTCCAGCGGGTACGTGAAGAAATGGCCGAGGGAGAGCGCCAGCTTCACGACAGCCGATTCCGCCCCATCCAGCGAGCGACCCAGGTAGTCCGCGTCGTCGTAGACCTCCGCCAGCGGGCGCCCATCGGCTTCCCGGAGGTCGCCATCCAGCAGCCGGTAGACGCCCGTGCGCCCGTCGTAGAAACGGCCCAGCTCGAAGCCGTGCGCGCGGAAGCCACCGTCTCGCCACTCCACGGAGGCCACCCGCTGTTGTGTCTTCCCGCTACGTACCCACGCGAGGCACCCGTCGGGACGGAGCACCGCGAGATGAGTGAAGCGCTCGACCTGACGCAGCAGCTCCGCGCGCGACAGCTCGCCGCCCTCCAACGCCTTGCGCAGCAAGTAGCCCGCCGCGAGGCGCGAGGGGAACTGGCCCAGCGTGACGGGCTTTCCCAACAGTCGTTTCAACAGTCGCGCCGCTTGGGTTGGTGTGAGCGCTCCTCCTGGAAGCGGGCGCTCGTCTCCATCCGCGAGCCCCGCGTTCGTGAGCAGCACATCCCATGAATCCGCGTGCGCAGGCCCGGCTGTGACGGGGCCTCCCACGGCCGTCGCCGCGGTGCCTGGTCCGGCTCCTGTCACATCCTCACGGTGGATCCGACGCCGGCTCATCCTCGCCGGTTCATCGGCCCCTGATATGGCATGCGGCACGGCCACGGGAGAGTAGGGCTGGCCACTGCTCGAAGGCCCCATCCACGTGGGAGGAGTGGCCGCGCGCGGCGTATGGCTCAAGCTCTGGCCCTGCCCGGGAGCACGCTGCACGGAGGCGCAGCCCGTGGCCAGCAGCAACACCGCCAACACCATGGAGTCAGCGCGCATTGTCCGCCCCCAGGCCCACGGAGGCGAAGGCCCCCTGCCGCAACGTCCCTTCCTTCGTGGGGAACAGCAGCGTGCCGCCCGTCCCCATCGCGTAGAGCCTCCCTCCCAGGAATCGCCAGCGCACTTCCGTGGCACCCAGGAAGCGAGCCCCTGGCTTCCCAGCTCCGACTGCGAGCCCCTTCAGCGCCACTTCCAGGCTGCGTTCGAACAACTGCACGGCGACGCGCCCGTCCAGGTCGAATCGTCCCCAGGAGAACGCTTCGGCACCAAGAGAAAGCTGGAGGTGCTTGTAGAGCCCCCCGTAGCTGACCGCATCCCAGCCCACCACCGCCTCGCCATGGACGGAATAGCCATCCGGGAAGGGCGCATCCGCGAGCGGTACGCCATCAGGGCCGGCCGCCTTGAAGCGGGCCAGCTCGTAGTCAGGACCGAAGAAGCCTTGTCGGAAACCACCACGCTGGAGGCGCACTTCCATCCGCAAGGTCGTGTCCAGCGTCGATGACACCGCGTCCACTCTTGCGCCAACCACCGCGCCCCATGCGCCCCCTACGCCAGGACGACCGCCCCAGCCGGCAATCACGAGGGCTTCATAGCCGGGCTTCACCACCACCACCGCGGTAGCGTCCAGATGCGCCAGCGTCACCGAGGCAGCACGCCCTCCAGCGCGTCCCCAGTCATGCACCGCCGACAGCGCCAGCGTGTACCGCCCTGGCTGCTCGGGCTTGCCGAAAAGGACGTGCTCCATGTCGAGCGAGAACTCCGCACCCAGCAATCGCGCGCCCAGCACATCCGAGGCGAAGGCTTCCGTATAAAGGGGCCCCACCGTCCCAGTGAGAAAGCCACCTGCCGGGTGGTAGTCGGGATTGGTGCGATTGGAGTAGCGGCGGACGAGGTGCCCCGTGAGCAAGCTGTAGTTGTCCAGTCCGCCGAACCACACGCCCCACGGCGCGTCATCCGAGCCGAACTTGAGACCGCGAACGAGTTGCCCCCAGTCCGAGAGCGTGTCCCAGTCCTCATGACGCACAAGGGACGCGCCATCACCGCCGCCCGACATGCGGAAGCGCACGGGAGCGCCCACGTTGACGCCGAACTCGGGGCCACCGTCGATGATGAAGGTGGGCTCCACCTGGATGAAGCCTTCTTCTTCACCCACGCCAGCGCGAGGCAGGAGCGCCAGCGTCGTCGCTTCCGCGCGCGTCACGTAGTACCACCTGCGCGCCGGAGAGGCCTGGGCAGTGGATGTCGTCTCCTCCTCGGGACCGGAGGGATCCGAAGTCCATCCCGTCATGGGGAGCAACAGCAGCAGAGACAGTGTGGCAAGACGGCTTCTCGTCCTGTGCCGCTCCAACCGGACCTCCACTTTCGGCAGGCGGGCTCGGGTGTCGCCATTCGTGAAGAGGCCAACGCTCCCTGCGAAGCGGGAGTCAGACGGATGGGACATGGGCGAGAAGCTCCGAGTGAATGCCCGCGCGAGGGGAATTCGCGTAAAGGCAGACTCAAGGTACTGCCAGCCCTTCCAGACTTGAACGACGTGGCAGGTCCAAATGCAGGCGAGCGGCGACCTGGGTCTCCTTGATGGTGGTGAAGCCGGCGCGCTCGGATGCGTCGCTGGGCCTGGGCGTGGAGAAGGACCTGGAAGGGGTGGCGTGATGCAGCGCCAGGTGGCCCCGCGCACGAAGGCGGCGCCCGTGGCGGAGGCTCCGGCGGTGTCACAGGGGTGATGGGGAATCCCCGGGGATTCGAGGACGTTGAAGCCAGAGGGGCGAGGCGCTATAGACCTCGCCGTCCGTCGAGCCCAGGGTGGGTTCAGCGGGCCCGGACGAGGTGCGCCGTACCCGGTCACGACAAGACGACGCTCATCTCAGGAGTCAAACGTCATGGCGTGGATCATTCTCGTCATCGCGGGGCTGCTCGAGGTGTGCTGGGCCGTAGGCCTCAAGTACACCGAGGGCTTCACCCGTCTTGTCCCCAGCGTCCTTACGGGCGTGGCCATCGCTGCCAGCATGTTCCTGTTGTCCACGGCGGCGAAGACGTTGCCCATCGGCACGGCCTACGCGGTGTGGGTGGGCATTGGAGCGCTCGGCGCGGCGGTGCTCGGCGTGGTGCTCTTCCACGAGCCCATCTCGCCGCTGCGCATCCTCTTCCTCTCCATGCTGCTGGTCGCCATCATCGGCCTGAAGGCCACCAGCGGCGCGGGGCACTGAGCTCGTCGCTCGTCCCATTCCCTGGTGGGTGCCGATGCCGATGACCAGGCAGGTCGGCGGCCACCGCAGAGGTCATCGGGTTCCCTGACCCTGCCCGACGCAGCGCTCCTCTCTCGGGAGCGGCGCACTGCGACGGGCGGTTGGGTCGTTCGGCTGACAGCGTATGGGAGGGAGGCTCCGGGTGTCCGCGCGCGAGTCTCCTGACTGGCATTTCCTTCCACCTTCCGCCGCGCTATGGGCGGACACCCATCGTCTGCAGCAGATCGCGTAACCCATCCAGCGCCCCGGCTTGGGCTTTGTAGAGTTGCTGCACACGTTTAGTCAGCTCGTCCTCGGTCTTGACCTCATCCAGCAGGTCCAGCACGTCAATGAGGCTTCGGATCTTCTCTTTGGCGAACGCGTCATAGGTCTCACTCTTCGCCGATCGAATCCTCTCAAGGTTCTTGTTGATTTCCTTCACGATGTGATCGCCCGCCTCTTGGTTCGTCATGACGCCTCTTTGCCAGGTGTGTATTGCGTGGAGTGCAACTTCCTCTCATGAGGTGCTCATGGTCTCTATACCTCAGGGGAGGGTCCGCAGGAGGAGGGCTGAATATGGACCGTCTGGTATTGGAAGCACTCAGGGAGATTCCTGGCCATCGGGTGCATCCGAATTGAAGCCAAGCGAGACGGGCCCTGGTCTGGCAAATCCAAGACAGTCGCCCTGTCCCGGAGGGCAGGAGGAGCGCTGCCTCCCGCCGTCCAATATCTGCCTGTTCCTCCCATGATCCGTTGCTGTGTCATGGGTGCATCCAGGTGGAGGCCAGGTGCATGCGAGCGGGCCCATCAGGCCCACTCGCGAACAGCGAACCGCAGGAGGCTCAGTGAACCACTTTCTTGCAGCCGCCGTGCTCCGACGTGTTGCCGTCCGCATCGGTCGCCACGACTGTCACGCCTGAGTTCGAGGGCAGCACCTTGGTGTGGGTCCACTGGAAGCGCCCCATGCCGCTGGCGTCGGTCGTCACCTCTACTGACCCCAGCCAGGTCGTGTCATTCTCTCCCTTGCTCGCCGACAAGCAGGACCGACTTCCGTAGAAGTCGACCTTGAAGGTCTGGGAGTGCGTGCTGCTCAGCCTGCCGGAGATTTCAGTCGTGGTGCCGACGATGAAGATCTCGCTGACGGTCGGCGTGTTCTGCAGGGTGTTGGGACCCGAGTCGCCGTCGCCGCGGTCATTGGGAGTGGCGCCGTCGTCGCCCAGGTCGAGGCCCTTCCCACCGTTCGCGTTGCTCCTGTTGCCACGAACTGTATTGGACCTCGCCTTCGTTCCGACGACGGTGACCCCCGCCTCCTCGTTGTAGGCGATGTGGTTTCCTGAGCTGGCGACGTCGATAGTTCCGACCATGGTGAACGAGGCATTCTGGATGAAGACACCGCTGCCCCGGTTGGAGAGGCGCCGGAGCCCGAATGAGTCGGTCCCGATGCTGTTCGCGAGGACCTTCGTATAGAGGGCATCTTCGTTGATGAAGACCCCATCCGAGCCGTTGCTGGCGATCACGTTGTAGGAGAGGTCATTGAGCGTCCCTCCATAGAGGAAGACGCCCGAATTGAGATTGCCGAGCGGAGCCTGCCCCGTGGCATCCGTACCAATGAGGTTGCCCGTGATTTCATTGCTGTCGGCGAACTCATCCACGAAGATGCCGAACGTGTTGTTGCCAGAAATCACATTCTCCTCATAGAGCCCCAGCCCTCCGATGGTGTTGAACGAGGACTCGATGGAAATGCCAAAGGTATTTCCACGGGCTCTCCGTCCCGTCCCATCGGTCCCGATGTAGCACCCGACGACGGTATTGCCTCCCCCGGCCCCCAGTCGGACTCCCGTATTGAAGTCCTGGATGATCACCGCCTTGAGGACGTTGCTCTCGGACTCGAACGTGAGGCCATCGAACTGGGCGGTTCCACCGATTTGAATCAAGGGGGTTCCCGCGTAGTGACGCTGGGTCGATCCGTCGAGGGTGACCGTGTCCACGATGGTGGGAAGTTCGGAGAGCACGGTGATGGTCCGGACGCCCGGTCCGGGGATGTCAAAGGAGATTGTGTCCGGGCCCGGAGTGTCATTGGCGGAGATGATGGCCGACCGCAGGGAGCCCTCCCCTGAATCACTCGTATTCTTGACGACAAAGGTCTCCGCCAGTGCGGGCGCGGAGCCCAGCAGGAGCAGGGTGGTGCAGGTCAGGGGGATTGCCTTCGCCAGGCTTGGGACACGTTCCATCTGGAGGACTCCTTGCCTGGATGCATGCTTTCGGCATGGCAGGCGGCAACGAGCTATCCACCGTGTCAGGGGATGGCCTGACAGAATCTTTCCGTCAGCCCCGCGGGGTGAATTGAGAACCGGACCCTTCCGCTCCAACCCTTAGCCCCGCCGGGCCCTTGGACCCACGGCAGCCCATCCCTATCGTTCACGCGGATGTCTACCCATGCATCTCGAACGACTGGACAGGCGGAAGATCCCGTGAGTCGCGCGGTGAGTGCCTTTGCCCTGGCCCACGGCCTCAGCTGCCGGGAGACGGAGGTCGTCCGCCTTGGAGCAGGGGGGCTTTCAACCAAGACCATCGCGAGCGAACTGGGCATCGGGTACAAGACCGTCTCCCAGTATTGGACACGCGCCTGTCAGAAGGCGAGCTGCGGCGGACCAGCGGAGCTCCTCGCGGCCCTGTTACGGCACGCACTCACCAGACATAGCGGAGGATGAGTTCTCCATAGCTCAAGGACGGCTCGCCGGATTCAAGCTGGCGCCCCCCCTCACCCAGTCCCGGGCGCGGCTCCGCGTTGAAGGTCCTCACCGCGCCGAGACCCAACTGGAGGTTGGCGCGGCCGGAGTAGTAGATGCCCAGCGCCGCCGTGCTTTCCTTCAGGGTCCGGTCATCCTGGCCCACCCGCTCCTGGAACCCCGTGCGGAAGACATACTCTCCCATCACCGCCAGAGGCACCGCCGTCACCGGGTAGATGTCCAATGTCGCCGCCAGCGCCAAGAAGACGCGAAGCGCGTGCGTGTCCTGGTTGAACCGCCCACCCAGGGCACTGTCGAAGGGGCGGCGTGTCTGCCACGCGTACTCCGCCGCTCCGGAGGCCTGAATCGAGAACACCCGCCCGAACGACTGCGCCACATAGAGGCCTCCCTGGGCGCTGGATTCCTTGCGGGGCACGAAGAGGAACTGGCCCAGGTCTCCATCGATGATGCCGCCCACCGTTATCTGGGGCGTGTTGACGATGGCGTTGACCAGCGGGAGCAGGGTGATCTCCCGACCCCGGTTGTAGCCATAGTGCGCTCGGAACGAGAGCTGCGTGCCACTCGTGTCGTTGCGCAGGATGCGCGCGACGGCGCCCAGCTGTCCGATGAGGTCCACGGTGGCGCCCGAGGCCAGCAGCCCATCCGCGTTCGTCCCGGTGATGATGGTCGCCCGCCCGTAGCCCGTGACGCCAAGCCAGTCCGTGATGCCCAGGCTCAGGTCCAGCGTCTGCTGGATGCCCGTGAGGTGGACATCCAGCGGCTCCAGGTCGTTCACCGGGACGTCCGGGACGTCATACCGCGCGAGGCCTTCCCGGATGCCCACATGGGAGGTGACGAACGCGCTCTGCTGGAGGATGGGGAACAGGAACGTGTGTCCCTTGAGTTGACGCGAGCGCGCGCTGCACGGCTCGCTGCACGCCTCACCCTCCTTGGACTCGGCCAGCGCGGGACTCGCGAACAGGCTCAACACCACACCCAGACTCAAGATGGCGGTCTTCATCTGGGGCAACGTGGGGAAGACAGCCACCCATGACCATTGCCCCACCGCGCGCGGTGAGCGTCGCGGCGAGGACAGCGAAGCGGCGCATGCCCGCAGGCCCGTTGGTCCACGGACATTGGTGCGGAGACCTCGCGGACTCACCGCTCGCGCGCGCCGGGAGAGGGCCATCTTCCGCGCCGTCATCGGGGAGGATGTGGAATGGAAGTATCAGAGACCTTGCAACGGACCGAGCCCACGCACGCCTGGCGTCCCAATCTGACGCTGGCACACGAGCAGCTCGCTCCGAGGTTGGAGGCGTTCTATCGGGATCTGCACGCGCACCCGGAGCTGTCCACGCAGGAGCGACAGACCGCGGCGAAGGTGGCGCAGTGGCTGGAGCGCATCGGCTACGAGGTGACCACCGGAATCGGCGGGTACGGTGTCGTCGGCGTGCTGCGCAACGGTCCGGGGCCCACCGTGCTGCTGCGCGCGGACATGGACGCGCTGCCGGTGGAGGAGAAGACCGGCCGCCCCGACGCGAGCCACGTGCGGATGAAGGATCCTCACGGGAAGATGGTGCCGGTGATGCACGCGTGCGGACATGACGTCCACATCACCTGTCTGGTGGGCGTGGCGGAGCTGCTGGCCCAATCCCGTCCCCACTGGCGTGGGACGCTGATGCTGGTGGCCCAGCCCGCGGAGGAGACGCTCCAGGGCGCGCGGGCCATGATGAAGGACGGGCTCTATGCGCGCTTCGGCAAGCCCGACGTGGCGCTCGCGCAGCACGTGGCGCCGCTGGAGGTGGGGCTCCTGGGGCACCATCCCGGTGCCAACATGATGGCCTCCGCCAACGTGCGCGTGCGCATCTTCGGCAAAGGCGGGCACGGCTCGCAGCCCCACGCGGCCGTGGACCCCGTCGTCATCGCCGCGTACCTGGTGACACGGCTGCAGACCATCGTCTCTCGCGAGGTGGACCTCACGCGCGGCGGCGTGGTGCTCACCGTGGGCAGCATCCACGCGGGCACCCGCTCCAACGTCATCCCCGACGAGGCCGTGCTGGAGCTGACGGTGCGCACGCCGACGGATGCCCTCCAGAAGCAGCTGCTCGACGCCATCACCCGCATGGCGAAGGCGGAGTGCGAAGCGGGGCGCTCGCCCAAGCCGCCCGACATCGAGGTGATGGAGCACACGCGGGTGATGGTGAATGACGACTCCTACTTCACCCGGGTCCGCGCCGCGCACGCGGCCTGGTTCGGAGCCGAGCGCATCGTCGACACGGGCCTGGGCAGCGGCAGCGAGGACTTTCCCTACTTCGACGGCCGCACGTCCTCCGAGGGCGCGAAGGCGGAGGTGCCGCTCGTCTACTGGTTCTTCGGGGGCACGTCCCACGAAGCCTGGAAGCGGGCGCCGGGCAAGACGCCCTGGGAGAAGGTCCAGACCCTGCCGTCGAACCACTCACCGCGCTTCGACCCCTCGGTCGACAGCCTGCGCTTCGGGTGCGAGACGCTGCTGCTCGCCGCGCTGGCGTGCCTGGACGAAGAGCCCAACCCGGAGTCGGAGCCCAAAGGGCTGCACTGAAAGGGAAGGGGGCGCCGACTGACGTTTCTACAGGGACGCAAGCAGTCCCGGCGCCAACCGTCCGGTTTTCTTCAAAGAGGTGGTGGCCCGCGGCCTGCAATGAGCCACCACCGCATGAAGTCCCAGCGGAACACCCATCGACCCTACACCGTGGAGATCTCCGCGGCGGCCTGGAGCCAGGTCGCTCGGCTCTCCCAGGAGAGCTACCGCGCCATCCAGGCCCGGTTGGAAGGCGTGGCCGCGCTCGGAGCGCCGGCCCTGTCCGCGTCCACCACCTTCCAGGTGGAGGGCCTGACGGTCCACTATGCCGTGGACCCTCGCGATCGGCTGGTGACGCTGCTGGAGATCTCCGGCGAGCGCGGAGCCACTCCGAAGGACTCCTCGCGCCCGACGGCGACGCGGGCCTCGGGCTGAGGGGAGGTCCAGGGTGCTGACGCGGTAGTTTTCTGACAGCTCACGCACCCAGCCCTCCCACGTGAAAAGAGAGGCATTGGAAGGCGCGAGAAATGGTGCAATTTTCTCCTGGAGCCGCGAGCCGCCAGAAAAGATAGACGGCGACGCACCCACCGGCGAGCACGGATTGGGGTATCGACGGACCCTTCCGTCAATGTGTGTCATCACGAATCGGCGGGTGGGGTTGCGGCTTTGCCGGCCACGTGTCCAGAATGGCCGCGCCGCGTTCGCCCTGCATTCCCTCGTGCTCGGATGCGAATAACCCTCTCTCATAAAATCATCCTCGCGCCGCTCGTCGTGGCGCTGTTCTTCGCCCTGCTCTCGGTGGGGTACACGATTCCCCGGCTCCGCGAGGCCTTCGAGGAGCAAGGCCACTCGATGAGCGCGGCGGTGCCGACGGCGCTCGCCTCCGCGATGGCGGACCTGCTGCGAAACCGCGAGCAGGCGGAGGTCCAGCCCACGCTGGACGCGGTGGCGAAGGAAGGCGCGCTGGCCTACGTGGCGCTCGTGGACCCGAAGGGGGCGCTGGTGGCCGTGTCGGGGCCCCACGCGCAGGTCCTGCGGGAGCACGCCTCCGAGCTGACCGTCACGAAGGAGGGCACGCCGCTCCGGACCGAGGACGTGGAGCTGCTGGACATGGGCGCGCAGGTGCCCGGCGGACTGGGGACCGTGCACGTGGGGTTCAATCGCACGGAGGCCCGGGGCCAGATGGACGGCATCGTGAGCAACCTGCGCATCGTGCTGCTGGCGGCGCTGGTGGTGTTGATGGCGGTGGCGTGGATGATCAGCCGTCGCATCGTCGCGCCGCTCGTCGCGCTCACCGGCGCCGTGCGGCGCATCGCCGAGCATGGCGACCTGCGCGAGCCGGTGCACGTCTCCACGCAGGACGAGGTCGGAGACCTGGCGCGCGCGGTGGGGCTGCTGGTGGGCAAGCTCAAGGACCTGCTGCACCAACTGCACTCGTCCACGGAGCTGCTCAGCGATTCGGTGATGGGGCTCAACGAGTCCGCGAACGAGCAGAACCAGATGGTGTCCCGCCAGGCCGCCGCGGTCCAGGAGACGCAGGTGACGGCGCAGGAGATCCGCCAGACGGCGCTCATGGCGTCAAGCTCCGCGCAGTCCGTCATCGAAGTGGCGGAGCGCGCGGAGGCGCTGGGCAAGTCCGGCGAGGACGCGGTCGCCGCGAGCATCGACGGCATGGTGGACCTGCGCTCGCAGGTGGAGCAGATCACCCTGCGCATCATGTCGCTGAGCGAGCGCACGCAGCAGATTGGCGGAATCACGGAGACGGTGAAGGACCTGGCGGACCAGTCGCACCTCCTGGCGGTGAACGCGGCGATTGAAGCGGCGCGCTCCGGTGAGCACGGCAAGGGCTTCGCGGTGGTGGCGCGGGAGATTCGCGCACTGGCGGACCAGTCCATCCGGGCCACCAATCAGGTGCGGAAGATCCTCTCCGACATCGGCGAGGCCATCGCCGGCACGGTGCAGATCACCGCCGAGGGGACGCAGCGGATGGAGGCGGGGCTGACGCAGGCGCGCGCGTCCGGGGACACGCTGCGCCAGCTCACCACCATCGTCCAGGACAGTACCGCGGCCGCGCGGCAGATTGCCCAGACGGTGAACCAGCAGGCCACGGGCATCGAGCAGATCTTCACCGCCGTCAACGAGCTGAATGAGCTGATGGGCGACACGGTGAAGCGCATCTCGAACACCAACGACTCCGCGGTGTCCCTGAAGCTGCTCTCCGAACGGGTGGCCGAAGTGGTGAGGGCCTACCGCGTCTGAGCGGCCCCGCGTCCCGGGGCGCTGCCGGAACTCAGGAGGGGCCCGACTCCCTAGCCCGGGCGGTGGCTCTCCGTGCTCGGCGGCGCCAGCGCCCGCGTGGCGCGCGGCAACAGCCGGGACAGGAGCGCGCTGACGGACGTCACGGGGTGGGCGCCGGGCTCGGGCAGGCGCGTGGCGAGCATGCCGGCTCCGAGTCGCGCCACCGACGACAGGACGAAGAGGACGTGCAGGTTCACCCAGGGCATGCCGCCGAGGATGAACTGCTCGGGCAGGGCGGAGGCGATGGCGCCCCCCAGCGCGGCGGCAATGGAGTAGGCGAGGCCGCCCGCCGTGGCGAAGGCGGCGAGGTAGAAGGGCCGGCCCTTGCGCGGCGCCACGCTGAGCGGCAGCGCGAAGATGGCCAGGCCGTGGCCGCTCCACAAAGAGCCTGCGAGCAGCACGTCGAAGAGCAGGGGCCACAGCGTCCCCGCCGAAGGCAGCAGCCACAGCGCGGGAATCACGCCGATGCCCAGCGAGCACGCCAGCAGCACCGGCTGCGCGCCCACCTTGTCGATCATCTTCCCCCACAGCGGCGCGGTGAGGATGCGCACCCCGGCGACGGCCGCGGCATGCAGCGCCATGATGACGAAGGTCATCTTGAGGTTCTGGAGGCTGTGCAGCGCGAAGAACGGCGCGGACACGCCCACCGCCGCGTTCCAGGCCACCTGGTAGGTGAGCACGCGCCGCGCCAGTGGATCCTTCAGAGGCACCAGCGCGCCCCTCAGCTCCAGCCGGGGCGTGGTGCCCGGCGGCGCGGGGTCATGTTG